>Ga0335084_10001342_pt1 | contig 22927 bp, 21 predicted proteins | sample Lox_Sample_44_FD_206721 | JGI IMG/M metagenome (GOLD analysis project Ga0335084, IMG submission 206721) | Soil microbial communities from Loxahatchee National Wildlife Refuge, Florida, United States - Lox_Sample_4.4 | ecosystem: Environmental > Terrestrial > Soil > Wetlands | place: USA...
GGTTCCCGACCTCCGGCGTCTCGCAGGTCCGGGCGAACGTGAACAACATCACGACCGGCTCCACGAACGTCTTGCTCACGGCTGGCTCGTACACGATCGGTGGCGTGAGCTACGGCTACCGGAGCGCATCGCTGACCTCCAGCAACACGCTGACCGCCGGCGCGAAGTCGTTCACCGTGTGGGCGATCGACACGGTCGGGAACACGAGCGCCGGCTCGCCCTTCACCGGTAGCGTCACCGCGGACATCACGAAGCCCGCGCCGTCCAACGTGCAGACCACGAACGCCGGCACCGCCGGCAAGGCCGAGACGGGCGACAAGGTGATCCTCACCTACAACGAGTCGATGGAGCCGATTTCGATCATCGCGGGCTGGAACGGCGCGTCGACAACCGTCACGCTCCGCCTCGTGCAGAACGGCACCGGCGACCGCGTCCAGATCTACAACGCGGCGAACACCACGCTGCTCCCCCTCGGCACGATCCGCCTCAACCGGACCGACTACACGACCGCCACCGTCAACTTCACGAACTCGACGATGACGCTCGCGGGCGGCGTGGTCACGATCACGCTCGGCACGCCCTCCGGCGCCGTCACGACCGCCGCGGGTACGGCGACGATGCGATGGAACGCGTCGGCCACGGCGACCGACCTCGCAGGGAACACGGCGTCCACGTCGAACTTCAACGAGACCGGCACGGCCGACGTCGACTTCTGAGCCCCCGGCGGCCCGTCCTTCCCGCACGGCCCGGCTACGATGGGTTCCAACCCATGCGAACACGCGCACGCCGACGCCCCTGGACGGCCGCGCTGCTGCTCGCGCTGCTCGCCGCCACCGCGTGTGACGCCGCCAGCGCGGGCGCCCCGTCCCTGAGCCCCGGACCCCTGACCGCACAGCCGGCCGCCGCGCAGCAAGGCGCGCTCGTCGTTCCGCGCGATCGTTGCGACGTGACCGCCGCCGAGCAGGGGGCGACCGTCGTCGAGGTGGTCCGGCAGCCCGACGGCTCGTGCCTCTCGCCGGCCCACGCGCTGCTCTACCGCTGCGATCCTTCCTTCGATCCGGTGTTCTCGATGGGGATCGAGAGCCTCCCCCACCGCTTCCTCGGCGGCGCCTATGCCGTCGCGGTCCCCACGCTCCCCGACGATGTGCGGGCGCTCGGCGTCACGTCGATGGGCGGGCTGTTCCTCAGCACGGACCAGCGACGTCTCTACGTCGAGGCCGGGGGCCGGATCGAGCGGTGGCTGGCCCTGCCCGATCCCAACCGGATCGACCGGCCTCCCACCGCGTTCATGATCGGCGACTCGATCCTGGACGGCGGCCAGGACGCCGTCGTCGCCGGCCTTCCCGACTGGATGGTGGGCGTGGACGCCTTGATCGGTCGAAGTTCCGACGGCGGTGTGACGGTGGCCGAGTCGATCCCGAAGCCGCTCCCGGACGTGGTCCTCGTGGAGCTCGGCGTGAACGATGCAGACGCCGGCGTCTTCGCCGCGAACGCCGAACGGATCCTCGCGGCGGTCGGCGAGGCGGACCTCGTCGTGTGGGTCACCGCCCACGGCCCCGAACTCGCCGTTCCCGGCGTCGATCGCGCGATCGTCGCCGCGATGGGCGCGATCCCGAACGGAGCGATCGTGGACTGGGACCGGCTGGTCCCCCCGGATGCGCTCTCGAGCGACGGGGTTCATCCGGCGCCCGGCCAGGAGGGGCTGCTGGCGAGCTACGTCACGCCGTTCCTGGAGTCGTGGATGCTCGCCGCGACCGGCCGTGGCGCGACGCGCTGCGAGAGCGACATCGCGACGGCCGTGTCCGCCGCCTCGGGTTGACGGCGGGGACGCGGATCAGTCGTCGTTCACGATCGTGCCGACGCCGACCGCGCGCGCCGGGAAGCAGTTCAGGTGCGTCGAGAGCCGAACCGTGAACGTCTCGTTCAGCTCGGGCGTCGTGTCACCCACGATCTTTACGCTGATCACGCCCGAGGTCGCGCGGGCTTTGATCTTCAGCACCGCGATGTTGAAGACGAAGTCCTCGCACGCGCAGGCTCGCCCGGGCTTACCCTTGATGACCCCGGACGTCGCGAACTTGACCTCCGCCTTGTCCTGGTTCGGACCGGAGAGACGCACCACGAAATGCATCGGCTTCCACCCGGAGTTGCCCTCGACCACCTGGGCATCCGAGATCCTCGCCGTCGGCGGCTCGAAGTTGTAGAGCTTCACGTGCCCGGCCGGCCCGAGCTTCGCCGCGTCCACCCACGAGTTCCCGAGGTGCGCGGCGAACCCGAAGGCGCTCACGGTCGAGGAGCAGCCGCTCCGGAACGTGGAGATCGGTCCGGTGCCGTCGATGGATCCGTTGCCGTCACAGTCCCACTCCCAGTGCGGATAGGCCATCGCGTTGACCTTGGACCACTTGCTGGTACTGCTCGGCGTCATCGTCGCGGACCTCCCGCCAGGGGCAAGGAGGTAGAACGACGCATACCCCGAACCGTTCACCGCGAAGGACGCCGTGAAGCCGGCAAGGCTGACCGGCGAGCTCAGCGTCATCTGCAGGCGATCCTTCGTGGGCCCGAACAGGTGGAGGCTGCCCTGCCCGAGCGGCGCTTTCGCGGGTCCGGTGTCCCAGCGGCCGTAGGACGCTTTCGTCCCGCTGGTCGCGACCCAGCCCGCGAGGTGGCCCGGGCGGACGACCACGGTCGGCGCCGCCGACGCGCTGAAGACGGGCGTCAACATGAACACCGCCAACGAGAGGACCAGGACAGGGAGAGCCCGCTTCATCGCACGAACACCTTTCGCTCCGGGGGGAGACGACGCCGAGATGGCCATCGGCTGAACGCGCAGAGACTACGAGGTTTCGCGCCGGCGCGACCATGCGACCTGCGGCCATCCCCCGTCCGACGAAGGTCTCGGTCTACCTTCCTTCGGCGTGGCTTCATCGGACGTCGAGCAAGACCTCGTGCGGTCGCCGCATCTCCACTTCCCAGTACGCCGCAATGGTCCATCGATGAGGCACCCGCGGCCAACCGGCCGAGAACCATCTCCGGCGGTCTGATCGGCGTGTTGATCATCGCCGCGTTCGTTCCGTTCGTGATCTGGCTCGCCGTCGTCCTCTCGAGCCCGATCGTCTGGGTGACGCTGGCGATCATCGCCTGCACGTCCGTCGCGCTTGCCGTGCGATACCGCCGGGCGGAGGCGACGCGGGAACGAGCCCACGTCGACACGTTCTCGTTCGGCGAAGCGGTCCGTCGCAAGCGTGCGAAGGATATGGCGCTCAAAGCTGAGGAGTCGCTGCAGCGCACGGAACGTCACTCCTTCAGCGCCTGATCCAGCGGACCACTGGGCGTTCGTCTTCGTCGATCAGCGACGCGGGCGCGCGGCGTTCTCCGCGACGCGCGCCCGGACGATCGTCTTCACGAGTGCGATCGGGAGGCGCTCGTCCATGTCGAAGCGGATCGTGCCCTTCCCCGAGAGGTAGGGCTCCAACTCCTCACGGTGTGACTCGATCACCCGCATGCTCATCGGGAACAGGCTGTAGTGGTCTTTGAACGCGGCGTAGCAGACGAGCGACCGGCCGTGCATCCTGAACGCGGGCATCCCGTAGCTGATCGCGTCGGTCGCCTCAGGCGCGGCTGCACGGATCGCGGCTCGCAACCGTTCGAGCGCCACTCGCGATCGCTCAGGAAGGCCCTCGAAGTAGTCCTCGACGCTCGTGGGCTTCTCCATCTCAGGACGCGAGCCTCCCCGCCGCCATCGCCCGGACCATCTCGTCGTGATCGCGTTCGTTCTGATCCGCGTACGCGGCCGCGAAGGCCGCGATCGCGCGGTCGAACGCGTCGGCGCCGCCGAGGTACGCGGCGATCGCGATCCGGTCGCCGGAGCGTGCGTGCGCCCGGGCGAGCGTCCACCCGCACATCTTCGCGTAGAGGGTCATGCCTGCGGCGGTCATGTTGGCCACCTCCGCGGAACCCTTCCAGTCCCGGAGCTGCCGGACGTAGTTGTCGCGCCGCTCATCTGCCCACGATTGTCGCTGCCAGCCGAGGAAGAGGTCGCTCGTGGCCTGCATCAGGCGCTGGCCGGCCACCACGCGGTGACCGTGGTTGCGGAAGGTGCTCTTCGGCAGGAAGTCCTCGAGGACCGAGGCCCGCGCCTCCTTCACCTGGAGGAACAGCGGCGACCCGGATCCACGATCCAAGAGCAGGACGATCCAGCACCGCGTCCCGACGCTGCCGACCCCGACCACCTTGTGCGCGACGTCGGCCAGGCGGTACTGAGACAGGAGGTGCCGCCGGTCCCACTGGAGGGTCTGCCGGTACGAGAAGACCATCGCGTCCAGCGACGCCAGGATCTGGTCGTGCTCCACGCCGGCCAGCTCCGCGAGGGGCACGACGATCGGCGGGTCGTGCACGATCCGAGGTTCTCCATCGACGATCTCGGTGAGCCGATCGAACGCCTGCATCGAGTCGTGCGCGCGAGCCGTGGAGATCGCCTTCCACACCGCCGGCGTGCGCACCCGGTCGAGCGCCTGCAGGAACTCCGGGATGAGGCGATCGACGTCGAGATGCGCGTACCAGACATCGAGGCTCGACATCGGCGCGAACCCCGCCATCGCCTCCCGGTAGGCGCCGACGCCACTGAGGATCGTCTTGCGCCGCTGCTTCGCGCCGAACCCCCGCTCGCGGGCCGCCACCTCGAGGCTGGCGGCCAGGCGCTTGACGTCCCACTCGAACGGGCCGGGAAGCGTTTCGTCGAAGTCGTTCACGTCGAAGTAGAGATGGCGTTCCGGCGAGCCGAACATCCCGAAGTTCGACAGGTGCGCGTCGCCGCAGAGCTGCACGGTGATGCCGGTCGTCGGCGTGCGGGCCAGGTCCCACGCCATCGGCAGGGCGGCGCCCCGGAAATAGGTGAAGGGCGAGATCGACATGCGTTGGTGCCGAAGCGGGACGAGCGTCGGCTCGCGCTGCGCGGCCTGTCGTTGCAGCAGCTCGATCGGGTCGCGATCCGGCGCGGGCGTGAACTCCGCATGCGCGGACCGCGGAACCTCGCGTCGCGTTGCTCGCCCGACGTCGCTCATCTCGGGACGGGAGCTTACGCCGACCGATACGTCGGGAACGAACTACCCTTGTCTCGTGAACCAAGAGGACGCAGAACTCCGCGCGGCCCTGAGCACGATGGGGCCAGAGGCTCTGGCCGACCTTCAGGTGATGGCCATGGCCGAGGACTCGACCGCGTTCTATCGAGCGCTCGCCCGGCGGCCGGAGCTCGCGACCATCACCCAGCAACTCGCCCACGCCACGTCGGACGAGGTCGCTCGGCTGCGGGTGCTGCGGGCGATCCGGGACCTGGGCAGCAAGCGGCGGTACTGAGCGACCTCGCAGCGGTTCTCACGCGGGCGTTCCACCACGCCTCTCGCCGAGGTGATACAAGCACGCAACGATGACTGACGACGCCACCCCGCCACCCCGTCCGGATGCCGGCGTTCCGGATCCACCGCCTGCTCAGAAGCCCGCCAAGACGCCGGCGGCGATCACCGCGGCCATCATCGCCGCGCTCGTGGTCGTGCTCTTCGCCGTGATCATCATCGCTGCCGTGACCTTCTTAGGGCGCGCTGCCACGGACCAGTTCAGCGGGGTTCAGTTCTGCGTGGACAACCCGAACCATCCGAGCTGCATGGCGCCAACTCCGTAGCCACTCGTGACTCCCACGCAAGGATGCGGAGGGCTTCGGTGATGAACACGGCGGATCCCGTCTCGTGGGGCGGGCAGGACTCGAACCTGCGACCGGAGGATTATGAGTCCCCTGCTCTAACCGACTGAGCTACCGCCCCGCTGCAGGTCAGGGTACCCAGAGGCGTGGGCGGCAGCATCAACCGCCCACACCGCGCCGATACTTGTTCCATGGACGAGGAACGACGACCGCTCCGGGTCGCCGCCGCGGGCTGGGTGTTGACCGTCCTCGGATGCCTCGTGGCCGTTCCGATCGCCGCCGGCGCCCGCACCGTCGCGGATCCGACGACGATCCTCACCGTCGGCACCGTCCTGACGGCGCTGCTGCTCACGAGCGGGATCGGGCTGATATTCGGACGGCGATGGGCGTGGCCGCCTGCGGTGGTCCTCGGGCTCATCATCCTGGCGGCCGCCGCGCGGATGCCTGGGCGGCCGGCCGATCTCCGCGGTGGGCCTCCGTTCCTCATCCTGTCGGTCGCGCCGATCCTGTTCGGCCTGACGTTGGTCGGCTGCCTCCTCACGCCGCGGTCGTTCAAGTGGCTCTGGGCCGATGGCGCCGATCGGAGCTAGCCGGATCTAGAAGCTCTCGGCGTACTCCTCGTCGGTGACCGGCTCGGCCCATTCCGGCGCGCCGCCGCCGTTCACGGCGACGTGGACCATCGGCGCGTCCGGTGACCCACCGTGGAAGTGCCACTCCTCGGGCCCGATGAACACGACGTCGCCCGGCTCCAGCACGTGGCCCACCTCGCCGCGGGTGCGCACCCGGCCGCGGCCGCTCACGCCGTAGAGCCATTGCCCGTGGGGGTGCCGGTGCCAACGCGTCCGCGCGCCCGGGGAGAAGTGCACGATCCCGATGTTCGTCCCGTCGGCCGACGTGAGCGTGCCGCGCAGCCACACCTCGCCGCTGAACCGCCCGTCGTCGCCGCGCTCGAACGTCCCTTCGCTCGCATCTGCGATCTCCATCCGTTCCTCCTATCCCAGGATCAGGTTCTCGCCGTAGCCGGCCGCCAGCGACGTCCCGGCGGCGAACCGCATCGGATCGAACGCCGCCAGGCCGGGGTCCGTCCGCTCCCCCAGGACCATCGCGGCGACGTGCGCACCCAGGGCGGGCGCGAGCTTGAAGCCATGACCGGAGGTGCCCGCGTCCACGAACACGCCCGGCGCGATCTCACCGATCACGGGCTGCCAGTCCGGGCTGACGTCGTACAGGCTCGCCCACCCGCCGCGGACCTCTGTGGCCGCGAGGCGCGGCACGCGAGCGGTCACCGCCCGCGCGAGCGCCTCGACCTCGTCCGGCCGGATCGAGCCGACGTCGTCGTCGGGTTCGACCCCGGGCGCCGGACGGGTCGGTCCGACCAGGTACAGATCCCGACCCTCGGGACGGAAGTAGTAGCCGGCCAGGAGATCGGTGTGCGCCGGCGCGGGCTCGACTGAGCCCCAGCGGAACGTCGCCACCACGTGCCGCTCGACGGTGAGCGGGAGCTCACCGCCGGCCTGCGCGGCGAGCGGTCGCGTCCACGGACCGGCCGCGATCAGCACGCGTCCGCACGCCAGCTCCGCGCCGTCGTCGAGCGTGACGACCGCGCCCGCGGGCTCGGTCGTCGCGAGCCGGACGACCGACCGACCGATGCGAGCCTCCGCGCCGGCGCGGGTCCCTTGCCGGAAGAGCCCGTCGGTCACGGCGTGCGGGTCGGCGTAGCCCGCGCCGTGCTCGAACGCGACGACGCCGACACCGGCGAGGTCGAACCCCGGGGCGCGCGCACCGATCGCATCGGCGGGCACGACGTCGACCGCGATCCCGAGCTCGTGCAGGCGCGCCGCCGACGCGGCGACACCATCGGCGTCGGCGGCCGGATGCAGGTAGAGGAACCCGGTTCGCACGAACCCGGCGCTCGTGCCCGTGACGGCTTCGAAGTCTTCGAACATCGCGATCGAGTCGCGCGCGCACCGCGCCAGGAACGTGTTCGTGTAGTACGCGCGGCAGATGGCGCTGGAGCGGCCGGTCGGCCCGCCGGCGGGCGGCCGGGGGTCGATGAGCATCACCCTGGCACCGCGGCCGGCCAGATGGGAGGCTGCCGAGACGCCGTGGATCCCGGCCCCGATCACCCCGACGTCGAAGGACTCCATGGAGCGCCGACGCTACCATCGCGGCGCCGCGTTCCTGCCAGACTGGATGCGTCCGCGCCGCGGAGGTTCACCACGATGACCGAGTTCCGCACCGAGACCGACTCGTTCGGGCCGATCGAGGTCGAGGCCACCCGCTACTGGGGCGCCCAGACCGAACGCTCGATCCACCACTTCTCGATCGGATGGCCCGGCGTCGACCGGATGCCGCTCGAGATCGTCCGCGCGATGGGCATCCTCAAGAAGGCTGCGGCGCAAGCCAACATGGAGCTCGGCGTCCTCGATGCATCGATCGGAGACCTGATCGTGACGGCGGCCGACGAGGTGATCGCCGGTTCGCTGGACGACCACTTCCCGCTGTTCATCTGGCAGACCGGCTCGGGCACCCAGACGAACATGAACGCGAACGAGGTGATCGCGAACCGCGCGATCGAGCTGGCCGGCGGGCAGCTCGGGTCGAAGACGCCCGTGCATCCCAACGACCACGTCAACCTGTCGCAATCCTCGAACGACACGTTCCCGACCGCGATGCACGTGGCCGGCGCGACCGTGATCGTCGAACGCCTCCTTCCCCGCGTCCGCGAGCTCCGCGACGCGCTCGACGCGAAGGCGAAGGACTTCGCCGACATCGTGAAGATCGGGCGGACGCACCTCCAAGACGCCGTGCCACTCACCCTCGGGCAGGAGTTCTCCGGGTACGTCGCACAACTCGACGCCGGCGTCGACAGGATCGAGGGCGCGCTGCCGGGTCTCTACGAGCTGGCGATCGGCGGCACCGCCGTCGGCACCGGGCTGAACGCGCCCGAGGGCTTCGGCGCGCTGTGTGCCGCGAAGATCGCCGCACTCACCGGTCTGCCGTTCGTGCAGGCGCCGAACACGTTCGCCGCCCTGGCGGCGCACGACGCGATCGTCTTCATGAGCGGCGCGCTCGCGACGCTCGCCGCCTCGCTGATGAAGATCGCGAACGATCTGCGCTGGCTCGGTTCGGGGCCGCGGGCCGGGATCGGCGAGCTCCGCCTGCCCGAGAACGAGCCCGGCTCCTCGATCATGCCGGGCAAGGTGAACCCGACGCAGGCCGAGGCGATGACCCAGGTCGCGGTGCAGGTGTTCGGCTACGACGCCACGATCACGTTCGCGGGGTCGCAGGGGAACTTCGAGCTCAACGTGTTCAACCCGGTGATGATCCGCGATCTGCTGCACGGGGCGGTGCTCCTGGCCGACGCGTCGCGGAACTTCCGCACGTTCTGCGTGGAGGGCCTCCTGGCCGACCGGGAACGGATCGACGACCTCCTCCATCGTTCGCTGATGCTGGTGACCGCGTTGACCCCGACGATCGGGTACGACAAAGCCGCGGAGATCGCGAAGAAGGCGCACCACGAGGGCACCACGCTGAAGGAGGCCGCGCTCGCGCTCGGCTACCTGACCGAGGCCGAGTACGACGAGACCGTGATCCCCGAGGACATGGTCTAACCGTCCAACGTCACGATCACGGGCGCGTGATCCGACGGCTTGCCCTCGCCGAACGTCGGCTTGCGCTCGTCCCGCTCCACCATCACCGACGCGAGACGCTCGGCGATCGGCGCCGTCCCGAGCGCCAGGTCGATCCGCAGGCCCCAGCCCTTGTGGAACGCGCCCGCCGTGTAATCCCAATACGCGAACGGCCCCTGCACGTCCCCGGCCGCCTGGCGTCCGAGGTCGGTCAGGCCCCACGCGAGGAACGCACGGACCCGTTCGCGTTCGGGCTCGCTCGCGAGGTTCTTCCCTCGCCACAGGTCCGGGTCCCAGACGTCGCGATCGTCGGGCGCGATGTTCCAGTCCCCGCAGATCACGAGCGGCCGGCTGGGCTCGTTCGATGCGGCCACCCAGGCGCGGAGGGCGTCGAGCCACTCGAGCTTCGTCTCGTACGCCGGATCGCCGACCTCCTTGCCGTTCACCACGTAGACGCAGATCACGCGCACGTCGCCGACGGTGGCCGAGAGCACCCGCGATTGCTCGGGGACCGGATCGCCGTCGAAGCCGAGCGCGACGTCCTGCAGGCCGCCCTTCGAGAGGATCGCGACCCCGTTGTACGCGCGCTGCCCGAGCGTCGCGACCTCGTACCCGGCCGCCGCGATCTCCATCGTCGGGAACGCCGCGTCTTCGACCTTCGTCTCCTGCAGGCACACCACGTCCGGGTCATGCCGGCCGAGCATCGCGAGCAGGCGCGGCAAGCGCTGCCGGATCGAGTTCACGTTCCAGGTGACGAGCTTCACGCGCGCGCCAGGATAGCCGTGACGCGATCGGCCGCCTCGGTCCCCTGCCGGATGCAATCCGGCAGGCCGACGCCGTGGAACGCGCTCCCGGCGACCACGATGCCCTGCGGCAGCGCGGCCTCGATCGAGGCGACCCGCTCGAGATGCCCGACGTCGTAGCGCGGCATCGCATCCGGCCAGCGCACGACCGCGGACGCGAACGGCATCGCCGGCAGCGGATAGACGTCCGCGAGCGAGGCGCCGACCGTGCCGATCAGCTCCTCGTCGTCGGTGTGCAGGAGCGCGCCGTCGGCGACGAAGGCCCGCACGACGGCCCGCGAGCCGAACGCGGGATCGGGCCATTTCCTCGACACGAGCGTCGCCGCGGTGATGGGCAGCGAACCGGGCGTCGCCACGAACCCCGAAGATGCCGGGAGGCGCGCGTCCGTCCCGTCCGGGTAGACGAGGACCGCCACGGCGGTCGAGGTCGATCCGAGCGTTCGGAGCCCGGCCTCGGCCTCCGGCGCGATCGCCTTCACCAGGGCGGCGCTCGTCGCCGCTGGCGTCGTCACGATGACGGCGTCAGCATCGATCTCGCTCCCCTCCGCGCGCAGGACGAACCGGGACGCCTCGCCTCCTCGGATGTCGCCGACGGGCGTGCCCGTGCGCACGACATCGGGGCCGAGCGCGGCCACGAGGGCGTCGATCAACCGGCGGAGCCCGCCCCGGACGGTCAGGAACGTGGCCGGGGCGCCGCCCCCGGCCCCGGAGACGCTGTCGCCGACCGCCACCGGGCGGCGCCCCCCCGCCGTCGCGTGTGCGCCTCGGATCAGGCTGCCTCGGTCGCGCTCCCAGGCGACCAGCTCGGGGAAGGTCGCCACGGCGCTCACCTGCCCGGGATCCGCGGCCAGGATCCCGCCGAGGAGCGGCTCGACGAGCTCCGCGGCGGCACGACGGCCGAGCCGGCGCCGAAGCAGCGAGCGCAGCGACTCGTCAGCGCCGCCGCGACGGCGCGGGAGCACCAGGTCCAGGCTCGCTCGGAGCTTCGCCGAGGACGGGAGCGCTGCGCCGCGCCGGAGCTCGCCGAGGGAGGTCGGGATGCCGAGCGGCCCCGGCGGGAACGGCACGAGCCCGTGCTCGATCCACAGCTGGGTGGATCCCACGGCCGCCGGGACGAGGTCGCCGCCGAGACCGAGGTCCTCGCACAGCTCGACCGCCCAGGGCTTGCGCGCGAGGAAGGAGTCGGGTCCGGCCTCGAGCTCGAGACCGCCGACGGTGACGGCGCCCACCTTGCCGCCCGAGCGCTCCTCGCGTTCCAGGACGAGGACATCCCGGCCGGGCGACGCCGACCGGAGCCGGTGTGCGGCGGCCAGGCCGGTCACGCCGGCGCCGACCACGACGATCCGACCCGTCATGCGGGAGCGGTCCGGTCGAGCTGCGCCGCGACCACGTCGGCGAGCATCGTGAGGAACGCGGGGTCGGCGTTCGGCATCTCGGTCCTCGCGAACGCCATCCCGGAGCCTTCTGCGATCGAGCGGGCCTCGATGTCGAGGTCGTAGAGGATCTCGAGGTGATCGGCCACGAAACCGGCCGAGCACACCACCACCGCCGGCGTCCCGGACGCGCCCAGCTCGCGGATCGTGTCTTCGACCGGCGGGCCCCACCACGGGTCGGCCGTTCGGCCCGCGCTCTGCCACGCGATGCCCGCGCGGTCCAGGCCGGCCGCCGCCGCGACGAGGTCGGCCGTCTCGCGCAGACCGTCGGCGTAGCGGCAGGAGGCCGCGCACGACGGATCGGCGCACCGGAGGCACCGTGACGTGCCGTCGGCCTCACCCCGGGTGGGGAGGCTGTGAGCCGTGAACAGGACCGTCGCCTCCGCGCGCGTCGCGGCCGGCAGGGTCGCGAGCGCCGCGCGCACCCGCTCCGCCAGCAACGCGATGAACGCAGGATGGTCGGCGTACCGCTGCACGAACGTGAACGCCGGAACACCGTCCTCGATCGCGGCCTCCACGCGCTCCTCGTACGTGGGGATCGACATGCCCGACCAGTGCGGAGCCATCACGATGCCGACGGCGCGCTCGATCCCGTCCGCACGCATCGCCTCGACGGCGTCGGCGATCCACGGCGGCGAGTGCTTCATGCCCACGTAGGCGCGGAACCGTCCCGGCTCGCGATCGTCGAGGACGGCGACGATGCCCCTCGCCTGCGCCCGCGTGATGTCCAGCAGTGGGAACCGGTTGCCGATCGCCGCGTACCGATCGCGTAGCTCCCGGAGGTGCTCGGGGCTCGGCGCACGGCCGCCACGGATGTCGGTGTAGTACCGCTCGATGTCATCCGGCCCGTCGGCGGTGCCATAGGCCATCACGAGCACGCCGATCGGTGCGGTCGATCCCACGGGCGTTCCCTCCACGATCGCGCGCCCACCCGGCGCGACGCCCCCAGGATAGGGGCCGCGATCGGATCAGCGCGCGACGGGCTCCGACGGTGGCATGGCGCCGGCGCTCATGCGGGTCGAGAGCTCGACCCGGTCGCGCCCCGCCCACTTCGCTCGGTACATCGCGGTGTCCGCCTCCCGGATCAGGTCTTCGGGGCGGACGTGGGGATCGGTGCAGACGGCGACCCCGAGGCTCGCGGTGCACGCGAGCTGGTGACCGCTCACGTCGAACCCCGCTTTGAGCTCGCGCGCGAGACGCTCGCCCAGACCAGTCGCCTCCTCCGGACCGGCCACGTCGCCCACGGCGACCACCACGAACTCGTCGCCGCCGTATCGGGCGACGGTGTCCGCGGGACGGACCGCTGCCGAGAGCCGCCGCGCCACCTCCGTCAGGAGCTCGTCGCCGACCGGATGGCCGAACGAGTCGTTCACGACCTTGAAGTCGTCCAGATCGATGAACACGACCGTGACACCGACGGACGGCTCGCGGCGGGCGCGCGCGAGGGCGACCCCCAGTCGGTCCATCAGCAATTGCCGGTTCGGAAGGCCGGTCAGCGCGTCGTGCACCGCGCGGTGCGTGAGCTCGTCCTCGACGAGCTTGCGGTCGCTGACGTCTTCGAGCATCCCCATCGCGTAGAGCGGCCGAACCTCCGCGTCGCGCACCAGCGTCAGGATGGTCCGGCACCACATGAACGAGCCGTCCTTGCGCCGCAGTCGATGCTGCGCCCGACAGCGATCGCGGTGGCCCGCGCAGAGCTCCCCCAGCTCCTGCAGCATGTCCTCGTCATCGGGATCGAACAGGTCGGCGAGCCGCACGCCCGCCAGCTCGCCGACGTCGTAGCGGCCGAGCCACTCGATCGTGGGGTTCGCCTCGATGATCGCCCCGTCCAGCGCGAGCGTGAACACGCCGATGGCGGCAGCGTCGAACAGGGTTCGGAACTTGCGCTCGCTGGCGGCCATCGCCTCCTCCGCGCGCTTGCGCTTCGAGATGTCGACCATGACGCCCTGCCAGTAGAGCGTGCCGGTCGAGACGTCGCGCACGACCGCCGAGCGTTCGCTGATCCACACGTCGTGCCCGTCGCGATGGAGCAGCCGGTACTCCTCGCTGAGCGACCGCATCTCGCGGCGCGCATCCGCGTCCGCGGCGATCAGGCGGTCCCGGTCTTCGGGGTGCAGGATCCGCAGCCAGATCTCGCTCTCGTCGAGCCACTCGCTCAGCGGGTACCCGAGGATCTGCTCGATCTGCGGACTGATGTAGAGCGGGATCGAGTGGCCGGGATCCTCAACGATGACCCGGTCCAGGTAGGTGGCGACCCCGGGGATGTTCTCGACCAGGGTTCGGAAGGGCTCTTCGGCTTCGGCTTCGGCCTCGACCTCGACCTCGACCGACCGAGCCATCGGCGCAGCCGGCGCGGCCGCCGGGACCGCGCCGTCCGAAGGTAGATCCTGCTCGTCGACCGGGCGCATGCAGACTCCTCGCCGGGCGGATCGACGCCGCACCGGCCCTTCCAGATGCATCGGACGACATCGGCCCGCTCCTGAGCCCCGGCCGCGGTCTGGCTAGTGTTGCGCCGTGCGGGTCCGTCACGACGCCGGGTTCGAGCGCAGGAGGCTCGATGTCGCCACGGCGCTGGCCGGCCTCGCGATCCTCGTCGCCTGCGCGGCGGTGGCCCGCTCCGGCACCGTCGGTCCGCTCGAGCGGAAGGCGTTCGAAGCGATCAACGGGCTCCCGGATGCCCTTTCGCCCGCGATGCGAGCGGCTCAGCTGCTCGGCATCCTGGCGGTCGGGCCGATCGTGGTGATCGTCGCCCTGCTGCTCCGGCGCTGGCGGTTGGCGATCGCGGCCGCCCTGGTGACCGTCGGCAAGCTCGCGGCCGAGCGCGTCGTCTGGCAGGTGGTCCAGCGCGACCGCCCCGGCACCACGATCGCCGACGCGATCGTCCGCGGCGGCACCCCCACGACGGGGCTGTCGTTCGTCTCCGGGCACGTGGTCCTGGTCACCGGCCTCGCGTGGGTGGCGACCCCGTATCTCCACTCGTGGTGGCGGTTCGCGCCGTGGGCGGTCGTCGGGTTGGTGGCGTTCGCCCGGATCTACCTGGGCGCGCACGCACCCCTCGACGTCCTCGGTGGGATGGGGCTCGGCCTGCTGATCGGGAGCCTGGCCTGTCTCGCGGTCGGCGTGCCCCGACGCTCAGCGTGAGGCGTCGCCGTCGTGGTGATGGCCGTGATGGCCGTGCCAGCCGGAGCCGGTCACGGTGGTCCGGACCGTCCCGACGTTGTTCCATGGGTTCGGGTCGCGGACGCGGGACGAGGCCCCCGCGAGTGCGAACAGCCGTCCGTCCCACCCGCGGGTCGGCGCGCTGAGCTGGATCAGGTACGTCGCCGAGGCGCCCGACGCCAGCGTTACGCGCGGCCACGTGAGCGAGTTCCGGCAGCGCAGGGTGGCCTGCGGTGAGGCCGAGACGAACGAGGCGCCCCACGGCATCACGAAGCCGACGCCCACGTCGGTCGCGGTCCCCGGGCCGGCGTTCGTCACGGTCAGGGTGTATGCGAGCGGGGCGCCGGGCGCGACGCTCGCCGGGCCGGCGAGTCGGACGCTCACGTCGGCGACGCCCTGCGCGGGCGGGGCGGGCACGGGGGGCGGCGCCGGCGGATCCGGCGCGACGGTCGCCGCGCTCACGACCCCGGCCGAAGCCGAACCGGGCGCCTTCTCAGCGAGGTGCACGTTCACGCTGAACGTGCCGGGCGCTGCGTACGTGTGCGTCCCCGAGACGGCGAACGCGCCCGAGCCGCCGGCGACGACGACACCTGCGACCGGCGCTCCCCCGTCACCCCAGTCGATCGTCGCGGAGAAGTCCGAGATGCTGCTGCCGGTGTAGGCATCCGAGAAGGTCGCCACGGTGCCCGAGAACGCGGTGCCGGCGGTCGCGCCGATCGCGACCGGCGACCCGGTCAGGACGTCGGCGTCGGCGACCGGGAAGGTCATCGTCGCCGACCCCGAGGCTGCGGTCTGGACGTGGCGGACGGAGACGACCACCGACACGGACGAGGCCTCGTCGGTGTAGGTATGCGAGCCCGAGACGGAGAACGAGCCGTTCGCTCCGGTGATCGTCCCGGTACCGGAGTTGCCGTCGCCCCAGTCGATGGTCGCCGCGAAGTTCGACGCCACGAGCCCGGGGAGCGGATCGGTGAACGTCGCGATGACGCCGCTCACGGGCGTGCCCTCGGTGGCGCCACCGAGCACCCCGTGCACGGCGACCCGCTCGGCGACGTTGGCCGTGCTGTCCACGGTGGCGCTCGCCGTCCCCGGTGAGGTGTCGTCGATCTCCACCAGGACGTCGAACGTGCCCGGCGTGGCGTACGTGTGCGAGCCGGCGACCACCATCTGGCCGGGACCCCCGCCCGCCGAGACCACGCCGGCCGTCGGCGCGCTGCCGTCGCCCCAGTCGATGGTCGCGGTGAACTCGGGCACGATCACGTTCACGTTCTGATCGGCGAACGTCGCGACCGTGCCGCTGAAGGCGACGCCGGGCGAGGCATCGAAGCCGACCGGCGAGCCCGTGAGCATGTCGCCCTCGCTCACCAGGAAGCTGACGTGGGCGGCCCCGGCTGCCGCCGTCCCGACGTGGCTCACGGTGATGCTGACGACGACCGGATCGAAGGGGAATTCCTCGAGGTACAGGTGGGAGGCGTCGATCGTGAACACGCCGTTCGCGCCGGAGACCGTGCCGATCGTCGCGGGCGTCCCGTCCCCCCACTGGATCGTGGCGAGGAACGCGGACGGTGCGAGGGTGTGGTCGGTGTCCGTGAAGGCCCCGACCGTCCCGCTGACCGGGGAGCCCTCGGTCGCGCCGCAGATCGTGCCGCCGGTCACGACGAGTCCCTCGCCCGAGCCGGAGGCGGGCGCGGCGACGTCGAACGAGAACTGCGCGACGCCCGAGATGGCCGAGATCTTGTTCGACACGATCACCGCGACCTGCATCAACGAGACGGCGTTCGTGTAGGTGTGGCTGCCCGACACGACGAACGTTCCGTTCGACCCGGTGATCGTCCCGTCGGTGGGAGCGCTATCGCCCCAGTCGATGCTCGCGTGGAAGCTGGCGGCGGGGATCGAGGTGTCCGTATCGGTGAAGGTGGCGATCGCGCCGGTGACCGGCGATCCCTTCACGGCGCCGCACAGCGCGCCGTGCACGTTGATCGCCTCCGGCGTGTCGGCGGCGGCAGGGAGCGCGGACAACGTCGGCAGGACACAGGCCAGCGCGATGCCGATGCTGAGGATGCCCCGCGATCCGGGGATGGTTCGTCGACCTCTCCGCACTTCGAACCCCCTCCGTCGCCGTCGCGACCGAGCACCTGAGGTATCGGCATCCGGGGGTGCCCCGGAGCATCATCAGAAAGGACCCAGGGGCCGGGCTTCCGTAGTAGGGCGGTGAGGGGACGGGCGCCGGCTCAGATCGGCAGCGGCCGTGCCGTCAGGGCCCCGTGGATCCGCGGCAGTCCGAAGTGCCGCTCAAGGCCGGCGAGCAGGCCGAGATGGGTGTAGCGGTGGCCGTCCCTGCGGTGCGCGGCGACGCCGGGCCCGCGAACGGCGCAGTAGATCCGCTGATCGCTCCCGACCCCCTCATCGAACGTGACGATCACGATCGCGCCCCGGCGCAGCAGCGGCGGCACGTGGCCGTACAGCCACGCGTTCCCCCTCGCGATCGGACCACGACCGCCGCAGCCGGTGTCGTCGTGCATGTCGCTGCACAGGTTCGGCGTGATGAAGGTGAAGTCGGGGAGCCTCTTCGGAAGCGCCGCGGGATACGGAAGGACCCGCTGTGGGCATCCGTTCGGGAACAGGTTGCGGAAGTATGCGGCGGGATCATGCCGGACGGCATAGTGACCGGCGTCGGACAGCGCACAGTGACCCGGCATCGACTCCTCCCAGGCGCGCCAGCGGCGACCGGCGCGCTGGAGCTGATGGAAGAGGTTCGGTGAGCCGTACGCGCGGGTCGGGCACGCGTCGTCGTGGCAGCCGAGCGTGCTCCCGGCCGTCATCGCCAAGTAGTTCGGAAGGGACGGGTGGGCGACCGCCGTCATGTCCGTGAACAGGGTGCCGGCGCGGGCGAAGCGGTGGAGGTACCCGGCGTTGGCCGACCCCATGATCTCGGTGGAGCTGTGGTTCTCCATCACGATCAGTACGACCGGTGAGACTCGCTCCGCGGTCCTCGCGGGCTTCGCAACCGGCGCCGGAGCGGGCGCGATGGAGGGAGCCGAGGAGCGTGGAGCGCTACATGCGCACGCGGCGGCGAAGCACACCGCGAGCACGAGGCGGATCCCCATCGACGACCAGCGTACGGGCCGTTGATGGAGCGCTGCGGTGCTTGGGGACGGTCCGGGGACCGAGCGCTATCTGGCGCCGCGACGGCGATCGCTCTTGCGGCCACGCCGAGGCTCGTCCGGGTTGGCGTCGGTCCGGTCGCGGGCGATGCTGTGCAGTTCGGAGAGGCCGGTCGTCTCGACCTGATGCCCCGCCAGACGGTTCCGCAGTTCCTGGTTGTCCCACGGAACGGCCTTCACGGCAGGCTGCTTCTGGCTGCTCGGGTCCGTCCGCATGAGGGTGAGCCTAAGCGGCCGACACGGGTGACACCATACGGCCGTCGGCCGTCTTCCCTCCGCCGAAAGTCTCGATCGTCCGCGACCGTGCGGCTCGATCCGACCCGGGGTGACGCGAGGGTTGCGGAGGGACCATCGGTCCTAGTGCGCAGGTCCGATGCGAGGAGCCCCCCGCGCGCCCTACACTCCGGCGCGGCGGGGTGGCCGAGTGGTTAGGCAGAGGCCGGCAAAGCCTCGCACTCCGGTTCGATTCCGGTCCCCGCCTCTGGCTGTACGCGGGTGTAGCTCAATGGCAGAGCCCCAACTTTCCAAGTTGGTGATGTGGGTTCGATCCCCGCCCCCCGCTCCACGTCACCGTGCGAGCTGCGACAGCCACGTCTGCGTCCGAGCGACCGAGACCACGTTGCCCTTGCGTTCGAAGAGGTCGAGCGCGCGTTCGAGGATCGGGACGGCGTCGCCCGGTCCCCGTGCCAGCACGACGACATCGGCGTGCGCCGTGAGTGCGAGGCCCTTGAGGTCGAGGGTCTCCGTGGTCTCGGCGAGGGCGACCCCTTGCTCCGCAAGTGCCAGCCCTCGATCAAGATCGCCCAGATGTGCCAGCGCGCGGGCCCCCGCTCCGCACCGGGCGATCGTGCTGAACACCTGGGAGACCCCCAATCGCTCGCTCTGCTCGACATACGTGACCGCCTCCTCGTATCGCCCCAAGCCGCACGCGGCGAGACCAAGGATGGTCATGAGGTCCGCGCGAGCGATCGTCTCGCCCTCGGTCGGCAGCGAGCCGAGCGCGAAGCGCGCGACCCGTTCGGCCGCAACGAGGTCCCCCGCGAGGCGCTCCACCTCCCACCGCATCCACGCGGCCTCCCACGCCCCGTACCACAGGCCGAGGTCGCGCAAGATCTCCGCGTGGCGAGCCACGAGCGCCCGCGCCTGGTCGAAGTCGCCGAGCATCGCATGCAAGGCCCCGAGCGCCGCATAGACCTCCGCCGCGGTCCGCCGGTCCTCGGCCACCGCTTCGAGCACCTCCTCGCAGCGCCGGATACCCTCGGCCGCGGGCGTGAGCCCGCTCCAGGACAGGTACGAGAGTCCCTGCAACGCCTCCGAGGCCTCCAGGCGATCGCCTGCCTTCCGCGCATGGAAGACTCCCCGCTCGAGCGGCTCCCGCATCGACTCGTAGAGACCTTGTCTCCCATAGCCATCCGCGATGAGCTGCCAGGCCTTCGTGAGCGCGAGGTCGTCGCCGCGGGCTTCGAGCGCGGGGATCAGCGCTCGCACATCGCGCTGCCTCTCCGATGCTCGTTCCGGACCGGCGAGAACGCCCTCGGAGAAGAAGCGGTCCAAGGTGGCTCGGGCGACGAGCCCCGCGTCGCCGCTCGCGTCCGCGAGCTCGATCGCCTCGCTGAGGACCGCCTCGGCCTTCACGTCTTCCGCCATCCGATTCAGGACCGTCCCCAGCTCCCACAGCCGCTCCGCACGCTCCGGGGCCTCGACCGAGAGCGCGGCGGCGCGCCCGAACAAGCCGGCGGCCGCCGGGAGATCGATCCTCGTGACCGCTCGTTTGCCTGCCGAATCCAGGAGGTCGGCGGCGCGGCGTCCGAGTTCGCGCTCGTGCTCGCCGAGCGGGCCGAGCTCCTGGCGGTAGCGGAACGCCTGCTCCAGATGGAAGCCCACCACCTCTTCGTGTTCGAGCACGCGAGCTCCGGACGCCTGCAGGAGCCAGGCGCCGAACCGCTCGTGGAGGTCCGCACGCACCTCCTTCGGGATGGCGTCGTACGCGGCATCCCGGATCAGCACGTGCCGGAAACGGAAGGCCTCGTCCCCGGAGAACGACGACCGGTCGGGGCGGATCAGCTCCCGCCGGAGGAGCGCGGCGAGGTGCCGATCCACGTGCCCATCCACCTCGCTGCCACACAGCTCCACGACAGCCCCGCGATGGAAGACCCGACCTTCGATCGAGGCGCGCTCGGCGACCGACCGCTCGTCGGGATCCAGCTGATCGAGCCGTGCCGCCAGGAGCGCGTGGATGCTGGGCGGAACGGGCACCGTCGACAGATCGGTCGTCGGCATCCATCGGCCGTCCCGGAGCGCGAGCGATCCGTCGTCGATCAGCATCGAGATCAGCTCCTCGACGAACAGCGGGTTCCCGTCCGCCGCCTCGGCGATCCGGCGTTCGACGTCCGGTTCGAGTGACGCGCGCCCGAGCAACTGCTCGATCAGTCTCGCCGCTTCCGCTTCGGTGAGCGGCTCGAGGTGGATCGTGGTCGCGTTGAGCTTGCCGCCGCCCCACATCGGCCGGTGATCGAGCAGCTCAGCTCTGGCGAGGCACAGCAGGAGCATCGGTGCGTCGCGCGACCAGTCGGCGATGTGCTCGATGAGATCCAGGAACGTGGGCTCGGCCCAATGGATGTCGTCGAAGACGATGACGAGCGGTGCGTGCTGAGCGATCCGCTCGAACAGCCGCCTGATCGACCACAACGTCTCCTCGGGGGCGCCGACCTCCTCGGACAGCCCGATCGCCTGCGCGACGCCGTCGACGATCCGGGCTGCGTGCTCGTCCTCCGCGAGGAGCGCGGCGAGCTTCACGCGCACGATCCCCGGCGCGTCGTCGTCGGATACACCGGCCGCCGCTCGGATCGCCTCGGCGACCGGCAGGAACGTGACCCCCTCCCCGTACGGCGCGCAGTGGCCGCGGACGACGGTCGCCCGATCCCCGACCGAGGTGATGAACTCCTCGACGAGACGCGACTTCCCCACCCCCGCCGTTCCGAGCACCGTGAACAGATGGCACCCGCGGTCCGTCACCGCCGCCTCGAAGGTCTGCTCCAGCATCGCGAGCGGTCGCTCGCGGCCCACGAGCGGCGCATGGAGGCGTCGCGGCGTCGCGACCGCGTCCGGATGGACGTCGAGCAGGCGCACCGCCGGGACCGACCCCGACTTCCCCTTCAGCGTCAGTGGCTCGACGGGCTCGACGACCACCCCGTCGCGGACGAGCCGGTAGGTGCTCTCGCCGATCAGGATCTCTCCGGGGTCGGCCGCCTGCTCGAGCCGCGCCGCGACGTTGACCGCGTCCCCGGCGACCATCGGTCGCTCCGGTGTGGAGGCGGTCACCAGGACCTGTCCCGTGTTCACGCCCGTCCGCGTGCGGATCGACACGCCGTGCGATCGCTCCAGCTCCTCGTTCAGACCGCCGAGCGCCTCTCGCATCTCGGCGGCGGCCCGGACGGCACGCAGCGCGTCGTCCTCGTGGACGGTCGGGACGCCGAAGACCGCCATCACGGCGTCGCCGATGAACTTCTCGACAGATCCCCCGTGGCGCTCGATCACGTCACGCATCGCCTCGAAGTACGCGGCCATCACGCGGTTGAGGGTCTCCGGATCGAGCCGCTCCCCGAGCGACGTGGACCCCGTGACGTCGCAGAACAGCACGGTCACGACCTTGCGGGTCTCACGGGCCTCCGGACGACCGACCGCGGCGCCACAGGCCATGCAGAACTGGGCGTCGGCGGGATTGTCCTTGCCGCAGCTCGGGCAGGCAGCCATCGGGCGAAGCCTATTGCGCGAGCGGCCCGCCGTCGCTTCAGGAGCGAGAGCCCGTGTCGGTGGTGCGCCAGTCGTACGGGCTCACGAAGCTCGTGACCAACCGCGCGTAGTTCGCACGCGCGTACGCGACCGGGTTCGGGACGTTCGCCATCGACATCGAGCCCTTGAGCTGCTCGATCGACTCGTACCCGCGTTCGTCGAGCCACGACTGGATCTCACCGAGCACGACGCCGGGGTGCGTGGGCCCCTCATGCAGGAGCGCGCTCGCCATCATCACGACATCGGCCCCGACCAGCAATCCCTTCAGGACATCGGACGAGGTGTGCGCCCCGGTCGTGAGCGCGAGCGATGCGTGGATGCGATCGCGAAGGATCCCGATCCACCGCAGCGGCAGCAGCAGCTCGGCGGACGTCGAGAGGTGCAGGATCGGATCGATCCGGAGCTCCTCGAGGTCGATGTCGGGCTGCATGAATCGGTTGAACAGGACCAGGCCGTCGGCTCCGCATGCCACCAAGCGATGGGCCATGTGGCCGATCGAGGAGAAGAACGGCCCAATCTTGACCGCCAGCGGGATCGAGATCTCGCCCCGGACCGCCTCGACCAGCTTCACGTACCGCATCTCGACGTCGTCGGCCGTCTCGTCGGGGTCGGCGGCGAGGAAGTAGACGTTGAGCTCGAGCGCGTCGGCGCCGGCCTCCTGGATCCGCCGTGCCTGCCCGACCCATCCTCCCTGCGAGATGCCGTTCAACGATGCGATCACGGGGATCTCGAGCTCGCGCTTGCAGGCTTCCACGTGTCGCACGTAGGCGTCGGCCCCCGTGTTGTAGTCCTCGAACTCCGGGAAGTAGGTCAAGCCTTCCGGGTTCGAGTCCGCATAGGCCTCGAGCACGCCGTGCAACTGCATCTCGTCGTGCTCGATCTGTTCCTCGAAGAGCGACGGGAGCACCACCGCTCCCACCCCCGAGTCCTGCAGCGCCTTGAGGGAGTCGACGCGTTGACCCATGGGGGACGCCGACGGGACGACGGGAGACCGGAGCTGCATCCCCAGGTACCTCGTGGCAAGGCTGGCGCTCATGATGGCTCCTCCTCGGCCGGCGCGACCTCGTGATCGGGGCCGCGTTCCACGCCGGCGATCTGCTCGTAGAAGTGCCACCGAGCGTCCACGTCGCCTTGCGCGGCGCGCTGGAGCCGTTCGGCGCGTTCGGGGTCGCTCCGAGCGAGCATCGCGTAGCGGGCCTCCTGCTGGGTGAACTCCTTGAGCGGGATCGACGGCTTCTTCGAATCCAGCACGAAC
>Ga0335084_10001344_pt1 | contig 22921 bp, 19 predicted proteins | sample Lox_Sample_44_FD_206721 | JGI IMG/M metagenome (GOLD analysis project Ga0335084, IMG submission 206721) | Soil microbial communities from Loxahatchee National Wildlife Refuge, Florida, United States - Lox_Sample_4.4 | ecosystem: Environmental > Terrestrial > Soil > Wetlands | place: USA...
GAACAAGATCCGCGGCACGCTCCAGGTGTGCTCGGTGAAGGCGCCCGGCTTCGGCGACCGCCGCAAGGCCATGCTCGAAGACATCGCCGTCCTGTCGGGCGGCCGGCTCATCGCCGAGGAGCTCGGCATCAAGCTCGAGAACGTGACCCTGAAGGACCTCGGCCGCTGCAAGCGGATCACGGTCGACAAGGACAACACGACGCTGATCGACGGTGCCGGCAAGAAGGCCGACATCGAGGGGCGGATCAAGCAGATCCGCGCCCAGATCGAAGAGACGACGTCGGACTACGACCGCGAGAAGCTGCAGGAGCGGCTGGCGAAGCTCGTGGGCGGCGTGGCGGTCATCAAGGTGGGCGCCGCGACCGAGGTCGAGATGAAGGAGAAGAAGGCGCGCGTCGAGGACGCGATGCACGCGACCCGCGCGGCCGTCGAAGAGGGCGTGGTCCCCGGCGGCGGCGTGGCGCTGCTGCGCTGCCAGCCAGTGCTCGACAACCTGAAGGTCGACGAGGAGCAGGCGTCCGGTGTCAAGATCGTCCAGCGGGCGATCGAGGAGCCGATGCGCTGGATCGCGCGCAACGCGGGCCAGGACGGCCCGGTTGTCGTGAACGCCGTGCGACAGGCGAAGGGCTCGCACGGCTACAACGCCGCGACCGACGAGTACGAAGACCTGATGAAGGCCGGCATCATCGATCCCACCAAGGTCGTACGCACCGCGCTGCAGAACGCCGCGTCGGTGGCGGGACTTCTGCTCACCACCGAGGCGATGGTCGCCGAGAAGCCGAAGGAGGAGAAGGCTCCGGCCGGCGGCGGCATGCCGCACGGCGGAGAGGACTTCTAGGCCGCTCGGCTCGACCGAGCGTGTCACTGGCGGGGCGTCGGTCGTCGACCGGCGCCCCGTCGCGCCTTCCGGGGCCGTGCGCGGCCCGCGTCGTGGCCGTCTATTGTTGCTTCGACTTCTCGTACTGGTCGACGATGGCGCCGCCCAACAGGCCGGCGCCCGCGCCGATGGCGGCGCCCATACCGGCGTTGCCGGCCATCGCGCCGATGGCGGCGCCGCCCGCCGCTCCGATCAGCGTTCCCGAGGCCAGGCGCTGCTGGGTAGGGGTCATGTTGGCGCAACCGCCGAGGGCGACCGTAGCCGCCAGGGCCGCGATCGCGAGCCGCCTCTGGTTCCCGCGCATGCTCGATCTCCTCACTTGGTCTTTTTCGCGGTCTTCTTGGGGCAGGGGTAGGTCTCGATGAGGTACCTGGCGACCACTTCTGCCGGCGAATACTGGACCAGGTCCGAGTGGGCGCGCCCCCAGACGACGAACGCCGCCACCGCCTCATTGCGCGACGGGCCCGGCTCCGGCGGGCAGAAGAACTGCCTCAGCTTGCCGCGGGCGATCAGCACCTGGAGCGTCTGGTAGGTCCCCGCGCCGAAGCCGTGACACACGTGGATCGCCGCCGTGTGCAACGGATCATCGTCGGCGACGGCGCAGAGCTCGATCAGGTCGGCGCCGGTCTTGAGCTTGAACGTCTCCTCGGTGACCGCACCGCGGGACGGCGACGCCATGGCGAGAAGGGCGACGAGCGCGACGATCGTTCTGGTCATGGGGACCCTAGAACAACAATCGGGCGCCCTTGCCAAGCCCTCGTCGGACTCGGCCGTGTCCCGTTGTGACCGGATGGCGATCGGCAGTATCATCGACGCTGGGCCGGAAGATCACCCATGCCTCGCGCGCTCGCGGCAATGCTGCTTCTGCTCGGCGCCTCCGCGCCGGTGTCCGCGAAGCTCCTGTGCCCGCCCGGACGGTTCATGCTGCACGCGGCGGACGCGCGTGCCGTGGCCTTGGATGGGCGCGAGCTCGGCGAGTGCGGGCGCTGGAAGACGGGAATGCCGACCCTCCATCCGTCCCATCCTGGCCCGTGCTCGTGAGTGCCGATCAGCCGACGCGGGCGTCGCGGAGGTGCCCGCGCTCCGTCACCGTCCCGAGCGGCGGCCCGAAGATCGTGCTGCGCACCTCGTCGTCGTGGGCCGCGCGCAGCAGCACGTCGCGATCGCGCAGGTGGCGCAGGACGTGGCGCAGGTACGTGATCGCGGTTTCGAGCTCGCTGCGGCGATCGTCGACGTAGCCGGCGAAGGCACTCGCCGAGCAATCCCCGGCTGCGAGCGCGCGATGTGCCGCGAGGGCGGCGAGCCGCCCCATCCGCATCGCGAACTCGACGCCCATTCCCGTGAGGGGCGAGAGGTAGCCCGTCGCGTCGCCGGCGAGGAGGAGGCGATCTCCTGCGACCTCGGTCACGCGATACGCGAGCGGCGCCATGGCCCACGGTTCGCCCAATCGCGGCGCGCGCGCGAGGCGTTCGGCGAACCAGGGGTCGAAGCGCTCGGCGACGCGCTCGAAGAACTCGGCGGGCTTCGCGCGGTCGGCCTGCTTGTCCGCGAGATCGGCTTCGAGCACGAGCCGGAACAGCCCCGGCCGGATGCGAGCGCCGCTGATCATCGCGCCGCGGTCGCCGTAGAAGTGACGGTCCCAGAATCCGACGGCCGCGTCCGGGAAGTCGCTGAAGAAGAGCGCGACGGCGATCTGCCGGAACTCCGGATCCTCGGTCTTGAGCTTGCGGATCCGCGGCGCGAGCGCGTGGCGACCGCCCGCGTCGATGACGAGCGGCGCGCGGTACTCCGGCCCCTCCGCCGTACTGACGATCGCCTCGTCGGCCCGCACGTCGAGGCCGGTCGCGCGACGGCTCCACGCGATGCGTCCCCCGACCGCGGCGAAGCGTGTACGCAAGGCCGCGTCGAAGCCGCCGCGATCGACGTTCAGGTACGAGATCCCGTCGGGCAGCGCGTGATACGTCCACGAGAGGTCGGGGTACACGTTGCGGACACCGCGCATCCGATCGAGCACCCACGGTCCTTCGAACGCGACTCCGAGCTCGTCGCACTCGTGCTGGGTGCCGGGCGCGAGCAGCTCGCCCGACTCGATCGCCTCGGCGCCGTTCGACGCCTCGGCGAGCCGCTCCAGCACGAGGACGTCGTGGCCCTGCTGGACCAGCCGGATCGCGGCGGCGCATCCCGCCGGTCCCCCTCCGATCACGATGACGTCGGCGTCGAAGCGGCTCATGTCGGGCTTCTCCTATCCGAGAAGCGTCGCGAGGTCCTTGGGCGCAAGGAACTCCTCCGGGATCGGCGGCGCCCAGGCGCGAACCATCTGCGCGCCCGCCCATGCAGGCGGCGCGTAGGCCGCTTCGTCCGTGATGCGATCCAGGTCGGCGATGTACTCGGCGAAGTTCCCCGCCGGGTCGCAGAGGTACCAGAAGAAGTTCGAGCCGATCGCGTGCCGCCCGAGTCCCCACACGTGACGCGTCGGATCGGCGGCCAGCATGGCGGCGGCGCCGCGACCGACCTCGTCGACGTCGGCCACCTCCCACGCGGTGTGGTGCAGGAACGAGCCGGGTCCCTGCTGGACGGCGACGTTGTGGTGGTCCTCGCTGCAGCGCATGAACGAGACGAACGGGAGCCCGTCACTGACGGCGAAGCCGAGGCCGCGGGTGAAGAAGCGGACCGTCGCCTCGTGGTCGGGCGATGCCATCGCGACGTGCGACAGCTTCCCGGGTCGAACGGCGGCGCTGCGAAGGACGCCGTCGGCGGGACGATTCAGGCGTTCCGAGCGGCCCGGTGCGTTGCGCGACGTCGGCTCGGTGCGCGTCGCCTGGATGCGGGGCGCGACCGTGATCTTGATCGTGAGACCCGTCACCGGCTCGCGCGTACGCAGGGTGGGGCCGTCCATCTGCGCGGCCACGTCGAGCCGTGCGAGCGCGGCAGCGATGCGCCCGAGATCGTCGGGATTCTCGGCGCCGAGGCCGAGCTCGACGAGCCCGCGCCTCGCCGCTGCGACGAGGCGGAGCTGCTCGCCGCCGTCAGGGGTCGCCAACGAGCCGGTCCCAGTTTCGGCGAGGCCGAAGTCGCGGTAGAACGCCGCGGCCGTCGCGACGTCGGGGACACCGAGAGTGATCGTGGTGAGCCGGTGTAGCGCCATGTCATTTCCTCCGCGGCTTGGGTTCGGCCTCCGCGTCCATCGTCGCACGGACGGCGCGCCGCGTGCCCTCGAGATGTCGTGTGAGCCCTCGGACGGCCCGATCGATCTGCCCCCGTACGACCGCGTCGCGCAGCATCGCGTGCTCGTCCTGCGGGTCGCTTCCCCGGCGGTAGTGCTGCGCGCCGAGGAGCTGGTAGCGCTGCGAGTGCTCGGCCAGGAGCGCCGTCATGCGGCGCATCCACGCCGACGGGCAGCGGGCGAGGAGCGTCGTGTGGAACGCCAGGTGCGCTTCGGCCGCTTCCACCGGATCGACCGGCCGCGCCCGCAGCGCGGCTTCGAGACGCTCGTGCGCGGCGAGCACCTGGCTGCGATGCCCGTCGTCGCTGTGCTCGAGCGACGCACGCAGCGCCGTCGGCTCGAGAAGCAGGCGTAGCTCGTAGAGGTCCGCCGCTTCCTCGAGCGAGAAGGGCGCCACGCGCGCGCCCCGCTGCGACGTCAGCTCGACGAGCCCGCTGCCCCCGAGCCGCTGGAAGGCCTCGCGCAGCGGCGTGGGGCTGACGGCCCAGCGTTGGGCCAGGTCGTCGGCGACGAGCTTCGAGCCGGGCTGAAGCTCGCCCGTGAGGATGGCGGCCTTCAAGCGGTGGTGCGCCCAGTCGGCGCGGGTGGTGGGGGCATGGTCGGGCATGCGGCAGGACCCTAGCAGGCCCCTCTTGCAATGGCAATAATCTATAACCTATGAGGACGGTATGAAGCTCGTGACCTTCACCCATCAGCGCGACACCCGGATCGGCGTCGTCCGCGGAGAGCAGGTGGTCGACCTGGCGACGGCCGCTCCGGGCCTTCCACGGGAGATGATCGCCTTCCTCGCCCTCGGGGCCGACGCCATGGCGGAAGCGCGCGCCGCCTCGGAACGGCCGGGCGCCCGCATCGCGCTCACCGACGTGCGGCTCGAGCCGCCCGTGCTGCGGCCCCCGAAGTTCCTCGCCATCGGCTTCAACTACGCCGATCACGTGGCCGAGGCCGGCGCCGAGCGCCCGCCGTTCCCCGTCTTCTTCAACAAGCAGTCGACCTGCGTCGTCGGTCCGTACGACCCGTTCCACCTGCCGCGGGTCTCTCCCCTGCTCGACTACGAGGGAGAGCTCGGCCTCGTCATCGGCCGGCGCTGCCGGCACGTACCGCGCGATCGCGCCGCGGAGGTGATCGCCGGCTACCTCGTCGTCGACGACGTCAGCGTCCGCGACTGGCAGATCCGCACGCCGACCATGACGATGGGGAAGTCGTTCGACACGCACGGTCCGATCGGGCCGTGGATCGTCACGCCCGACGAGGTCGGCGATCCGCACGCGCTCGAGCTGCGCACGTGGGTGAACGGCGAGCTGCGGCAGCACTCGAACACCCGCCAGCTCATCTTCGACTGCTTCGCGCAGGTGGAGCACCTCTCGACGGCGTTCACGCTCGAGCCGGGCGACATCGTCACCACCGGCACCCCGAGTGGCGTCGGCGGCGCGATGAAGCCGCCGCGCTTCCTCGCCGCGGGCGACGTCGTCCGCATCGAGATCGAACGTGTCGGCCACATCGAGAACCGCGTGATTCCCGAGCCGGACGACACGGCGCGCTGAGCTCGGGGCGCCGGTCCCGCGAGGTTGGGGGGAGAGGCTTCGGCTTCGGCTCCGCCGCGCGACAAATCACGCGCCTCGTCACGGCCCCGCATTTCGTCGCGCCGCTTCGCAGGCGCCTCCGCCTCTCCCCCCAACCTCGCGGACGCTGCACCGCGACGATCAGAGCGACGCGTAGACGGCGTCGAGGAGCGCGGTCGCGCGTGGGTCCAGGATGATGTTGGGGCCCATGCGGTTCATCACGTAGCCGAAGCCGAGCTTGGCATCGGGATCCGCGAAGCCGAGCGAGCCGCCGGCGCCGGGGTGGCCGAACGAGCGCGTGCCGGGGCCGAAGCTCGCGTCCTTGCGGTCCTGCGAGAGCATGTAGCCGTGGCCGAAGCGCGTGTTCACCATGAGGACGAGGTCGGGTCCGTGGGACAGCTCCGCGTGACAGCGCGCGACGCCCTCGGTTGAGAGGACCGTGACGCCGTCGACGCTCCCGCCGCGCGCGAGGGCGCCGTACACGCGCGCGAGCGATCGCGCGTCGCCGTGTCCGTTCGCGCCGGGGATCTCGGCCCGCCGCCATTCGGGATAGTTCACGCCGAGCCCGATCGACGGCGGGTTCATGAAGGCCTGGGCCGACAGGCCCCCGGGATTCGACAGGATCACCATCCCGAGCTGCAGCGTCTCGGCCCCCGGCTCGGGAAGCGGGATCGGGCTCATCTCGGCGACGCGACCGTGCTCCTCGTCGTGAAGACCGATGTGGAAGTCCATGCCGAGGGGGCGCGCGATCGCATCGCGGAAGTAGGTGCCGAGGCTCTTGCCCGTCACGCGCCGGACGACCTCACCCACGAGCCAGCCGAAGGTGACCGCGTGATAGCCGTGCGCCGTCCCGGGCTCCCACCACGGCTCTTGCGCGGCGAGCGCCGTCACCATCGCATCCCAGTCGTAGAGCGCCGGGCTGGGAAGCAGTGGCCTCGCGGCCGCGAGCCCCGAGCGGTGGCCCAGGAAGAAGCGGACCGGGATCGATCCTTTCCCCGCCTGCTCGAACTCCGGCCAGTAGCGCGCGACGGGCGCGTCGAGGTCGACGCGGCCCTCGTCGACGAGCTGGTGCAGGCACAGCGCCGCCATGCCCTTCGTCGTCGAGTAGACGTTGACGATGGTGTCGCGCTCCCAGGGGCGCGTCTTCGCGAGGTCGGCGTGACCGGCCCAGAGGTCGACGACGGGCTTGCCGTCGATCGTGAGCGCGACCGCGGCGCCGATCTCGTCGCGGGTCCGGAACCCCTCCGCGAAGGCGTCCTTCACACGCGCGAAGCGGGGATCACATGTGCCGTGGATCGTGGTGTCGCTCATCGGCCCCCCTCTACACCGGGATGCGCTCACTCCGCATCCTCGTCACCGCCGCCGAACAGGAGGTCCAGGAACGGGCGGTCCTCGTGCGTCACGAACACGCACACGTGATCGCCGGGCAGCACCTTGGTGTCGCCGCGCGGCGCGAGCACGGCCGCGTCGCGCAGGAACAGCGTCAGCACGCAGCCGTCGGGTAGTGGCAGCTCGTGCACCGAGGCCCCGGCGACGGCCGAGGCGCGATCGATCGTGTACCACACGAACTCGCCGGGATAGTCGCGCAAGGACACCAGCTCGACGCTCGCCGGTGCGCTCGTCGGCGCGCGCGTCGTCAGCTGCCAGCGTCGGGCGAGCCGCGCGACCGTTGCGCCGGGCACGATGCTGTTCACCAGCACGACGAAGAACACGAGGTGGAAGATGGCGTCGCCCTCGGCCACGCCGCGCAGCACGGGATATGCCGCGAGCACGATGGGGACGGCGCCGCGTAGGCCCACCCACGCGACGAACATGCGCTCGCGCCACGGCGCGCGGAACGGCATCATCGTCGCGAGGACGGCGACGGGACGTGCCACGAGCGCGAGCGCACCCCCGAGCAGGATCCCGACCGGCGCCACCGCAAGCATCCGTGACGGGAAGACCAGCAGCCCCAGCATGAGGAACATGGAGAGCTGCGCCAGCCAGGCGAGCGCGTCGTGGACGCGTCGGATACCGGCGCGGTACGGCATGGGGCCACCGGCGAGCACGAGCCCCGCGACGTACACGGCCAGGAACCCGCTGCCGTCGAGGAGCGTCGGCACGCCGAAAGCGACGAAGGCGAGGGCGACGGTCACGGCCGCGTAGAGGCCCGCGGCCGGCAGGACCATGACGCGCAGGAGGAAGCGCCCGGCGAGCCCGACGGCGACGCCGCCCGCGGCCCCCAGCACGAGCTGCCGCACGGCCAGGAGGGCGAGATCGAGCCCCAGGGCCTGCTTGCCGAGCATCACCTCGGTCGCACCGACCGTGAGGAGGATGGCCATCGGGTCGTTCAACCCGGACTCGACCTCGAGCGTCGCGCCCGTGCGTTCCTTGAGGCGCATGCCGCTGCCCCGCAGCACCGAGAACACCGCCGCGGCATCGGTCGACGACACGACGGCGCCGACCAGCACCGCGAGCGCCGGCGACAGGCCGAGCGCGATGCCGATGCCGGCGGTGATCGCCGCCGTGAGCAACACGCCGACGCTCGCGAGCGCGCCGGCGCGGACCGCGACGCTACGGAAGGCCGCGTACGGCGTGCCGAGACCGCCGTCGAACAGGATCAAGACGAGCGCGATCGTGCCGAGCCGGAAGGCGAGGGCGTAGTCGCTGAAGGGGATCCCGCCGATTCCTTCCGACCCGGCGAGCATGCCGACCGCCAGGACCACCAGCAGCGCGGGAACGCCGAGGCGCTGCGAGAGCGTGCTCGTCGCGGCGGCGGCGATGAGGAGCGCCCCCGCGGCGGCGAGCAACGCGGCGGTCGCGATCGGCTCCACGGCGTCCTCCTTCCAGTCTCGCCGCTGCCGAGCAACCGGGCGCGCGCGGTCCTTGACACTCAAACGTACGTTTGGGTACGCCTGACGAACCATGCACATTGCGCTCACCAAGGAGCAGGAGAAGCTGCGCCTCCAGCTCCGGGAGTATTTCGCCGGCCTGGTCACGCCCGGCTACCAGGCCGAGCTCGCCACCAGCGAGGGCGGCGGCCCCCTGTACCACGAGGTCCTGCGAAAGATGGGCAAGGACGGCTGGCTCGGGATCGGTTGGCCGAAGGAGTACGGCGGCCAGGGCCGCACGCCGATCGAGCAGTTCCTGTTCTTCGACGAGGCGATGTACGCCGGCGTCATGGTGCCGACGCTGACGCTCAACGCCGTCGCGCCCACGCTCATGCAGCACGGCAACGAGGAGCAGAAGAAGACGATCCTGCCGAAGATCCTGCGTGGCGAGTGCCACTTCGCGATCGGCTACACGGAGCCGTCGGCCGGCACGGATCTCGCCTCGCTGCGCACCAAGGCCGTCCGCGACGGCGACACGTGGGTCATCAACGGCAACAAGATCTACACGAGCCAGGCCGAGTACGCCGACTACATCTGGCTCGCCGCGCGCACGAACCCCGACGCGCCGAAGAAGCACGACGGTCTCTCGATCTTCATGGTACCGACCAAGGCGGCCGGGTACCGTTGCACGCCGATCACGACCATGGGCGGCTTCCGCACGAACTCGACGTACTACGAGGACGTGCGCGTGCCGGCCGACCACTTGATCGGCCCGCAAGACGGCGGCTGGTGGCTCATCGTGACGCAGCTGAACCACGAGCGCGTCTCCCTCATGACCGTCGGCATGGTGCTGAAGCTCTGGGAGGACGTCGTCGCGTGGGCAAAGGCGACGAAGCTCGCCTCGGGCGAGCGCGTGATCGACCAGGGCTGGGTGCAATTGAACCTCGCGCGCGTGAAGGCGGGGCTCGAGGTGCTGCGGCTCGTCAACTGGAAGCAGGCATGGGCGCTCACGCAGGGCTCGCTCAACTACGCCGACGCGTCGGTCGTGAAGGTGTTCGGCAGCGAGTTCTACGTGACGGGCTACAAGCTGCTGCTCGAAGTGCTGGGCGCCGCCGGCGCGATCCGCGACGGCAGCCCCGACGCCGTGCTGCGCGGGCGCTGCGAGCGCCTGTATCGAGGGCACGCGCCGATCCTCACCTTCGGCGGCGGCACGAACGAAGTGCAACGCGAGATCATCGCCATGGCCGGCCTCGGCATGCCGAGGGCCCGATGAAGGAAGGCGCCGAAGGCGCCGCACAGATCAAATGGATTTCCACTATTCCCAGGACCAGGACGCGCTGCGCGAGCTGGCGCGGAAGATTCTCACCGATCACTCGACCGACGATCGCTTGAAGGCCCTCCGCGCCGCGGGCGAGTGGCTCGACAAACCCGCGTGGGACGCGCTCGCGAAGGCGAGCCTCCTCGGCATCGCGGTCCCGGAGGACCTGGGCGGTTCGGGTCTGGGCTTCGTCGAGCTGTCCATCCTCTGCGAAGAGGTGGGACGCGCGGTCGCGCAGGTACCCGTGCTCGCGTCGTGCGTGCTGGGCGGCCTGCCGATCGCGGAGTTCGGCACCGCCGCGCAAAGGAAGGCGTGGCTTCCCGGCGTCGTGCAGGGGACGATGGTGCTGACGGCCGCGCTCACCGAGGTCGGCAACGACGATCCCGTCCGGCCGACGACGACCGCGACGAAGGACGGGAGCGGGTGGAAGCTCGACGGCGCCAAGGTGTGCGTGCCGGCGGGCGACGTCGCCGCACGGATCCTCGTGCCGGCGACCACCGGGGGCGGCTGGGTCGGCGTCTTCCTGGTCGATCCCAAGGCGCCCGGCGTGACCATCGAGAAGCAGATCCTCACCAACTGGGAGCCGCACGCCAAGGTGACGCTGAAGGGTGTCCGCGTCGGCGCCGACGACGTCCTCGGCGACCCGGCGAAGGGGGACGCGATCGCGCGCTGGATCGCCGAGCGCGCCACGATCGCCTACTGCGCCACGCAGCTCGGCGTCTGCGACAAGGCGCTCCGCATGACGGCCCAGTACACGACGGAGCGGAAGCAGTTCGACCGTGCGATCGCCACCTTCCAGGCCGTGCAGCAGCGTGCGGCCGACGCTTTCATCGACCTCGACTGCATCCGCATGGCGACCTGGGAGTCGATCGATCGCCTCGCGAACGGCACGCCGGCGACGGAGATGGTCCGCATCGCGAAGTACTGGGCGTCCGACGGCGGCCAGCGAATTGCCGTCGCCGCGCAGCATCTGCACGGCGGCATCGGCGTCGACGTGGACTACCCGCTCCACCGCTACTTCTGCTGGGCGAAGCACATCGAGCTGACCCTCGGCGCCGCGCCGCTGCAGCTCGCCCGGATCGGCGCGGAGATCGCCGCCTAAACCGGCCGCCCATGGCCACGCGCGCCGCTCCCACCAGGTTCCAGGGGTTCGCGGACACGGACGGGCGTTTCTTTCGCGCGCTCGCGAAGCACCAGGACCGCAACTGGTTCGCGGCGCACAAGCACGAGTACGAGCAGGGTTGGGTCGAGCCGATGCGCCTCCTGCTCGCCGAGGTTCGCGAGCAGATCGATCCGCTCTTTGCGCACCATCCGCTGGGCGATCCCAAGGTGTTTCGGATCTATCGCGACGTGCGCTTCTCGAAGGACAAGTCGCCCTTCAAGACGACCATCGGGGCGTATGTGCCGCTCTCGGGCGTGGGGCACGGGCCAGGCGCGCCCGTGCCGGTCTACGTGCAGCTCGGCACCGAGACGTTCGTCGGTGCCGGCCACTACATGATGGACCCAGGACAGCTCACGCGCTTTCGCGCCGCCGTGCTCGACGACGCGCAGGGCAAGGCGCTCGTCCGCATCGTGGCTGCGCTTGAGAAGGCGGGCTTTTCGCTCGAGTCGTTCGCGACGCTGAAGAAGGTGCCGCGCGGGTTCGACCCCGAGCATCCGCGCGCCGACCTGCTACGTCGAAAGAGCCTCGCCGTGGGATTCCCGACGCTGCCGAAGCGCCTGCTCGTGTCGCGCGCGCTGATCGGCTGGCTGGTGAAGCAGACCGAGAAGGCGCGTCCGCTCGTCGAATGGCTGGCGGACGTGACCGCCTGAAGGGGCGGGTCAGCCAGCGGTCGCCGCCGAGGCGGCCTGCACGACGTCCGTCCGCGCGCCCGTGGCGGCCTCCGCCACGACCGGCGCGAGCCCGCTGACGAAGTCCTTCTGGTGCTTCTCGAGCCCGGGAATGAGGACGATGAGGGGCGCGTTCTCGCGCGCGGCGAGATCGACGATGAACTTCCCGGCCGCGGCCGACTCGGACGCCAGGTCGAGGATCACCACGTTGGCGCCGGCGGCGAGATCGGAAGCCTGCTTCAGGTTCCACGCCGTGCGAACCAGCATGCCGCCTTGGAGGAGCCCCTCGCGGAGCGGAATCAGCGCGGCGCCGTCGGAGCCCACCATGATGACCTTTGCGCCCTGCGGCGCGAGCGGCGCGAGCTGGGCGTGGACGCTCTGCGGATCGATCGGCCGCGCGATGACCTCGAAGCGGCCGAGCGACAGCGCGCGATCGCCGTCCGCCACGCAGCACCAGAGCGGCGTCGCGATCTTCGCGGCGCGCAGCGCGACCGCGGCCTCGACTGCTCCGGGCGCCGCGATGTTCACGACACAGCAGTCGGGTGTGAGCTCGTTGACGCGATCGCACACCTCGGGCCGGGCGGGCAGCGCGTGTGCTTCGACGCCGACCGGAGCCTCCCAGCCCTCGGTCGCGTCGATGATGCCGACCTTGGGGCCACCGGCGACCTGCGGGGCGACGGGCTCGGGCTCGTACGATGGCTCCGCCGGCTCGGCGTCGGGAACGACGGCAGGCTCCGGCTCCACGTCGTCCGCCACGGGAGCCAGGACTTCCTCCTCGACGGGATCGCTCGAAGCGAACTTCGGCGAGAACGTCGAGATCGGCTCTTCGGCGGGATCGCTCGCAACGATCGGGGAGACGGTCGGGGGCTCCTCGTCCCCGATCGGCTCGGGGGCGTCGGGCTCGACCACCGGCGTCGGCACGAAGGTCACGAGCGGTTTCACTTCCAGCAGCATCGTCGGCGCAGGCGCTTCCTGCACGGGCGTCGCTTCGTGTGCCGCGGCCTCCTCGTGCGCACGCACCTGCTCCTCGAGGCTCGCGATCTGCAAGCGAAGGCGCGCCTCGCGCTCGGTGGCCTCGGTCAGCCGGGCGACGGCCTGGGCGTGCTTCATGACGACTTCGTTGTGGTCCGACGACAGCTTGTCGATCTGCTTCCGCGCCTGCTCGTGTGCGCCCTTCGCTGCGAGTAGCTCGCGCTCGGTCTCGACCATGATCGCGCGCATGCGCTCGATCTCGACCGGGACGGGGCCGTTCTCGCCCGCCTCGCGCTGCTGGCGCATGCGCAAGAGCTCGGCCTCCGACTCGGTCGCGCGCTCGACGGCGCGCGCCAGCTCCTGGCTCATCGAGGACACGCGCCGCTGCTCGGTCGCGAGCGCTTCACGCACCGACTCGAGCTCGCCGACGGCGCCGCAGCGCGCGTCCTCCTCGGCCTGGAGGATCTCGCGCGTGAGGCGCATCGTCTCCTCGCGGTCGGCCTGGGCGCGGATCGTTGCGGCGTCCACCTCGACGCGCAGCCGCTGCTCCTGGATCTTCACTTGCGTGAGCTCGTCCTTGCAGCGGTCCAGCTCCTGCGCGTGCAATTCGGCCTTCTGGCGCTCGGTCGCCACGCGCGACTCGAACATCACGCGCTCGGCGGCGTGCGCCGCCGCACGCGCCTCGAGATCCGCGATGCGGTCGCGGAGCGCATGGAGCTCGCGACCCATCACGTCGCGCTGCTCATAGACCTGCGCGAGCTCGGGTACGAGCGAGCGCGCGATCGACGCGAACGATACGGCGTCGACTGCCTGCGCGGCCGTCATCTGCACGACCCGAACGATCTCCCTCGTCGCTTCGCGCACCGCGGCAAGACCCGCAGCGCTCACGGTATCGCGCGACGCCGCGCCGTTCGTCCCGTGCTCTACGATATCGCGCATGTCGGGGGAGTCGTTCACGCCTCCAAGGTAGAAGGTAGATCGGTGAGTGAGAAGGCCGGTCGAAAACGGGTCGTGTCAGCGATTTGACCCCGGGTCGCCGACGGCGTCGCCCACTCGACAATCCCCCGGGGCCGATGCTAGGACCTCGCCCCCGTAGAGTGTGATGAAGCGTCCGCGGTGGGTCGCGGGCGGCCAACCACTCGAAACCCGCGGGGATTCAGTCAGATCGCACCGACTGGACCTCGTTTGTTTGGAGAAGGTGCCCGTATGCGATTCCCACGTGTGACCACCGTTGTGCTCGCGGCCGTCACGGCCGCCCTGCTGCCCGCCGTGGCTCTCGCGAGCGAGGCCAGCCTCGTCCTGCCGCCCCTCGGCGACGGCCGCAGCCTGCTCCTGTGGCTCGGCATCGTCGTGTGCGGTCTCGGCCTTGCGTTCGGCATCGCCCAGTTCATGGCGCTCTCGAGGTTGCCCGTGCATCGCGCGATGAAGGAGATCTCGGAGCTGATCTACGAGACCTGCAAGACGTACCTGCTGACGCAGATCCGCTTCATCGGAATTCTCTGGGTCTTCATCTCGGCGATCATGGTCGTCTACTTCAAGTTCCTCGCCGTCGACCACGAGGGCGCGCACCTGCCGTGGGTGAAGGTCATCACCATCCTCGTCTTCAGCCTCGTCGGCATCGCCGGGAGCTGCGGCGTCGCGTGGTTCGGCATCCGCGTGAACACGTTCGCGAACTCGCGGACGGCGTTCGCGGCGCTCAAGGGCAAGCCCTACCCGACCTACGCGATCCCGCTCCAGGCCGGCATGTCGATCGGCATGCTGCTCATCGTGACCGAGCTCGCGATCATGCTCTTCATCCTGCTCGGCGTGCCGTCGGACTACGCCGGGCCGTGCTTCATCGGCTTCGCCATCGGGGAGTCGCTGGGCGCTGCCGCGCTGCGCATCGCCGGCGGCATCTTCACGAAGATCGCCGATATCGGGTCGGACCTCATGAAGATCGTCTTCAACATCAAGGAGGACGACGCGCGGAACCCGGGCGTCATCGCCGACTGCACGGGCGACAACGCGGGCGACTCCGTCGGCCCCTCGGCCGACGGTTTCGAGACCTACGGCGTCACGGGCGTCGCCCTCATCACGTTCATCCTGCTCGCTACGCCCGAAGCCGCGGTGCAGGCGCACCTGCTCGTGTGGATCTTCGTGATGCGCCTCGTGATGGTGCTCTCGAGCGGCGGCTCGTACTGGCTCAACGGCGTCATCCAGCGCGGCCGCTACGCCGACGCGAACGACATGAACTTCGAGCACCCCCTCACGTTCCTCGTGTGGCTCACGTCGGTCGTCTCGATCGCCGCGACATTCATCGTCTCGAAGCTGCTGATCGGCGGCCTCGGCGACGGGACGCTGTGGTGGAAGCTGTCGGTCATCATCTCGTGTGGCACGCTCGCGGGCGCGGTCATCCCCGAGGTGGTGAAGATCTTCACGTCCACCGAGTCGGGCCACGTGCGCGAGGTCGTGACCGCGTCGCGCGAGGGCGGGGCGTCGCTCAACATCCTGTCGGGGCTCATCGCCGGCAACTTCTCGGCCTACTGGCTCGGCATGGTGATCCTCGGCCTCATGGGCCTCGGCTTCATCATGAGCACGCAGGGCGTGGAGGCGCTCTTCATCACGGGACCGGGCGGCGTCACGCCGGCTCCGGTGTTCGCGTTCGGGCTCGTCGCGTTCGGGTTCCTCGGCATGGGCCCGGTGACGATCGCGGTCGACTCGTACGGGCCGGTCACGGACAACGCCCAGTCGGTCTACGAGCTGTCGCTGATCGAGACCATCCCGAACGTCGGCCAGGAGATCCAGCGCGACTTCGGCTTCACGCCGAACTTCGATCGGGCCAAGCACTACCTCGAATCGAACGACGGGGCGGGCAACACGTTCAAAGCGACGGCGAAGCCGGTGCTGATCGGAACCGCGGTCGTCGGGGCGACGACGATGATCTTCTCGATCATCATGACGCTCACGGACGGCCTCAAGACCGGCATGGACAAGCTTTCGCTCATGCACGCGCCCTTCCTGCTGGGCCTCGTGGCCGGCGGCGCGGTCGTGTTCTGGTTCACCGGCGGTGCCATCCAGGCCGTCGCAACGGGGGCCTACCGCGCCGTCGAGTTCATCAAGCGCAACATCAAGCTCGAAGGCGTGGAGAAGGCGTCGGTCGAGGACTCGAAGAAGGTCGTCGCCATCTGCACGCAGTACGCCCAGAAGGGCATGTTCAACCTCTTCCTCGCGGTCTTCTTCTCGACCCTGGCCTTCGCCTGCGTCGAGCCGTTTTTCTTCGTCGGCTACCTGATCTCGATCGCGCTCTTCGGCCTCTACCAGGCGCTGTTCATGGCGAACGCCGGCGGCGCGTGGGACAACGCCAAGAAAGTCGTCGAGGTCGACCTCAAGCAGAAGGGGACCGACCTCCACGCCGCGTGCGTGGTCGGCGACACGGTGGGCGACCCGTTCAAGGACACGTCGTCGGTCGCGCTGAACCCCGTCATCAAGTTCACGACGCTCTTCGGCCTCCTCGCCGTCGAGCTCGCGATCTCGATGAATGCAGGCACGAGCCGCCTGCTCGCGGTCGTCTTCTTCCTGTGCTCGACCGTGTTCGTGTACCGGTCGTTCTACGGAATGCGGATCGGCGCGGCGGAGTAGCGCTCGCGTCGGCGCCGGGCGGCGAGCCCGGCGTGCGGCGTCACTGCTTCAGCCAGGCCTGGAAGAGCGCCTCTTTGCAGGGCTCCGACAGCTCCGGCAGGTGCGCCTTCATGCACTCCTTGATCCGACCCTGGCCGGGCGGAACGTTGCTGCAGAAGTGCGCAATGTCGGGTTTGCACGCCGTCAGCACGGGATGCTCGGCGGCTCGCGCGATCGCAGCCGACGCCCCGAGCGCCAGCAGACCCGCCAGGAGCAGAATTCTCGTCGCCATCGTCAGTCCTCCAGTTCGGTTCGAGCCGGCCGTCGTGGATGCACACGGCCGAGCACGCCGATGGCGTAGCAGATGTTGCGGGCGTCAGCTTGCCATTTGGTGCCAAGTCGACGAGGTGGAGGCGTGCTGCGGCGCGCGAGGAAAAGGACGGGTGCGTCGAGCGCTCGGGGTCTCCTGGCGCCGATCTACGTCGGTCCCGCGAGGGTACCCCGCACGAACGCGATGATCGCTCCTGCGGCGACGTCGGGAGCGCGCGCGGTTGTGTCGACCTCGAAGTCGTGGTGCTGGTCCCATTCCTGCGTGCCATGCTATCCCCCCTTTCATGTCCACTCGGCCGACGCCGATCCGCCCGACCCCGACGGAAAAGACCATCGAGCCCGACCTCGGCACCGAGCTGATCCCCAAGGAGCGCTACACCTCGCCCGACTTCGCCCGGCTCGAGTGGGATCGCATGTGGACGCGAGTATGGCTCTTCGCCGGCCCCGAGGCCGACGTGGCCAATCCGGGCGACTGGTTCACGTTCGAGATCGGGCCGGAGTCGATCATCGTCGCGCGTGACCGCGCCGGCGCGCTCCACGCGCACTACAACGTCTGCTTGCACCGCGGGAACCGGCTGTGCGAGCCGGGGCGGGGCAGCTCACCGACGTTCAGCTGCCGCTATCACGCCTGGGAGTGGAACCTGGACGGCACGCTGCGGCACGCGACCGACGCGGAGGACTTCACGCAGGGCCTGCCGCCGGGGCTCCGGCTGGGACCCGTGCGCTGCGAGACGTGGGGCGGCTTCGTGTGGGTCACGCTCGATCCCGCCGCGGAGCCGCTCGCCGAGTATCTCGGCGTCATCCCCGAGCACCTGGCGCCGTACAACTTCGAGGAGCACGTCCTGGTCGACGACGTGACGCTCGAGCTCGACTGCAACTGGAAGACGTGCGTCGACGCGTTCAACGAAGCGTACCACGTCCAGGGAACGCACCCCGAACTGCTCGAGTACTCCGACGACGTGAACGTGCAGATCGACCTCTACGGCAAGCACAGCCGCTTCATCTATCCCGTCGGCACGCCGAGCCCGCGCCTGGGCAAATCGAATCGCGTCCCGCGCTGGCTCGGCGACATCATCCTGCGGGGATCCGGCATCGACCCCGAGACGTTCGAAGGCACGGCCGCCGACGTGAAGCCCGCGGCGATCGCGGCCACCCGCAAGGTCGCCGCCGATCTCGGCATGGACCTCTCGGCGCTGCGCGACGAGCAGATGCTCGACGACTACCACTACACGATCTTTCCGAACGTGACGCTCAACATCCACGGCCGCGGCTTCTGGCTTTTCCGCCACCGGCCGCATCCGACCGATCCGCAGAAGATGCTCTTCGACTTCCAGGACTACATGCGCTGGCCCGAGAGCCTCGGGCCGCGCGAGCGGCCGGCGCACCGCCGCGACGTGCAGGGCGGCACCTCGCTCGGCATCGTCCTCGACCAGGACCTCCACAACCTGCCGCGCGTCCAGGCCGGCATGCGCTCGCGCGCGTTCGAGGGCCTGCTGCTCGGGCGGCAGGAGCGCCGCATCCGGCACTTCCACCGTACGCTCGAGAGCTACCTCGACGCGCCCTAGGCGACCGACCCAAGACTCCGTCTTGGGTCGGCCTTTCTAGCCCTGGGCCGTGAGCTGCTCGCGCACCGCGACCGCCGGCGTGCCCACGCTCGTCAGCCAGAGCTGGTGCACCGCGCGCGTCGCCGCCACGTGCAGCCGCCGGCGCGACGTCGCCGTGTCGGGGTAGCTCGTCGAGCTCGCCTCGACCACCACGACGTAGTCGAACTCGAGGCCCTTCACCTGCTCGACCTCGGTCACCTCGATGCCGGGAGCAAAGGTGAAGTTCTGGTGCTCGACCAGGCGCAGGCGCGGCGTCTCGCTCGTCTGCAGGCCGCTGAAATAGAGCTTCGACAGCTCCGCCGACGGCGTGAGGATCGCGACCGACGCCAGCGGCTCGGCGGCGACCAGCTCCTTCAACGCATCGGACAGCCATCCAACGCACGCGCCGTGGTCCGTGAAGCGGAAGAGCTCGATGACCGGGCCGGAGCGCACCGTCTTGGGCGGCGTCGCGTCCTCGCGCAGGTCACCCAGGAGGGCAACCGCGAAGCTCGCGATCTCGTGCGTGCAGCGGTAGCTCACCTCGAGCGTGCTGACCTCGGTGCCGTCGAGCCCGAGCCGGCCCAGGAACTCCGACCACGACCGGAAGCCGCCGTGCTCTACGATGGCCTGCTGGGTATCGCCCGCGAGCGTGATGCTCTTGCGCTCGTCGAGGCACCCGAGCAGCACGCGGACCTCGATCGGCGCGAAGTCCTGCACCTCGTCGACGGCGATGTGCCGGTAGCGGAGCGGCCGCTCGCCGCGTCCGGGCAGCGCGCCCACGCGCAGCTCCCACGCATAGAGCAGGAGGGCCTCGTCGGCCTCGTCGATCTCGGCCTGCACCGCGTCGTCGCCGGCGAGGAACGCCGTCAGCTCCTCGTGGCGCACTCGGCACCAGTCGGTCGCGCGCCGGAGCTCCTCGCTGCTGAAGGTGCCCGGCGCTTCGGCGGCGACGACCTCCTCGAGGAGCGTCAGGTTCATGAGCGTGCTGCCCCAGTCGTCGACCACCTGGCGCGCCGACGCCTTCCCCGGCGTGGCGTGGACGTGGCGCTCGAGCGCCACCATCAGCACGGGATGGAGCTTCAGGCGATGCACGACGGCGGGCGTGGTGTCCCGTATCGTGTGGGGCAGGCGCGGGAAGAGGCGCCGCACGACGTCGGACGCCCACTCGTGGAACGCCCGCACCTGCACGCGGTTCACCTGCAGGGCCGGGAGCACGTGGCTCACGTAGTCGCGCAGCGCCTGCGAGAACACGACGAAGAGCGTGTCGGGCGAATCGATGCGCGGATCGTCGTAGGCGAGGTATGCGATGCGGTGGAGCGCGACCGTGGTCTTGCCGGAGCCGGCCGTGCCGCGGATCACCACGAAGCCCGACGATGGTTTGGTGATGAGGTCGAACTGCGTGGAATCGATCAGCCCTGCGATGTCCGGCAGGTGCTTGTCGGCGCGCCGGCGCAGGCCGCGCCCGCCCGTACCCAGCGAGCGCGCCGCGATCTCGTCGGCGCCGTGCGCGCGGAGCGCCGACCCCTGTCCGCCCGCGAGGCGTGCCGGCTCGCGCTCGAGCCGCTGCCAGCCGCCCTCCGTGCCGTCGTCCGTCTGGAAGATCCCCTCGGGCGCGTCGACGCGGCGGAGCTGCCGATCGCGGATCGACACCGTGCGGCGCGCGAGCACGACGCCTTCCTTCACGCGGCCCGCGATCTCCTCCTCGTATTCCTCGCCCTGGCGGTAGCGATAGAAGACGCGCGAGATGGGCGCGTTCCGCCAGTCGACGATCGGATAGCCGGGCAGCAGGCGCGTCGTCTTCCCGATGAGGATCTCCTGCACGGCGCGGTTCTCGCGGAGGCGCAGGTGCGCGAAGTAGGGCGACGCGGTGTCGACGGCCGCTGCGCGCTCGGCGGTGCGGAGCTGCTTGAGCAGCGCCGAATGCCGATCGAACTGGTGCACGAGCGCCCCACGATCCTCCTCCTTCGTGCCGCCGTCGCGGATCGAGTCGCGCAGGTGCTCCAGCTCCTTCACGAGCGACGTCTCGGATGGCGCGTGCTCCGGCGCGGTCGCGTCGAGACGCGCGCTCACCTCCGCGAGCAGCCTCAGCTCTTCTTCGACGATTGGGTCTGGCACGATTCGGGGAAAGGTTGGTAGTCTCCACGTCGCGATGGGGAAGCGCAAGCCGTCCGCGCGTACCGAGCGGCGCGCCCGCGCCCACGTCCACGAGGAGCTGGTGCGCGACCTGGAGGCGCTGGCGCGCGTGACGCCGGGCGGGACGCCCGCGCGACCGATCGACGTCGAATCACCGGCGCAGGTCGAGCCGATCGTGCAGGCGACGCCGTGCCCGCTGTGCGACGGGACCGTCCAGCTCGACGAGCACGCCGTCCGCACGCAGGACGGCGAGCGCTTGCGGGTTGCGAGGGTGCGGTGCACCCAGTGCGGCATCGATCGCGAGCTCTACTTCCGACTCGCGTCGCCCCTGCTCAATTGATCGGCCGGTCGAGCCGCTGGGTCAGCCACGCGCCGATCGTGCGGATCTCGTCGGCGCTGATCGCGTGCGGGATGGGGTACTCGTGGTAAGTGAAGTCGCGCGTCATCGGCTGGAAGGCGTCGCGAATCGCGCGTCCGCTCGCGACTGGAATGACGTCGTCACGGGCGCCGTGCGCGACGAAGAGCGGCACGCGTGCGACGGCGTCCGGCTGCGCCGTGGCAGGGAAGACCTCGTCGCTGAATCGACCCGAGAGCACGACGACGCCGGCGAGGCGCTCGGGGATGGTCCGCAGCAGCCCGAGGGCCATCATCGCACCCTGGCTGAAGCCGAGCACGTAGAGGCGCGCGGGATCGGTCCCGAGCCGCGCCGGCGCCGCCTCGATCCAGCGCACCAACTCGGCCAGCGTCTCGCGGGCCTGCGCGACGTTCGGGACGATCGTCCCGTCCGCTCGCCACTGGATATCGAACCACGCGAAGCCGGTGTGGTACGGGCGCGGCGCGCGCAGGCTCACGACCATGAAGCGCGGATCCAGCTCCGGGGCGATCGAGGCCAGGTCGTCCTCGTCGGCGCCGATCCCGTGAAGCAGGACGAGGAGCGGTGGCTTGCCCGGTGTGCGCTCCCGAGGTGACGCGGTGCGCTCGACGAAGGTCGGCCGGGAAGTCGGTTCGCGCATGGCTGGTCCGCCGTCGTTGCACGCGGCGACCGCCGCCGCCAGCAACGCCGCTGCGAGGCGCACGCGATCCCGGCCTAGAGCAGAGCCTTCAGGAGCAGGCCCGGGAGCTTCAGCCAGCTCGGTACGGCCTCCATGTCCGCCGCCTTTCCCGTCTTCGGATTGTCGAAGAACCAGAGCGGGTACGGCGAGACGGTGAGCGGTCCGCGCACCACGGACTTGTCGACGCCGCCCAGCATGTACGTGTTGTGGACCCAGCCGAGGCCGCTCTGGATGTTCTTCAGGGTGGAGCTCTGGTGTCCGCCCCATGGCAGCGTGCCGAACGCGTAGCAGAGCGCCGCCCAGTGGTTGATCGACACCGTGCCGTAGCGCAGGTCGACGGTCGCCTTGTCGAGGGCCGCCGCCGTCGCCGGATCCTTCTCGTGCTTCGGGTGGACGACGATCATCGCGCTGAGCGTGCCCCACAGCCGGTCGTTCATGAACGACGTCACCGTGCCGAGGAACTCGACCGGATCGGGCGTGCCGACGCTCGTCTCGGAGAGGATTCCGCAGAACGGCTCGGTGCGGAAGAGCGGGTCGTCCGAGCTGGAATCCAGGCCGCGCACGAGCGCCCACTGCAGGCGCTCTGCCGAACCCTGTCCGAAGCGCTCGACGTTGCCGTGACCGGCCAGCAGCCTCTCGTAGCGCTCGAAGGCGCCCGGGTAGTAGGCCTTGCGCGTCGGCGCCTGGGCGAGGCCCTGCGCCACCAGGTCGAGGAACTTGTCGCGCTGCGGCCATCCCTTGGCCGTGATCAGCATCTTCGCCGCGTTGCAGTTGAACGAGGCGTTGTTGAAGACCATCGACACCACGTTGCGCGACTGGAACCACAGCTCGGCGTCGCTGTAGGCGTAGGGCACGATCGCGACCGGGCTCACGTTGCCGAGCTCCGACGAGATCGGCACTTTCAGCAGCGGATCGTTCGCCGCCATCCGGCGATCGCGTTCGGGGCCCGGCGCACCCCACACGATCGTGTCATGCGTGCGGTCGGAGCCGGTGATGTGCACGTCGTCGACCATCGGATGGTACGTGATGTATTGCCCGACGTCGGCGCCGCCGTAGACGATGCGCAGGTAGCCGCGGTCGATGAGCGGCGCGAGCGCGCGCTCGAGGTACGGCCCGACCCACTCGTTCACCGGGTTCATCTTGAGGATGCAGACGAAGCCCTCGATGAACATCTTGGTCGCGACGTCCATCGGCGGGATGCTGGACACGTTGCCCGCGCCGAGGATGAGCGACACGCCGCCCTCGGGATCCTTGCGGCCATAGAACTCGGCCTGCGACTCGCGAGCAACGCGCTCGTCCACGCCGGCGGTCATGAGGACATGGCCGGCGAAGCCGCCGTACATGACCGAGTCGAGCGTGCTCGACGGGAAGAGCGCGATCTCGATGCGGCCGTCGGGGCGTCGCCGCACGCCGCGCCCCAGCGCGGGCTTCCCGGCCGCTGCGATCTGATCGAGGCTGTCGGCCAGCAGGCGGAACATCCGGATCGTGGCCGTGGGTCCGGCGAGCCACTCCTCGGACGGATCGGCGCCGCGGGCGCGCGAGCCCTCCGCGACCCAGGCCGGCGCCTCGGCGAGCAGTCGCGGGATGCACTCGCGCAGGAGCTGCGACTTGGCGGTCGGGGCCAACTGCGCGAATTC
>Ga0335084_10001345_pt1 | contig 22916 bp, 27 predicted proteins | sample Lox_Sample_44_FD_206721 | JGI IMG/M metagenome (GOLD analysis project Ga0335084, IMG submission 206721) | Soil microbial communities from Loxahatchee National Wildlife Refuge, Florida, United States - Lox_Sample_4.4 | ecosystem: Environmental > Terrestrial > Soil > Wetlands | place: USA...
CCTGGATATCTATCTGCACGACACGCCCGCGCGGGAGCTCTTCGAGCAGACACGGCGCGACTTCAGCCACGGCTGCATCCGCGTCGCCGATCCGCCCGCGCTGGCGGAATTCGTACTGCGCGACCAACCCGCATGGACGGACGAGCGCATTCGCGCGGCAATGGCCGCTGGCAAGACGAGCACGGCGACGCTCACCCAGCCGATACCGGTGGTGATCTTCTATACGACCGCGATCGTCGACGACGCCGGACGCGTGCTGTTCCAGTCCGACATCTACGGCTACGACCGCAGTCTCGAGCAGGCGCTGCGCGCCCGGTAGCATTTCGCAGCGAGGTCGGGCCCGTCGTCAAAACTTCACCAGCGGCGCACGCGGCCTGTGTCGATGTGGACGAAATCGGACTCCCGGGAGGGGTAATAACCGACACCGCCGGCACGCAGCGATAACGCCGCGTCGCGCAGGTCGGCAAGCGCGATGTCGGGCAGACGGATGTCGATCGCTTGCCCCTGCAGGTGCAGGCTTTGCGCCGCGACTCCGTGCCCTTCCCGTCGCAGCGTCGCATTGGTCGCCGGCGAGCGATATCCCGAGATGACCTGGAACGGCGCCCGCGTCGCCGTGGCGGCCGCGAGCAGGTACAGCTGATCGAGCAGGCGGGGATCGATGGCGTGCGTGGCGCCATTGCGAAAGTCGCGCAGGAAGTGCCGGATCAGGTCGAGCGCGCCCGCGACGTACTGGTCACCGACTGCGTAGGTGAGCGCCAGCCCCTCGCCGGTACGGGTGTGCTCAAAGCGAAGCGATCGCGGGGTCGCTTCCGCGCGCGTGCGGCGCGGCAGGCACAGCATTGGCGCCGCGAGCGCAATGCAGACGGCGGCCACTAACCTCCGCCGGCCTTGACCAGCTAGCGGGAGGGGCCGCGCTGACATTGGCTCGACTCGTAGCGTGACATGCGCCAATTGTACTAGCGCGAAGTGCTGCTGTCGCGCCTACACTTGCAGGAGGGATCCTAAGGTTGGAGCAGTCGGCGTCACGGCCGCGGCGGGAACAGCTGCGCTCGCATCGTTTCGACACGGTCTAGCGATCTCGATACAGCGGCAGTGTCATTTTGCGTTCGATGGTGCAGTTGGCGAAGCGCCCGGACTCTCGTCGGACTTACCTAAACCATGGCGCAGAGGTACATGAAGCGCTGAGGGCCTTCCTTGATCTTGATACTCCACAACTCGAGCACGCCAACGCCGTCATGTCGCCCTCTTGTCGCGCAGCCGTTGCGGTCAGCCGTCTAAGGTTTCAAATTCCCGCAGAGCATGCGGGATACCGAGGACGTACACGATGCACTCACCGGTCAGCAACTATAATCTTGACAAATCGCGAGCATCACGTCTCCGAGTACGATCTGCCATTGGGTGCTAGGCTCTGGACTCATTTCCTCGGCCTTGTGCCATAACCCCTGAACAGTGAAGTTGGCAGCTGGCTCTACCAACTGCTGACGGGCGTCTCCAATCGCCGCCGTCCCCCTGAGTTCCTTGATTCCCGGGCGGCATCACGTCGATCTACGTGCGCCACCGTCCCCCCAAAGTCACGGCTGTGACCCGATTTCCGCTTCCTGGAATTGATGCGTGATTCGGCGGGTGCACACTATTACATGCTCGAAGACTGGCTCGAGGCGGAGGCCGAACTGGAGCTGTACCGGCTGTGCTGAGGGCGTACGCGGAGATTGGCGTTGTCGTCGGGACGGAATCGTGACGCTTTCCGATGATGTTGAGAACCGAACTGAGCAGAGTAAGGAGGGGCGATGAAGGTGATTGGTAAGAGGTCAAGAGGCGATGGGTTCAGAGAGGCCCCCCGAAGTGTCGCCTCCTCGATGGAATGGCAAGAGATGAAGTTTATGCTGGTGAGGGTGGGGTTGCCGGTGCTGCTCGTTGCCTTGGCTGTTCAATTGGTGCCGGATTTGCTGCGGCTGTTCTAAGTGGTGTTTGTTGTTGGCCTAATAAATGCCGAAGGCTCTATGCGGCGGCCCGCGGCAATGAGAAAGCAAGAGTTTGATTCGCATCAAGCCGCAGACCTAGGGCGAGTGTAAGGTACTCGCTCACGGGCTTTCGGTGCCCGATAACTGATGAAGAGGAGGGTAAAGCATGGCCAATATTGTACGTTTCGATCCATTCACAGATTCGTTTGACGACCTCATGCGTTCTATGTTCAGGTCCATGCGTTGGGAGGCAGACGCCCAGCCACTTCAGATCAAGGTAGACGTCGAGGAGCACGACAAAGCCTACACCGTGAAAGCGGAAATGCCCGGTGTTAAGAAGGAAGACATCAACGTACAAATCGATGGCAACCAAGTGTCGCTAAGCGCTGAATCCAAACAGGAGAAGGACATCAAGGAGAATGGCAAGGTGGTCCGCAGCGAGCGCTACTACGGGTCGCTGTACCGCAGCTTCTCGCTCGGCCAGGAGGTCGACCAGGCAGGCGCGACAGCGAAGTACGTGGACGGAATCCTGCAGCTGACGTTGCCGAAGAAGGCCAGCAGCGCGACAAAGAAGCTGACGGTGCAATAACGACCGATTGAAGACGGACGGGGCCGGCGGCGGACTCGGCTGGCCCTTTGCCGTTGTGTGCGCGCGGACGGCGCTGGAGCCAATCGCCGTCGCCCCAGGCTTTATTCAGCTTTCGTACGATGGACGCCGTTTTGGGGTGGCAACTCGGACCGAAAGGCGAACGGGTCGCTCTTCTCGGTCACCATTCAGGGGGTCGCGGCATATGATGTGGTAGTTGTACGAAGTTCCCCGGTATGGGGCGAAAAGGTCGCCGATCCCAGACTCGTTGCCGCGTGCTCTTGGCAGCGTGGCCTCTGGTAGTTGTTGAACTCACGGATCACCGAGGGCGAAAAGGAGACTGAACATGGAAACCACTACTTGGGTGCTGATTCTCTTCCTCTACACCGGCTTCGAACCTTCGCCCCAAATCTATATCAACAAGAACATTTTTCCTGTCGTGATGCCGCTGACCTACAGTACATCCAGTCACTGCGAAGCAGGCGGCAACGCAGCTCAGAAGGAATCGATATACAGGGTGAGAGACTTCATCTGCGTACCACAAAGAGTAAACTGAGACGCTACCCTAAAGGGGGAGCCGCCATGGCCAAGAAACCGCATGCGCCCTCTGGCCTTCCGGAGAAGGTCCTCAAGGTGACTGTCTTTGACCGGCCTCCACCAAAAGCGCGTGCGCACGACGAAGCGCTACTCGATGAGGCGCTGAAGGAGACCTTTCCGGCCAGCGATCCGATCGCCGTATCACCCAGCTCGCCGACGCCTGGCGAGAAAATCTGACTCGGAACGAACCACGGCAGTTGGGAGACATCACGCCCCCTCGCTATCCTTCGTGCGCACGACGACAGTGTCGTGTTCGAGCGCGAATCCATCGATAAACTTAATGCCAGACAAAACGTTTGCTTTCGGGTTCTTTTCCCGTAGCTGGGCGTAGGCAGTATCTGCCGCCTCCCACAGTTGCAAGTACGTGGCGTTAGGTTGGATGCGCTGCGCGGCCGAATGGCCCATCTCGTCGTCTACATCAAGCCGCAGATATTTCGGGCCGTCGAAAGGAACATCTCCAAGCTGTTCTACGATGATGTGGATCGGCATGAGCGTGAAACCGTGTGCGTCGCGAACCTTTTCCATCGCTGCATAGGCTATGGCGTACTCGGGGGTCATATCGCATGCTCCTCGCGGGTTGTTGACCGGGCCGTGCGCAATGTCGTGATGCAATGTCAATGCCCCGCGGATCGGCGAGAGCGCGCCCCTCGGTACGTCGTCGTACCCCCGTTGTCCGCCCCCTCGGGCACGGTCGGGATGCTCGTGTGAGAGCCGTCCCGTAAAAAATCTTCCACTCCCCGAGCACTAAGGTCGACCTGTTGGTCATCCCTAATCGGTGCAACTAGCAGGCCCTCCCAATTGATCCAATGAGGTCTCTTGTGTTTAGTCGTGTTTCAGACTAGGGCGTCTGATTGCTGAACGGATGCAGGTCGGCGCGCGAATGTCACAGATGTCGCCGCGGCGGCTCGCCATGGTGGGCGGCCTAGGCCGTGCGACCGAGGACGCGGGCGAGCGTGGTCGCGATCTCGCGCGACCGAAGTGGCTTTGAATGGCTTGGCCCGCGTCGAGCACGGCACCGTCACATGATCAATTTTCTCTGGCACGTTTCGGCCTGATCTCCCCATCCCGGCAAGCCATCGACGTTCGCCTTCGCAGACGAGGCAACGCAGATTCCGGCTCTAACCGTCTTACGCCGGCATTTCTTCCTTCAGGCTTTCTATCTCTGCCAGGACTTCGGCTTCCGCATCGAGCCAGTCTTCCAACTCGTGGCCGGGCTCGAAGTTCCGGCGTTCCGCCCGATAATAGGCTGCGACCGCGATCGCTTGATGCACCCTCTCCGCGCTCCTGGCGTTGGCTGGTGCAGCCCTAGTTTTCATGCTCCAGGACGCCTTTTTGGACTTCCCGACACCCGTTTGCGAATGTTTCATATCCGGCCTCCGATGAAGCTTGTCATAGAGAAAACTTGCTGGCGATCGTGACCCTTGCCTCGGAGGCGACTCCGTTCGCAACTACGAACGCAGCGGCCGGCTAGGCCGGCGAAGGCGCTGCATGGCAAATCGACCGCTAGCGGACGCGCTGCGAAGCGTGCCGGTACTTCGCTGGGAGCTGCCCTGCGTCGGAGCAAAAGTGGACGTTGCGAGCTTTGATTGGCAGCTCCACAATCTGCACGAACCGCTGGGACGTCGCTGGGACCGATGCCGGTGCCACCTCGTAGGCGGTTTGGTCTCGTTCGGCCTGGTAGCCTTTCCGCCGATAACCGGCGCGTGTCTGCTCGTATTGGATCCTCACGCCATGGACTTCCCGGCCTGACCGCTTCCGCACAGTGCCCACCATCCAGTGCTTGACCTCGCCGGCGATGTAGACGCGTTTGACCTTGGGATAGGTAGCGGTAGCACCGCTGCGGGTCCTTTCGTCCAGATCGTAGGTAACGAACATGTCGTGGGCGCCCCCCTTGTACTCTGACTCGGTGGGTCGGTACGCACGTTGTTTGATAGCGGTCGTCATCTTTCGTGCCCCCATGTCTCGTGGTAGTCCGCCTCCGTCCCGATCTCAGCGGCGCGATGGTTGATCTTCTTGGCGGTCTTGCTGAATTCCTCCTCTCCCACCGCGCGGAGCGCTGCCGCTTCGTCGCGGCCGAATTTCTCTTCCCACGAAGGGGCATAGGTGAGCGTGATGAGGTAACCGGCCCGCTTGTACAGTTCCGTCAGAGCAGGCCGCGACTTCGTGTTCTCGACATCGCGACGGATGTCCATGAAGACTTCCCGCATCCCCGTCTCGCTGTCGATCTTGCCATAGATGTGCCGGTCGTGGGCCATGAGAGCCTCCAATATATCGATGGTCTCTTAGTGTTGACTGTGTGCCAGACTACGCGCGTGTGGTTGCTGAACGGCTGCAGGTCGCCGCGCGAATGTCACAGATGTCACCGGAGGGCGGAGTCTTCTGCAGCTATTCCAGATTATCTTCGGCTTGTCGATCGCACTCGCGGCGTCCCCATTCTTGCTCCCCTTCTTCAGCCTCACAGGCGGAACAGTGATCGCATATGCCCGACGGCTAAAGACGAGCAGCTGATTCGTCGCTTGTGTTGCCTGCAGTTGCCCGACTGCGGACTATTGATGGAAATCGACAGCGTAGCTCGTCAGAAGGGATCGTTCATGCTAAGCGTAGCGGCTTCTCCGCGGGGTCGCAGCGTGAATGGGGCGACGCTCAGGGCGAACGGGCGGTGGCTACGGATGTGAGTGCGCGGCCAAGAGCCGCCAAGACACAGCGAGACTCCGCAGGGTAGCTCTCATGGCGAGCTGCCGCGGTGACACGTGTGACATTCGTGCGGCGACCTGCAGCCGTTCAGCAACCACACGCACTTAATCTAGCATGCGACAGGCAAGAGACCTGACCGCAAAAGGCGAACGCCGACGCCTCCGAATCAGGATGTGACTTGTACGAGGTGTTGGCTGACCCAAGGGATCTGGGTTTTGCCTGGTCGGCCGAGCAAAGAGATCGGCCGGCCCTGCGGGATCCAATCGTGGATATCACGCGCGGGTGCCGCCGAACGCTGCGTGCGTAACCTGACAGGCGTCGCGGGCGTGACCAACTCCATCGGCATCAAGTCCAAGGCGACCCCCAGCGGAAGGACAAGATCGAGGACGCGTTCCGTCGCAGCGCCGACCTGGATGCGCGCCGAATCGGCGTCGATGCGTACGACGGCAAGGTAACGCTTAGCGGGACCGTGTCCTCGTGGTCGGAGCGGGACGAGGCCCCATCGGCCGCCTGGGCCGCGCCGGGCGTGACCTCCGTCGAGGACGACCTCACGATCGCGCCCTGAGAAGTTAGCGGCGGGGCGCGAGAGGAAGGTCTTGATATCATCGAGAAATCGCCACCACGGCTCATGCAGATGGCCCCAGGCAGTGCAGCTAATGCCTGAGCCGTGTTGATGAATCTAAAGCAGAGTCTCGGCGCCGCGCGGGCACTGAGACGGAGTGCATATCGGGCCACGTTCTAGCTGGTTGGCGCTGCATGCTGCATTGGTGCGCTGCCCACGGGCAAAACCAAATCGACAACCCGCTACGCGCGAAGGGGCGGGAGCCTGGACACACAATATGAAGGAAAGTCCCATGAAGACACCGCCAACCGAAGCTGGGGACGGCGCACCGTCCCAAGACCGATCAGCAGTAACGGGTTCTCACCGTACAACGCTCAAGGCAATATTCCGGCATCCTTTGGCACATAACCTCGAATGGAGAGATGTCATCGCGCTGATCAAGAAAATTGGCGCGGTCGAGGAGAAGGCTAACAGCGAGTTCGTGTTTACGGTTGACGGCAAACGCCACCTTATGCGCAAACCGCACACTAAAGATCTGACGAGTTCCGAGGTGATGGAATTGCGTCAGTTCCTAGAGCAAGCTGGTTGGTCACCTGAATCCCCGTCTCAACCGGCCGCCCATCCCACTCCACCTGCGCCAAGTCTTATGGTCGTCGTGGATCATCATGGGGCAAAAATCTACCACATAGGCGTCGCGTCCGATGACGCTTCAAAGCATGAAATCAGGCCCTACGATCCGCATCACTTCCTGCATCACCTTACGCATGAAGACCAATCTCGGGAGCGGGGCCAGCGGGCGCCGGAGGACCCAAGCTTCTATGAGCGAATCGGTGAAGCTTTGGCAGCAGGCGGCAGAATCGTCGTGGTTGGTCATGGGACAGGAAAGAGTAATGCGCATCATCTGACCGAATATCTGCGCTCGCACCACCGCGAAACTTATCAGCGCATTGTTCGTGAGGTTGTGGTCGACCTCTCGAGCATAACAACCCCTCAACTTCTCGAAATAGCGGAACAGGCGTTGCGCTAATGCTTTGAGCCATTCTGCGGATCAAAGCGGCCCGCAGTATTGGGTTTCGTCCTTATGGCACGACCTGATGGAGCTTGGCAAAGGGCGCCCATGGATCCACCGCGAGCCGCTCAGCACGCCGAAGTGCTGCAATCAGGCTGTAATCGCAGCCGGTGCTGGTGGCAGCGAGCTCTTCCCAGCGCAGCGGCATTGCCGTCGGCGCACCGGGATGCGCACGCAAGGACCAGTTGGCGACGCTGGTTGCGCCACGCGTATTGCGCAGCCAATCGATGAAGATGCGATCGACACGATGTGCCTTGGAGGCGGTGGCAACATAGCTTTCGGGTTGCTCGGTCACCAGAGCAGTGGCGAGGCTCTGGCAAAATGCACTCACCTCGTCCCAGCTGGGACCTGGATCGAATGGCGCGACCACGTGCAGACCTTTGCCGCCGGTGAGGCGGACGAAGCTTTCGAGTCCGGCTCCCCGCAAACGGGAACGGATTTGATGCGCTCCCGCGATCATCGCTTCCCATGCGATGCCGGGGGCGGGGTCGAGATCGAAGATCATGCGGTCGGGGTGATCGGGCGCGGCGGCCGTAGCGCCCCAGGCGTGCAGTTCGATCGTGTCCATCTGAATGAGCTCGAGCAGGCCGCGCTCATCGTCGATGTATAAGTAGGGCATCGCCTCGCCGCTCTTTTCGGCGATGGTCACCGCATGTACGTGCGCTCCCAGTGCGCGCGTGTGGTGCCTCTGGAAGAAGCGCTCGCCGCCGATGCCGTCCGGGCAGCGTACGATCGATAGTGGACGACGTGCAACGTCAGCCAGGATACGCTCAGCGATTGCGGCGTAGTAATGCGCAACCTCGGCCTTGGTGATCTCCGCATCGGGATAGACGATACGCTCAGGGTGTGTGATGTTGATACCGGCAATCGTGGTGTCCGACACCCTCGAGATACGCTTCACGCTCGTTTCTCCGTGTCGCCGCCGCGATAACCCAGGTCCGCCGCCGATTTGTCGATGCGCGGCCGCAGGAAGCTCGCCTGGCGCAGCAGGCCGAGCTTGGCGATACCGTGATAGGCCACTTCGACCACTATGCGCGGCGCGATCCACGTCACAGCACTGGCGCGCAATCGCACCTGGGGGGGCAGCGTGACCGGCGGTGTCGCGATACGCAGCGCGTCGAGCTGCTTGTGCATGCTGTCCAGATGCTTTTCGTCAAAGCCAGTGCCGACGCGTCCCATGTAGCGCAGCCGGCCCTGGTGCACGGTGGCGAGCAGCAGCGAGCCGAAGCCGCTGCGCGAGCCCTGCGGTATGGTGTAGCCGATCACGATGAACTCGTCGGCGAGGACATGCTTGACTTTGATCCAGTCGCTGTTGCGCGTGAACGAGTAGGGCGAATCCACGCGCTTGCAGACGATGCCTTCGAGCTTGCGTTTGACTGCATCGGCGTAGGCCTGCGCGGCATGGCCGATCACGTGACCGCTGTAGATCAGGCGGCGGTCGGCACCTTGGAGCAGCTGCTTCAGCAACGCCTTGCGCTGTACCAGCGGCGCGAGAGAGAGGTCCACGCCCTCGACCGCGACGAGATCGTAGATCGCGTAGCGCAGGTGCAGATCGTCCTTCGTTTCAAGCGCCGGCTGGAGCGCATCGAAGTCGCTGGTGCCGCTGCTGTTGAGCGCCACGAGCTCTCCGTCCAGGCGGGCGCTGGCCACGGGCAACGCTTCGATCGCACGGGCGATGTGCGGCAGGCGATAGGTCCAGTCGAGATTGTTGCGGGAGCGCAGGCGCACCTTACCGCCGTCCAGATCGGACAGCAGGCGATAGCCGTCCCATTTCGTTTCGCACAGCCAGCCATCGCCAGGAGGTGGCTCCTTGACCAGCGTGACGAGTTGCGGCGCGAAATTGGCGGCGAGCGGTTGATCGCGGGCACCGGGCAGGGCCAGTGCGCGGTCGTGCCAGGATGCGCTTGCCGGGGCACGCTTCACAGCTCGTTGGCTCATAGTGGGGCCTTCCGGCGGGGTCGGCCAGGTGGCGCTGCAGCAATGCCGTCGTCCGCTCGCGTGTCACGTCCGCGGGCATCGTCACGTTTGATGAGCAGCCAGTGACGCGGGTCGCCGTCCATCTGAGTGCGCAGCAGCACCCAGCCGCCACGCAGCCGACTCCCGCGCAGCTCGAATTCGAGCTTGCCGGCGGCGAGACCTTGCGCCGGGTCGCCCTTGGGCTCCCACGTGCCATGATCGAAGATGTCGACGTGGCCTGCGCCGTACTGCCCGGCCGGGATATCGCCGTGGAAGCTCGCGTAGGCGAGCGGATGATCTTCGACCTCGATCGCGAGGCGTTTGTCGCCCGGGAGGAGCGAGGGGCCCTTGGGCAGCGCCCAGCTTTTCAGGACGCCATCGACTTCCAGGCGGAAGTCGTAGTGGAGCGTGCGTGCGTGATGTAGTTGGACGACGAAGATCGGGGCTTTGCCGCGCCGGGGTGGTCCATTGGCGTTGGGTTCCGGTGTCCTCCCGAAGTCGCGCTTGCGGCGGTAGGGGTCCAGGGCCATAGCTCACAATCTCGAGGGCTCAACGATCTCGGAGGTGACCTCATTCTGCCGCACGCGGCGGAATTGCGCTTCCATTACTTCGCCCTCGCTTTCGATTTTGGCGCCGGCAGGTGAAGATCGATTAGGTCAACCCGTACGGCCGACGCGGATCTGTCGTCCTGGTTACGCCTCCCGTACCACTCGTCGAGACGACGCGAAAACATCTTCCAACGACGAGCGCTGCCGAGCAATATTTACAGTTATGCACCCAAATGAGATTGACGCCGATCATGCGTGGTGAAAAAGCGATGGCACTGCCAATGCATCGAAATGGCTCGCAAGGTCCCTGCAAGGAAACGCCACGCCCGCAACATTGCAGGCTGCTTTGGCGTCATTTGAATTGAGGCCGTCAGTTGACGGTCTCGTGGAGTTGCGACACGCAAAGCAAAGGCGAATTTGTTCGACAGCACATACTCGGGTACATGTTTTTCATGGCGAGTTCCCTTCGAGCACCAGTACAATTTCCGCTTGCCGAATGACGCATCGATTCCAGGAATCGGAAATTGGGTCACAGCCGTGACCTTGAAGGGACGGTGGCGTGCGCGGATCCACGCGATGCCGCCCGACAGTCAAGGAACTCAGCTGATGATTGCCTTCTCGCCGCGCTCGCCGCATTCGAGGCGGCGTCCGAGCGCTTCGACGTCCTCGTAGCCGATAGGTCATGGCCGGCCTCACCGGGACCGGGCTGGCGCGAGGAGCCTGATGCAGGACACCCTCGCCGCCGGTGTCAGTGAGCTGCTCACCAAGCCGCTTTAGCCACGCGAGGTCGCGACCACGCTCGCCAGCGTCCCGAACCGCACGGCCCAGAGGCGCCAACCCAGCGAAACTCTGGAGGGTAGGTCCCGTGGCGAGCCGCGGGTGACATCTGTGACATTAGCGCGTCGACCTGCAGCCGTTCAGCAACCACACGTGCTTAGTCTATTGTTCGCCGCGCCCGGTCTCATCGATTTACAAAGCAGGCGTTCGCAGCACGAAGCTGGTGCGAGGTTAACCCGTTCATCAACATAGTAGTTCATCAACTACCAGGAGAGAAGTCATGAGCCCCAATATCACCAGGAAGGCTGTCTTGTTTGCCTTCTGCAGTCTTGCGCTGATCGGCAGCGCAAAGGCGGACCAGAATGATGCCCCGGTTGCCGGGACGGTCACCCTCGGCGTCCCCGTCTGGCAGATCGACGTCATCGCAAACGGGTGGCGCGCGTCAAAGCTGCTTGGAGCAAGCGTTTACAACGACAATGATCAGAAGATCGGCAAGATTGGCGATTTGATCGTCGCCCCGGATGGGACGTTGTCCGTGGCCATCATCGACGTGGGTGGGTTCTTGGGCATAGGCACGCACCATGTGGCGATTCCGGTCCAAGAGTTCAGTCAGGTCACACCCAAGATCATTCTGCCCGGCGCTACCAAGGATATGCTGAAGCAGGTGGCAGAATTTAAATACAACAAGGGTTGATAGCGCTGGCCAGGCCCGGGGTGGCTTCGGCCGACGGCAGGGCCACACTCTGGGTCCATTCATTTCCAGGGGCCCCGTCCGGCGGTGATCGGGTTGGGTGTGCGGCTCAAGCAATACGCACCAGGCGCGGTCGCGTGCATGTGAGTTTTCATGCGCGAAGGCATAGTGATCGTCTGTCGCGAAGCTCAAAGGAGAGCAATTGTGGCGGAATTGATAGTGGTTGGTTTCAAGAAAGACATGTTTCGGGCATCGCAGGTGCTCAACCAGTTGGTGGCACTGAACGAGGATTGGTCCGTTGATTTGCATGATGGGGTTGCAGTCTACCGTGACTACGCTGGCAACCTGCGAGTCGATCAAAGCTATCAGATGACCACGGGCGAAGGTGCTGCGCGGGGCGGATTTTGGGGGTTGCTGCTCGGGGCCATGCTGGCGATGCCGTTCACCGCGGGAGTGAGTGGTGCTGCGGCGGGCGCTGTTGTGGCGGGAGTCCTGGGCGGGGCCGCAATCGGCGCCGGGGCGGGTGCCATCCACGCGTCGTCGCGGAAAGATGATTTTGGCATTCCCGATGATTTCGTCCAGCGGGTCGGGGCGTTGATCCAGCCCGGCGACTCAGCAATCTACGCAATCCTGCGCGTGGGCGATCCCATCGTCGTGGCCGATCGGTTCCGCGGTTACGGGGGCACGATTCTGCGCACGACGTTGAGCCGTGAACAGCAGAGGAAGGTCGAGGAAGTCCTCGGTCATTAGTGACCGACGAGGGCGCTTTCTTCACTTAATCGGCGCGATCGGGCGATGCGCAGACCCAGGTCAACCCGGTTTATCTGCCTGATGCGCCTAGGGCTAATTCGCCGCGAGGATATGGTCCCGGCCAACCCGCGGGTAGCGATGACCGTCCCAATAGCAGTGAGCTTATGACGGGTCAATGCCCAGTGGCATCGCCTTGGCGGCTCGCCTCGAACAGGAACCAGGTACGCCGCTCGGTTTCGTCGATCCAAACTTCTATCAGGCTGGCGGTCGCGATGTCACGGTGCTCGTCGCACACATTGTGGGCCTCGCGCAGGGATGCGGTGAGCGTCTTGTTGTCCTCTCTGAGCTCGGCAAGCATGTCCAACGGCTCGACGTATTCCGCATCATTGTCCAGCACGCGTTGAGTGCGGGAGATGTGGCCGATCGATTTGAGTGTGGACCCACCCACCTTGCGGATGCGTTCGGCAATCGGGTCAGTCATTGCGTAAATTTGATCGGCCTGTTCGTCCAGCAGCAGATGGTAGTCACGGAAGTGTGGTCCGCTCATGTGCCAGTGAAAGTTCTTCGTCTTCAGATAAAGCGCGAACACGTCCGCCAGAATGGCATTCATGGCTCCGGCGATGTCCTTGCTTGCCGCTCCTTTCAGGTCGGTTGGAGTGATCAACGGGGCCTTCCGTTCGAGCTCGAGATCCTGCACTGTCTTCACAGCAGATTTCTTCATGACTTTCATCCTTGGCTTCAGAATTGATCGATACGCTCGATGACGAGTTGCCGTTTGCGTACGGGTGAACTCTGCCTGACGTCCCTTAGTTCTACGGCGAGTTCCCTTCGAACACGTGTCAGTGTCCGCCAGCCGAATTACGCATCGATTCCAAGAATCGAAAATCGGGTCACAGCCGTGACTTCGAGGGGGCGGAGGCGTGCGCGGACGACGCGATGCCGCCCGAGAGGAGACTGAACTCGCCGCTGCTCTTGCAGCATGGCCTGGCCAGCGGTTCAGTGGGGCGTGCGCTTGCATATTCATCGAGCGGGTCGAGCGCTCGTCCGGCACCAAGTCTAGCGGAGGGCGATCGGCATGGTCACGGATGTGACTTCTCGGACCGCTTCTCGTAACCCACTCGCAACCGGCGCGAGGTGAAATGTACGTCTCGGCCAACGCAGAGGAGAACCATCGTGGCAGAACTGATAGTGGTTGGGTTCAAAAAGGACATGTATCGGGCATCGCGGGTGCTCAATGAATTGCAGGCACTGAACGACGGTTGGGTGGTTGATCTGCGAGATGCCGTTGCCGTCTATCGTGACTACGCCGGCAACCTGCGGATCGATCAAAGCTTCCAGATGACCACGGGCGAAGGTGCAGCCTGGGGCGGTTTACTGGGCTTGTTGCTCGGGGCCGCATTAGCGATTCCGTTCACGGCGGGGGCGAGTGCTGCTGTTGCGGCGAGTGCTGTTGCTGCGGGAGCCCTGGGCGGGACCGCAATCGGTGCCGGGGCGGGTGCCATTGACGCCTCGTCGTGGAAAGATGATTTCGGCATTTCCGAAAATTTCGTCCAGCGGGTCGGGGAATTGATCCAACCTGGCGACTCGGCGATCTGCGCCATCCTGCGCGTGGGCGATCCCGCCGTTGTGGCCGATCGGTTCCGCGGCTACGGGGGCACGATTTTGCGCACGACGTTGAGTCCCGAGCAGCAGAGGAAGGTGGAGAAAGTTCTCAGCCAATAGCGGTGGAGCGTGTTTTCTTAACCATGCAGGAGCCCGCAAAGCAGGTGCTGGCAGCGTGAAGCAGGCAGTTCATCGACATACTTAGTTACTGTAATCAACTACCAGGGAGAGAAGTCATGAGCCCCAAGATCGCCAGGAAAGCTGTTTTGTTTGCCTTCTGCAGCCTTGCGCTGATCGGCAGCGCAATGCCGGACCAGAATAAGGCCCCGGTTGCCGGGATGGTCACACTCGGTGTCCCCGTCGAGCAGATCGACGTCATCGCCAAGGGCTGGCGCGCGTCGAAGCTGCTTCGAGCCAGCGTTTACAACGACAGCGATCAAAAGATCGGCAAGATTGGCGATTTGATCGTCGCCCCGGACGGAACGTTGTCCGTGGCTATCATCGACGTGGGCGGCTTCCTGGGCATCGGCAGGCATCATGTTGCGATTCCGGTCCAACAATTCACTCAGGTCACGCCCAAGATCATTCTGCCCGGCGCCACCAAGGATATGCTGAAGCAGATGCCGGAATTCAAGTACAACAAAGGTTAATAGGTAGGCAAGCCCGGCGGCGAGAACATGTCTGGGCAAACGGGCCTCTAGCTTAAGGAGGAAAGTGTGAAGAACGAAATGCTCGAGTATCTGGGCCGCAACTGGGGTTGGATCGTGTTGCGCGGAGTGGTGGCAGTCCTGTTCGGCGTGGTGGCCTTCGCCTGGCCCAGCATTACGTTGGCGGCACTGGTCATCGTGTGGGGCGCCTACGCACTGGCCGACGGCGTGCTCGCTTTGATCGCCGCGTGGCAAGTGCGCGATCAAGGCAAACCGTTCTGGTCGCTGGTGATCGTCGGCCTGCTCGGCATCGCTGCAGGCGTGGTGACCTTCATGTGGCCGGCGATCACCGCGCTCTCGCTGCTGATGATCATTGCGGCCTGGGCCGTGGTGATGGGCATCTTTCAGATCGTCGCCGCGGTTCGCCTGCGCAAGGTCATTGAGGGTGAATGGTGGCTTGGGCTCTCGGGGCTGCTCTCGGTGATCTTCGGCATTGCCATGTTTGCCCAACCCGGAGCCGGGGCGCTGGCTGTGATCTGGGTGATTGGAGCCTACGCGATCCTGTTTGGCATTCTGCTGATCGCGCTGGGCGTGCGGCTCAAGCAGTACGCGCCAGGCACAGTCGCACGCGCGTGAGTGTCCCATGCACGAGTGCTCAGAGTGACGGCGTGCCATCGTTCAGAAAGCGGGAACAGATGTGCCGATGACAAGCTCGAGCAGAACCACTGGAGTTCAACAGGAGCAATGTATGAAAGGTGATATGAATTTAGCGAGGCAGGCGGCGCACGACAAGCTCACATCGCTGCTCAACACGGCGGAGGCGAAGCTCAACACGCTCAAGGCGCGTGCCGAGACCGCAAAGGCGAACGCAGAGATCAAGGCCATCGCCGAGTTGCTGGTCGCGAAGCCCAGGATCATGCGCGAGCTGCAGGAGCTGAAACAGTCTGCCGACGACCGCTGGGAGCAGGCGAAAGGCCAGCTCGAAGCAAAGGTGTCGGACTTCGATAAGGCGGTCAAGGCGGTGGAATCGAAGTTCAAGGGCAGCTGAAAGCCCCTGGCCTGTGGCTCATGGGCAGTTGCTTCTCGCAGCCAGACCGTATGGCGAGTAGCAATTGTCGCGAGCGATCTGCCGCCGAGGCAGACGCCAATGAGTACACCCGGGCTATCGCTGCGCGCCACGGGTTCCGGCTCACCGACCTGCTGGTCAGCTGGGATCGCAACAAGAATGACTCGCCGAGGCGTGTGTGCACAGTCGTCATCGCCACCGCGGACGGCGCGCAATCGGTAAAGGTCGGCATCGATCGTGAGGCACTCCTAAGCAGGGATCGATGGCGCGACTTACCCTGGATCGAGGCCGCGCTATCGGAATTGCGCCGGCGCTCCGGAAGCGGTCAATAGAGAATAGATAGAGGAGGCGTCCGGAGCTTCGGCAGCCCGCACGGACGGCTGCACGAGTTTCCGCGGCACGCCTTGCGGTCATGTATCGCCGGCGCGCTTTATTGCGCCTAGACCGACAAAGTAAAGGCCTGCGAGGATCTGCGGTTTACGCGCGACGCTATGGCCCGGTGGAAAGCCGGGCAGCCCACTTTCAATTGAGGTTGTTTTTGCTATCCCGGTAAAGGAGTGCACGAATGAAGAGATTGCTAACGATCCTAGCCGTGCTCGGAGCCGCCCTCGGCATCAGCGGTTGTGGCTACAACAAAATTCAGGCCCAGGACGAGCAGGTCAAGGCCGCCTGGAGCGAGGTCATCAACCAGTACCAACGCCGGGCCGATCTCATTCCCAACCTGGTGAACACAGTCAAGGGCTACGCACAGCAGGAGCAGGACGTGCTGCTCGGCGTGACCAATGCCCGCGCCAAGGTGGGCAGCATCCAGGCGACACCGGAACTGATCAACGATCAGCAGGCCTTCGCCAAGTATCAGCAGGCTCAGGGCGAGCTGAGCTCCGCGCTGTCGCGGCTGCTGGTGGTCGCGGAAAATTATCCCCAGCTCAAATCCGACCAGAACTTCCGCGACCTGCAAGCTCAGCTGGAAGGCACCGAGAACCGCATCACGGTCGCGCGCCAGCGCTACATCAAGGCGGTGCAGGAGTACAACACGACCGTGCGGCAGTTCCCCACCAACCTGACGGCGATGATGTTCGGCTACAAGGAGAAGGCCAACTTCACCGTGGAGAACGAAGCGGTGATCGCCAAACCGCCCGCCGTGGACTTCACCAAACCGGCTCCCGCAGCTAACGCGCCGGGCGCCGCCCCGGCTGGGGGCAAGCCGGGGCCCGCGCCCAAGCAGTAGCGCATGGCTCTGTCAGCGGCCTTGCGCATCGCCGGGCTGCTCGTTTGCTGTCTCGCGCTCCTGCCTGCCGGCCGGGGCCAGGAGCGGGTCCCGGTTCCGGCGCTGAAGGCGCGGGTGACCGATCTCACCGGCACCCTTACGCCTGACCAATCGGCAGCGCTGGAGCAAAAGCTCGCGGCTTTCGAATCCCGCAAAGGCAGCCAGATCGCGGTGCTGATCGTTCCGACTACGCAGCCCGAGACCATAGAGCAGTATTCCATCCGCGTGGCCGAGCAGTGGAAGCTGGGGCGCAAGGGCGTGGACGATGGGGCGCTGCTGTTGGTAGCAAAAGACGACCGGGCGCTGCGCATCGAGGTCGGGTATGGACTCGAGGGCGTGTTGCCGGACGTCGTGGCCAAACGCATCGTCGCAGACATTATCGTTCCGCGCTTCAAGGGAGGAGATTTCTACGGCGGGATCGATGCCGGGGTCGATGCGATGATGAGAGTGGTGGAGCTCGAACGCCTGCCGCCCCCGGAAAATGCTCCGGGCAGCACCAATGGGGGCAATCTTTTCTTGTATTTGATTGTCGGCGTGATCTTTGCGATCGCGTTAGGCGGCATCTTGCGCGCTGTGCTCGGACGTTTGCCGGCCGCCGCCCTGATGGGCGCCATTGCCGGGGGCATCGCTTGGTTCCTGGCAAGCTCTCTGGCGGTTGTGGCCATCGCCGGCTTCATCGCTTTCGTATTCACGCTCTTAGGCGGCATGTTCGGGGGACGCGGGGGTTACGGGGGCTGGAGCAGCGGAGGCGGGTTCGGTGGCGGCGGCGGCTTCGGTGGCGGTGGGGGCGGCTTCGGCGGCGGTGGCGCCTCGGGTAGTTGGTGAGCATGGATCTCAAGCGCATCTTCCGGCATCTGTCCACCACCGCATGGAGCGTGCGCCAAGCGTTTCCTGCATCCTCGATGCAAGCGGTGGAGCGCTCGATCCGCGAGTCTGAAGCGACACACGAGGGCCAAGTGTGTTTTGCCGTCGAGCATGCACTCGACCTGCCTCAACTGCTGGCCGGACAGTCGGCACGCGAGCGCGCTGTGGAGGTGTTTTCCCAGCTCTGCGTCTGGGACACGCAGCACAACAGCGGGGTGCTGATCTACCTACTGCTGGCCGACCGTGACGTCGAGATCATCGCCGACCGCGGCGTACACGCGTACGTGGGAGATGGGTGGGAAGCGATCTGCCGCCAGATGGAGGAGCGCTTCAGGGGGGGCGAGTATGAGGCCGGGGTGGTTGAAGGGATCCACGCCGTTGGCGAACATCTGAAGCGACATTTCCCGAGAAAGCGTCCCGGCCCCAACGAGCTTCCGGATAAGCCGGTGGTTCTCTGAAGCCGCCGCCAGGGACTATGGAACCGAGCCACCTGCCGGTTGCGTCCGAGAAACTCTCACCAGCGGTTGAGACTGATCTTGCCAGTTCCACTTTCTTTGCGTTTCACGTACAAAGACGGCGGCAACCTGCGCGGTGAGTTCTTCGCGCATCCGTGTGGCCGGCGTGAGTCACTCGAGCTTATCTTGACATGTAAATAGGCGCACGTCATCGCGAAGGAGACAGACGATGGACAAGATGCTGGTTGCGGCGTTCGACAGCGAAACGAAGGCCTACGAGGGTTCCAGGATCCTCAGGGAGTTGGACGCGCAAGGCGGCCTAACCCTTTATGCGATTGCCATGATCGCGAATTGGAGCGAAGGCAGGAAACGGGTTGCCGGGGCTCGCCCCCGAAACAATAACCAGCAGAAACTTCTTATCCGGGCCCAGTATTTCGGCCAAGCCGTGAAGATGGACAAGCAGGGAAGGGTGTTGATTCCGGTTGCTGTGGCGCTCGCCCCCGGCGTGACACCGGACTTGAACAACGCCAGGATAGGCGACGCCTTCATCGATGACGTGACGAAGGTCTTGTTGCACGGAAGGGTTGCAGTCGTCGCCGAAGTTGATGAGGAGCTGACGACACCGGTCGACATTCGGATGCAGACGATCGGCGGGACCGTATTTCGCCGCGCGCTCACGGACGTGAAGGACACGGGTCACGACGAGGACGTCGAGGCTATGAAGGCCGACATTGCGCAAATGAAGGCTGAGCATGCCAAAGCTCAGGTCGACCGCAAGGCAGGGCTTCAGGAAAAGGTCAAGCAGCTTTACTCCAAGCTGCTAGCTCAATTACAGAAGGCCAAGGACAGGCGTCAGGCTCAAGCGCAGGTCGAGGTGCAAATACTCAAGGCCAAAGCAGCGGCTGCAAGGGCCAACTGGTAAAACGGGGCAGACGTCCTCGAGCCTCAGCGCGTAATCTCAACGTGCGGTTCCGCAGACGCCACCTGCCTGTGCATCTAGAGGGAACATGAACCAACCGCGCTCCGTCACGCCCAATGCAGCCGCCCCGCAACCCGCAGCGGCGGGTATGGCCGGCCAGAGAACTGATAGCCCATTCTGGAGTCGTGACGTTGCTGAGCTGAGCGCTGCTCTGGGCTCGGGCCCCGGCGGCTTGTCGTCCGAAAATGCCGCCGCGAAGCTTCGCCAGGTTGGCCCCAACAGCGTCGAGGAAGCGAGCCACCTGAGCGCTCTGCGCCTGCTGCTCCGGCAATTCGAAAGCCCGCTCGTGCTCATTCTCATCTTCGCCGCCGTGATTTCGCTGGGGCTGAAGGAATGGGTGGACGCAAGCATCATTCTGGCGATCGTGCTCGGCAGCACGCTGCTCGGTTTCTATCAGGAGTATCGGGCATCGGCCGCGGTCGAAGAGCTCAAGCGCCGTCTGGCGTTGACATGTCGTGTGATACGCAATGGCACCGAGCAAACTGTGCCCGTAGACGCCGTCGTGCCCGGCGATGTCGTCATGCTATCGGCTGGCAACCTCGTCCCTGCCGATGGGCGCGTGATCGAGGCCACGGACTTCCTGGTCAACGAAGCCAGCCTGACCGGCGAATCCTTCCCCGTCGAGAAGCAGCCCGGGATCGTTCCGCCGGAGACGCCGGTCGCGGGGCGTACCAACGCAGTCTACCTCGGCGCTTCCGTCCAGAGCGGCAAGGCGAAGATCCTTGCGGTCGACACGGGGAGCCGGACCGCCTTCGGCGCGATCGTAGCACGGCTCAAGGCGCGCCCGCCCGAGACCGAGTTCGAGCGCGGCATTCGGGAGTTCGGCTATCTCCTGATCCGGGTGATGATCGGCATCGTTCTGTTCGTGCTGACGGTAAACCTGTTTCTTGGCCGGCCGTGGATCGAGTCGCTGCTATTTGCGGTAGCGCTCGCTGTCGGTCTGTCGCCGGAGCTGCTGCCCGCCATTATCAGCGTAACACTGGCCGCCGGCGCACGCGCGATGGCCAAACAGGGTGTCATCGTCCGCCGCCTGAATGCGATCGAGAACCTCGGCAGCATGGATATATTCTGCACCGACAAGACCGGCACGCTGACCGAAGGCATCATCGTTCTTCAGGACGCCACGGACGCGGATGGCCGGACATCGACGCAGGTCAGGCAGCTCGCCTTTCTCAACGCGGCCTTCGAGACCGGTATCGACAACCCGCTCGACGTCGCCCTCGTAGCGGTCGGCAAGAGTGCAGGACTGACGACGAGTGGTTACAGCAAGATCGACGAGATTCCCTACGACTTTCGACGCAAGCGGCTTACGATTGTGTTGGCGGTGGCCGGCGATACAACGCAGCACCTGATCGTCACCAAGGGCGCTTTCGCGAATGTGCTTGGCATCTGTTCCTCGGTGGACCGTGACGGTGCGAATGTTCCTCTCACGACGGACCTGCGTGGGCGGCTTGAGGCGTTCTACCAGGCCAAGGGTGAGGCAGGATTTCGGGTCCTGGCCGTGGCGACACGCAGGATCGCGGCGAAAGACCGCTACAGCCGCGAGGATGAGGTGGAGATGGCATTTGCCGGACTCCTAGTCTTCTTCGATCCGCCCAAATCGGATGCGCAGCAGACGATTCGCGATCTCACCAACCTCGGCATCCGCGTCAAGGTCGTCAGCGGCGACAATCGCCACGTCACGGCGCATCTGGCGGAAGCGGTGGGGCTCGATCCGAAGTCGATGATTGCCGGTGACCAGCTGGCCAAGCTCAACGACGAGGCGCTCGGGCAGGTCGCCCCGCGCACTGATCTCTTCGTCGAAGTCGATCCCCAGCAGAAGGAGCGCATTATCCGCGCCTTGCAGAAGACCGGACATGCCGTCGGATATCTCGGCGATGGCATCAACGATGCGCCGGCACTGCATGCGGCCGATGTCGGCATCTCGGTCGATCAGGCGGTGGATGTTGCCCGCGAAAGCGCCGACATCATCCTTTTGAAGCCCGATCTGGACGTCCTTCGCCACGGCGTGGAGGATGGCCGGCGCACCTTCGCCAACACGCTCAAGTACATCAACATCACGACCAGCGCGAATTTCGGCAACATGGTCAGCATGGCGCTGGCAACTCCGCTGCTCCCGTTCCTCCCGATGGCCGCCAAGCAAATCCTGCTCAACAATTTCCTCTCAGACGTGCCGTCGATTACGATCTCGACCGACAACGTCGATCCCGAGACCGTAAAAAGCCCTGAGCGCTGGCAGATCAAGGACGTGAAGCGCTTCATGATCGTCTTTGGGCTAATCAGCTCCGTCTTCGATCTGCTGACGTTCGCGATTCTGATGCTTGTCTTTGATGCCGATGCAGCGGTTTTCCAGACGACTTGGTTCGTCATTTCACTGTTGACCGAACTCGCCGTTGTCCTAGTCCTTCGAACGCGCGGGCCCGCGCTCCGCAGCAAGCCGAGCGCCATGCTGTTGTGGTCTAGCATCGCCATCACTGTCGTCGCCCTCGCCATCCCCTACCTCGGATCCTTCGCCTCTGCGTTCGGCTTTGTGCCGCTGTCGGCGCTCCAGATGGGGGTCGTACTCGTCATTGTCGCTGGATACGTCGCAGCGACGGAAGGGGCGAAGGTATGGTTCTACAGGACGCCAAAGACAAGTCAGCCGGTTGCTGTCGCGGCGGGGCAGGCGCCGACGAGCCGCAGCGTGTGACTCAACGCGCGGTTCCGCAGACGTCAACCACCCGTGCGTCTAGAGGGAACATGAACCGACCGCCGCCATGCCCAATGCAGGCGCTTGCGTCTACTTAGAAGATTCCATGGGCTGGGTATATGTCATTTCGCCTGAACACTAAGGAGTCGGTCGCCGATGGCCTCAAACGCTTGCTTCTGGCTGAGATTGATTCTGCCGCCAAGCAGCTGGACAGCGTTAACCGGAGAGATCCTGGTCGGGCGATTCACGCCGCGCGGGTGAGCATTAAGAAGATCCGCTGCGTGATCAGACTCGTGCGACGCGATTTGGGGCATGCCTTCAAAAGGCACGACCGGCGCCTGCGCGACTTGGGACGGGAGCTTTCGGCTATCAGAGACTCGGCGGCGCTCGTCGATACCCTTGACAGCCTGTCGGTCGGCGCCGGAGGCAAGAGTGCGAAGAAAGCCGGGCTAAGGCGTCATCTGGTGAAGCAAGAACATCACATAGAACATGCCTCCAGCACTCGACGCACCATGGCCAGGGTGGCTGATGCACTCCGCGCGTTTGGCGAGAAAGTAGAGGCGCGGCCCTTGGACAAACTTGGATTTGCTGCTGTGGCTCGCGGTTTATGCACTGGCTTTCGAGCGGCGAGAGGAGCAATGAAAGCAGCGATACACGACCCAACCCCGGACAACTACCATTACTGGCGCAAGAAGGTGAAGAATCACTGGTATGACCTGCACCTCGTCGAGAGTTACTGGAATGATGCCATGCGAAAGCGGGCGCGCACCTTATCGGAGCTGGAGTCGCTACTAGGTCATTACCATGATCTGACCATCTTCCAGATTCGGCTGAAGACCATGGAGGCAAAGGGTGAAAACAGTGGCGATACTTCTACTCTTGTTGCGCGCGCTGCTGACTCTCAGAGGAAGCTCCGTGCCCGTGCCTTGCTTGTGGGCCACCGATTGTTCGACGAAACGCCCGAGCATTTTGCTCAGGATGTCTCCGAGCTCTGGAGCGGGCCACGAAGGGAAGTCCAACGATGAGCGTGCTTGCTCCAAGCTTGCCGTAGCATCTGAGGGTTTGGGGCCGGCAAAAAAAGCCGCTGTTCCGTTATCGGCGAAGCGCTAAACCACCTGCGATGATCTCCCAGGCGAACATCACTGCGACCACTCCC
>Ga0335084_10001348_pt1 | contig 22898 bp, 21 predicted proteins | sample Lox_Sample_44_FD_206721 | JGI IMG/M metagenome (GOLD analysis project Ga0335084, IMG submission 206721) | Soil microbial communities from Loxahatchee National Wildlife Refuge, Florida, United States - Lox_Sample_4.4 | ecosystem: Environmental > Terrestrial > Soil > Wetlands | place: USA...
GACGACGTCGAGCGCGTCGTGGCCCGGCTTGGTGTGCTGCATGCCGATCAACGCATCGCGAATCTTCGCCTGCTCGTCGGCAGACAATTTGCTCGAGACGATGAACTGCTTGATCGGCACCGGCTTTGACTGGACGAGGACCTTGCCTCCCTTGTCGGTCCAGGCCTTGATGACGGATTTTGCCGCCGTGGCGCCGACCTGCGCGAAGCCGTTCTCGATGTAGAAGGGCACGGCGTCCTGGTAGCGTGTCGCGATCACGCGTACGGTCGCGGGATCCGGCGCCGTCGTCGCCGCCGTTGGCGGAGCCGTCACCATCGGCAGCTTCGCGCTGCGCAGCATGGCACGCACCATCGCGGCGGTGATCGAATCCGGATCTGGAGTCACCAACGTGCGGCCTTTCAGCTCGTCGATCGACTTGAGGGGCTGGTTCGCCTCCATGAGCAACGCTACCGTATAGTCGGTAAAGCCCATGGTCCACGCCACCGCCTTGTAGCGTCCCGACTTGACCTCGGCCAGCGAAACATGCGCCGGGTGCACGAACGCGAGATCAAACTCCTGCTTCGCCAGGCCGGCGCGCAGGTCGTCGTACGCAGGCACGAGGACCAGGCGCACGTGGCGGCCGGTCGCCTTGGCGATCACGTCTGCTACAGGGGCAAACTTGTCCCTGATTTCTTTCGGGGTCGCCTGGTAGGTGACGCCCTCCGTGACGGCGAAGACGAGATCGCGCTCTTGCGCCGGTGCGCCAACAGCGAACGCCGCGAGCGAGAGGCAGGCCAAAAGGCGGCCAAGCATCGACATTCTCCCCGAACCTTTGTCGTATGGCCGAGCCTGCGAACTTTATTGTTCCGCGCCGGGGATCTGCTTCCGACGCGGGCGATCTTGCGGTCTCGGCAGCGTGAATTATACACAACGGTGCAACGTCCCGCGCGATCGCGAGGGCTAGACAGCGGCGTCGTGCAACGTTCGGGTCTAATTGTCGTCAGCGCGAAATGCCACGCTGAACGGGCGCGGAACGGACGACAATCCGGTGACCAGATGCGCGACGATGAAGGAGCTCAACTCGCGTACCGCGTTGCGGATGGCGATCGCGCCTTCCGCCTTCGTCGGCAGGCGTGCCCAGCGCGGGACGCGCGTACGCAGCCGCGGTCGCACGACGACCCACAGCGTGAGGTCCCCGAGCTCGTGCAGGCGGCTCATGTAGTCGCCGGAGACCGCGAGCGAGTCGATGGACAGCGGATTGCGTGTCCAGCCGTCGTTGATCTCCGCAGCCATGCGACAGGCCTGGTCGAGGAGCTGCTTTGCCCGCACGCGCGGCAGCGGCGCCACGATGCGCGCGGAAGCGTACTCTGCGAAGCGCTCGGTGACGCGGTAGTCGCCCGGTCGGTCGGTGCGCGGCTCGAGCAGTCCGCTGACCACGAGCTGTTCCAGAAGCGCGGCGCCCTCCACGGTATCGACGCCGAAATCCTCGCGCAGCCGCTGGGCGCTTACCCGCGCACGCTCAGGCGGCAGGCCGGCCACGCGCAACAGCACGCGGCCGGCGGCATGGCGCAGAGCCACCGGCTCCATGCCGAAGTAGCGATGGTGCGACATGAGGGTGCGTGCCTTCATCGACGCTCCTTTGTTCGGCCGGGCGGCCGGCCGGCGCACTTATGACGTTAGCATAACCCGAGGCAACGCCTGCGCACAACCCCGCAATGCGGGCCGGGCGCGGCGTCACGCTAGAATGAGTTCCTGATCTCTCGCAAAGCCCGGCACGACGCCGCGCATGAAATACAAGGACTACTACGCGACCCTCGGTGTCGAGCGCAACGCAAGCGCCGACGAAATCAAGAAGGCGTATCGCAAGCTCGCGCGCAAGTACCATCCCGACGTCTCCAAGGAGCCCGACGCCGAGGAGCGCTTCAAGGAAGTCGCGGAAGCCTACGAGACGCTCAAGGACACCGAGAAACGGGCCGCCTACGACCAGCTCGGGCAGCACACGCCCGGACAGGAGTTCCGGCCGCCGCCCGATTGGGGCGAGCGCTTCGCCGGCGCAGAGACGATCTTCGACGATCTCGATCTGTCGGATCTGTTTGCGGGACTCGCCGGCCATCGTCGCGGCGGCGCGCGCGGCGAGCGCACGCCAAGGCGCGGCCGCGACTACGAGGCGGCGGTGCGGTTGAGCTTCGAGCAGGCGTTCCACGGCAGCGAGATCGAGCTCGATCTGTCGGTGATCGAGTACGACGAGCGAGGAGCTCCGCGGCGCGTGCCGCGTCGGATCAAGGTGCGCATCCCCAAAGGAGTTATGGATGGCCAGCAGCTGCGTGTGCCCGGCAAGGGTGGCGAAGGCGCTGACGGGGCGCGCGCCGGCGATCTCTACCTCGACATTCAGGTCGAAACGCACGCCCTGTACCGAGTGGCGGGCCGCGACATCTATATCGATCTGCCGCTCGCCCCCTGGGAAGCGGTGCTCGGGACGACGGTGCGCCTGCCGACTCCTGGAGGCGTGGTCTCGCTCAAGGTGCCGGCGAACACGCGTGCCGGACAGCAGCTGCGCCTTGCGGGGCGCGGCATTGCGCGCTCCGACGCAGCGACCGGCGATCTGTATGCGATCGCGCAGATCGTCGTGCCCAGCGTGCTCGATGAGAAGCAGCGCGCGCTCTTCGAACAGCTCGCCCGCACGTCCAACTTCAATCCCCGCGCCCACTTCGAAACGGAGGCGAATCCATGAAGATCGAGCTCTGCGAGGCGCTGCGTGTCGATGAGCGTGGCGAAGTCTCCTTCGCGCAGCTCATCGAATACTCGGGACTCCCCGAGGCGGACCTGCGCGAACTGATCGACTACGGTGCGCTGTCCCCGCTCGATCCGAAAGCCGCGCCGCCATCCTTCAGCGCCTCCGCGCTCGGCCTGGTGCGCGTGGCGGGACGCCTGCGACACGATTTCGAGCTGGATGCGAACGCCATCTCGCTGCTGCTGTGCTATGTGGCGCGGATCCGTGCACTGGAGGAGGAGGTGCGTGCCCTTCGCGCTGGCGTCGCTGGACGCTGAGCCGTGAGGGGTAGGCGACTGAGCCGTCCTTTAAAGGACGAACGGAATAAGGGCCGCGACCTCGGCGCGATAGCGCGCGTACACGTCGCCGAAGGTCTCCTCGAGCCAGCGCTCCTCGAGCTTGAGCTTGCGCCACAGCGCGGCGAAGGCGATCGCGAAGCCGACGATCGCGCGCCATTCGCCGCGGGCGAGCGCCGAGCCTGCGAGGGCGACGAGCAGACCGCTGTAGATCGGATGGCGCACGAAACGGTAAGGGCCGCCGCGGACGAGGTCGTGGCCTTCCTTGATCGTGACGACGCCGCTCCAGTTGCGGCCGAGGTAGCCTCTCGCCCAGACGGTAAAGCCGAGGCCCGCCGCGACCATCAGGCTCCCGATGGCCATGACGAGCGTCGTCTGTGGCACGAAGCGTTGCGCGAGCAGGCCCGCGGGGAACCTTGATGCGCCGATCAACCAGATGGCGAGCGCAAGGGGCAATATGTGCGCGAGACGCGAAGCGACCGGCTCCGTGCGCCGTGTCACCTTCACGTCGCGCGCCAGGATCCACCAGTAGAGAACCCAGGCGATCCACATTGCCGACACGAAGACGCCGAGCGAGCGTTGCGTGATCATCGCCCTGTTTCGCCTCCGGGCGCGGCGGGCAGGTTCTCCTTCTGCCAGACCGTCGCGCGGTGCACGCGATCGTAACCGCTCGGGTGATCGTAGAAGATGAACTCCTCGATCAGTCCCGGCTTGATCTGCGCTTGAGCGGGGACCTGGAGGCCCGGCGGAAAGTCGCGGCGAAGAGAAGACTCGGCGCGGGCTGTGGTGAAAAAGGCATAGGCCGCGAGCACTGCCAGAGCCAGCTGCAGGATTCTCATCGGATCGCTGGGAAGAGCGCGCCTCGCGGCGCGGTGGCAGCGCATCTTAGCAAATGTCCTCGCAGAATCGCGCAGCGTCAGAGGCGATTGCATTCGCGCGCCGAGAAGCGTTTACTACCGCGAAGTCTGATGGCGGCTCGTCCACGTGCCATAGCTGCCGCGAATGCGTGCACCTGTGCGGAAAAAGCAACGGAAGACGCCCATGAAGCGAACGATTCATTACCGGAACGATCCCGATGGCAGGCGGCTTCCGATCAAGCTCGACGCGGCCACCAACGGCGAGTTCGCGCCGATTCCGCTCGCGCGCGAGCATTTTCATGCGAACCAGCTCGCCTTCGAGGTCGCAGCGCTCAACGCGAAACGCCTGAGTCTCACGCGGCGGGCGTTCCTCGCCTCATCCTGCGGCGCGGCGGCAACCCTGCTCGCCATGAACGCCGCGTACGCCGCGCGCGGTCGCCGCGGCGGCTACTTCGAGCTGCCCGTGGAGGCCGCCCTCGATGAAGGGCTCGCCGCCACGACGCTTGCGCGGGCCGAGTTCATCTTCGACGTGCAGGGCCATTTCGTGGACCCGACCGGCGCCTGGACCCGGGCCCTGCCGGCCGGCGCGCAGCCGCTGCGCTTTGCCACCGATCGCGCGAGCTGCAGCTCCGCTTCCGCGCCCGGCATCGCGTCGCTGCGATGCCTCGACTCAGAGGCCTTCATCAAGGATGTGTTCCTCGATTCGGACACCGACCTGGTCGTGCTTTCGTTCGTGCCGTCGACCCGAAAGGGCGAGCCGCTCACGATCGAAGAAGCGGCGGCGACTGCTGGGATCGTCGAGCGCATGGAGGGCACGCACCGCCTGCTGCTGCACGGCCGTGTGAATCCCAACCAGGAGGGTGACCTCGAGGGCATGGACGAGCTTGCCGCGCACTATCCGATCGCGGCGTGGAAGACCTACACTCAATGGGGCCCGGACGGTCGCGGCTTCTTCCTCGACGACGAGCCCGGCCTGGCGATGATCGCGAAAGCGCGCAAGCTCGGGATCCGCAACGTCGCGGTACACAAGGGGCTGCCCTTCGGCCGCGAGTCCTACGGCCACTCGACGTGCGTGGACGTGGGGCGTGTCGCCCGGAGCTTTCCCGACGTCAACTTCCTGATCTACCATTCGGGCTTCGTCCCGGGCGCGCCGGAGGGACCGTACGATCCGCAGCGCAGCGACGGCATCGACGCGCTCATCACGAGCCTGCAAGAAAACAACGTCCGGCCAGGCGCCAATGTCTATGCCGAGCTTGGCTCGACCTGGCGCTTCCTGATGCGCGACCCGGACTCGGCGGCGCACGCGCTGGGGAAACTCCTCAAGTACGTCGGCCCGGACAACGTGCTGTGGGGCACCGATTCGATCTGGTACGGCTCGCCGCAGGACCAGATCCAGGCGTTCAGGACGTTCCAGATCTCCGCCGAGTTCGCGGCGAAGCACGGGTATCCCCGGATCACGCCGACCCTGCGCGCCAAGGTGTTCGGACGCAACGCCCTGCGCGTCTACAAGATCCCCGAGGACGTGCTCAAGAAGCACCTCGCTGCCGACAAGGTCGCACGAGAGCGACTCGCCTATGCCGAGCGGGCGGACCCGACGTTCCTGACCTATGGTCCGAAGACGCGGCGCGAGTTTCTGAACCTCAAGGGCCGAGGTGGCTAGGCGTCGTGGCGCGGCGAGAGGAGAGAGCACTGCGTTCCGCTGCCTGAATTTCACGTTTACAGCGCGCCGCGACGCGGCGTAATATCAAGCCGCGGGTCGCGATGGGACGGGCGCCCGCAAGGAAAGGAGTTGCTCATGTGCTACGAATTCAGCGAATGGGCACGCAAGATCCGCGCGGCGGACCAGGCGCGCAGGGAAAAGCAGCAACGCGAGCAGGCGAGCAAGCAGCCGAAGCCCGCGCCGCAGGCGCAACCGGCGCCCGAGCCAAGGGTAAGGGAGCACGAGAAGGTCCCCGCGTAGCTTGCCCGGCGGTACGAGGACCGGAAAGCCCCGTTTGCGCGGGGCTTTCGCATTCGTCAGTCGCTCGCGCGGCCGGGCGCTCGTCAGGTTCGCGAGGGCGAGCTTGCCTGACAGAACCGGAACCAGACGCTGGCCGTGGAATCCAACATCTTGGCAGTCTCCGCTGGGGACGAGCCCGCAACGGATCGAACGAGCTCAAGCGATTCTGCCCACCGTCATCGAACGTTCACCGGGCGATCGCAGCATGATGCAACGCCGGGTCAAGCCGGTCGCCCCTCCCGAAAGGAGCGCAAGTTCATGGCAAATCCATTCGTGCATGTCGAGTTGCACACCAACGATATTGGCAAGGCGAAGAAATTCTATGGTCAGCTCTTCGGCTGGGATCTGAAGGACCTGCCGGCCCCGGGAGGGGGCGGCGCCTACACCATGATCGGCGTGGGCGAGGGCACCGGGGGCGGCATGATGAAGGATTCCGATTCGAAGGCCCCGCCGCACTGGCTCGCATACGTCGGCGTCGACGACATCGAGGCTTCGACGAAGAAGGCGCAGACTCTCGGTGCGACCGTCGTCCAGGGCGTGATGAAGGTCGGCGACTACGGCTGGATGAGCGTGATCCGCGATCCCACCGGGGCGCACATCGCACTGTGGAAGGGCAACGGCGGCGCGTAAGGCCGCAACCCGGGTACCCGAGGGGCTACAGCTCGCGCACCGAGAAGCCTCGCTTCCTCAGCAGCTCCACGACGCTGGCGGGACCCACGAGGTGCGCCGAGCCTACAGCGACTAACGCCGGCTGCCCGGAGCGCACGATGGCCTCGATGCGCTCGGCCATGATGGCATTGCGCTCGTCGAGCACGCGTCGCTGCAGCGAGCGCTGACCGGGTGGCGCCGCGGCGCGTGCCTTCGCGAGGCTCGACGCGAGGGCAGTGGAATCTGCGCTCGCCCAGGCGTTCACCACGGATTCAAGCTCGGCCTTGGCACGGCCATCATCGAGGGCAGCGAGCGTGTCCTCGAGGGTCGCGCGCTGTTCCTCGTCGCTCAAGCCATCCAGCACCGCTATCTGCTCGTCTGCTGATTCCAGGCCGGAGATGGGTTTGTCGAACAGCTTGGCCAATGCGGCCACGTAGAGGTCCGTGGCGAACATAGAGCTGTAGCCGAGCCTCTCGCTCTCGAGCGACAGGAGCTCCAGGGTGATCGCCCACGGCTTCTTGCGTCGGATTGCCTCGCTCGCGACGCCGTAACGGGACATCGCGCGCTCGAGGCGCTGCATGAGCTCGGGCGACAGGGCACGGTCGAGAGACATCCCGGGCGGGTATGCGCCGGCCTTCGCAACCTTCTCTGCGGTCGTTTGGTCGGTGAAGTCCAGCTCGAGCACGACGCGGCTCGAGCCGGCGAGCGCGCGCACGACGGCCGCATTCAGAGGATAGAAATCGGCTCTGCCGGCATGGATCGTTCCAAAGATATAGATCGTGTTGGAGGCGCTGCTCACCTCGAAGAACACGCCTCGCTTCGGCGCGACCGCTGCTGCTTTCAACAACTGCTGCTGCAACGCAGTGTAGTCGAGCCGCGGCGGAGCCTGGACATCCGCCGCGCGCGCCAGGTTCGGGGCGCCAACGAGCAGCGCAAGGAGCGCGACGGCCAGCGCTTCGATCGCTGCGCAAGAGCGCGATCCGCGGGCGCCGTGACCGGAGCTTGCGCGGCCGAGAGGAATAGCGATGCCCTTCACTGTGTTTGCCTCGAGGCCGATACAGAAGGAGATTCCATGCGTGCATTCCTGACCAGGCTGAGAGACATCGTCGCCACGATGCTCGCCTGCGCGGTGGTCACGCTTCCGAGTTGCGCATCGATGGGCGGAGGCGGCATGAAGGGCATGTTCGCCGAACCCGCCGCGAGCTCCACCGCGAGCGTATCGCTGTAAGCGTACCGCACCGCACGGCATCGACGCGACCTCAGCGCCGCTACGCGCGCGCGGTAAACGCGTTCTCGAGCAGGCGCTGATCGATGTTGCCGGAGGCCGGGTCGCCGTTGGCGAAACGGTACAGCGCCGCGGAGTAGATCCCGTGCAGCGTCGAATAGGCGAGGCCGAGAAGGCTGACTGCGAGCACGCCGAGGACCAGCAGCAGAATTGCCGCGGCGGTGTTATGGGCGCCGAACGCCACGGTGACGAGAAAGCCGCCGACCAGCGTCGTGACGAAGATGAGCAGTCCGAACACGACGCCGATCCCTGCGTTGCCGATGATGTCTTCGCCCCATGCCTTCTTGATGAGTTCCACGCTGCGGCCGATTGCCTCCAGCGGTCCCACGTCCTCCGCGGCAAGCACCGGCACCACGAGCGCCGTGCCGACGCTCCAAGCGAAGCCGATCAGTCCCACGATGATCCTGCCGATGAGTCCGACGCGCTCGGCGATCGCTCGCAGGACGAGACCCACCGTGGCTGCGATCAGCGCGTAGGCAAGAATCACCGGCAGCAGCGAGAACGCGCGGCGCAGACCATCGCCCACGTTCGCTTCCTCGCCGTCGAGGCGCTGCAGAGCGACCTCGACGAGCGCCGTATTGAAGAAGATCACGATCGAGAACTGGAGCCAGTAGAAGACGAAGACCGTGACGTAGGTCGCAGCGCCGAGGCTCTGCGTCGCGCCGTATCGCGACAGCGCGGCAAAGACGGGGATAAGGGGAACCGCGAAGCTCGCAATCGTGACGACCAAGGCGATTGCCGACAGGAGCGGAAAGACGAGAAGGCTCTTGTCCTCGAGCAGCAGGCTCATGCACTCGCCGGCGAGATCCCAGCTTCTCTGGAAGCGGTCGAGCAATGCCCCTCCCTGGGGCAAAACCGGTGATGAACTCGAGCTAGGCTACGGCAACTGCGCCCCGGATTGCAAATTTGGAGTGCTTGCGCACCAGGCGAGGCAAGCGCGTCAACGCTGCACAGCGGGTGCGACCGCCGCGCCGTCGATGCCGTGCCGCTGCAGGGCGCTCGCGACGAAGCCCGAGGCCTTGACGTCCTCGACGAACTCGGCCAGATAGCGCGCACCTGAGGCACGCCCCTTCGGCGTCGCCATCGCCTGCTGGATGACCATGAAGCGACCGTCGAGCAAACGCAGGCCCGGCGCGCTTCGCGCATCGGCCTCGAGCTGCTGCTTTACGCCCGCTGCGACATCGATACGCTGTGCGAGGATCATGTCGAGGACTGCCTGCGAGGTGGGGCCGCGGACGATCTGCGCCTGCTTGAGCTCGCGCGTGAGAAAGAGATCGTAGGCGCTTCCCGCGCCAACGCCGACGCGCAAGTCCTTGCGATCGACTTCCGCATTGCTGCGGATCGATGAGCCCTGCGGAACCATGTAGCCGCCTTCGATCAGCACATACGCGGCCGTGAAATCCATGTCCGCTGCGCGCACCGGATCGATCGCGATGAAGGCGATGTCGATGCCACCCGACTTGACAGCGTCGACCGACATCGCCGCGGTCGTCACCACTTTCATCTGCAGCGGTTTGCCCAGACGGCGCGCCAGCTCGCGCGCAAGATCGACCGAGACGCCGCGCGGCCCGCCATCTGCATCACCCGCCGCGAGCACGGGGTTGCCGATGTTGATGACGGCGCGGAGCATATCGGTTGGCGTCAATTCGCCGACCGCGGCGAGAGAGGGATTTGCTGTCATAGGCGGGCGTGAGTCGAGGGCTCGCACGTGCCGCGCAGTCGTTTGAGACGCAGCAGAGGCGGGGCTGCGAAGTTACCCCGCCGGGAAGCGAAAGTCGAGCCCGCCACGAAAACGGCACAGCGACAATGCCATTGAATATCCCTCTAAGCGCCGCCCGTTCTCGGCCGTTCGCCCGGGCCGTGGATCGAACCGACGACGGCCTAGTGCGGCGGGAATCCTTCGGTCAACGGCTTTGTGGCAGACTCGTCGATTGCGGTTGATAATGCACCTTGCTGGTCCCGCAACGCGCAGGTGTCCATCTCTGAGCCGTGGGTATTAGACCCCGCGCTAACTTGGCTCTCCATCGTCAGTCAACGATGAAACAATGAAATACCGCACCCTCCCCGGCACTGAGCTCAGAGTTTCCGAGGTCTGCCTCGGGACGATGACTTTCGGCGAGCAGAACAGCGAAGCCGAAGCGCACGCTCAGCTAGACTACGCGGTGGCGCAGGGAATCAACTTCATCGATACAGCCGAGATGTATCCGGTGCCGCCCAACGCGACCACGCAGGGCCGCACCGAAACCTTTGTCGGCAGCTGGCTCGCGCGCCACAAGCGCGAGGGTTTGGTCGTGGCAACAAAAGTCGCCGGTCCCGGACGCCGCGCCTGGATCCGCGGCGGGCGCACCGATCTCACACGCGAAGTCATCGCCGAAGCGGTCGACACGAGCCTCGCCCGCCTCAAGATTGACGTGATCGATCTTTATCAGATTCATTGGCCGCAGCGCAACGTGCCGAATTTCGGCGCGAGCGCGTTCGATCCGTCGAAGGAGCGCGACGGCCCGTCGATCCGAGAGCAGGTCGAAGGCATGGCGCGGCTGATCGAGATCGGCAAGATCCGCTACTACGGTCTTTCGAACGAGACTGCATGGGGGGTGTGCGAATTCCGGCGCGCCGCGCAGGAACTGGGCGTGCCTGGACCGGTGACGATCCAGAACAGCTACAGCCTGATCTCGCGCAATGTCGACAACGACCTCGCCGAGGTGCTCTTCCGCGAGCAGATGTCCCTGCTCGCGTACAGTCCGCTTGCGGGCGGCATCCTCTCGGGAAAGTACCTCAGCGGCGAGAAGCCACCGAAAGCTCGCTTCACGCTCTTCGATACGCTGGGCATTCGCTTTCGCAAGCCGATGGTGCCGGAAGCGGTGGCTGCCTATGTCGAGCTCGCGCGGCGACGCGGCATCTCCCCCGTGCAGCTCGCGCTGGGTTACGTAAGGAGCCGCTGGTTCCTCGGCGCCTCGATCATCGGCGCGACCTCGATACCGCAGCTCGAGCAGGACATCGCCGCGGCGCAGTTCGAGCTCGACGCCGAAACGCAGGCCGAGATCGCACGGATCCAGCAGCACTATCCCAATCCTGCGGCCTGAGCATGCGGCGATCATGAAATTCCTCTGGCCCGAAGCGCTCTGGCTGCTGCTGGCGATTCCGCTGCTGGTGGCGCTCTACGTCGTGCTCCTGCGGCGCAAGAAGAAGTCTGCGGTGCGCTACGCGAGCCTGAGCCTCGTGCGCGAGGCGCTCGGGCCGGGGCAGCGCTTCCGGCGCCACGTGCCGCCGCTGGTTTTCCTGCTCGCAATGGTCGCGCTGATCCTCGCTATCGCGCGGCCGAGCGCGACGATCACGCTGCCTTCCGAGCAGCGGACCATCATTCTGACGATCGATGTCTCGCTCAGCATGCGCGCGAACGACGTCGAGCCGACCCGCATCGCCGCCGCGCGTGAAGCCGCCAAGGCATTCGTGCAGGCGCAGCCGCCCGATGTACGCATCGGCGTCGTCAGCTTTGCGGGTTCGGCCTCGGTCGTGCAGAAGCCCACACGCGACCGCGACGATCTCATCGCGGCGATCGACCGGCTGCAGCTCCAGCTCCACACCGCGATCGGCAGCGGGATCATCATGTCGCTCGCCACGCTGTTCCCGGACGAGGGGCTCGAGCTCGGCATCGCGGACTTCGGCGTCACGCCGCTGCGCGATACGGGCCGCGGCAAGTCGCTCGACCGGCGCGACGAGCCGAAGAAGGAGTTCCAACCGGTGGCCCCTGGCTCCAACCGCTCCGCCGCGATCATTCTGCTCACCGACGGGCGGCGCACGATCGGCCCCGATCCGCTCGACGCCGCGCGCATGGCCGCGGATCGCGGGGTCAAGGTGTACGCCGTGGGGTTCGGCAAGGCTGGAGGCGGAACCGCGGACGTCGACGGCATGCCGATCTACATGCGCTTCGACGAAGAGACGCTGAAGTCGATCGCCGCGCTTACCGGCGCCGAATATTTCCAGGCGAGCAGCGCGGCGGAGCTGCAGAAGGTCTACGCGACGCTCAATGCGCGCTACGTCCTGGAAAAAACGGAGACGGAGATCTCGGCGCTCGTCTGCGCGCTCGGGGCGTTGCTGGTGCTCGTGGCGGCAGCACTGTCGCTCTGGTGGACTCACCGGATCGGGTAGCTCGCGTCGACGGAGATCTCGGCGCTCGATTTCTGTTGCGCAGGCGAAGATGCGGCCTATAATGACGGCGTCATAGGGGACCCCACCCATTCGTTCGGCCAGCACGAAGGAGGCACCATGCTCGGCTTTCAACGCTCCAGCGACGCCCGGGACACCGTCAAGACGACACTGCGCCCCGCACTTTACGAACCACCGGTGACGCCCGCGCGGCCTGCCGCCCGGCCACCGACGAATCCACCGCAAACGCGCGAAGTCGCCGCGTCTACAGCCTCCAGCGAAGCTCACGCGACCGCGACTCCGGTGGCGAAGGATGCGCCGGGGAGCAAGCTCTTCGTGGGGGTCAACATCAAGCTCAAAGGCGTGGAGATCTCGGATTGCGACGTGCTCGTGATCGAGGGCCAGGTCGAAGCGACCGTGCACAGCAAACTGATGCAGGTGGCACAGCCGGGAACACTGCATGGCACGGCGTTGATCGATGTCGCTGAGATCCACGGGGAATTCTCCGGCGAGCTCACCGCGCGCACGCGTCTCGTCGTGCACGGCACCGGGCGCGTCTCGGGCACGATCCGCTATGGGAAGCTGATCGTCGAGGAGGGCGGCGAAATATCCGGCGACGTCAAACGCCTCGACACCGCCGAAGAGCCCCAGCGTTCGCTGCTGCCACGCGAGCGTCACTTCTCCTCCGCACACGCGCCTGGGACCACGCTGAGCTCGTAGCAGGTTGCCGGGCTCGCGCCCGGGGCTAACACTCACCGCCGCGCAGGCCAGTCTCGGTCTGCGCCGCCGTACCGTTCGCGCCAGAGATCCCGTGGGAATCCGCGAAGAACTCCACGAAAGGTGTCGAAAAATCTTACAGTGAGGGGGTTGGTCGCCTGAGGGAAGACTCCGATCATTTTCCAATTGGCTCGTGAATTCAAGCGCTTGAACTGCCGCCCGCTTCTGTTGGCCCGTTTCTTGCCGTCTACAATCGGAAACCGGCAATCGGAGGTGGTGATGAGAAACGCTCGGCGGATCTGGATCTATTTGGCGGCGCTCGCTGCGGCTGGCATGACCTTCTGCGCTCCGACGGAGGCGAAGCTCGTCGGCTCGGGCTTCGATCCCACGCTTTTCGACGGCACGGGCTTCTTCTTCGTGCCGGATCCGCCGTCGCCCTGCCTGACGCTGCCCGACGGGTTCAATTCCGTCAACCAGGAGTTGGACGCCTGCCAGGGCGTTGCGCTCGTGAGCGTTACCGTGAACGTCGACGATCAGGAGGGAGACACCGCCACGCTGACCCTCGGCTCGCCTTCGGATCTGATCATCGGGATGGTGATCGATTCCGAATCGTCCCCCGTGGTAGTCGGAATGGATACCGACCTCATTGCGCTGAATTGCACGAATATCACGGGCACGCTGTGCGACGACCAGTGGTTCATCGAGTGGTCATCGGGCTTCATCGATCCGGTCACTCTGTTCGTCAGGTCGTGCGACGGCGAGTTCTGCGAAATTGCGCAGTTCGGCGACCCGGCAGACCACGTCACCTTCTTCAATCCCGAGCCTGGTTCGCTGGCCCTGCTTGGCGGCGGGCTCATTGCAGGCTGGGTCGCGCGGCGGCGAAAAAACCGTCGCTAGGGACGGCGCGAGCAAGCGGGTCCGCGCATCTGAGCGGTGCCCGCAACTTGGGCCGTCGGCGTGCCCAAGCGGGCCTGCGACTGTCGTGTACACATAAGAAATCGCTCCGACCGGAGCGTTCAGCAAATCTTTACAAGCGCGCTTCGGGCCGGTATCGGCCGGTTTTCGCTCATGAATCCGGCGCGCGAGTCAATTCATGCGGATAGCTCCGGTGCGACTACACTGGGCCGATTCTTGCTTGACCCTCCCGCAATCAGTTGCGAAGCAAAGCCGTCGTTGCACTTGGACACTTCAACGTAACGGTCCGGGATAAGGGGGGAAGGTCGATGTCGGGTAGAAGAGCCGTTGTCGGAACGCTCGCAGTGCTCGCGGTCGCGGCCCTCATGGGCTCCGCGGAGGCCAAGATCGTCGGTTCGGGTTTTGATCCACCGTTCTTCGACGGCTTCGGTCATTTTCTGGTGCCCGACCCACCCTCACCCTGTCTGACGCTGAGCCCCGGCTTCCATTTCATCGATCCGGGGTTCCAGGGTTGCGACGGCGTGTCGTTGCAGGATGTCACGGTCAACGTGGACGACGGACTGGGCGATAGCGCCTTGCTGACGCTGGCGTCGCCATCCGAACTGCTCTTCGGCATGGTGCTGGACCCAAGCGCTCACTCGACAGTCGTCGGGATCGATTCGTTCCTGATCCCGCTGAGCTGTACGGATCCATTGGGATCGAATGACTTGTGCAGTTACGACTGGTTCATCCAGTGGGTGTCGATCGTGAAGCCAACGCATTCGGACCCGCTGCATGGTCTGTTCAATGAGGTACTCCTGTTCCGGAAGTCCTGTGCCGAGGACGGAGACGGCTGGTACGGGCATGAGGACTGCAACCTGTCTCTCTTCGGCGAACCTGCAACCCATGTCAGTTTCACGCCGGAGCCCGGCTCGCTCGCGCTGCTCGGGGGGGCGCTCGCTGCCGGCTGGCTCGCCAGGAGGCGTAGATCGACCAGGTGAGCCCGAGTACCTGCCCGCGTACCTCTAGCTAGAGACGACCGGGGCTCCTGCGGATTCCGAGCCCCGGGCGTGCTCGATCGCGTCATCGAGTCCCCAGAGCTGCCCGGCTGACCAAGCCGCATCGAACCGCGCGGCTCCGAGGGCGGTGCGCGCCGCTTCGATGCCTGCTCGACGCTGCGCTTCGCGCGGGCGCAAGAGCGGGATCGTCAGCCGCTGCCGAATAGCCGCCGCCGCCGCCAGGACGCGTACGGCATCGTCGGTGCGCTCCGTCGCTTGCAGAGCGGCTGCGTAATCCTCAAGGCAGTCGAGCGCCTCGGAGGTCATCTGGAAGGACTCGAACTCGCGCAGCGCGTCGTCGAATCTGGCGCGCGCCGCAGCGAAATCCCCGCGCGCCGCATCGGTCTTTCCCAGGCACCATTGCGCAAGCGCTTCGTTGCGCCTGTCTTCCGCCTCCTGGCAAAGCTTCAGCGAGCGCACGAAGCGGTCCTGCGCGGTCTGAAGGTCGCTCGCGGCCAGTGCGAGTTCCCCCAGGTTGCGTTCGCACTCGGCCTCCACCTCTTGCTGGCTGATGCTCCGCGACAGTGACAGACATTGCTGGAACAGATCGCGAGCGCCATCGTTGTCGCCCAGCTGAACCGCAATCTCGCCGAGGTTCAGCAGCGTAGCCGCCTCGCCGATGCGATCTCCGACCTGACGGAAGATAGCCAGCGCCTCCACGCTGCACTCGCGAGCCTTCGTCGCGCCGCCCTGCCTGAGGTGCAGGATCGAAAGCGTCGACAGGGTCGCCGCGATCTCCTGTTGGTTTCCCAGACCGCGGCGAATCGCCAGGCACTCGGTCAGCATGCTCGTCGCGTGAACGTGATCGCTTTGGATGGTCGCCAGCGCGCCGCCCACGTACAACGCGTGCGCGCGCGCAACGTTCGGCTCCTGCAGGGCCGGAAGTGCAAGCGCGGCACGAAGATTGTTGCGGGCCTCCGTGGAGTAGCCACGAAGGGCTCGGAATGTCATCAGCGCGACCTCGAACTTGACGGCGTTTACCGGATCTACGCCGCCGGCGAGCGCCAGCGCGATCGCGGCCCTCAGATTGTCCAGATCCACCTCGAGGCGTCGCATCCACTCGGCCTGCTCGGGCCCGTCGAGTTTGGGCCGTGCCATCTTCGCGATGCGCAGGTAGTACTCGCAATGGCGCACGGACGTCGCCGCCACGTCGTCGCGCTCCTTCAGGCGCTCGCTGGCGAAGTCCTTGATGGTTCCCAGCAGCCCGTACCGGCTGGCCAGATGCTCGCGCGCGAACTCCTTGATGGTCTCCAGAAGCCCGTAGCGCGAGCCGTCGATCTCCTGATCGACCATGACCAGCGACTTCTCGACCAGCGACGTCACCAGATCGAGCACATCTTCCGGTGCGACGGGATCGGCGCCGCAGACAGCCTCGGCCGCCTCGAGATCGAAGCCGCCGGCAAAAACGCTGAGACGATCGAGGACGATCTGCTCGCTCTCCTGCAGCAGGTCGTAGGACCAGCTCACCAGCGCGCGCAGCGTTTGCTGGCGCTCCAGCGCGACACGGCTTCCCCCGGTCAGGAGCTTGAAGCGGTCATTCAGCCGAGCGTTGATGTCCTTGACCGACAACGAGCGCAGGCGGGCCGCCGCGAGCTCCAAAGCGAGCGGGATGCCGTCGAGCCGGGCGCAGAGCTCGGCGATCGCCGGAGCGTCAGCCTCGGTGACAGAAAAGCCGGGTCTCTGCAGCCGCGCGCGCTCGACGAAGAGCTGCACCGCCTCCGAGCGCAGCAGCGCTTCCGCGCCCGCCTTGCGGTCGGGCACGGCAAGCGGCAGCACCGCGTACGTCTGCTCGCCGTGGATGTGCAGCGCCTCGCGGCTGGTCGCGAGGATACGGACGCCGGGCGCGCCCTGAAGCAGCGCGTCCGCAAGGCTGGCGCAGGCGCTGACGAGGTGCTCGCAATTGTCGAGGATCAGAAGCAGCTTGCGCTCGCGCAGGTGCGCGCACAGAGTTTGAATCAGAGGCGCGCCCGCTTCCTCGCGCACGCTGAGGGCCTGCGCGGCCGCATTTGCCACCAGCGCCGGATCCCGGATCGGGGCGAGATCGACGAACCACACGCCGTCGGGATGTTTCTCCAGAACATCTGCGCCGATCTGCAGCGACAGGCGCGTCTTGCCCAGGCCGCCCATTCCGAGCAGCGTCAGCAGGCGCGTACCGTCGAGGAGCTGCTTCGCGTCCGCCAGCTCGCGCTCGCGGCCGACGAATGACGTCATCTGCTGCGGCAGATTGTTCGGGGTCGCCTCAAGCGAACGTAAAGCGGGAAAGTCCTGGCGAAGCCGCGGATGCACGAGCTGGAAGACGTGCTCGCTCGTCGCGAGGTCCCGCAGGCGCACGGCACCCAGGTCGCGCAGGGAAACGTCGGCAGGCAGGCGCGATTGGACCTGGTCGAAGACGGCCTGAGACAGGAGCACCTGGCCTCCGTGCGCTGCCTTCATGATGCGCGCGGCGCGGTTGACGGCGCTGCCGAAGAGATCGTCGTTGCGCCGCTCCACGATGCCCAGGTGCAATCCGGCGCGCACGCGAAGTGGGACGTGATTGGCTGCCGCGAGCTCCTCCAGTCCCTGTTGCAGCATCGCCACCGCGTTGAGGGCATCGACGGCGTCGGAGAAGTACGCGTATATCCCGTCCCCGGTCATCTTGACGATGGAACCCCGATGCTGCTCGACGGCCTTGCGCGAAAGCGCGTCGTGCTCGGCGAGCGCGAGCGACATGCGCTGCCCCTCCTGTTCCCACAGGCGGGTGCTGCCCTCAATGTCGGTAAACACGAGGGTCGCGTTGGCGGATTGTGGCTGCACGCAGGGGCGCCCGATTGGCTACTGTGGCGCCCACTCTAACGCCGTGCGCGGCCGCTGCCAACCGGAAGGGGCGTGGCGCCCGACCCTGAAGATTCACGCGCCGAGGATGGCTCCAGCGGCAGATCGCGAGGCGGCCTACGGCGTCTCGCCTGCGACGGGCTCTTCGACGGATCTCACGCCGAGCGCCGCCGGCGATCTCGGCTGAAGCGATGCACTCGACGAGGCTTCGGCAGCCAGAACGACTCCTGCCCCTGCGCTCGTGACATAGTGGCGCAGGAGCTCGGCCGTTTCGTGCGCGGGCAAAGGTCGCCCAAGCAAGAATCCCTGGACCATGGTGCAGCCGAGAGACATGAGCAGGTCGATCTGCGCCTGCGTTTCCACCCCCTCGGCAACGACCGTGAGGTTCAGGCTCTGCGCCATGGAGATGATCGCGCGAGTGATCGCCACGTCGCCCTCGTTCTGCTCTGCGTCGCGGGTAAAAGACTGGTCGAGCTTGAGCTTGTCCAGCGGGAGGCGGCGCAGGTAGGACAGCGACGAATAGCCGGTGCCGAAGTCATCGATCGCAACCTTGACGCCCATTGCGCGCAGCTCGGTCAAAGTCTTCAGCGCGGCATCGAAATCCTGCAGCAGCATGGACTCCGTCACTTCCAGCTCGAGATGGTCGAGCGGCACGCCGAGGACGCGCGCGATCTCGCCTACCCGGGCGGCGAGCGTCGGATCGCTGAACTGCACGCTCGACAAGTTCACGCCTATCGTGACCGCCGGGAGTCCCTGCGCCAGCCATTCGTTGTGCTGGATCAGCGCGGCAACCAGCACCCATTCCCAGATAGCCATGATTAAGCCGGCCTCTTCGGCCACGCCGATGAAGTGCGTCGGCGTAAGCAAACCAAGCTCGGGATGGTTCCAGCGGATCAACGCCTCGATGCCGATGATCCTTCCGGTCGGGACCTCGATCTGCGGCTGATAGTGTAGCTCGAACTGCTCTTCCTCCAGGGCCTTGCGCAGATCACGCTCGAGAGACAGGCGCCGCGCGGATGCTGCGCGCATCGAATCCTGGTAGAAGAAGAACCGGTTACGGCCCTGCGCCTTCGCGTGATACATCGCGACGTCGGCGTTTCGCAGCAGCGTGTCCAGATCCTGGCCATCGCGCGGATAGAGCACGATGCCGATCGACGCGGACACGAAGAAATCCTGTGTGCCGAGCGTGATCGGCTGGGCCAAGGTGGCAAGCAGTCTGTTCGCAGCGCGCGCGGCGTCGGGCTCGTTGGCCACGCCGTTCAGGAGGACGATGAATTCGTCGCCGCCCTGCCGGCACACGTCGCGCTCCAATCCGCTCGCCGGCGTCGAGCCGGCGATGTCCTCCGGACGCAGGCTGCGGGTGAGCCGCTGCGCAATGATCCGCAACAGGTCGTCGCCGACCGAGTGACCGTGCGTGTCATTGATCCGCTTGAACTGATCGAGGTCGAGAAACATGATGGCGAACGCTCCGCTGCTCCGGCGCGCGAGATCGAGCGTCTCCGCCAGCTTTTCGTGGAAGCGCGAGCGGTTGGGCAGTTCCGTGAGCACATCGAAATAGGCTAGACGGTGAATGCGCTGGACGGCGCGGGTGCGCTCGGTCGAGTCCTGGATCGTGCCGGCGACGCCGGCGATCTCTCCCGCGGCATCGCGCAGCGGCTCGCCGAGGACGTGAACGTGGCGCAGCTCCGTTCCGACCGCAAGGATGCGAACATCGATTCCCTCCGGCGCCGCGCCGTGAATCACCTTGATCATCCACTGGCGAAAGGCGGAACGATCGTCGGCGTGCACGAGCCTCAGGAACGCCTTCAGGCGCGGGTTGGAAATCGCGGCGTCGATGCCGAGAATCCGGTATGCCTCGTCGGAGCAGGCTACCGTATCCCTGGCGCGCTCCCATACCCAGCTGCCGAGGCGCGCAATCCGCTGCGCCCGCGCGAGTTGTTCCCCGAGGTCACGACTGGCTTTACTCGCACGCTCCGCCTCGTCGCGCGCCGCCGTCAGAGCCAGCTCGCGCAGAGCGACGCGCTGCCGCACACCTTCGACGCTGCGGCGCAAGGCATCCAAATCGCTCGCTGCCTCGACAGGCAGCACGGCAGCGGAGTCTTCCCCCGGTGCTGCGAAGCGCGTTAGCGCGGAGCTCAGCTCGGCGACGCCGCGCGTCACGCGCAAGCCGAGAAAGAGCAGACCGGCAATCGACAGGCCGAGCGCGCTGAGAACGTACGCGGTGCCGCCCAGCCAGGCCATGCGAAACAGCGGAAAGAGCAGGACGTAGGGGAGGGCAACCGTGAGCACCGCATGCGCCGCGAAGCTGCGCAGCACGCTCGTGCCAAAGCCTCTCCTCCGACCTGTCGAGGTCTGTGAGGGCTCCTTGCGCGCAGTCTTTCCTGTCATAAAGGCGGCCGGGATGCGGGCTGGGCCACGCCACAGCGGCATGTGTGAACGAGGCAAGCATAGGATCAAGCAAGGTTTGTACCAATCGCAAAGCCGCTATGCAGCCTGTCTCAACTCGCGCGGCGCGGCCAGATGTGCCACTGCTCGCCAATGCCGCGGGGGTGAATTGCCGACCCTACGCGCCAGGATGCCGGGCGATCACGTCGGCTACGCATGCGGTCAGCTTCTTCGCGTAGGGAACATGCAGAAATTCGTTGGGACCGTGCGCGTTGGAATGCGGACCCAGCACGCCGGTGATCAGGAATTGCGCCGTCGGGAAATGCCGCCCGAGCATGGCCATGAAGGGAATGGTGCCCCCTTCCCCCATCGACGCCGCGGGCTGTTCGTAGAAGCGCAGCGACGCCTCATCGATCGCGCGCGTGAGCCAGGCCGCGGTCGGCGGCGCGTTCCAGCCTGTGGCCGCTTCAGCGATCTCGAAGCGCACGTTGGCGCCCGCAGGCGGATCGGCTTCGAGCACTCGCTTCATCGCCTGGGCGGCCCGCGCGGCGTCGACCGTCGGCGGCAGACGCAGCGAGAGTTCGAGCGAAGTACTCGGGCGAAGCACGTTACCCGCGTCGGTGACCGCCGGCATTCCGTCAGCACCGATGATCGACAGAGCCGGCCGCCAGGTCCGATTGAGCAGCGCCTCGGTGCGATCGGTGATCATCGGTTGAGTCGCTCCGGCGAAGGGATACTTGCTGATCACCAGTTCGCCGAGAATATCCGCGGCGCGTCGTGCCTGCTCGACACGCTCGCCCGGAATGGACGCGTGGAACTCGCCGGGCAGAAGACGCCCGGTCGCCGAATCCTCGATCCGGTCGAGGAGCCTGCGCATCAGGCGAAACGAGGAAGGCACCACGCCGCTCGCGTCGCCGGAGTGCACGCCCTCGGTCAGCACCTCGACCGTCAGCGTCCCGCCGGTGAGGCCGCGAAGCGAGGTCGTGGCCCACATGCGCTCATAATCACCGCAACCCGAATCGAGGCCGACGACGAAGTCGACTTGGCCGAGGCGAGGCGCGAGCGCTTCGAGATAGGCGGGCAGGTCGTAGCTGCCGCTCTCCTCGCAGGTTTCGATCAAGCCAACGCAGCGCGAATGCGCAATGCCCTGTGCCTGCAGCGCGCCGATAGCCGATAGCGCGGCGAACACCGCGTACCCGTCGTCCGCTCCGCCGCGGCCGAAGAGCTTGCCGTTCTCGAGGAGGGGATCCCAGGGTCCGTAACCGGCGCGCCAGCCGCTCATCTCGGGCTGCTTGTCGAGATGGCCGTAGAGCAGTACGGTGCGTTCGCTCCGGTTCGTGCGCGGAACGTCGAAATAGAGCAGTGGCGTGCGTCCGCTCAGGCGGATGATCTCGACCGTGAGACCCCGCACCGGCTGCTTCTTCGCCCACGCTTCGGCGATGCGCGTGACGCGCTCGATATGGCCGTTGGCCTCCCACCGCCGGTCGAAGTGCGGCGACTTCGCGGGAACGCGGATGTACTCGGTGAGCTGAGGAACGATCTCGTCGTCCCAATGCCGCGAGACACGGGCGAGGAAGGCTGTCGCGTTCATGGCTGTCTTTTCTCCGTAGCTGTGGGAAGGCGGAACACGCGCAGGTCGTCCACGTCGGGCACCGGCTCGGGACCTGTCTCCAGGTAGCGCAGCAGGTCGATGCCTCGCGTGTGTCTGAAGAAATCCAGCGTCGCCTGGTCGATCGCTTCCCTCGGGAAGTCGAAGGAGCGATCGAAGTACTCGGGGCCGAAGCTGTTCGCTCCGGAGACGCCGATGTGCTCGATGGCGCTTGGCGTGCACACTTTTATGGGCACCTGCCTGCTCGACGCGTAGTCGCGCAGGGCCCAGTCGTCGAAGGGCTTGTTGCCGTGCTGCTGCAACAGTTCCTCGATTACGCCGCGGGCGATGAGGGCGCCGGCCCAGCCGATGTCCCTTTTCATGCAGTAGCCGTCGTGACTGCTCTCGATCGCATGCAGGCGCGAGTTGTACAGCGAGGCGATCGGCGCGTCGTCGAAGGCTTCGACGCAGGCGAGACAGCGCGCGTGCACGACGAGGTCGCTGTCGAGGATCAGGATCTTCTCGCAGGCCATCCCCGCGAAGTGCTTGAGCAGCACCCACATGTGCGCGGCGGCGCCCGCGTTGCGGCTGGTGCGCGCGAAGCTTGCGTTGGGCAGCGTCGCATAGGCATCGCGCAGAAACCCCAGCCCGTACTCGGTCGAGCAATCGTCCGAGATCAGGAACGAGAAGCTGCCCGGATCGAACGGGATGCGCCTGAGATAAGCCGAAGTGAGTGCGATGAGCTCTCCGCGGTTGAACGTCGGAATGACGGCGAGGATCTTCCGAGCCATCAGCCGTTCCATCCCAGGTGGCTCAGGAAGTCGCGCGTACGCTCGGTTTCCGGCGCCTCGAAGATCTGCCGCGGCGGCCCCTGCTCGACGATGCGACCGACGTCGAACACTGCCACCCAGTCGCCTACGCGCCGCGCGAAAGTCATCTCGTGCGTGACCACGACCATGGTCATGCCCTCCTCGGCGAGCGTCTTCATCACGTTGAGCACCTCGCCGATCGTCTCCGGATCGAGCGCGGAGGTGGGTTCGTCGAAGAGCATCACATCGGGTTCCATCGCGAGGGCACGCGCGATCGCCACGCGCTGCTGCTGTCCGCCAGAGAGCTCGGAGGGATGGTTCGGCGCCTTGTCGGCCAGGCCGACCTTGGCGAGCATCGCCGCGGCGCGGCTCTCTGCCCCCGGCCGATCCATGCCGAGAACCGTGCGCGGTCCCTCGGCAACGTTCTCGAGCGCGGACAGATGCGGGAATAGCTCGAAGCTCTGAAACACCATCCCCATGCGCCGGCGCACCGCGCGCAAGGCGCGCTCGTCCCGCGGCAGCAGCGCGCCCTCGAACTCGATCGCACCGCCGTCGGTCGGCTCGAGGCCGTTGGTGCAGCGAAGGAGCGTGGACTTCCCCGAGCCCGACGGACCGATCAGGCATACGACCTCGCCCGCGTGCACGTCCAGGTCCAC
>Ga0335084_10001350_pt1 | contig 22896 bp, 22 predicted proteins | sample Lox_Sample_44_FD_206721 | JGI IMG/M metagenome (GOLD analysis project Ga0335084, IMG submission 206721) | Soil microbial communities from Loxahatchee National Wildlife Refuge, Florida, United States - Lox_Sample_4.4 | ecosystem: Environmental > Terrestrial > Soil > Wetlands | place: USA...
CGATTCGGGCGCTGCGGGGATCGTCGCGGAGCGACCTTCGTCGGAGCGTGCCGCGCTGGAATTCCTGTCGCGCCACGGCGTGCCGGTCGTTCCCGCCACGCTGGCCACCGTCGAGACGGAGGCCGTCGCCGCCGCGAAGGCGATCGGCGGTCCGGTGGTCCTGAAGATCGCCTCACCCGACATCGCCCACAAGAGCGACATCGGCGGTGTCGCCCTGAACCTCGAGGGCGAGCGGGCGGTGGACGCAGCCTTCCGGCGCATCATGGAAGCGTCGCGGGCGCGCGCACCGGAGGCGCGGATCGATGGCGTCCTCGTCTCGCCCATGCGGGAGCGCGGCATCGAGCTGCTGGTCGGCCTCTCGCGCGACCCGCAGTGGGGACCGGTGCTGGCGGTGGGCCTGGGCGGAATCTGGGTGGAGGTTCTCGAGGACGTCTCACTGCGCGTCCTGCCCGTCGATGCGGGCGAGATCCGGCGCATGCTGACCGAGCTCCGCGGCGCGAAGCTGCTGGCAGGCGAGCGCGGCGTCCCCGCGGCCGATCTGGACGCCGTCGCGGTCGTGATCGAGCGCATCGCGACGGCGGCTCTGCGGCTCGGGCCGGAGCTCGCGGCGATGGACGTCAACCCGCTCTGGGTCCGGGGCGAGCGCGTGGAGGCCCTCGACGCGCTCTTCGTCTGGCACGGCACGGAGGCGTAGCATCCATGCGCGCAGGCTCGAGATGATTCCGAGGACGCTCTTTGCGGCCGAGCACGAGGCGTTCCGCGACACCGCGCGGCGCTTCATCGCGCGGGAGATCGTTCCGCACCACGCCGAGTGGGAGAAGGAGGGCGTCGTGCCCCGGGAGCTCTGGCGCAAGGCCGGCGCCGCCGGACTGCTCTGCTGCGACGTGCCGGACGAATACGGCGGCATGGGCGGCGACTTCCTGTACAGCACGATCATGATCGAGGAGATGGCGCGGGCCGGGGCCACTGGCCCGACGTTCTACCTGCAGTCCGACATCATCGCGCCCTACCTCGTCGACTTCGGGACCGAGGAGCAGAAGCGTCGCTGGCTACCCAAGATGGCGACCGGGGAGGTCGTCGCCGCGGTGGGGATGACCGAGCCGTCCGGCGGCAGTGACCTGCAGGCCATGCGCACCACCGCGGTGAGGGACGGCGACGAGTACGTCATCAACGGGCAGAAGGTGTTCATCACTAACGGCCATACCGCGGATCTTCTGGTGCTCGCGTGCAAGACCGATCCGAAGGCGCGCGCCAAGGGCGTCAGCCTGATCCTCGTCGAGACCGACCGGCCCGGTTACCAGCGCGGCCGGCGGCTCGAGAAGATCGGCTGCAAGGCGCAGGACACCGCCGAGCTCTTCTTCGCCGACGTCCGCGTGCCGGTGTCGAACCTGCTGGGCGAGGAAGGGCGCGGCTTCTACCACCTGATGACGCAGCTCTCGCAGGAGCGCCTCGTCCAGGCGATCCGCGCCGTCGCGTCCGCCGAGGTCGCGCTCGAATGGACGCTCGACTACGCCCTGCAGCGCAAGATGTTCGGGCACACGCTCGCCGACTTCCAGAACACGCAGTTCAAGCTCGCCGAGATGCGCTCCGCGATCCTCGCCCAGCGGGTCTTCGTCGACCGGTGCGTGGAGCTGCACCTGCAGAAGAAGCTCGATTCCGTCGACGCGGCGATGGCGAAGATGCTCACCACCGAGCTGCAGGGAAAGGTGATGGACGAGTGCGTGCAGCTCTTCGGCGGCTGGGGCTACATGTGGGAGTACCCGATCGCCCGGGCCTACGCCGACGCGCGGATGACGCGCATCGGCGGCGGCAGCATCGAGGTGATGAAGCAGATCATCGGCCGGGATCTCATGCCCAAGCGCGAGAAGCGTGCCGCGGCGGAGTGAAGCCATGACGGCGCCGGGACCCCTCGAAGGCATCAAGGTCCTCGACCTCACCGCGGTCGTCCTCGGTCCCATGACTGCCCAGTACCTCGGCGACATGGGCGCGGACGTGATCAAGATCGAGCCGCCCGAAGGCGACATCACGCGCTCGATCGGCGCACGGCGCTCGCCGGGGATGGGCGCGCTCTTTCTCGCGAACAACCGCAACAAGCGCAGCGTCGTGCTCGATCTCAAGCGCAAGGACGGCCAGGCCGCGCTGCGCACCATGGCGCTTACCAGCGACGTGCTCCTGCACTCGGTGCGCGCGGCCTCCGCCGCGCGGCTCGGCCTGTCGTACGAATCGCTCGCAGCGGAGAATCCCCGGCTCGTCTACTGCCACGTCAAGGGCTTCTCGGACGTCGGCGCGTACGCCGGCCGGCCGGCCTATGACGACATCGTGCAGGCCCTGTCGGGACTCGCGATGCTGCAGACGATCGCCGCCGGCGAGCCCCGCTACGTGCCCTCGATCATCGCCGACAAGATCACCGCGGTGCACGCGGCGTACGCGATCATGCTCGCGCTCTTCAGCCGGGAGCGCACCGGACGCGGCCAGTCGGTCGGCGTGCCGATGCTGGAGACCATGGTCGCGTTCAACTCCGCCGAGCACCTCGGGGGCTGCGTCTTCGAGCCGCCGGAGGGGAAGATGGGCTACGAGCCGGTGCGCCAGGGGATGCGCCGGCCGTTCCGGACCCGCGACGGGTGGCTCTGCGTCCTGCCCTACACGGACACGAACTGGCGGCGCTTCTTCGAGCTGGCCGGGCGCCCCGAGCTCGCCGCCGACCCGCGCTACGGCACCCAGCAGGGCCGGCAGAAGAACCTCGAGCTCGTGCTCGGCGAGCTCGCCCGGCAGCTCGCCACGCGCGCGAGCGCCGAATGGATCGCGGCGCTCGGCGAGGCCGACATTCCGTTCGCGGTCGTCAACGATCTCGAGGATCTGCTGCACGACCCGCACCTCGAGAGCGTCGGCTTCTGGCAGCTGCTCGAGCATCCGACCGAGGGCCGGCTGCGCCTGCCAGCCAATCCGATCGAGCTGTCGGCGACGCCGCCGTCCATCCGGCGCCTGCCGCCGCGGCTCGGCGAGCACACCGGCGAAGTGCTGGCTTCGTTCGGCTTCGACGCGGCCGCCATCGAACGCCTGGCAGCGGACAAGGATCGCTGATGGGATCCGACAAGAATTTCGCGCTGGTCACCACGCTGCCACCGCGACTACCTTCGTGGGTTGCGAGGAGAAAGCAATCTTGAATAGACGGCATTTCATGTGCGCGGTGATCGGCGTCGCGGCCTGCGGCGCCGCGGCGGGGCCCGTCTGGTCCCAGGCCTATCCGTCGAAACCGGTCCGCATCGTGGCGCCGTTCGGTGCCGGCGGCGGCGGCGATACGACCATTCGCCTCCTCGCCGCGCAGCTCGGCCAGGCCATGGGCCAGCAGTTCATCGTCGACAACAAGCCCGGCGGCAACGGCGTCATCGGCGTCCAGGAGGCGCTTCGCGGCACCCCGGACGGATACACGCTGTTCTACGGGAGCACGACCACCCTCGCGGCCAACGCGAGCCTCATGAAGAAGATCAACTACGACCCGGTGAAGGACTTCGCGCCGATCACGCGGGTGGGCGTGCTCCCCTTCATGCTGGTGATCAACGCCGACCTCCCCTATACCTCGACGAAGGAGCTCATCGCGTTCGCCAAGGCGAACCAGGGCAAGCTCACCTACGCCAGCGCCAACGCGACCGGACAGGTGTCCGGGGCGATGTTCGCGCAGATGGCCGGCCTCGACATGCTGCACGTTCCCTACAAAGCGAGCCCCGCCGGCGTGACCGACGTACTGAACGGCAATGTCTCGATGATGTTCGTGGACATCCCGCCGGCGATCGGGCAGGTGCATGCCGGCAAGCTGCGCGTGCTCGGCGTCACCACGGCGCGCCGCACCTCATTGCTGCCGCAGGTGCCCGCCCTAGCGGAGGCGGGGCTGCCCGGATACGAGGTCTTTGCCTGGACGGCGATGTGCGCCCCCGCCGGCACCAATCCCGAATACATCAAGCTGTTGAACGCCGAGTTCGTCAAGGTCATCGCCCGGCCGGACATCAAGGAGGCATTCGCCAAGGTCGGGGTGGAGATCGCTTCGAGCTCGCCGGAGGAGCTCGCCGCGTTCATCAAGTCCGAACGGGAGCGGTGGGCCAAGCTGATCAAGATGGCGCGCATCGAGCCCGAGTGAACCGGAGGAACATCGACAATGTCACTGCGGGAAAAGGCAGCGATTACCGGGGTCGGCGAGACCGCCTACCTGCGCGGTTCGGGAAAATCCGCCTTCCAGCTGCAGGTCGAAGCATCGCTGACGGCGATCGCGGACGCCGGGCTCACGCCGAAGGACATCGACGGCATTATCCCGATCGGGATTACCGGGGCGCCCGCCGAGGAGTTCGTGACGAGCTTCGGCACCCCGGACCTCCGGTTCTCGGCGCTCACGCCGCTCGGCGGCGCGAGCAGCATCGCGGCCGTGCAATGCGCGGCGGCTGCGATCGCGGCAGGGCTCTGCAACCACGTGCTGATCGCCGCCGGGCGCAACTCCTTCCTCGGCGCGCGCGCGGGCGTGCGCATCCACGAGATGCCGCAGTTCCACTTCGTGACCGAGTTCGAGCTCCCGCTCGGCGCCATTGCCCCCGCGCAGCTCTACGCGCCGATGGCCCGCCGCCACATGGAGCTCTACGGCACGACGAGCCGGCAGCTCGGCGAGATCGCGGTGACTGTCCGGCAGCACGCGCTGCTCAACGACAACGCGATCATGAAGAAGCCGATCACGCTCGACGACCACCAGGCCTCGCGCATGATCTCCGACCCGTTCCGCCTCCTCGACTGCAGCCTCGAGAGCGACGGCGGCGCCGCCTTCGTGGTCAGCGCGGCCGAACGCGCGCGGGACATGCGGCAGCCGCCGACCTACGTCATGGGCATCGCCGAAGGACATCCCGATTCGCCGAGCGCCATCACGCAGCGTCCGGACATGACCACCCTCGGGCTCGCGAAGGCGGCGCCGCGGGCGTTCGCGATGGCGGGAGTCACGCAGAAGGATATCAACGTCGCCGAGATCTACGACTGCTTCACCTGGGTCGTGCTCTGCCAGCTGGAAGACATGGGGTTCTGCAAGAAGGGCGAGGGCGGCGCGTTCGTCGAGGGCGGACGCTTGCGCCTCGGCGGCGCCCTGCCCACGAACACGCACGGCGGCCTGCTCTCGCAGGCGCACATGCTCGGCCTGAACCACGTCGTGGAGCTGGTCCGCCAGCTCCGCGGACAGGGCGGGCGGGCGCAGGTCAAGGACGCCAAGGTCGGCCTCGCGACTGGCTACGGCGATCTCGGCGACGGCGCCATCGTCATCATGCGGCGGGGGTGAGGAAATGGCCAACGAATCCATCGGCAAGCCGGTTCCGCACCCGACGGAGCTCTCGCAGCCCTACTGGGAGGCCCTGAACGAGGGCGTGCTCACCCTCCAGCGGTGCACCCGCTGCGAGAAATTCCGCCACTACCCGCGCCTCGTCTGCGACGGCTGCTATTCCCTCGAAGCCGACTGGGTGGAAGCCTCCGGGCGCGGCGAGATCCACAGCTGGACAGTGGCGCATCACGCGTTCCATCCCGGCTTCGTCGGCGATTTACCCTACGTGCTCGTCGTGGTCCAGCTCGAAGAAGGCGTGCGCGCGCTGGGGCGGCTGCACGGCGTGCCGATCGGCGAGATCCGCATCGGGATGCCCGTCAAATTCACTGTCGACCAGCGGGACGACGGCGTCGCGCTGCCGGCATTTGTACCGAGGTGAACGATGCGCACGAAGATCTGTGAGCGGCTCGGCTGCGAGGTCCCGATTTTCGCGTTTTCGCACTGTCGCGACGTTGTGGTCGAGGTGACCAAGGCGGGCGGCTTCGGCGTGCTCGGCGCGGCGACATTCAGCCCCGAGCAGCTCGAGGCGGAGCTGCGCTGGATCGACGAGCACGTCGCGGGCCGTTCGTACGGCGTCGACGTCCTCATTCCCACGACCTACGACGCCGCGGCGGAGCGCGAGGCAGGCGATCTCGAGAAGCTCATCCCGGCGGAGCACAAGGCGTTCATGGAGAAGCTTCTGGCGGACGAAGGCGTGCCGCCGCTTCCGCCGGACGAGCTGGCGCGGGTCCGCAAGGAGCTCGTCGACGGCCGCGGCGCGATGACGCCGGAGGGCGCGCGGGCCCTCGTGCGCACCTCGCTCAAGCATCCGCAAGTGAAGATGGTGGTAAGCGCGCTCGGCGCGCCGCCTGCGGACGTCGTCGCCGAGCTGCGCAGCCGCGGGGTCGTTGTCGGCGCGCTGTGCGGCAAGGCGTCGCACGCGGTGCGGCAGAAACAGGCCGGCGTCGAGGTGATCATCGCCCAGGGCACCGAGGCCGGTGGCCATACCGGCGACATCGCCACGCTGGTGCTCGTACCGCAGGTCGTCGAGGTTTGCGGTAGCGAGGTCCCGGTGCTCGCCGCGGGCGGGATCACGCGCGGCAGCCAGATCGCCGCCGCGCTCGCGCTCGGCGCCGAAGGCGTGTGGTGCGGCACGATCTGGCTCGGCACCAAGGAAAGCGAGCTCGATCCGTTCGAGAAGGAGGCCGTCTTCGAGACCAGGGCCGAAAACGCCGTGCGCCGAAAAGCCCGCACCGGCAAGACCGTGCGGATGATCAAGAGCAAGCTCTCCGAGGCGTGGGAGAAGCCGGGCGCCCCGCCCTATCTGCCGACGCCGCTGCAGGGCGTCCTGTACAACGAGGCGCACGCGCGTGTGGTCCGCGCCCGGCGCAAGGACCTGTACTCGTTCCCGGTCGGGCAGTCGGTCGGCGACGTCAACAGCGAGACCAGCGTGCGCGACGTCATGTACCGCCTGCAGATGGAGTACGTGGACGCGATGGAGCGCCTGGTGGCGCTTAACGGCGGGGGCTGACGCCGTGTCCGAAGTCCTCGTCGAGCACGAAAACGGCCTGGTGATCATCACGATCAACCGGCCGGAGGCGCGCAACGCCGTGAATCGCGCCGTGTCGTACGGCGTGTGCGCGGCGGTGGACGAGCTCGATGCGCGCGACGACCTCCGGGTGGGGATCCTCACCGGCGCGGGCGGGACGTTCTGCTCGGGCATGGACCTGAAGGCCTTCCTGCGGGGCGAAGTCACCCGCGTCGAAGGCCGCGGCATCCTCGGAATCGCCATGACCCCGCCGCGCAAGCCGCTGATCGCCGCGGTGGAGGGCTATGCGCTCGCCGGCGGTTTCGAGGCGATGCTCGCGTGCGATCTCACCGTGGCGGCACGCAACGCGCAGTTCGGCATCCCCGAGGTGAAGCGCGGCCTCGCGGCCGCCGCCGGCGGCCTGATGCGGCTGCCGCGCCTGATCCCGCCGCGGATCGCCATGGAACTCGCGCTGACCGGAGACCTGTTCTCGGCGGAGCGGGCGGCGCAGTACGGCCTCGTCAACATCCTGACCGAGCCGGGCGAGGCGCTGGCGGAGGCCAAGCGCCTGGCGGCGAAGATCATCGCCAACGCGCCGCTTTCGGTCGCCGCGAGTAAGCGCGTGATCGTCGAGAGCCGTGACTGGCCGCTCACGGAGATGTTCGCGCGGCAGCAGGAGATCACCGGACCGGTGCTCACGTCGGCCGACGCGCGCGAGGGAGCCGCCGCCTTCGCCGAGAAGCGCCCGCCGAATTGGAAGGGGAACTGATGATACGGATGCAGACCTGGGATCAGGCACGGAGCGGCCGGCGGGTCCACCAGAAGGACACGTTCGACGGCTTCGTCACCGATTTCATCGTGGCCGACGAGGCGGTCCCGGCGCAGGCGTTTCTCGTCGAGCAGAAACCGAACTGGGTGACGCCGCCCCACTTTCACCTCGAGCACCAGTTCCAGGTGGTGACCGCGGGGACGGGATCGATCGGCCGGCACGAGGTCGCGCCCCTGTGCGTCCACTACGCCACCGCGGAGACCGGATACGGACCGATCAGCGCCGGGCCGGACGGTGTCACGTACCTCACGATGCGTGTGATTCCCGACAGCGGCGCGTGGTACCTGCACGAGCCGGGCGCGCGCGAACGGATGCGACGCGGACTGAAGCGGCAACAGGAGCACGGGGCGCCGAAGGTCACGGTCTCCCCGACCGAGCTGAAGGCGTTGCGCGGGCCGTCGGTGGAAGCGCTCATCCCCCCTCGAGAGAACGGCCTCGCCGCCCATCTCGTCCGCATGCCGCCGGACGATGCGCTTACGCTGCCGGCGGAGCATGCCCACGGCGGACGCTTCTACGTGGCGACTGGCGGCTCGATGCGGCTCGGCGACGCCGAGCTGCGCGCCCTCTCGACCGTGTTCGCGTCGGCGGACGAGACCTTCTCCATCCGGTCGGGGGCCGATGGGCTCGAAGTGCTGGTGCTGCAGTTCTCGCGCGATGCGCTGGCCGCATCGCCACCGCAAGACGGCAGCCGCCCCGCACCCGGCGCGCAGGAGAACCACTGATGATTTCGCGGCGCACGCTGTTGCGCTCGACCCTGGCGGTGGCGGGCCTCGCCGCCGCGCGAACTGTGCTCGGACAGGGCACCGGCTGGCCCGAACGCGCAGTGCGGATCATCCTCCCGTTCCCTGCGGGGGGCGCAGCCGACGTGCTAACGCGCATCACGGCGGAGCAGCTGCAGGTCAAGCTCGGCCAGCCCTTCATCATCGAGAACCGCACCGGCGCGGCCGGCAACATCGGCATGGAGGCGGGCGGGAAAGCGGCGCCGGACGGCTACACGATCACGTCGGCGACGATCGGCACGCTCTCGATCAACCAGTTCCTCTTCGCGCGCCTGCCCTACGACCCCGAGCGCGGTTTCGCGTACGCCTCCATGTTCTGGATGAACTGCAACGTCCTCCTCGTTTCGGCGCAGCACAGTCAGGTCAAGACGCTGGACGAGTTTCTCGCCTGGGCGAAGACGCGGCCGCAGGGGGTGACGTTCGGCTCCTCCGGTGCGGGCACCACGCCCCACCTCTCGGGCGAACTCTTCCGCATGCGGACCGGAATCAACGCCATGCACGTGCCTTCCCGCGGCGCGGCACAGACGATCCCGATGATGCTGTCGGGGAACCTGGATTTCGCCATCGACAACCTGGCGAGCTACGTTTCCTACATCCAGTCGGGCCAGGTCCGCGGCCTGGCCGTCACCTCGGCCGACCGCTGGCCCACGATGCCGAACATTCCGACGATGGCCGAGGCCGGGTTGCGCGATTTCGTCGTCACCTCCTGGGGCGCCTTCGTGTTCCCGGCGGGAACGCCGCCCGCGATCGTGTCGAAACTATCGGCCACGGTCGCCGAGATCGCGGCGGATTCCGCCCTGCAGCAGCGCTTCCTCGCCGCCGGTGCCCGCGCCATTTCATCGACGCCGCAGGAGACGGTGGCGTTCGCCGCGCAGGAACGCAAGAAGTGGGGCGAGGTGGTGCGCGTCTCCGGAGCGCGCGTCGAGTAGAGTGCGGTACGGCCGCCAGCCGGGCAGTCGCGCCGGCCGGGGCGAACAGAGAGCGATCATGGCGGAACAGGCATGGGGCAAGTGGGGCGCCGAGGACGAACGCGGCGCGCTCAATCACATCGCAGCCGAGCAGGTCCGGCACGCGGCCGGCCTGGTGCGCACCGGACGGGTGATGAGCCTGGCGCAGCCGCTATCGGAACGCACGCCGGTGCCGGGGCACCGGGCGCCGATGCTGCACTTCATGGGCCGCGACGGTGGCGACTACGCCGCCGGTGGCAAGCGACCGGGCGGCTTCCAGTTCGCCGAGGACACCGTGGTGCTGCCGCTGCACTTCGGCACGCACATCGACGCGCTGTGCCACGCCTGGTACGACGACAAGCTTTACAACGGCTTCCCGTCGACGGGCACGCGCAGCACCACCGGGGCCGCGCGCTGCGGCATCGACAAGATGGGGCCGATCGTCGGGCGCGGCGTGCTGCTCGACCTGGTCGCGGCCGTGGGACGCCCCCTGGCGCGCGGTGAACCGGCTACGACGGAGATCCTCGAGCAGGCGGCCGGACGGGCGCGCGTTCGCATCGAGAAGGGCGACGTCGTGCTGATCCGCACGGGCTGGATCGAGACCAGGCTCGCGAGCCCCGACTACTATGACGGCGAGCCGGGGATCGACGTCGGCGCGGCGCGCTGGCTCGCCGAGCGCGGCGTGGCGGCGGTGGGCGCGGACAACTTCGCCGTCGAGCCGATCCCGTTCCCGCCGGAGCAGGTGTTCCCCGTCCACCAGTGCCTGATCCGCGATTTCGGCATCGCACTGATCGAAGGCCTGGTGCTGGCGCCGCTGGCCGAGGCCGAAGCGGCGAGCTTCCTCTTCATGGCCACGCCGCTGCCGATCCGCGGCGGCACTGGTAGTCCGCTCGTTCCGCTGGCGGTGCTATGAACATCCGGCAGCTCGAGACCTTCTACTGGATCGCCCGCCTAGGGACGTTCAGCGCGGCGGCCGAGCGGTTGCACACCTCGCAGGCCAACGTGTCCGCACGCATCCGCGAACTCGAGAGCGAGCTCGACGTGACGCTGTTCGACCGCATCGGGCGGCAGGTGCAGCTCACGCTCAAGGGGCGCGAGCTGCTCGTCCACGCCGAGAAGGTCGTCGCTGACGCCGCCAAGCTGCGGCTCGCCGCCGGCAAGCCGGACATGGTCCAGGGCGTGGTAAAGATCGGCGTGGGCGAGGTAATCGCTGCGCGGTCGCTCGTCGCGATGATCAACGAGCTGAAGCGCTTCTTTCCGGGGCTCGACGTCGAGTTCGACGTCGATGTCAATGCGAACCTGAAGCACAAGCTCGAACGCGGCGCGATCGACGTTGCGGTGATCGGCGGGCCGGTCGAGGAGCCGGCGATCAGGGTGGTGCCGATCGGCGCGATGCGGACCGCGTGGGTCGGCACCCCGGCGCTGCTCGGCGACGCGACCACCGTCGGCCCGAGCGACCTCGCCGCGCTGCCAATCCTGTCGCTCGGCCGCGAGGCGCGGCTGTTCGCGCAGATGCAGGCATGGTTCGCCGAGGCCGCCGCGGTCCCGGTCACGGTCAGCTACTGCAACAACCTGTCGACGATGCTCGAGGTGGCGCGCGCCGGCGTCTGCATCTGCATGGTGCCCGAGGAGCTGGTCGCAGCGGAGATCGGGGCCGGCGCGCTCCGCGCGCCGACGCCGGTCCCGACGCTCCCCCCGCTCACGTTCTTCGTCGCGACCCGGGCCGAGAGCGTCGACCCGGCGATCGCGGAGATCGCGCGGATCGTCGCGGACGTGACGCGGCTGCCGCCGCTCGGGGAGCCGACGCCGGCGGCGGCGGAGTCGGCGGAGCCCGGCGCGCGGGCGCGCGTTGCGTCGCGCCAATCCGAGCGGAAACCGGCCCCGGCGGCGCGGCGAGCGCCATCAGGCGCTGCGGCGGCGAAGCGCCGGCCGCGGCTGCAATAGCGCGCCATGTCCCGGCTGAGAGACTGCCTGCGCGGCGTCCGCGTGCTCGACCTGTCGCGCTACCTGCCGGGACCGACGGCCACACTGCTGCTCGCCGACCTCGGCGCGGAAGTCCTCAAGATCGAGGCGCCTGCGGGCGACGAGATGCAGGAGCTCGGGCCGCGCGACGCTGCGGGCGGTCCGCTCTTCTACGCCGCAGTGAACGCCGGCAAGAGCGTGCGCCGGATGAATCTGAAGGACGCGGCCGCGCGCGCGGAGTTCCTCCGCCTGGTTGAGGCGGCCGACGTGCTGCTCGAGTCATTCCGCCCCGGAGTCATGGCGAAGCTCGGGCTTGGCTACGACACGCTGTCGAAGGTCAATCCGCGACTCGTCTATTGCGCGCTCTCCGGCTACGGCACCGTCGGTCCGCTCGCGAGCGCCGCGGGCCACGACGCGAACTACCTCGCCTCCGCCGGCATGCTCGATCGCCAGAGCGGCGGGACCGCCGGCTTCTTCGATCCGCCGGTCGCGGACAACGTCGGGGCGCTGTTCGCGGTCATCGCGATCCTCGGCGCCCTGCGCGCGCGCGACCGCGACGGACGCGGCTGCACGATCGACATCGGCCTCGCCGATTCGGTCATGCCGCTCCAGACGTTTCAGGTGGCCGACTACGGCGAGCGCGGTTACTCCCCTGGACCCGACGAGACCTATCTGAACGGCGGCGCGGCCTGGTACCGCGTCTACCGGACGCGCGACGGGGGCCACGTCGCGCTCGGCGCCGCGGGGGACAAGTTCTGGCGCAGCTTCTGCGAGGCCGCCGGGCGGCCCGACTGGATCGCGCGCGGCGCCCAGGCGCTGCCCCATCGTGCGCTGGTCGGGGAGGTCGCGGCGTTTTTTGCGGACCTCACGCTCGCGGAGTGCAACGCCCGCTTCATGCCCGCCGACTGCTGCTACACGCCGGTGCTGACGCTCGGCGCGGCGCTCGAGTCCGAGCAGATTCGGGCGCGGCAACTGGTTCGCCGCGCGCCGAACGGGGCGTTGCAGGCGCTGTTTCCCGCCTGGGTCGACGGCGAGCCGCCGGCCGTGCGGCCGCCGCTGCGTATGACGAACGGCGGGTTCGGCGACGCGCCTGAACCCGATCGATCGTGATCGAGCGCCGCGAGGCCCGCTGAGCGGGCGAGGCGGCGTTTAGCCGGCGAAGCGCGGCTCCGGCAATCCTCGCACCCCGAGCCCGCTCACCTTGAAGAGGCTCCCGGCGAGGAACTGCGGCTTCGCTTCCTTCGCAAACCGGTCGTGGACGGCCGGGTGTTTCACCCGCGCCATCGAGGTGACGTACAGCTCGTCGAGCCGGTCGCCGCCGAACATGCAGCTCGTGATGTTCCGCACCGGCATGCCGATCCGCCGTTCCACCGAGCCGTCCGGCGCGTAGCGGACGAGATCGCCGGAGATGAGCTGCGCGTTCCAGACGCAGCCCTCCTCGTCGATCGTCGAGCCGTCGGCGACGCCGCCGTCGTCCTTGAACGACGCGAAGAGCCGCTTGTTCGACAGCGTCCCGGTCGCGAGGTCGAAGTCGTACGCCCAGTACTCGTCCTGGAACGTGTCGGCGAAGTAGAACGTGCGGTCGTCGGGGCTCCAGCACGGCCCGTTCGAGCAGATGATCCCGGAATCGACCCTCGTCACCCGCAGGTCCGGATCGAGCCGGTACAGCCCGCAGATCGGGAGCTCCTCCTTGTCGTCCATCCCGCCGGCGTAGAAGCGACCGCGGCGGTCGCACTTGCCGTCGTTCAGGCGCGTGCGCGGCACGTCGGCCTCGACGAGCGCGATGAGGTCGAGCTTGCCGCTCGCGAAGTCGAAGAAGTAGAAGCCGTCGTCGAGCGCCAGCACCGCACCGCCGTTCCGGCGCAGCGCCATCGCACCGACGTCGCGGCCGAGCGACCAGTTGTCAACCTTGCCGGTGCGCGGGTCGAGGCGCCAGATCGACGGCCTGCCGACGCGCCTACCGGTGCCGTCCACCCAGTACAGCCGGCCTTCCTCCACGTCCCACACCGGCCCTTCGCCGAGGTGGTTCTCGCACTGCAGGACACATTCGATCTTCATGCCGCCTCGCGTTTTCGCTCGATCCTGCCGCCCGGCGTAGAGCTCGTTTGCCCTTGCGACCGCGTCGACGACGCGCATCGACGCCGGCTGGTCGGTAGCCACCCGGACCCCCGGGCTAGTTGTCGAGCCGCGCGCCCGAGACCTTCACCGCCTGCGCATACTTCTCGTCCGCGGCGCGGATGCGCGCCGCGTACTCGGCGGGCGTGCTGCCGACCGGCTCGATGTCGAGCTGCGCGAACCGCTGCGCGACCTCGGGTGATTGCACCGCCTTCGCGACCTCCTGCGACATGCGAGTCACGATCGCAGGCGGCGTACCCGTCGGCGCGAGCAGCCCGATCTCGGGCGCGAAGTCGTAGCCGGGCACGCCCAGCTCGGCGATCGTCGGCACGTCGGGCGCGCTCGTCGAGCGCTTGATCGTGCTCACCGCGAGCACCTTCACGCGGCCGGCCTTCACGTGCGCGGCGATCGAGGGCATCGCCGAGTAGGCGATCGTCACGTCGCCGCCGACCAGCGCGGGAATCGACTGGCCCGTGCCCTTGTAGGGGACATGGACGATCTCGAGGCCGAGCGCGCTTTTCAGGGCTTCCATGCTGAGATGGTGGATGCTGCCCACGCCCGAGGAGCCGTAGTTGAGCACCCCGGGCTTGGCGCGCGCGAGCGCGACGAGCTCGCCGAAATCCTTCACCGGGACCGCGGCATTGGCGACGAGGAACAGGTTCGCGGTCGCGATCAGCCCGACCGGCACGAGGTCCCGGTTCGGGTCGTAGGGCAGCTTCGCGTAGAGGTGCTGGTTGATCGCGACCTGGCCGACGTCGGCGACGAGGAACGTGTAACCGTCGGGCGCGGCGCGCGCGACCGCCTCGGAGCCGGTGATGCCACCCGCGCCCCCGCGATTCTCGATGGTCACCTGCTGGCCGAGGGACTCCGAGACCTTCTGCGCCACGACGCGCGCGATCGTGTCCGGCAGACCCCCGGCGGAGTACGGGACGATCCAGCGCACCGGCTTTGACGGATAACCGTCCTGGGCCGCGGTCGGGGACGACGCAGCCGCGAGCGCAAAAGCCGCGGCGGCAAGCTTGGACAGGCGATTCATGGCTCCTCCTCGGGGGCGAAATATACGCTGCCCGGCGCCGGCGCTAAAATCGCTCGTGCAGGCGGGTGTGTCCTGCCGGTACTTCCCCGATGCCCGTTTCCTTCGACGGCAAGCTCGTAGTCGCCATCTCCTCCCGTGCGCTCTTCGACCTGGAGGAGTCGAACCGCGTGTTCGAGGAGGAGGGCGTGGAGTCCTACCACCGCTATCAGCTCGCGCGCGAGAACGAGATCCTCGCACCGGGCATCGCGCTGCCGCTGGTGAAGAAGCTGCTCGCGCTCAACACGCTCGCACCGGTCCGCCCGCGGGTCGAGGTGATCCTGCTCTCGCGCAACACCGCCGAGACCGGCCTGCGGATCATGAACTCGATCCAGCATTACGGATTTGACATCACGCGGGCGGCGTTCACCGGCGGGGAGAGCACCCATCCCTACGTCCCGGCGTTCGACGCGCATCTCTTCCTCTCGGCGAACGGCGAGGACGTCCGGCGGGCGCTCGACGCCGGTCACGCCGCGGCGCAGATCCTGCCGGCGAACGTCGGCCAGAACGTCGAGTGGACCGACGAGCTGCGGATCGCCTTCGACGGCGACGCCGTCCTCTTCTCCGACGAGGCCGAGCGCGTCTACAAGAAGGACGGGCTCGATGCGTTCACCGCGTCCGAAGTCGAGGCGGCCAAGGAGCCGCTCACCGGCGGGCCGTTCAAGAACTTCCTCGCCGCGCTGCATCGCATCCAGTCGGAGTACCCTGCCGACCGCGCGCCGCTACGCACCGCGCTCGTCACTGCGCGCAGCGCGCCGGCGCACGAGCGCGTCGTGCGGACGCTCCGCGCGTGGGGCATCCGTATCGACGAGGCGCTGTTCCTCGGCGGGCTCGAGAAGGGCCCGTTCCTGAAAGCGTTCGGCGCCGACATCTTCTTCGACGACCAGCACAGCCATGTCGAGTCGGCGCGCAAGTACGTCGCCGCCGGGCACGTGCCGTACGGCGTCGCGAACGAATGAGGTGATATGAAGGCACTCAAGTGGATCCTCTGGATTGCCGGGGGGCTGATCGTCGTCCTGATCGTCGTCGTCGCCATCGTCGCGATGACGTTCGACCCGAACCAGTACAAGCCGCAGATCGTCGACCTGGTAAAGGACCGGACCGGGCGCACGCTGACGATGGACGGCAAGATCGGGCTCACGTTCTTCCCGCGGATCGGCGCTGAAGTCGAGAAGGTCTCCCTGTCGGAGCCGAAGGGCACGAAGACCTTCGCGAAGATCGAGGAGGCGCGCGTTGCGCTCGCGCTGCTGCCGCTCCTCTCGAAGCAGGTGATCGTCGACCAGGTGACGCTCTCCGGGCTCGCGGTCGATCTCGTCCGCTTCAAGGACGGGCGCACGAACTTCGACGACCTCCTCGGCGCGAAGAAGCCCGCCGAGAAGCCGGCCCCCAAGCCCGAGGCGCCGGCCGGGCAACCGCTTGCGATCGACATCGGCGGCATCTCGCTGCGGAACGCGAACATCGGCTGGCGCGACGAAGGCGACGGGACGGACGTGCGGCTCTCGAACGTGAATCTGAAGACCGGACGCATTGCGAGCGGGGTGCCGGGCAAGCTCGAGCTGGCGGCGAAGATCGCGGGCAAGCAGCCGCAAGCGGCGCTGCAGGTGAATCTGGACACCAGTTATAGGCTGAACTTCGAGACGCAGGCCGCGGCGCTGTCGTCGATCGAGCTCAAGGCGACGGGTGACGTCCCAGGGCTCGCCGGCCTCGACGCGCGGCTCAAGGGCGACACCATCGACTACGATCCGCAGGCCGGCCGGATCGACCTCGCCGGGATCGAACTCGCCGCAAAGTCGAAGGACGGGCTCGACGCGAAGGTCTCGATCCCGAAGCTCCAGCTCGCCCCGGACCGGGCCGAGAGCAAGGCGATCACCGGCGCGGTGCGGCTCGTGAAGCCGCAGCAGACGATCGACGCCAAGCTTGCGCTGTCGGCGCTCGAGGCGAAGGGGAAGCAGATCCAGTTCGCGCGGTTCGACGTCGACCTCGACGCGAAGACGGGCGATCTCGCGGTGCAGGGCAAGCTCGGCACGCCGGTGACGCTCAGCCTCGACGCGCACGAAGTCCAGCTTCCCGGCATCGCCGGCGACCTTACCGTGAGCGGCCCCAAGATTCCGGGAAAATCGCTTAAGGCCGCGGTGAAGGGCGGCGCGCGTGCGGACTGGGGCAAGCGCAACGCCAACGCGGAGCTCGCCCTGAAGCTCGACGAATCGAACGTGCAGGCGAAGGTCGCGGTGGCGAACTGGGCCCAGCCGGCGGTGAACTTCGACGTCGTCGCCGACCGGCTGAACGTCGACCGGTACTTCCCGCCGGAAAAGCCGGGCGCGGCGCCGCCCGGGGGCGCGAGCGGCCCCGCCGGGGGGGGCGCGGGCGGCGCGCCCGCGGAGAAGCCGATCGACCTCGCGGCGCTTAAGACGCTGAACGCCACCGGCAACGTGAAGGTCGGCGCGCTCCAGGTGCAGAACATCAAAGCCGACAACGTCGCCGCCGGCATCAAGGCGGCTGGCGGGCGGCTCGACGTGAGCCCGATGTCGGCGAACCTCTACCAGGGCACGCTCGCGGGGGCGGCCGCGGTCAACGCGAACAGCAACAGCTTCGCGCTGAAGCAGACGCTCGCCGGGGTGAGCGTCGGGCCACTGCTCCGCGACGTGGCCAACAAGGATGTCCTCGAGGGTCGCGGGAACGTTGCGCTCGACGTGACCACCGCCGGCAACACCGTCACCGCGCTCAAGAAGGCGCTCGGCGGCAGCGCGAACGTCGCGCTCAAGGACGGCGCGATCAAGGGCGTCGACATTGCGGGCACGATCCGCAAAGCGCGGGCGATGCTCGGCGCGAAGGGCGCCCTCGAGGAGCAAGCGAGGGGCAGCGACAAGACCGACTTCACGGAGCTCACCGCGAGCTTCGTGATCAAGAACGGCGTCGCGCACAACGACGACCTCAAGGCGGCCTCGCCCCTGCTGCGGATCGCGGGCGCGGGCGACATCGACATCGGCGAAGGCCGTATGAACTACCTTGTGAAGGCGTCGGTCGTCGCGACCGCGTCCGGCCAGGGCGGGAAGGATCTCTCGCAGGTGGCCGGCCTCACCGTGCCGGTCAAGATCACCGGTCCCTTCGATGCGCTGCGCTACAGCGTCGACATCGGCGCGCTCGCGGGCGAAGCGGCGAAGGATGCGCTCTCCAAGGAGCTCGAGCGTCGGCTCGGCGGCGCGAAGGCGGGGCAGCCCCAGCAAGGTGGGGGCGGGGTCGAGGACGCGCTGCGCGGCCTGTTCGGCCGCAAAAAGTGAGTGGGCGCGCGCAGCGCACGTTCGCGCCCACCATCGTCCGCTGGCAACGCCGCCACGGCCGCCACGACCTGCCCTGGCAGGGCACGCGCGATCCGTACGCGATCTGGCTCGCCGAGATCATGCTGCAGCAGACGCAGGTCTCGACGGTCGTTCCGTACTATCAGCGTTTCCGCGCCCGGTTTCCCGACATCGCCAGCCTCGCCGCGGCGAGCGAGGACGAGGTCCTGCGCCTGTGGAGCGGGCTCGGCTACTACTCGCGCGCCCGCAACCTGCACCGCGCCGCGCAGCTCGTCGTCGAGCGGCACGCCGGGAGGTTTCCGGAAGCGCTCGCCGACATCGCGAGCCTGCCCGGCATCGGGCGCTCGACGGCGGCGGCGATCGCCGGCTTCGCGTTCGGCGCGCGCTCGGCGATCCTCGACGGCAACGTGAAGCGCGTCCTCGCCCGCCACTTCCTGGTCACCGGGTTCCCGGGCGAGCGTGCGGTCGAGCAGAAGCTCTGGACGCTCGCGGAGTCGCTCGTACCGGCGCGCGACAACGCGGCCTACATCCAGGGCCTGATGGACCTCGGGGCGACGGTCTGCACGACCCGCGCCCCGCGGTGTCCAGGCTGTCCGGTGCGCACGACCTGCGGCGCCCACGCCAAGGACCGCGTCGCCGACTTCCCCGCGCCCAGGCCGCGGCGGGTAGTGCCGACGCGCCGTACCTCGATGCTCGTCCTCCGACACGGCGACGAGGTAATGCTGGAGAAGCGGCCGTCGGTGGGCGTCTGGGGCGGGCTGTGGAGCTTCCCGGAGCTCGCGCGGGGCGAGGATGCGGGCGTCCTGAGCGCGCGCCGCTACGGCTGCGAGACAGGCCGCGTGGAGCGGCTCGGCGTGCTCCGCCACGGGTTCACCCACTTCGCGCTGCACATCACGCCCGTGGTCGCGGAGGTCCGCCGCGTCGCCCCGCGCGCGGCGCAACCGGGGGTCGTCTGGCTGCCGATTCCCGAGGCGCTCGGGGCGGCGGTGCCGGTGCCGGTGCGGAAGCTGCTGCGGGCGCTCGACCGGTCAGCGGCGGCCGACCAGCCCACGCTGTTCCAGGAAGCGGTAGAGGATCTGTAGCCGCGTGATCGCGCCCTCGAGCTCGAGCAGCTTCTGCTTCGCGGCGAGCGGGACGGGCAGGATCTCGCACAGCCGGTAGCCGACCCACGAGGCGCTGTCGAGCGCGTGCGGCTCGGCGAACACCGCCTCGCTCTTGTCGGCGATCACCAGGCGCAGCAGGTCGGCGAGCGCGGTGTACTGCTCCGGCAGCTCGAGGTCCTCCTCGTTGGCGATCAGCTCGACCCGGGCGCGCAGGAGGTTCTGCGCGGCGACCTTGGCGTCGAGGATGCGGAAGCGCTGGCCGCCGAGCGTGCGCAGCTGCAGCAGCCCGAGCTGCTGCATGTCCCAGTTCGTGATGGCCGCGAGGCAGCCCACGAGCTCGGGAGTTGCCGGTGCCCCGACCTCCTTGCCGTTGCGGATCAAGCAGACGCCGAACGGCTGCTCCGCCTTCAGGCACTCGCGCGTCATGTCCATGTAGCGCGTCTCGAACACCCGCAGCGGCAGAAGCCCGCCCGGAAAGAGCACCGTGTTGAGCGGGAAGATCGGCAGGCTTTCCAGGTCGGGCTGGGCCATCGCGGGCGAAGTCTAGCCCTTCGGGGCGCGGCCCCAGCGTGCAGAAATCTCGTTTTCGACGCCGAGATGGTCGAGCACGCGGGCGACCACGAAGTCGACCAGGTCCTCGACCCGCTGCGGGTGGTGATAGAAGCCGGGATTGGCGGGCAGCACGACCGCGCCGGCACGCGCGAGGCGGGTCATGTTCTCCAGGTGGATCACCGAGAGCGGCGTCTCGCGCGCGACGAGCACGAGCGTGCGGCGTTCCTTGAGCGCGACATCGGCCGCCCGCTCGATCAGGTTGTCGGCGAGGCCGCAGGCAACCGCCGCGAGCGTGCCCATCGAGCAGGGACAGATCACCATCGCATCCGGCGGGCTCGACCCCGAGGCGATCGGCGCGTACCAGTCGTCCCGGCCGTAGACCTGCAGCAGCTCGGGCGCCGCCCGGTAGCGCTCGGCGAGGAGCGCCGCGGCGTCCTGCGGCCGCGCCGGCAGCGCGAGGTCGAGCTCCTGCTTGGCGACGATTTGCGCCGCCTGCGAATACACGAGGGCGACCCGGATGCGCGCGCCGAGGAGGCACTCGAGGAGCCTCAGGCCGTAGGCCATGCCGGAGGCGCCGGTCAGCGCGAGCGCGACGCTGCGCGGCGCGGCGCTCATCGCGGGCCCGGGAGCTGCCGGTGCCGCACCAGCACCCGCGTCGTGGCACGGAAGCGCGCCGCGAGCCGCTCCACGAACCACACCGAGCGGTGCTGCCCGCCGGTGCAGCCGAGCGCCACCGTGAGGTAGGCGCGGTTGTCGCGCACGAACGCCGGCAGCCACCGCTCGACGAAGTCGCCGATGTCGGCGAGCAGGGCCTGCGCCTGGGGCAGGGCCTCGAGGAACCGCACGACCGGTTCGTCGAGTCCGGTCAGCGGCCGCAGCTTCGGGTCGTAGAACGGGTTCGGCAGCGTGCGTACGTCGAACACGAGATCGGCGTCGAGCGGGATGCCCTGCTTGTAGCCGAACGACTCGAACGCGAGCGTGAGCCCGGCCGCGTCCGCGGCGACGAGGTCCTTGATCCACGCCCGCAGCGCATTCGGCGCGAGGTCGCTCGTGTCGACGCGCTGGCCGAGCTCGCCCACCTCCTCGAGGAGCGCGCGCTCGCGGCGGATCGCCTCGTCGACGGTGGCGTCGGAACCGGCGAGCGGGTGCGGGCGTCGGGTCTCGGAGAAGCGCTTGATCAGCGTGTCGTTGGCGGCGTCGAGGAACAGCAGCCGGACGTCGATGCCGAGCGCCTTCAGCGCGCGGATCGACCCGGGCAGCTCGGCGAGCGCCGCGCCGCTGCGGGAATCCACGGTGACGGCGACCCGCTCGTAGCCGGCGTCGCGGAGGAAGTCGATCGTCTCGCCGAGCAGCTTCGCCGGCAGGTTGTCGACGCAGTAGAAGCGCGCGTCCTCGAGGACGTTCAGCGCGACGCTCTTGCCGGAACCGGAAAGGCCGCTGATGACGACGAGCTGCATGATGCGGGGAGCATAACGCTTTTCCCCTGCCCGCCTGGCACCTGGGCGTGACCGCTTTCCACAGCCCGATCGAGGGCGCAGCAAATGAAAGAGGCGCTGGCCGGGCGGCCAGCGCCTCGCGAACCCTCAGGCCGCCGGTCAGCCGCTGTCAGGCGGCTGCCACGGCAAGGCCGGCGATCAACTCGGCGCGGCGCACTTCTTCACGAATGAATCGCGCGCGGCACCGTGGAGCTTCTTCTCATCGGCCTCCTTGTTGCACGCCGCCATCTTATCGCCGCCGCCCTTCAGGCAGGTGCTCATGAACTTGTTGCGGTCATCGCCCTTCATCCCCTTCGTGGACGCCTCCTTGCTGCAATCGCTCATGCGCTGCTGCTGCGGGGTCAACTCCTTCTTTTCCGCGGCCTTCGGTGCCGCTTGTGCCGGCGGCGCTGCCGCCGGCTTCTGCGCCGGCGCCGGGGTCTGGGCAAAGGCGGTCGAGACGGCGAGCACGGCTGCAAACAGGACGGCGACTAGCTCTTTCATGGTTCCTCCTCCACGTGGATTGCAAGCAGACCGGAGGTGTCCCCGGCCGTGAACCCTTCAACGCCCGGCGTCGGTTCCCGTTGACGCGTCGCGCTCCATCTCCGCCTGCTGGCGCTCCATGAACTCCTCGGTCGAGTTGTAGCCGCGGAGCTGCAGGATGTAGTTGCGCACCGCCGCCTCGATCAGCACCGCGAGGTTGCGGCCGACCGCGACCGGGATGCCGACCTTGCGGACCGTGACGCCAAGGATGTCCTCGGCGAGCGCGTGCAGCGGCAGCCGCTCCGCGGGCGGGGCTGCCGACGGCGTCGGGCGCTCGAGGTGCACGACGAGGCGCAGGTTCATCCGCGGCCGCACCGCGGTCTCGCCGAAGATCGTGCGGATGTTGAGCACGCCGAGACCGCGTACCTCGAGGAAGTCCTTGAGGAGCGGCGGGCAGCGGCCCTCGAGCGTGTCGGACCCGATGCGCGAGATCTCGACGACATCGTCGGCAACGAGGCCGTGGCCGCGGCTGATGAGCTCGAGGCCGAGCTCGCTCTTGCCGACCCCGGAGTCGCCGGTGATCAGGACGCCGAGGCCGAGCACGTCCATGAACACGCCGTGACGCGTCGTCATCTCCGCCAGGCTGCGGGAGAGATAGCGGCGCAGCTTGTCGATGAGGAGCGCAGCCGGGAGCGGCGACGCGAAGAGCGCGATGCCGCGCGCTTCGGCGACCTGGGCGAGCCGCGGGTGGCCGGGCACGCCGTCGGCGAGGAGCACCGCGGCGGGCGCCCCCTGCAGCCCGAGCTCGATCAGCCGCTCGAGCCGCGGGCCCTCGAGCGCGGCGAGGTGCGCCTGCTCGTGGCGCCCGATGACCTGGATGCGATTCGGGTGGATGAGGTTGAGGTGACCGACGAACGCGGCCGACTCGGTGGCGTCGGCGCGGATGATTGCGCCGCCGCCCTGCTTACCGCCTATCCAGGCGAGCTCGAGCTTGTCCGCCGCATCCTCATACAGCCGCGCGACGCTGGTCTGCAACATACGGCTGCCACGCGGAGATGAGCTGGTGGAGGGCGGCGGCGTCGCCGACGCTCGCGAGGCTCTGGCGCAGGTCCCGGTCGCTGAACATCTGCGCGAGCTCGCTCAGGATCTCGAGATGCTGCTCGGTCGCCTGCTCCGGAACGAGCAGCACGAAGATCAGGTTCACCGGGCGCCCGTCGGGCGCGTCGAACGCGACTGCGGTCTTCAGCCGCAGGAACGCGCCGATCGGCTCCTTGAGCCCCTTGATCCGGCCGTGGGGGATCGCGACGCCCTGGCCGAGCCCGGTGGAGCCGAGCCGCTCGCGCGCGAACAGGCTGTCGAACACCAGGCTGCGGGCGACGCTCTGGTTGTTCTCGAACAGGAGTCCCACCTGCTCGAACATCCGCTTCTTGCTGCT
>Ga0335084_10001351_pt1 | contig 22894 bp, 14 predicted proteins | sample Lox_Sample_44_FD_206721 | JGI IMG/M metagenome (GOLD analysis project Ga0335084, IMG submission 206721) | Soil microbial communities from Loxahatchee National Wildlife Refuge, Florida, United States - Lox_Sample_4.4 | ecosystem: Environmental > Terrestrial > Soil > Wetlands | place: USA...
GCTGGGCCTGATCCCCCTGGCGATGCACGGCGGACCCCTCTGGGAACCGCTCTGCTACGCCCAGATCGGCGGCCTGAGCATCGCCACGGTCATCACCCTGGGGCTGGTGCCGCTCATGTACACGGTGTTCGTCCGCGACCTGAAGATCATTCCCTGGAAGAAGGAGGCTCCCGGACCGGCTCCCGCTCCCCCCACCAGCCTCGACCCGAGCAAGGGCCCGATGGCTGCGGCCGGAAGCCACGCAGCGTGAGCGCGCCTGGCGCTCCCTCGCCGCAGGTCAAGGTCGCCGAAACACCCCAGCGCGCTCGCGAAACCAGGAAGGCAGGAGTCACTGGAGTGCTCCCCATGCGCACGATGCTCTCGCTTTCGGATCTCGCCCTGCTCTCCGCGTTGTCGCCGCGGCCACTCTGTAGATCGGAGCTGACCCGGCGGGCGCTGGCCGTCGCCGAAGGTCCGACCTTCGACCGAAGGGTTGCGCTGGCGACGATCGACCGCCTGACCGCCCTCGGCCTCGTCCGCCGGGTGGGAGCACGGTACGAGCTGTCCCGCGAGGGTCAGTGCGCGATGGCGCTGGCCCTCGAGGACTACCGCGCGGCGATCGAGCAGATGCGGCAGACCGCGTCCCTGCGGCTGGTCGAGGAGCCGACGGCGAGCGACCACGCGCTCGCGGCGGCATGACGGGGTGCGGCGCGCTGGTGGCTTCGGACCGATAGATGTTGCCGAGTAACCAACATGTTGGTTAAATAGAATTACATGGCACCGCACCGCAAGAGGCCGCGCCCCAGGGACGCGACGGCGACCCGCGAGGTCCTGCTGGACGCGGCCACCTTGGTGTTTGCCGAGAAGGGCTTCGCCGGAGCGCGCGTGGACGAGATCGCCGCGCGTGCCGGGGCGAACAAGGCGCTGATCTACGCCTACTACGGAGACAAGAGCGGGATCTATCGCGCCGTCCTCTCCTCTCGCCTCGGAGAGTTCGCCGACCCCGCGCTTTCCGAGGCCCTGGCCGCGGAGGTGAGCCCACGTCGAGCCCTGGAGGAGATCGTTCGGCGCTTCCTCAGAATGCTCATCAGGGATCGGGCATTCTCGCGGCTCCTCGCCTGGGACCTTCTCTCGAACGGACGGAGCGGTCGCGAGATCATTCTCGACAGCTCCGGTCCTCTGCTCGAGCTGATCTCGGACTTGGTCCGGCGAGGACGCGCGGCAGGGGAGCTGCGCGCCACGACGGATCCTGAGCTGTTCCGCTCGGTGTTGATCTCGCTGGCCCTCGGATACCCGCTCCAGCACTCAGTGATGACCCTGGCCCGGGAGCAGGCCGGCCTGGACTACACCGACGAACAATTCGTCGACTACGTCTGCCGCATCCTTCTGGAGCCGGACAACGCGCTCGAGCGGCGCACGGCGTGACACCCGAGGCCCTCTCGCCAGCCGATCCCCCTTGACTTTCGGACTCTATGTAACTAACTAGTTTGTTGTCATGGGATTATCCCAAGGGCATCTCGTGAGCGCCGTTCCCGCGTCCGCCGGGCACTTGTCGGCCCTCGGCAACGCGTACCGCCGCCTCCTCTCGGCACCCCCATGGCTGGTGCTGGCGGTGCTCGCCGCGCTGTTCCTGGCGGTGAACCTGCCCTTTGCGGTGCTGTACTTCACCGTGGGCGGCATCGCGCATGCCCGACCTGGCTCGTTCGCCGACGCCTTCTTCTTCAGCGTGCAGACGCTGGCCACCCTCGGCTACGGCCAGATGCATCCGGTGTCGCTGGTCGCGAATCTGGTGGTGACCATCGAGGCGCTGCTGGCGCCGATATTGACCGTCATGGCGACCGGGCTGGTCTTCGCCCGGGCCTCGACGGTCCATCCCCGCGTGGCGTTCGCCCGGGTGGCAGTGGTGACCCCGCTGCAGGGGGTGCCAACCCTCATGGTCCGGGTCAGGAGCGAGCAGTGGAGCTCCATCGCCGGGGCCCTGGTCCGTCTCACCCTGATCCGCACGGAGCGCGACGCCGAGGGCCAGACGCTCCACCGGATGCACGACCTGGCGCTGACTCGCGAGTTCTCGCCCCTCTCCTCGGGCGGACTGACGATGGTTCACACCATGGATGCATCCAGCCCCCTGCACGGTGCCACCCCTGGTTCCGTCCGGGCCAGTGCAGCGGAGCTCTTCGCCACGGTGGTGGGCATCGATGGCCCCACCGGGCAGCTCGTCCAGGCGGGCCGTCTGTACACGACCAATGAGATCCTCTTCGGCCGGCGCTTCGTGAACCGGGTCGCCGAGCTGCTCGGGCCGAGGAAGCGCCTCGACCTCCAAGGCTTCGACGAGGTCGAGCCGGACGGGGCACGCTCCTGAACTGCCGCGCTCAGCCACGGAAACAATCCTCGGGACGTTGGCCACTAGCTCCAGGAACGGTCGCGGATGGCGCAACGTGCACGAGGCGAGAGCACGTTGCTCTCCTTCGACCCGGCCGGCCGCGAGGTGCAGACATGGACGACGACGAAACGGATCGGGCCGAAGGCGTGGGGGCGCTGGTGGCGGAGCCGCGGCGGACCAGCACCCGGCGCGTGGTGAGCTGAGGCCATGGCCGACGCGATCCTGGTCATCAACGCCGGCTCCTCGAGCCTCAAGTTCTCCCTCTTCCTCTGCCGGGGGGCCGAGCTCCAGCCCTGGCTCCGGGGACAGACCGAGGGGCTGTACACGGAGCCGACCTTCATCGCCAAGGAGACGGACGGGACGGTCGTCTCCGAGCACCGCTGGAAGAAGGGGGAGCCGCTCGGTCACCAGGGGGCCATCGCTCATCTGGTCGCCTTCCTCCGCAGCAGCAGGGGCGCACACGAGCTGATCGCCGTCGGCCACCGGGTGGTCCACGGCGGCGTGGAGTTCTCCGAACCCACCCGGCTGAGCGCGGAGGTGGTGAGGAAGCTGGAGACGCTCATCCCGCTGGCGCCGCTCCACCAGCCGCACAACCTGGCCCCGATCCGGTTCGCCCTCGAGGAGATCCCCACCCTGCCGCAGGTGGCGTGCTTCGACACCGCCTTCCACCGTACCCAGCCGGAGCTGGCCCAGGCCTTCGCCTTGCCGAAGGAGATCACCGACCACGGCGTGCGCCGCTACGGCTTCCACGGCCTCTCCTACGAGTACATCTCCGGCGCGCTGAGGGCGATCGACCCCCGGGCGGCTGCAGGGCGGGTGGTGGTCGCACACCTCGGAAACGGCGCCAGCATGTGCGCCATGCACGCCGGCCGCAGCGTGGCCAGCACCATGGGCTTCACCGCGGTCGATGGCCTCCCCATGGGGAGCCGGTGCGGGTCCATCGACCCCGGGGTGATGCTCTATCTGATGGACGCGCTGAAGATGGACGCCCGGGCGATCGAGAAGCTCATCTACCAGCAGTCCGGTCTGCTCGGGGTCTCCGGAGTCTCCAGTGACATGCGAGCGCTGCTCTCCAGCGACGCGCCGCGGGCAAAGCTCGCGGTGGACCTGTTCGTGTACCGCATCGGTCGCGAGCTCGGCTCGCTGACCGCCGCGCTGGGCGGGCTCGACGCACTGGTCTTCAGCGGAGGCATCGGCGAACACGCAGTCCCCGTCCGCGAGGGAGTGGTCCAGGGCGCCGGCTGGCTCGGCCTCGCCCTCGACCGCGCAGCCAACGCCGGGGGTGGCCCGCTGATCACCGCCCCCACCAGCGGCGTTCCGGCCTATGTGATTCCCACCGACGAGGAACTGATGATCGCCAGGCACACCCGGCGGCTGATCGCTGGCACCTGAGCGGGCCCGGTCCCCGAAGGAACCCAGCACGAATCTCGAGGGTTCGACGCGCTCGGGAACCTTGAGCAACTAACCGGTTGGTAACCAGCTCGGGCCATGCCACGGATCCCCCTGCCACAGGGGGATCCCCTGTCGCGGCGAGCGGACTCGCTGCTCCTGCCGCTGTGCCCCGCGGACACGGGCTGACCCGGAGCCACCCCCGACGACCGTGGGTCATTGCGTGCAAGTGGCTGGAATGCGGTCACTTTCATGGCAGCTTGACGTCGCCCCGCCAGGACACTATGAAGATACTCGTTGTAACTAACTAGTTAGATGCTCCAATGAGAACCGCGAACGCCGCCTTTCGACAGCGAACGCTGCAGGTCCGAAGGAGATGACGATGTCGCCCCGCGTCCAGAGACCCTCCACCACCGCTCAGGAGGTCCAGCTCCTCCAGCGCCTTCGCGCTGGCGATCAAGCTGCACGGACCGAACTGGTCCGCCGCTACCAGGGGCGGCTGCTCCGGCAAGCGCTGGAGATCTTGCACGACCGGGCGCTCGCCGAGGACGCGGTCCAGGACACCTGGCTCGTGGCCTTCACCCGCCTGAACCAATTCGAGGGCCGCTCGAGTCTGTTGACCTGGCTCACGGGGATCGCCATCAATCGAGCAAGAGACTGCCGACGGAAGGAGTCCCGCGTCCTCCCGCTCTCCAGCTTCCCCCAGCACCAGAACCCGTCGGACCCGCCGACAGCCCCACCCGCGAGCCAGCCCTTCCCGGAGCCCGTGACCGAGGCGACCGCCGAACGCCTGGTGTTCGCCCGGGAGAAGCGCTGCGCGCTGGATGCCGAGGTGCAGGCGCTTCCTGCCACGCAACGGTCCGTCGTCCTTCTCGAGCTGTCGGGCTATAGCCCCGCGGAGACGAGAGACACCTTGAAGATCACCGATCTCGCCCGGCGGGTCCGTCTTTCGCGAGCGCGTGCCCGGCTCCGCACCAAGCTGGTCAGATTCGCTGCCTGACGGCTCCGGGAGCCTCCATGTCTGACCAGGATCGCGTCCTCCTTCCGGACCACTCCCCGGTCGAGCCGGCAACCACCAGCGCAATTGCCCTCCGGCGGGCCCTTCCGTTCGCCGCGCTGCTCTTCCTGCTCGTGGGGGCTCACACTCTACTGGAGACCGCGCGCGACAGCCTCTTCCTGACCCAGCAACCGATCAGCCGCCTTCCGTTCGTCTTCCTCGCGGTGACCGCCACGGTGCTGGCGCTCACCCCGCTCCAGCGCCTCTTGTGGTCCACCGGGCACCGCGGTGCGCTTCCCATCACGCTCCTCGGCACCGGAACCATCACGCTGATCTTCTGGCTGGCGACGGGTCAACGGGGCGCCGTGGTGGCCTTCTACGTCTGGACCGCTCTCTTCTCCTCGCTGGTCTTCGTCCAGTTCTGGCTCACCGCGGACGAGGCCTTTGCGCTGGGTGACGCCAAGAGGATCTTCGGGTTCATTGCGGCCGGCGGACTGTTTGGCGCGGTGGCCGGAAGCGCCGGCGCCCGCCTCCTTCTCCGGACCTTCGCGCCCACCCTGCTGCTCCCCGCATCCGCCGGCGTCACGTTCGCGGCGATCCTCCTCGCCGTCGTCGCCGTCCCGAAGGTGGGCACCGGCTTGCCGACCGAGCCCGCGGCCGTGGTCAGCAGGGCGGTCCCTTCGGCCCTCCGGGAGGATCCCTATCTCCGGCTGCTGGCAGGGCTCACGCTGCTGACCGCCGCCAGCGCCACGCTGCTCGACTACCTGTTCAAGGCCGCGCTCGTGGCCGGCAGCGCGCCGGCTCGCATCCCGCAGGTGATCGCCAACGTCCAGCTGGGTCAGAGCCTCCTGGCGCTCGTCGCGGAGCTCCTCCTGGTACGCGCATTGCTCCGACGAGCGGGCGTCACCCGCAGCCTGGCACTGCTCCCCGCCCTGGTGCTCGCCAGTACCGCCGGTTTCGCGTTGGTCGGAAGCATGGCGCTCCTCTTCCTCCTCAAGATGCTGGACGGCGGCGTCCGCCCGTCCATCCACCGGGTCGGCACCGAGCTGCTGTACATCCCGGTGGCCACCGCGGAACGGCGGCTCATCAAGCCGTCGATCGACGTCGTCGGGCAACGGGGAGGACAGGCGGCTGCGTCCGTCGTCCTCCTCGTGACCGGCTGGGTTCCAGCGACAGCCAAGCTGCAGATCGTCACCACGCTGCTCGCGACCGTCGCGCTCCTCTGGGTCCTGGCCTCACGCGCGCTCCGCTCTCGATACCTGGCCCGTTTTCAGGCGCAGCTCCGATCGGGACGGCTGGAGTCCCCCGCCCCAAGGGACCTCGACCGGGCCTCGGCGGAGATCCTGGTGGCCGCGCTCGGCTCGACACGAACGGTCGAGGTGCTCACCTCTCTCGAGCTGCTGTCACGGGGCGGACGGGCCGATCTCATACCGACGCGCGTGTTGCACCACTCGGACGCCTCGGTGGTGCTCGCCGCCCTGCGCGTGCTCGCCCCGCTGCACCGCCCCGACCTCGGGACGCTGCTTCCCACCCTGCTCGGCCACGCCTCTGCGGAGGTCCGGTCCGCGGCAGCCGAACTCTGGGTGCAGACCGGGAAGCCGGTCGGAGAGCTGGTGCACCTCCTCGGCGATCGCGCGCCGAAGGTCCGCGCCTCGGCGCTGGTCGCTCTCTCGGGGGATCCGGCACGCGGCCGCCGTTTCCGGGGAATGCTCGTCCTCGCCGCCCGGCGTGGAAGCATCGAGGACCGCCGCGCCCTCGCCTGGGCGATCGCCAACGCTCCCCGCTCGGACCTGCTGCGCCTGGCGCTGTGGATGTTCCAGTCGGAGGACCGGCAAGTCCAGCAGGAGCTGCTCCGGGCATCGGACGCCTTCTCCCCGCTCCCGGCCAGGTTCATCTCCCGCACGGTCGCGCTGCTGGTCGATCCCGTCCTGCGGCCCGGAGCGCGGAGGGCCCTGCTGCAGATGGGCCGGCCGGCCCGAGATCTCCTGGCGACGCTGCTTCTCCAGGAGACGACGCCCTTCGCCCTCGCACGTGAGCTGCCGGCGGCGCTGGCCGGGTTCCCTCCCGGGGAGGCCGCGCCTGCGCTGCTCGCGCGGATCGCCCAGCCCCGAGGCGGGCTCAGCCGGTTCCGCTCGCTCCGCGCCCTCAATCAGCTGAGAAGGGCACATCCTGGACTCTCGCTCGACGGGGGACGTCTTGCCGAGGCGCTCGAGGTCGAGCTGGCCGCCGCCAGCAAGGACCGCGCGCTCCGCATCGCTGGCGAGCGGCTCTCGATCGCCGGCGACGGAAATCCAGCGGGTCGACTGCTGGTCGAGCTCCTCCAGGACAAGGAGACCCGCGCCCTGGAGCGGGCCTTCCGCACCCTCGACCTCCTCCTTCCCGGTCGTCAGCTGGAGCAGGCGTTCCGGGGGACCCGGTCCGGCAGCCCCGAACAGCGGGAAACTGCCACCGAGGTGCTCCTGGAGCTGCTCCCGGTTCGCTGGCGCGACCGGATCCTCCAGCTGCTCGAGGCACCCGGCTCGGCCCCTCGCGACTCCCGCTCGGTGCTCCGTCCCGGGCTCACCTCCGAGGGCTTCGTGGCCATCCTCCTGCGACAGCGGAGCCAGATGGTCCGGTTGCTCGCGCGACGGCTGGCACGCGATCGCCGCTGGCTCACCGCCTCCCCCGACGGGAGCGCGGCTCCGTCGCCCATGCTCGAGGTCTCGGATGGCTGAGTCCACCCCTCCCGACGTGGCCCGGCGCGTGCTGGCGATGACTCGACTCGCGCCCTTCCAGATCCTGCCTCCCGCGGAGCTGTCGCGGCTCGCTCTCGCCGGACGAGAGGAGGTGGTCCTCCGACGAAGGGTCCTGGTGAAGGCTGGACACCGGCCGGATGCGCTGCACGTCCCGCTGCGCGGCGACCTCTCGATGGCGGGGGGAGAGAGGAGCCCGGACCGGAATCCGGCCGGCCTCGCCGGACTGGCGCTGCTGGGCCAGTCCGGTCTGCCCGGGGACCTCCTCGCTCCCGCCGGAGCCGAGCTCCTGGTGGTCGACCGGGACGCGCTGTTCACCGTCCTCGAGGAGCACGGGCAGCTCTGCCGGCATCTCCTTCGCGCGCTCGCCCTGGATCTCCGGACCATCCGGCCGATCGGCGGGCCCACGTTCCGCGCCTTCCCGGGCCCGGCCCCGAAGAGCACCGACCTCGTCTCCAGGATGCTCGTCCTCCGGAAGCTCCTCGGTCCCGGTGGAAGCGGGATGGCCGCGGTCGCGCGGCTGGCTCGGGTGGCCCGGGACCTGCGCCTGGCGACCGGAATGACGCTGGAGCCCTCGAGCCGGGGCGCCGACCTCCTGGTCATCACCCACGGTGTGCTCCGGCTGCAGCCGATGGAAGGCTCGGCCCGGCTGGCCCGAGCCGGAGAGGTCGTCGGTCTCCCCCAGGCGGTGGCCGGGTTGCCGCTCCTGCTCCGGGCCCTCGCGACCACCCCGGTCTCGGCCCTGGTCATCTCCGGGCCGGAGCTGGCCCAGGCCATCGAGGACGAGGACCTGCTCTGTCTCGATCTCATCTGCGGTTTTGCCGCCGAGCTCCTGGCCGAGAGCACCGCCCCGGTCTCCGAACGCGCAACAGCGGAGCACGTCGAAAGCACGAACTGATGCTCTCCTCGATGCCAGGACCTACGGGACCTTCGCCGAGATCGGCGCCGGCCCAGCGCCGGGCGGAGCGGTGGGCCCCCCGGAGGGGATGCCGACACAGGACACACCCCGGGCGTGCTGACGAAGCTGTGTCGGGCCGGCCGGTCCGGCCGCGGAACCCCCTGTCGACGCACCTCGGGGATTGGCACGGTGCATGCTCAGACAGGCGAGTGCCCATGCACCGCCCAGCCCTCGCCACCCAGCTTCCCATCGAGCCGCCAGTTCCCCTGGTGGATCGCGCCGCCCTCGTGCTCCAGGACCTCCGGGAGCGAGTCCGCCGGGTGACGGCCGAGGAGGTGCAGTCCAGGTCGAGGCTCCTGGTCGAACAGCTCCAGCGACTCGGCCGCCTCACCGCCCTGGAGCTGGCGCGCAGCGGTGCACCCGATCCGGTGACGTTCCAGACGGAGATCGACGCCCTGGAGCGCCGTCCGGACGAAGCCCCGGAGTCCAAAGTCGAGCTTCTCGCCTGCCGCATCGCCTGCGCGGAGCTGTCGCGGCGGAGCACGCGTCGAGTCCGGCGACGCGGCGGAAGAGCGGTGGCGGCGGCGTCCCTGGAGCACCTCCGCCTCGATGCCCGAACGCTGTTCGACTGGGCGAAGGCCGACCTCTGGAGCAGCATCGCCCGGAGGGCAATCGCCGAAGCCAGCCGTACCGCGTCGTCGGTGGAGCTCGAAGTGCCCTCAGTGCTCCCGCGCCTGTCGCGGACGCTGGCCCGGTCCCGGGGCCTCCGGATCGTCGGGGACGAGCTCACGCACGTGGCCCAGGACCTGGCGGTCAGCGAGCTGAACCGTCTTCTGACCGGGCCCAGGACGGCCCCCGCTCGAACGCCCCAGAGGGATCTGGCGGAAGAGCAGACTCACCGCGCACGAACCGACGCTCTCCTCCAGGGACTTGGTCTCCGCGCGTGCGAGCCCTGAACGCGGCGCAGGTCACTCCCGAACCTCGAGCCTCCGTCTGGAGCGAGTCATGACCTCGTCCGTCGACACCGGTCTCGCAGCCGTCGTGCGCCGCTTCGGCCCGCCGGAGGTCATCCGGATCGAGCCCGTGGCCACGCCACCACCGGGCCCCGGCCAGGTGCGCCTCCGGGTCCAGGCGGCCGGAGTGGGAGCCTGGGACGCGCAGGTCCGCTCCGGACTGGGCCCGATCGCCCATTCGCTTCCGCTCGTGCTCGGCGGCGACCTCGCCGGCGTGGTCGAGTCGGTGGGACCGGGCGTCGCCGCGCTTGAAGTCGGAGACGCGGTCTTTGGCGTCACCAACACGCGACTGACCGGCGCGTGCGCCGAGCTGGCCCTCGCCGAGGCGGCGAGGATCCTTCTCCGACCGACGATGCTCACCTCGATCGAGGCCGCGGCGGTCCCGGTCGCCGCCTGCACCGCGCTCCAGGCCATCGAGCTCGCCGGCATCTCGGCAGGGATGCGGACGCTCGTGCTCGGCGCGGGTGGGAACGTCGGTGAGTGGACGACGCGGCTCGCCCTGGGACGAGGGGCCGAGGTGGTCGCGGTGCTGCAAGAGCCCGAGGTGGGCGAGGCTCGTGGGCTCGGAGCACGCCAGGTGCTCACCTCCCTTCCGGCGCGGGCTCCGCTGTTCGACGTGGTGCTCGACACCATGGGAGGCGTGGTGGCCGGGTCGTCGCTCCGTCTGCTCCGACCAGGAGGGCGACTGGTCTCTTCGGTGCAAACCATCGAACCGGCATCCTTCGGGCGTCATGACGTGTCGACAAGACTGTTCCGGGTGGACGTCACCTCGGATCGCCTGCGCGTTCTGTCCGGGTGGATCGACGGCGGTGGATTCCCGGCCTCGCTCGGCGAGGTGATGCCGCTCCGGGATGCGGTCCGTGCGCACCGGAAGCTGGAGGGCCTCGAGCCGAAGACCCGAGGGCATCTCGTCCTCCGGGTCTCCGACTGAGCATTGCCAGGGGCGGGGAACCTCGTGTCGACCGTACGTGCGTCCGCTATAGTCGCCGGCGTGGCTCGCAAGGGCGAAACTCTGTCCCAGATCGAGACCCCATCCCGGGAGGTCGCGCGAGGGCCGCACCTCTTCCTCGAAGTCGAATGCGAGCGCGCCCTGGCCGGCCCTGCCCGCTGGCGCCTTGCCGGACTCGACCAGGTCACCATCGGACGGGGCACCCGACGCAGCACACGCGCGGTCTCCTCCCGGGTGCTGGCGGTGGAGATCCCGGACGGCTGGATGTCCTCGGAGCAGGTGGTGCTTCGTCGCTCCGACGGACGGTGGACCCTCCGCGACCTCGGCTCGAAGAACGGAACGCTCGTCGATGGCCGGCGGGTGGAGCAGATCGAGCTCGACGACGGCGCGCTCCTGCAGCTGGGACACACGTTCCTGCGCTTCCGCGAGGACATTCCGAACGAGGGACTGGCGGTTCTCGATTTCGACGCGGCCGAGGGGAGCATCGGCCCACTGACGACGTTCTCGCCCGCGTTCGGCCTGGTCCTGGAGCGCGCCACCGCGGTCGCCCCCAGCCGGGTTCCGGTGCTCATCGTGGGCGAGAGCGGAACCGGGAAGGAGGTGCTTGCCCGCGCCATCCACGCGCTCTCCGGCCGCCGTGGCCCGCTGGTGGCGGTCAACTGCGGCGGGATCCCGCCCACCCTGGTGGAGGGCGAGCTCTTCGGCCACAAGAAGGGCGCCTTCTCCGGCGCGGACCAGGACCGTCTGGGGCTCGTCCGGGCCTCGGATGGAGGCACCCTCTTCCTGGACGAGATCGGAGACCTGCCGCCGGCGGCACAGGCGGCGCTGCTCCGGGTGCTCCAGGAATCGGAGGTGCTGCCACTCGGCGGCCATCGGCCCCAGGCGCTCGACCTCCGCGTGCTTGCCGCCACCCATCGCGATCTCGACCGGCTGGTGCGAGAGGACAAGTTCCGGCACGACCTCCTGGCCCGGCTGGAGGGGGTCACCCTCGAGCTGCCGCCGTTGCGGGACCGGCAGGAGGACCTGGGACTCCTCATCTCCCTGCTGCTGCGCAAGCTCGCTCCCGAGCGACCGGATGTACGGCTCACGCCGGCGGCAGCGCAGGTGCTGCTCAGCCATCGCTGGCCGCTCAACATCCGGGAGCTGGAGCAGGCGCTGTCCGGAGCCCTGGCCCTCAGCGGGGCGGGGGCGATCGACCTCGCTCACCTTCCCTCGGACGTGGTCGGCCGGGCCGGCGAGGAGCCGCCTCGCGAGCTGACCCCCGAGGAGGCCCGGCACCGGGACGAGCTGGTGGTCCTGCTCCGCGAGCACCACGGGAACATGAGCGCCGTGGCGCGGGTACTCGGGAAGGGCCGTACCCAGATCGTCCGCTGGGTCACCCGGTACGGCATCGACGTCCGCTCCCTCGGCTCGGGGTGAGGCCGAGCGGGGCCGACCGCGACGAACTGCCAGCCCCGACACGGCGGCGTGTGGATCCAGCCCGACAACGGTAAACTGAATTGTCATCACGTTCGCCCGCCTCCACCGAGGCCGTGCCGATGGACGACAGGAATCTCATCCTTGGGGTGCTCGCGGCCCAGGCGGGGTTCGTCACTCCAGCGCAGGTGATGGCCGCCGCCTCGGCGCGGATGCTCGCGAGCGACGAGCGGTCCCTGCTCGATCACCTGGTGGACTCGGGCGCGCTCACCCCGGCGCGGCGGGACCTGGTGCTGAGGCTCGCTGCGGAAGCGCTGGTCGCGAAGGGCGGAAGTCCCGAGCGGGTCCTCGATTCACTCCAGGAAGAGCGGCCGCTCGTCCGCACGCTCGGTTCGGCGGCGCCTGCCGAGTCCTCGGCGCGACCGCCGCCCGAGGGCACCGATCTCGTTCCCGTCGAGCGAGAGGGTCAGTACCAACGACTCGACGAGCTGGGGCGCGGCGGTCAGTCCATCGTCTGGCGCGCGCTCGACCGCTTCGTGGGTCGGGAGGTGGCCCTGAAGGAGCTGGCCTCGCCCGGAACGGGCGGCTCCCCCGGAAGTCCCCTCGCGGCCAGAGCTCGCTTCCTGCGGGAAACACGACTCGCGGCGCAGCTGGATCACCCGGGCATTGCCCCCGTGCACGAGCTCGCCCAGCGGCCGGACGGGACGCTCTACTCGGCCCAGAAGCTGGTGCGGGGCCGGACCCTCAAGGCGGCGCTGGCCCAGTGCCGGACGCTGAAGCAGCGACTCGAGCTGCTACCGCACCTCCTCAACGCCGCACAGGCCGTGGCCTATGCGCACGGTCGATCGGTGATTCACCGGGACCTGAAGCCATCGAACGTGATGGTCGGGCCGTACGGCGAGACCGTGGTCGTGGACTGGGGGCTGGCCAAGCGTCGCGGCGAGCCCGAGCCCGCTCGCGCCAAGCAGACACCCGAGCCCGGGCCGGACCTGACCCTGGAAGGCGTGGCGCTCGGAACTCCCTCGTACATGAGCCCGGAGCAGGCGCGGGGCGAGCTCGAAGCCATCGACGAGCGAAGCGACGTCTTCGCCCTGGGAGCGATGCTCTACGAGCTGCTGACCGGGAGATCTCCCTTCCAGGGAGCAGACAACGCCCAGCTCATCGAGGCGGTGCTTCGGGGTCGTCCACTCCCGGTCCGGACGTTGTGTCCGGAAGCTCCGCAGGAGCTGGCCGCCGTCGCCGAGCGCGCGCTCCGGAGCACCCGGGCCGAGCGCTACCCGGACGCAGGCGCCTTTGCCCGGGAGCTCCTGGCCTACATGGCGGGACAGCGAGTCGAGGCCTACACCTACGGCCCGGTGGAGCTGGCGCGGAAGTTCCTGAGACGGAACCCCGCGCTGAGCGTGGCCATCGCCATCTCGGCCCTGATCCTGCTCGCGTCGGGGCTGGTGGTGATGCTCGAGCTGCGGGAGGCGCGGGTGAATCTGGCCTCGGCGCTGATCCAGCGTGCCCGGCGTGCGGAGGACGTCAGCGATTGGGCTCGCGCGGCCGTGTACTACGCCGCGAGCCGCGTGGAGAACGACAGCGTGGCGGCGCGGTGGGGAATCGCCCTCGCCAGGGAGCGGCTGCCCGAGCGAGGCAGCAGCCAGACCGGACCGCCCGGTGCGTTCACGGACGTGGACGTCCTTCCCGAGGGGACCGTCGTCGCGCTCGAGACGCGGGACAGAACCGCGCGACTGTACGAGGTCGCCACGGGGCGGAGCCTCTGGACGGCGCAGATGGAAAAGCCGATCCAGGGCGCGCGGATCACTTCCGGGGCGATCCGCCTCGTCGCCGGACACCTTCACCACGTCCTGGACGAGCGCACCGGGCAAGAACGCTTCACCTCGGACCCTTACCGCGAGACGCTCTGCATCAACGGGCCGCCCACCCGGCGGGCGCGGATCGACCATGCGGGCGTCCTCCGGGTCGAGGGTGCCGAGGGCCCGTTCATCGCGGCGGAGCTCGGGGATCCATGCGCCGTGTCCGAGGCCGAAGATCGGGTGGCCATCCGGGATCTTCAGGGCGTCGTCCGGCTCTGGCACCTCGACGACAGGCGGGAGATCACCTCCCGGGCAGCGCCCGATACGCAGGAGATCGTGTTCACCGCGCACGGTGTCGGTCTCGTGCGCGGGGCCTCGCTCCAGCTGTTCGGCGGCCCCGAAGGAGACTATTCGGTCGAGCTTCCTGGCCGGCTCGTCTACGGATTTGCCTCTGCGCCAGGGCGACGCAGCGTGACGGTCAGCGCGGACGGACACCGGGTGGTGGTCGACAACCCGACGCTGAATCGGGCCGACGTGGTGGACCTCCGGGATCGCGCCGTGTTCGTGAGTCTCACCCGACCTCCTGGCGAGCCGAGCTACGCCTTCTCCGCGGACGGCTCGAAGCTCTACGCGGCCGGGCTGTCGGGGGGACGGGCGCTGATCTCGTGGAATCTGCGCCGAGCGGTGGCGATCGCGGGCGGCCCGGTCGAGGGCCGGTTCCACCTGGAAGTCGCGCGCGGTCGCTTCATCCTCTTCGAGCTCCACCGGCGCGTGGAGGTGCGCGCGGATGACGGGGAAGCTCTCCGGACGATTGTCGATGGTGAGGTGCTGGACGCGGCTCTCTCTGCCGACGGTTCCACGCTCGCCATCGCCCATCCCCAGGACATCCCCGTGCAACGGGTGGGCGATGGCCAGGAGCTTGCCCGGATCCCCTGCGAGACGTGCGTGGTCGTCCTCCTCTCCGCCGACGGCTCTCGTCTGGCCGGCCTCTCCCGGGAGAAGCGGCAAGTCTGGGACGTGCGGGGACGTGCGGTCGTCCTCGATGAACCGATGGGATCCGCGGAGCTGGGCGGGCCGGTCGTTCTCTCGCCGGCCGGAGACCGGCTGGGCTGGATCGAGGCTGATGGGTTCGTCCTGGAAGAGGTCTCCACCGGCGCGCGCAGCCAACTTCCCCTGCCGGAGAGAGCCGATGGGGCCAGCATGAGCCCGGACGGAGCCCGGCTGGTCGTCTCCCTGCCGACCCGTTTCGGACTCTGGAAGGTGCCCGGGCTGGAGCCGGTCTGGACCATCCCCAACCCTTCGTCCGTCCGTTCGACGGTGGGCTGGTCCGCGGACGGGTCGATCATCACCGTGGCCTACCAGGGCGCCGGCGCGGTCCTGCTCGACGCCCGCACCGGAGAGAAGCTGGCCCGCATCGTCGCGGGACGGGCAGGAGTTGGGGCCTCGCAGGTCAACGTGCTGCCCAGCCTGCGAGCGAGCATCGCTCGCGGCCCTCGCTCCTGGGCGCTGCTCCCGCTCCCCGGGCCGGACACGACCCGCCCCGCCGAGAGCCTCCGGCGCGCGCTCCAGGAGGGTGGGTTCCAGCTCCGAGGTGTGGAGGTCGAGGCCGTCTCGCCGTGACCGCTCCGGACCGGGACTTCGTCCTCGGGGTCCTCGCGGCCCAGGCCGGGTTCGTCACGCCGGCTCAGGTGATCGCGGCGGGATCGGCGCGGATGCTGGCCAGGGACGGTCGCTCGGTCCTGGACCACCTGGTCGATTCGGGAGCGCTCACTCCCGAGCGACGGGACATGGTCGTCACCCTCGCCAACGAGGCCCTGGCCGCGAGCGGAGGGATGCCGGAACGGGTCCTGGACTCGCTCCCCGGGGCTCGGGCACTCGCACGCACCCTCGGCTCGGAGCTGCCCGCCGACGCTGCAACGGCCTCCCCCGCACCCGGCGATGCGGACCTCGTGCCGGTCGAGCGTGAGGGACAGTATGCCCGACTGGGCGAGCTGGGCCGTGGCGGACAGTCCATCGTCTGGCGCGCGCTCGACCGGTTCGTGGGCCGGGAGGTGGCGCTGAAGGAGCTCACCTCGCCGGGGACGGACAGCTCCTCGGGGAGCACCCGCGCGGCCCGGGCCCGGTTCCTCCGGGAGGCGCGGCTCACCGCCCAGCTGGACCATCCGGGCATCGCCACCATCCTCGAGCTCGCCCGGCGTCCAGACGGCACGCTCTACTCCGCCCAGAAGCTGGTCCGGGGCCGGACGCTCAAGGCGGCGCTGGCCCAGTGCCGGACCTTGAGCCAGCGGCTCGAGCTTCTCCCTCACCTCGTCGACGCAGCCCAGACGACAGCCTACGCCCATGCCCGGGCGGTGGTGCACCGGGACCTCAAGCCCTCCAACGTCATGGTGGGCCCGTACGGCGAGACGGTGGTCGTCGACTGGGGGCTGGCCAAGCACCGCGGCGAGGCCGAGCCGCCGAGCGACACGCCCAGCCCCGACCTCGGGCCGGAGCTGACCCAGGCCGGCGTCGCGCTGGGCACGCCGTCGTACATGAGCCCGGAGCAAGCGCGAGGCGACCTCGAGGCCATCGACGAGCGGAGCGACGTGTTCAGCCTCGGGGCGATGCTCTACGAGCTGCTGACCGGAAGGCCTCCCTTCCAGGGACTGGACAACGCTCAGGTCATCGAGGCGGTGCGCTCCGGCCAATTCCCGCCGGTCCGGGTGGTCTGCCCGGAAGCGCCCCCGGAGCGGGCTGCCATCGCCGAGCGCGCGCTCCGGAGAAACCCGGCCGAGCGCTATCCGGATGCCGCCGCCTTCGCCAGCGAGCTCTTGGCCTACCGGGCCGGTGCGCGCGTGGAGGCCTACTCGTACGGCAGCCTCGAGCTGGTACGGAAGTTCGTGCAGCGGAACCCGGCGCTGAGCGTGGCGGTTGCCGCGTCGGTGCTCATCCTCATCGGCGCCGCCCTGGCAGTGGGGCTCCAGCTCCGGCAAGCGCGGGTGAATCTCGCCTCCGCGCTGGTCGAGCGTGCCCGGCGGGCCGAGGACGTGAGCGATTGGGCTCGTGCAGCCGCGTACTACGCCGCGAGCCGCGTTCAGAACGACTCCGCGGCGGCGCGGTGGGGCATCGCTCTCGCCAGAGAGAAGATTCCGGAGCGGGGGACCATCCTGACCGGCGAACCGGGCGCCTTCGCCGACGTGGACGTGCTCCCCGACGGAACCGTGGTCGCCCTCGAGAAACGGAGCACCCACGCACGGCTATACGAGGTCGCCTCGGGTCGCACTCTCTGGACGGCACCGACCGAGGAACCGATCAAGAGCGCGCGGATCTCCGGCGGAAGCGTCCGTCTCGGTGTCGGACATCTCCTTCGCGTCCTCGACGAGCGGACGGGACTGGAACGCTTCAGCTCGGACCGCGATCGGGAACGCCTCTGCTGGGTCGGCCCTGCAACCCGTCGCGCTCGCATCGGCTTTCCGGGTGTCCTTCGGGTGGAGGGGATCGAGGACCCGGGGATCCAGGTCGAGCTGGGCACTCCGTGTGCGGTCTCCCCGGCGGGGGATCGGATGGCGTTCCGCGACCGAAACGGTCTCGTGCGACTCTGGGACCTGGAGGCGCGGCGGGAGATCACCTCCCGGTTTGCGCCGGACGCGCAGGAGATCGACTTCACCGGACATGGTGTGGCGCTGGTCCGCACGGGGTCACTCCAGCTCTTTGGCGGCGCGGACGGGGACTTCTCGATCGAGCTTCCGGGACGATCCACGTCCGGACGCGCCGACCCGTCAGAGGCCCGGGCCCTGGCGGTCAGCGCGGACGGTCACCGGGTGGTGGTGGACGTCCCCACGCTGAACCGAGCCGACCTGGTGGACCTCCGGGACCGTTCCGTCTTCGTCAGTGTCAGCCGCCCGCCGGGCAGCCCGAGCTACACCTTCTCCCTCGACGGGTCGACGCTCTATGCGGCGAGACTCTCGGGAGACAGCATGCTGATCTCCTGGAAGCTCCGCCGCACGGCGCCCAGAACCAGCGGGGCGTTCGGCTCACACTTCGGCCTCTGGATGGTGCGGACCCGGTTTCTCATGTACGATTCCAAGAGACTCGAGCTGCGGTCCGAGGACGGGACACTTCTCCGGACCGCCACCGACCCCGAGTTCATGGGGGCGGGCATCTCCGATGACGGATCCACCCTGATCGTCGGCCATCGTCGAGAGCTTCTCGTCCAGCGGGCGCAAGATGGTCAGGAGCTCGCCAGGCTTCCGTGCGAGATGTGCTGGGCCGCCGAACTGTCCGCCGACGGAGGTCGCGTGATGGGCATGAACAACCAGGGACGGCGTGTCTGGGACGTGCGTGGACCCTCACTGATTCTCGACGAGCCGATGGGAAGTGACAGCACCAGGGCCTGGCACGCGTTCTCACCGGACGGAAGGCAGATCGGCCGGTTCGAGGAGGGTGCGCTGGTGCTCGAGGAACTCCCCGGTGGAAGCAAGCGACGCCTTCCGGTGCCGGATGCTCCGGACAACAGCGCCGGCTTCAGTCCGGATGGTGCTCGCCTCGTCATCTCCTTCCCGGGACGGATCGGCGTCTGGAGGCTTCCCGGCCTCGAGCCGGTGTGGACCACCCCCGATCCTTCCTCCGTGAGGAAGTCCGTCGACTGGTCGGCGGATGGCTCGATCATCATCGTCACCTACGAAGGTGCAGGCGCGGCGCTGCTCGATGCGCGCACCGGCGAGGAGCTGGCCCGGATCTTCGAGGGTCGATCGGGATCCACGGCGCCCGAGGTGAACGTGCACCCCGGCCTCCGGTTCCGCATGTCCCGCGCTGACCGGAACTGGTCGCTCTTCCCCCTGCCCCGGCCGGACACCAGCAGTCCGGCTGAGAGTCTCCGCCGCGCGCTCGCCGAGGGCGGCTTCCGGCTCCGCGGCGTGGACCTCGAGGTCGCCTCGCCTTGAAGGCCGACCGCGATCTCGTCCTGGGAGTTCTGGCCGCGCAGGCGGGCTTTGTCACCCCGGCGCAGGTCATGGCCGCGGGGTCCGCCAGGATGCTCGCACGGGACGGCAGGTCCCTGCTCGATCACCTGGTCGATGCAGGCGCGCTCACCCCGGAGAGGCGGGACCTGGTCGTCAGTCTGGCCAACGAGGTGCTGGCCGCCAACGAGGGAAACCCGGCGCGGGTCCTGGAGTCGCTCCCCGGCGCCAAGGATCTCTCCCAGACGCTCGGGTCCGCCATGCCCGGCGATCCCGCGGAGCTCTCCTCGGCTCCGCAGCGAGAGCTCATCCCCATCGAGCGGGAGGGGCAGTACGCGCGACTGGACGAGCTGGGCCGCGGCGGACAGTCGATCGTCTGGCGCGCGCTCGACCACTTCGTGGGACGGGAAGTGGCGCTCAAGGAGCTCGCCTCCGTCTCGCCGAAGGACTCCCCGGTGAGCGCCACCGCGGCACGGGCTCGCTTCCTCAGGGAAGCTCGACTCACCGCCCAGCTGGACCATCCCGGCATCGCGCCCATTCACGAGCTGGCCCAGAAGCCGGACGGAACGCTCTACTCCGCGCAGAAGCTGGTGCGAGGGCGGACCCTCAAGGTCGCACTGGCGCAATCGCGCTCCCTCGGCCAGCGACTCGAGCTCCTCCCCCACCTGCTCAACGCGGCGCAGACGATGGCCTACGCGCACGCGCGTGCGGTGGTGCACCGGGACCTCAAGCCCTCCAACGTGATGGTGGGCCCGTACGGGGAGACGGTGGTGGTCGACTGGGGGCTGGCCAAGCGCGTGGGCGAGGCCGAGCCCGCCCTGGACACGCCCACCCCGGATCGCGGTCCGGAGCTCACCCAAGCCGGCGTTGCGCTCGGGACGCCGTCCTACATGAGCCCTGAGCAAGCCAGAGGGGATCTCCGGTCCATCGACGAGCGGAGCGACGTCTTCGGGCTCGGGGCGATGCTGTACGAGCTGCTGACGAGCAGACCCCCGTTCCAGGGAGTGGACAACGCGCGGGTCATCGAGGCGGTCCTCTCCGGGCGCGTCATCCCGGTCCGGGAGGTCTGTCCCGAGGCGCCGGCGGAGCTGGCCGCGATCGCCGAGCGCGCCCTCCGGACCGATCCGGCCGAGCGCTACCCGAACGCGGGCGCCTTTGCCAGCGAGCTGCTGGCCTACCAGGCCGGCGGCCGGGTCGAGGCGTACCACTACCACTCCCTCGAGCTGCTCCGGAAGTTCGTGAAGCGGAACCGGGGGCTCAGCGCGGCCGTGGCCGCCTCGGTGCTCATCCTCCTCGGAGGGGTCGTCGCGGTCGTGCTCCAGCTGCGACAGGCACGGGTGAATCTCGCCTCGGCGCTGATCGAGCGGGCGCGGCGAGCCGAGGACGTGAGCGACTGGGGGCGTGCCGCCGCGTACTACGCCGCCAGCCGCCTGCAGACCGACACCATGGCAGCACGGTGGGGACTGGCCCTCGCCCGGGAGCGGATGCCGGAGCGGGGGAGCACTCTCACCGGAGGCCCGGGCGCGTTCACCGACGTCGATGTCCTCCCCGATGGGACCGTGGTGGCGCTGGAGACCCGGCAGACGCTGGCCCGGCTCCACGATGCCGCGACGAACCGGACACTCTGGACCACGCAGACGGAGCAGCCGACGCAGACGGCCCGGATCAACTCCGGAACGGTGCGGCTTCGGTTCGGGAACTCCCTCCGCGTCCTCGATGAGCGCACGGGGCAGGAGCTGTACACGGTGAGCGGGGATCAGGAGAAGCTGTGCAAGAATGGTCCCTCCACCCGCCGCGCCCGCATCGAACACCCAGGCGTCCTTCGGGTGGAGGGAGTACCCGAAACGGGGGTCGAGGTGGCGTTGCGCGATGCGTGCGCTGTCTCGCAGGACGGCAATCGGGTCGCCGTCCGGGATCTGCACGGCGTGGTGCGCGTCTGGGACCTGGACGCACGACGGGAGATCACCTCGCGACCCGCGCCGGACGCTCAGGACATCGTCTTCACCGCACACGGTGTGGCGCTGGTCCGCTCGGCTGCGCTCCAGCTCTTCGGCGGTCCGGAGGGAGACTTTTCCGTCGAGGTTCCGGGCAGGTCGACGTCGGGCTTTTCGAACGCGTCAACGGGCCGCGGAGTGGCGGTCAGCCCGGACGGACATCGGGTGGTCGTCGACAGCCCGTCCCTGAACCGCGCGGACGTCGTTGACCTTCGCGATCGCGCGGTGTTCGTGAGCGTCAGCCGGCCTCCCGGAGACCCGAGCTTTGCCTTCGCCAACGATGGGAAAAAGCTCTGGGCGGCTCGGCTCTCCGGAGGTCGGGTGCTCACGTCCTGGACTCTCCGCCGCCCCGAGGCTCTCGCCACGGGTTCGGCGAGCTCCCGCCTCTACCTGCGAGCCGCGCGCGAGCAATTTCTGCTCTTCCAATCGCACCGGCGCGTGGAGTTGCACCGGGAGGATGGGGCGCTTCTCCGGGCGCTCGATGTCGAGGGAGCAGAGGAGGCGACGATCTCCGGCGATGGTTCCACGCTGGCGATCTCGTATCCAGACGAAGTTGTCGTGCAGCGGGCCAACGATGGAAAGGAACTCGCCCGGCTCCCATGCAAGCGGTGTCTCGTCCTTCTGCTCTCCCAGAACGGAGCCCGGGTGGCGGCCCTGTCGTACGAGAGACGGCGAGTCTGGGACGTGGCTGGTGCCTCCCTCGTCCGGGACGAGCCTCTCGGGACTGCGCTGCTGAGCCCTCAGAAGAGCCTGTCTCCCCTGGGCGACCGGCTGGCCTGGCCCGAGTCCGATGGTGTGGGAGTGGAGGATCTCTCGACCGGGAACATCACGCGGCTTCCGATGCCCGAGACGCCCGCGGGCGTCAGCATCAGCCCGGACGGGACGCGGCTCGTCGTCTCGCTCCCCGGGAGCTTCCTGCTGCTGAGCGTGCCAGAGCTCGAGCGGATCTGGACCGTGCCGAATCTCTCCTCGGTGCCGACAGGCCTGGGATGGTCCACGGACGGCGAAATCATCACCGTCGCCTACGAGGGGGCAGGAACCCTGCTGCTCGAAGGTCGGACCGGAGAGTCGCTGGCGCGGATCCTCGAGGGTCGTGCGGGAGCGGGAGCTTCGCAGGTCAACGTCCTGCCCAGCCTCAGGTACCGCCTTTCGCGGGACGGCAGCTCGTGGGCGGTCACACCGCTCCCGGGCCCAGAGACGGCGAGCCCAGCCGACAGCCTGCGCCGCGCGCTGGCCGAGGGCGGATTCCGGCTCCGCGGCGTGGAGCTCGAGGTCGCCTCGCCGTGATGGACGACCGCAATCTCGTCCTCGGAGTCCTGGCCACACAGGCAGGATTCGTGACACCGGCGCAGGTGATGGCTGCGGCCTCGGCGCGGATGCTCGCACGCGACGGGCGGTCAGTGCTCGATCACCTGGTCGAATCGGGCGCGCTCACCCCGGAGCGGCGCGACCTCATTCTCGGCGTTGCCAACGAGGCGCTGACAGCCAACGGGGGGAGCCCGGAGCGAGTCCTCGACTCGCTCCCGGGCGCGCGCGCGCTGTCGCGGACACTCGACTCGGCGCTGCTCCCCGATGCCTCCGCCCCGGCCGATGGCACGGACATCATCCCCGTCGAGCCCGAGGGCAAGTACGCGCGGTTCGAAGAGCTGGGCCGGGGCGGGCAATCCATCGTCTGGCGGGCCGTGGACCGCTTCGTGGGTCGGGAGGTGGCGCTCAAGGAGCTCACGTTGCCGGGAAACGGGGACTCTCCCAGCGCCGGAGCAGCCCGCGCCCGCTTTCTCCGCGAGGCGCGGCTCACGGCGCAGCTGGATCACCCGGGGATCGTCGCCGTCCACGAGCTCGCGGAGCGGCCGGACGGAACGCTGTACGCCGCCCAGAAGCTGGTCCGCGGCCGTACGCTGAAGACCGCCCTCGCGCAGTGCCGCACCCTCGGCCAGCGGCTCGAGCTGCTGCCCCACCTGGTCGACGCCGCCCAGGCCGTTGCGTATGCCCATGCACGCACGGTGGTGCACCGGGACCTGAAGCCCTCCAACGTGATGGTCGGGCCGTACGGCGAGACCGTCGTGGTGGACTGGGGGCTCGCCAAGCGGCGGGGAGAGGCCGAGCCTGGCCCCGCCGGTCCCGGCAGCCCGTCGACCCCGGAGCTGACGCAGACGGGAGTTGCGCTCGGAACTCCGTCCTACATGAGCCCCGAGCAGGCCAGGGGGGATGTCCAGGCCATCGATGAACGGAGCGACGTCTTCAGCCTGGGGGCGATGCTCTACGAGCTGCTGACCGGCAGGCCACCATTTCAGGGGGCAGACAACGCGCAGGTGATCGGCGCAGTCCTCTCCGGGAATCTCACCCCCATCCAGGAGCTCTGCCCGGAGGCGCCGCCGGAGCTGGTGGCCATTGCCGAGCGTGCGCTCCGG
>Ga0335084_10001353_pt1 | contig 22881 bp, 19 predicted proteins | sample Lox_Sample_44_FD_206721 | JGI IMG/M metagenome (GOLD analysis project Ga0335084, IMG submission 206721) | Soil microbial communities from Loxahatchee National Wildlife Refuge, Florida, United States - Lox_Sample_4.4 | ecosystem: Environmental > Terrestrial > Soil > Wetlands | place: USA...
GGGGTTCAGTGCTGATTTTCTGCAACTGTTGCGTCTTGCGAAGCTGCCAATACCCAACAACGAGAACCGCTGCGACAGCCAATGCCACGAGGCCCCACAAACTTCTTCGCTGCGGAACGACAGGCTTTGTCTCAACGAGGATGGGCTGTGTTGTTTCAACCGGCAGTACGGACATCGGTTCTTCATTTGCTATGGGTGCCTTGATCGTCGCAATCGATGTGCCGGTCGACACCGTACTCACTGGAGCGATGAATCGATAGCCTAGCTTCGGGACGGTCTCGATGTATTGCTGATGTTCGGGTGTATCTCCCAGAGCCTTCCTGAGCGCCGACACGTTCACGGAAAGGTTGGCCTCCTCCACAAAGCTATCCGGCCAAATCCTCTTCATCAGCTCGTCTTTGGTGACGAGAGATCCCTTCCTTTCGACAAGCATGACCAGGATCTCGAAAGACTTGGGAGTCAAGGGGACGGGCTTGCCGGCGGAAAGCAGGGAATGATCCGCCGGGTTCAGGCGGAAACTGCCGAATTCATACAAGACCTGAGTTTCCAGCGGCATAAAGGTTCTTGGAGAAATTTTGCCAAACTCTTGTGAATTCTTAACCGCCCTCTTAAGGACGCTGCGGAGCAATTCACGTAGGGTCGGTCTGGCTGCGGTCGGTGGTACTGCTGAACTCTGGCGAGATTGTAAGTGCAATCCCCACGAGGCGGCAAGGTCTATCCCAGTAAAGCCATCGACGGCGGCGCTCACCCGCACGGGAGAGCCGGCCTTAATTCAGAGAAAAGGAAAAGGAGAAGTAATCGCAATGAGCAGTTTTGCTACAAAGAAAGCCCTCCACCTGAAACTAGCTGTTTTGGCGATGTTTGCCGGTATGGCGATTGTGAGCCAGCCTCTGCATGCTCAGGACGATGTTCTGTCCTCCGCAACGCCAGAAGTCGATACCAAGACATTCAAGCTTTACCCCAACCCGAAGTTTCTGAGTTGCCTGGGAGTTGACGGCGGCGCGACGCCCAGCGTCACTGCGACCGTTACCCGCGGCAAGTTGAACGACACGCTGACGATCAGCGGCTCGAACTTCAAGCCCGGCCTGGCGTTCGACATGTTTACGGTGGAGCGCAGCAACCTGTTGTCTAATGCGACCGTGAACCCAGCCTTCACCAACTTTGGGATGGCTTGGTACCAGTCGGATCTTGAGGTCAATGGCAAGGGCACATTCAAGTCGACGATCAAGACCATTCTGCTGGATCAGATCTTCGGTTTTGATCCGGACCAGAGCAATCCCAACCCGATCAACACGTTCCACCTAGGATTCTGGTTCAACAACCCTAACGACGCCAATGTCGACGGCTGCACCTTCGATGTAATCAAGCCGACACCATTCAATGGCGAGCATAACGCTGGGCCGGTGGCATTCATTTCCGTTCCCAACGCGAAGAACAACCTCGGGCCGCTGTGCACCAGCCCGAACAACAACACCAATCCCGTGAGTTGCAATCCGTAAGTTGCTGGTTGGTTGCGGGCGACGCGGTGGAGACAGAAGTGTCTCCACTGCTCGGCCGGATTTTTCGGCGACTGCAGAATGTGTACGAATTGCCGATTTTCTTACAAGGACGTGACAAATCTGTCGGTGAGGTCATTTATGAGTTTTGAAGCGGCTTGGGGATTCGATCCGAAAGAGGCTCTCAGAGTACAGAACCTGTTCTTGCAGACTGTAGAAGGTGTGCCAGAAGAACTGGAAGAAGAGGACTACGTAGAGCAATCATTCGAGATTCCGTTGAGCGAAGAGGTGCAAGTGTATGAACTGCGCCGGATGTTCCGGCGATAGAAAGGAATGGCATGTCGGAATGGGTGACAACTTACCGCGGAGTGGTATATCCGTGGCACTGCGATCACATGGGGCACATGAACGTGATGTGGTACACGAGCAAGTTCGATGAGGCCTGCTGGCAACTGCTGTCGATGATTGGACTGAATTCATCTCGCTTCGCGCGGGACGGGACGGGCATGGCTGCGGTCGAGCAGCACACGCAGTACAAGCGGGAACTGCACCCGGGCGATGCCATCTCAGTTCGTTCTCTGCTGCTTGAGATTAAAGAAAAATCGATTCGCATGATGCACGAGTTGCGTCATGACGCCAGCGACCAGGTCGCCGCAATTACCGAAATTGTCGGCGTTCATATCGACGCAACGCTCCGCAAGGCGGTGAGCCTTCCTGAAGACGTCCGCCGGTGCGCAATTCGCGTGCGCGAGGATGAGTTCGCGGCTATTCTGGATGCGATGTAGGGTACTGATGTTATAGCTACTCCCAGTCAACGAGAATATTGTGGACTTGAGTGATTCAAATGGGATGGGCCATTTGTGCGAGTTTGTTCGGAAATCGTAATTAATATCCCGGATAGGTTATAACTGCTGAAGCCTCGGTTATCGTTCGGATAGTTTCTCTGGGCCCCCTGGATATCTCCTCAGGGAGGACCCATATGCAGTCCATTAGCATTGTTTTCGCTCTCGCCGTCATCTTAGGTCCACTGACATGCTGCGAGCTTCTAGCACAAGGGTGCAATCTAGGAATCAACTCACTGGTACCCGAGTGTAGAGATAGTCATGGCAACATTGTCGAATATGGCGCGGTCTGTTGCTACGGATATCAATGCGCGCCTCCAGGGCAAAATTGTCAGTATTGCTATATGGGTTATGGCGCGTGCCCACCGGGTTCCACCGGTCAATTTACGACGGCGAACTGGGGATACCAGGACAGTTGCTGTGGAAGTTGCATGCCGCCGCCACAAGGTTGTTCCACTGGGTACGTGTGGGTTCCGTACCCAACCTGTGAATGTCAGGGTCAAGCGTCGCCCATAATTGTGGATACGAGAGGCACTGGATTCCGACTGACTTCAGCAAACAATGGGGTGGCATTCGACATTCGCGGGAATGGAAATCCAATTCGAATTTCGTGGACTGCGGCTGATTCAGGCAATGCTTTCCTGGCACTTGACCGTGATCACAATGGCAGCATTGACAACGGAAAAGAGTTATTCGGTAACTTTACGGAACAGCCAGCATCTGCAGATCCGAACGGATTTCTGGCGTTGGCGGAGTTCGACAAGCCTGAAAACGGAGGCAATGGAGATGCCATTATCGACAAGCGGGACGCAATCTTTGCAGAATTGTCGCTCTGGGTCGATGATAATCACGATGGCGTTTCGCAACCCAACGAGCTACATCGGCTCAATGACCTAGGGGTATTCTCGCTGGGTCTCAGGTATCGCCAGTCGCGGCGGGTCGACCAATTTGGCAACGTATTTCGCTACAAGGCGGCAGTAAATCCCGACCCGTTCGACGGTGATTCGCAGGACGGCCGTGTGACGTATGACGTCTTCTTTGGGACGCTTCAAGATAAGCAACCTAAAATATCAACCGGTTTGGAGGCTGGGAGCGTATCAGGAGGCTACAGGAACGGGATGTTGCTTGATGATATCGAACTCGCCACTCGTCGTGATTGGACGAGATGCCGTTCATTCTCAGAAGAACATGTAGCAGGAGGTACACGATGAAGCCGCGAGTGGTTGCGATGATCGCGATGGGTGCGTTTAGTTGCCTGTGGGCACAGCAGAGTGCTATTAAGATTAAGGCGTTACCGACAGGGCAGATACCACTGGCACATCCCTCATGGACAGACACTGCCAAGTGCGATCGAGAAGGGAATGTTTACATCCGCTTCTTTAACGATGCAGCCCTTGGAACAACGAGACTATTCGAGGCGCCGATCGCTAAACTGACCCCAGCGGGTAAGTTAGCAACAACCTTTCAGATTTCCCAGGCGATATCAGACGCAAGTCAAGCTAGAACGTTCGCAGTTCACAATGACAACGTCTATGTGCCGGTGGGCCGCCAAAACGGTGAACACTACATCGTGGGTTTCGCGCCTGACGGTTCAGCAAAAACACGGACAAAACTGGCCTTTGACTCGTTCCTTATTATTCTCCATTTGGCTGTTTTTGATTCAGGTGCTTACCTGGTCGTAGGGACGACTGATGCGCGCGGACAAGTCCCGTTTACAGCTGTTTTTGACGGCGAGGGACGGTTGATAAGAAAGATAAACGAACCTGAAGATGAGCTCTCGGTTCAGATGGCCCAGGCTGGAGACAGGTCGTACACATATCCATCGGGCAACGCAAACAAGTACGTTATGCTAGCCGACGCGGTCACGGGTTCGGATGGCAATGTTTACCTCCTGCACGGAGGGTCTCCGATAATCTATGTTATCTCCGCAACTGGTGAACTAGTGCGCAAAATTCAGGTAAACTCTGGTGAACTGAGAGCGAACAGCATTAAGTCTCACGATGGACGGTTAGCAGTTGGATTTAGTTGGTTGAACGACGTACCCGAAAGCTCGATTCGAGTCATAGACCTTGAAGGCAACGTGGTTGCGAACTACAAAATTGAAGAGACCTCCGAAGATTCCGACCCTATTCTCGCGTGCTACGACTCGGACGGTTTCGTGCTTGTTCCGAGGCAGGGTAGTGCAAACCTGCATCTAGTTAAAGCTAAACTTCATTAAGTTATCGGACCCGCCCCGAGGGCAGAGCATTCGACTACCGCCACACCGCCTCTAGTCGCCGCTGGCGTGGTTCTGGTTGGGAACCAGGACCAGGCGCGAGCGTGCCGGAACAGGCTCAGGTTTCGATGGCTCGCCGAATGAACTCAGAATGCCGAAGACCGCGATGTAGGCGGCGAGGATACCGAGGCTGACTGAGGCGATGACGGTAGCGCAGAGAATCACAGGCATCAAGAACGAGATCACGATCTTCCAATCCTTCAAATCACAATTGCCCAGAGCTGACCACTTCGTGTCGGTGAGTCGTTAGTCCGCGTTCTCAATCTACCTGCGTTGACGCTCCGCGCTATTGACGACTAAGATACGGAGTAGAGCTGTGCATTCCTACTTTCGAACAATTCTGGTGGCCTGTCGACGTTACGGAAGGGACATCACCCTGGGCAGATGATGGCGATTACCAAGATTTCTGTCCGGGGAGCCCGGCAGCATAATCTGAAAAACATCAGCGTCGAGATTCCGCGGAACACGCTTACGGTAGTGACTGGGCTCAGCGGATCGGGAAAGTCTTCGCTGGCCTTTGACACGATTTACGCCGAGGGGCAGAGGCGCTACGTGGAGACTCTGTCGGCGTATGCACGGCAGTTTCTGGATCAGATGGAGCGGCCGGATGTTGATGGAATTGATGGGCTTAGCCCATCGATCTCGATCGAGCAGAAGACCACTTCGCGCAGCCCGCGGTCGACCGTGGGAACGATTACCGAGATCTACGACTATCTTCGCCTCTTATTCGCTTCCATCGGGGTGCCGCATTGTCCGAAGTGCGGACGGGCGATCAGTCGCCAGTCGGCAGACCAGATAGTGCAGCGTGTAATGGCGCTCACGCCCGAGGACCGTGTGATGGTGATGGCGCCGATCGTCCGCGGACGCAAGGGCGAGTTCAAGAAGGAGATGGAGACGCTCGTGAAGCATGGCTACACGCGGGCGCGTATCGACGGCGAACTCGTCAGCCTGGACGACGATGCGGTGATCAATCTCGACAAACGAAAGAACCACACGATCGAGGTTGTGATTGATCGGCTGCTGGTGAAACCGGGGATCGAGCATCGGCTGGAAATGTCGATCGGGCTAGCGATGAAGCTGGCAGGCGGATTGGTCCAAGTTGCGGTCGTGAACGGCGACGAGACTTTGTATTCCGAAAAACTCGCATGCCCGGATTGCGGGATCAACGTGCCGCAACTGGAGCCGCGTTCCTTTTCGTTCAACAGCATGTATGGAGCGTGCCCGGAGTGTCATGGCCTGGGCAGCAAGTATGATTTTGATCCGGCGAAGGTGATTAATGATTGGTCGAAGCCTCTGCTGGATGGCGGGTTGGGGCCGGGATCGGCGTCGCAGAATTTGATTCATCAGCTGCAGATTGTGTCGGCGGCGATGAAGATCGATCTCAATACTCCGTTCGAAAAATTCCCCGAGAAGGTGCAGGATTTTCTGCTGAACGGCGAGCAGGGGCGTGGAGGGCGGACCGGCTTCCACGGAATCTTCGGCTATCTGAAACAGAATCTGGAGGAGTCGACGTCGGAAGGGTATCGGGACTGGCTGATGGATCACATGTCGGCGACCGAATGTCCGGTGTGTCATGGAAAGCGTTTGCGGCTGGAGAGCCTGGCGGTGAAAGTGAACGGGATGTCGATTGCGGACTTCACGGCGATGCCGGTTTCGCGAGCGCTTGAGACAGCGCAGGGCATCAACCTTGCCGGGCGTGAGGCAGCGATTGCCGGGCGCGTCATGCATGAAGTGGTGGAGCGGCTGCAATTTTTGAATGCGGTCGGCCTGGGATACATTTCGCTAGACCGTTCGGCAGCGACACTGTCGGGCGGGGAAGGACAGCGAATTCGTCTGGCGACGCAGATCGGATCAAAGCTTCGCGGTGTCTTGTATGTTTTGGACGAGCCGTCGATTGGGCTGCATCACCGCGATAACGGACGGTTGCTGAACGCGCTGGAGAATCTACGCGACCTGGGCAATACCGTGCTGGTTGTCGAGCACGATGAGGAGACGATTCGGCGGGCGGATTATGTTGTCGATCTGGGGCCGGGCGCGGGGCGGCATGGAGGAGATCTGGTGGCGCACGGGACGCCGGAAGAAATCATGAGCGCGCCGAATTCACTGACGGGCGCGTACATTTCGGGGCGGACTTCGATTGAGATGCGTCCCGAGCGGCGGCAGAAGAATGGAGCGGCGCTGACGATTCTGGGCGCGCGAGAGAACAATCTCAAGAATCTCGATGTGGCCTTTCCTCTGGGCGTGATGACGCTGGTGACGGGAGTATCTGGGTCGGGGAAGTCGACGTTGGTGAATGACATTCTGTACAAGTCGCTGGCGCGGCAGCTTTATCGGTCGCGCGAGAAGGCGGGCGAGCACAAGGCAATTTCGGGCGCGGAGAATATCGACAAGGTGATCCGCATCGATCAGTCGCCGATTGGGCGAACACCGCGATCGAATCCAGCGACCTATACGGGCGTGTTTACGGCGATTCGTGACTTATATGCGATGCTGCCGGAGTCGCGTGAACGCGGGTACAAGGCTGGAAGATTCTCATTCAATGTTTCCGGTGGACGATGCGAGGCGTGCCAGGGTGAGGGGCAACGTCGCATCGAGATGAATTTCTTGCCCGATGTGTACGTGCTGTGCGAGGTTTGTGGCGGGCGCCGATACAACCACGAAACCTTGGCGGTGAAGTACAACGGCAATTCGATCGCCGATCTGCTCGAGATGCCGGTTTCGGACGCGTTGCCGATTCTGGAGAACATTCCACAGGTGAAACAGAAGTTGCAGACGCTGGTCGATGTGGGATTGGGATACATTCATCTTGGGCAGTCGGCCGTGACGCTTTCCGGCGGCGAGGCACAGCGCATCAAACTTGCGCGTGAGTTGAGCAAGCGTCAGACGGGGAAGACTCTTTATCTGCTCGATGAGCCGACCACCGGGTTGCACTTTGACGATGTCAAAAAGTTGCTGGATGTACTGCATCGACTGACGGACTTAGGCAATTCGATCATCATCATCGAACACAATCTCGACGTGATCCGAAATGCCGATTGGATCATCGATCTGGGGCCGGAAGGTGGCGAGGACGGTGGACGGATCGTGGCGCAGGGAACGCCGGAGCAGGTGGCTCGGGTGAAGAAGTCATATACCGGGCAGGCGCTGGCGGAGTATTTCGGAAGATCAGTTCCCAGTTCTCCGTTGTCAGTTCCCAGTTAAAGGAAGACTCTTTGTCATCGTCGGACAATCCGCAGTTTGAGCCGCCCGTCATGGGTGGTGAAGCGCCGGTGGGGCCGCCAACGTCAGAGGCGTTCGCGGAACCGACTCCCGGTCCGGCACCGCCGGCCCCTGTAGAAAACCCTGTCTGGAACGGTTGGGATGTGGTGCTGATTGCGGCGCTCACATTCGTGATTATCGTGGTGTTGCAGTTCGTTCTCGCGAAGGCCGCGCAAGTTCTGTGGTATCCGCACAATACTTTCCTTGAAGCTTTCCAGAAGGTAGCGGAGAGGCCAATCCTGCTGATTGCGTCGCAGTTTCTGGTCTACATCCCGGTGGCGCTGTTGATGATCATGCTGATCGAGGGCAAGTATCATGTGCCCTTCTGGCGCACCATCAATTGGAACTGGCCCACGGCAGTATGGAAGTTCGTTGGCATTGGCGCCGCTCTTCTGCTTGTGCTGAACACGCTTGAGGGTTTGTTGCCGATGCCCAAGGACACGCCCTTCGAGCACCTTTTCGACAAGCCGTTGGATGCTTACCTGCTCGCGTTGATTGCGGTCATATTTGCGCCGCTGATGGAGGAATTGTTCTTTCGTGGATTCATGTACCCGGTACTCGCGCGGCACGTTGGGGTGGCTTGGGCGATTGTGCTGAGTTCCTTGCCGTTCGCCCTTCTCCATTTGCCGCAGTACGCGTACTCATGGGCGGCTGCTCTTGTGATTCTCATCGTCGGGATTGTGTGCGGAGTCGTGCGGGCTATAAAGAAATCGGTGGGAGCGTCTTTCCTGGTGCACGTTGGTTATAACGGAACGCAGATGCTGATTGCGCTCTTGTTGACCCGCGGGTTCACTCACATGCCGAAGGGATGCGTATGGTTACATTGAAATGCATTTTCCCATTTTGGGAAAGATGGCCCTCTCAAGGCGTGCACTGGGGGCCGATTTTGCAGTATATTCTTATGCGATTTAACCCTCCTCTTGGGGAGCGGAGGGGAAGTCTTTGTCGAGTTAGAAGATGGGGTTCAATCCGAACATTGTGGTTCAGACGCTTCTGTCGACCTCCATCCTGGAGGCGATTCCCGATGCACTTGTCGCAGTGAATCAGCAAGGCGTCATCATTCAGGCCAACTCGCAGACCGAAGCGATGTTCGGTTATACCCGCGACGAGTTGATCGGGCAAAAAGTAGAAATCCTGGTCCCGGAGCGGCACCGCACCGCGCACGATCAGCACCGCTACGATTTTCACGCGCGTCCGAAGATTCGGCGGATGGGATCCGGCCTGGATCTTCGCGGACGACGTCGCGACGGATCGGAGTTTCCGGTCGAGATCAGCCTCAGCCCGATTGGATCCGGCGATCAGATGTCTGTGCTGACGGCGATCCGCGATATCAGCGACCGAAAGCGCATAGAAGAGGACTTGAGGCGGGCGAACGAGGAACTGGAAATTCGCAAGGGCCGAGAGTTGCGCGACTCACAAAACCGGCTGGCGCTCATCGTAGATTCTTCGCAGGATGCAATCATCGGAAAGAATCTCGACGGAATCATCACGCACTGGAACAAAGGTGCCGAGGCGATGTACGGGTACACCTCTCAGGAGATGATCGGTAAGTCGATCACGGCGCTCTGCCCGAAGGACCGTGTGGATGAGATTCCCGGGATTCTGGAGAAGGTTCGTCACGGCGAGCGCGTGGAGTATTTTGAGTCGGTCCGCATCGCCAAAGATGGAAGAAGGTTGAACGTCTCAATCTCCGTTTCACCGATTCATGACACCGACGGGAGAATCGTTGGGGCGTCCGCGATCGCCCGGAATATCACTGCGCAGAAGAAGACCGAAGACCAGCTCCGGCAGTCGCAGAAGATGGAAGCTGTGGGAAGGCTAGCGGGCGGTGTTGCGCACGACTTCAATAACCTGCTGGGAATTGTCACAGCCTGCACGGAATTGCTGCGCGACCGTCTCGATGTCGATGGGCGAGAGTACCTCGATAACATTCGCGAAGCGGCGAAGAGGGGAGCGTCGCTGACGCGGCAACTTCTGGCTTTCAGTCGCAAGCAACCCGTACAGGTGCAGATTCTCGACTTGAATGACAGGCTAAAGGAGGTTGGTAAGCTGCTTCGGCCGTTACTGGGGGATAACGTCGAACTGTCGATTCTTCCGAGATCCTCGAGTGCGATTGTAGAAGCAGATCCCGGATATCTTGATCAGATCGTGGTCAATCTGGCCGTTAACGCGCGCGACGCCATGCCACGGGGCGGCCGGCTTGTCATCGAGACCGATGTTGCGGACTTTGATGAATCGTTCGCACGGCAACACCCGTCGATGACGCCAGGACGTTACGTGATGCTCGCAGTCAGCGATAACGGCGCTGGAATGGATCAGGTGACGTTGTCGCGGATCTTTGAACCTTTTTTTACGACCAAGGAAACGGGCAAGGGAAGCGGTCTGGGGCTGGCGACGGTGTATGGAATTGTCAAACAAAGCATGGGACATATCTGGGTTTACAGCGAGCCCGAGCGCGGAACCACCTTCAAGATTTACCTGCCGTGCGCGGAGCATAAACTCGGAGTCGTGCGCGAAGAACGCACCGAGGCACTGCCACCGCGGCGCGAAGGTTTCATCGTCGTATTGGTGGAAGACGACCCCATTATGCGGCGACTGACGCGCAAGATGCTCGAGGAACACGGATACACGGTGCTCGAGGCGCAGGACGGAAGCACTGCTCTGAAAGTGATCGGGGCTGAAGACGGAGCCGTTCGTCTGGTGCTCACTGACGTTGTAATGAAAGGGATGAGTGGGCCAGAACTGGTGTTGAACCTGATTGAGTCGCATCCCGACCTGAAGGTCGTTTATATGTCTGGATATACCGGTGAACTGGTTGCCCATCAGGGCGTCGACAGCAGCATCCGTCTGCTGGAGAAGCCGTTCACCCGAGCGGCTCTCCTAAAGACCATCGACGCCGCGCTCGGCTAAAACTATTTTCGAGTCGTAGATCGATTCCGAAATGACTTAGGATGGGCGCTTCTTCATTGCTCCGCGTTGTTGATTTTGCGATACTTTGTGGTCGTTTTCACGGAAGGGGAGCGTTGAATGAAAGGTAATGCAAAAGTAATTGCTGAACTGAATAAAGCGTTGCGCGAAGAGCTGACCGCCATCAACCAGTATTTTCTACACGCGGAAATGTGCGAGAACTGGGGATACCGCAAGCTCTCCGATTACATCAAGAAACAATCGATAGGCGAGATGAAACACGCTGAAGTGTTGATCGAGAGAATCCTGTTTCTCGATGGCAGTCCGTCGATGATGCCGCTGGAATTGACGGTCGGCGGATCGGTGAAGGCCATGATCGAGAGCGACCTCGCCCTCGAGGTCGGAGCCGTGAAGGCATACAACGATGCTGTCGCGATTGCGACCAAGGAAGGCGACAACGGATCTCGCGACTTGCTCGTGACGCTTTTGAAGGATGAAGAAGATCACGTCGACTTTCTCGAAGCCCAGCTACATCAGATCAAGGAACTGGGATACGAGCGCTACCTGACGATGCAGATGGGAGATCAGGAAGAGTAGCGCTTAAGGGCGAACGCTTCTGCGGCTAGTTGCTGATAGTGACGTGAATCGTTGCGAAGGTCGCGACGTGATTATTGTTGTCGGTGGCCTTCACGACGATGTCGTGGCTTCCGTTGGGAAATGCAGTCGTGTCAAGATCGTACTGATAACCCACGTCAGCGGGAGCTCCAGGAAACGCAACGGGAAGATCCGGCCTGTTGATTCCATAATTGGCTGTACCGACAACGCTCCCGTCGACAAATACCTGGACATTTGCCATCCCGGGCAGAGCCCATGCCCAACCATCCACAAGTACGGTTCCGCTGACGACGTCACCACTTGCGGGCTCGTCGGGGCTGCCCATCGGCGGGAGTGTGCTCGGTGTGGTCTGTTGGCTGTGCAAGGCGTAAATAGCCGCACGCATTTCATCGACTTTTCCAACCAGAACAAACGTGTCGAATTCCAAGACTCCCCCTGGCTCCCATGTGTACGGACACATCGGAGTGAACTGCAGCGTAGACCAGGCATTGAAGCCTTTGCTGTTGGGAAATTGCTGCGGAGTGTAGACGGCGATGCCCGTCTGCGTGTTGTCGACATAGGCGCCCCAATTTTCTGGAGTGGCAAGCATGTCGCAACAGTCGAACGACATCGTGTGCTGCGAGAGTGTGCCATTGGTCCAGGGAGCGGCGCCGCCATAATAGAAGAAGTCGGGGACGTTGGGATTCACATACATCACGGGTGCTTCTTGAAATGCATCGGCGTGAAGATCGGTACCGAAATGGGTGATCTTGTAATGCACTTTGAAAACCCGATTGAAGCCAGGCACGATTGAGATCCACTTTTCGATGTAGGCATCTCCGAGGACAGGACTTCCCGGTCCACCTCCAAAGTTCTCGGGAGCCCACTGAATGGGCTGAGTCTTGGTATATAGGGAGTCGGCTAGAAGCGTCGACGCCAGCACCGGACTGCCCTGGTAGAAATGGTCACCAGACTCAATCGGATTGTAGCCCCAGAGGGGACTGTAGCTCGCGTTCGCGTCCCAGAGCGAAGTCTGGATCTGGCGGCCGGGATCATCGTTGTTTACGTAGTCCACGCCATTCAGGCTCACTTCGATGATGGCACCGCCCCAAGACTGTGACAGTCCCACGCGCACGGTATCGCTGGCTGTCTGAGTCTGCAGGACGAACAGGCTTCCGTCATCTGCCGTCGAGATCGTGGGCGTGATCCCAGGGTTCACAGCGAGGGAGAAAGTTTGGGAGTGGGCAAGAGAAGCATAGGACGCTGCGGCTTTCACAGAATAAACGCCAATTTTTGCGGATGCGGGAATCGAGATACTCAAAGACTGGTTTGCTCCGGCGTTGATAGAAAAGGGAGTGGGGGGTTGTGTGGTCGCGCCGCTGGGGAGTCCTGAAACCGTCACCGTGACGGAGCCTGTAAACCCGTCGTGAGTTGTGACAGAGAGAACGATGCTCGGGCTTGTGCTGCCTAGAGTAGTGTCAATCTCAGCGGCGGATAGAGAAAGAGAAAAGTCGCCAACAGGAGGCGGCGTCTGAACGGAGTTGTTTCCGCATGAGCTGAGGAATGAGACCAGTAGTGAAACGAGAAGGTAGAGCAGGATACCGGGGAGGGAACCAGTTCTGGACTCTTGCCTGTTGATTCGCGAGTTGAACGTCGCAGGAAGGAGCACGGCCGATCCTCCGGCACCGACGACTCCCCGACTCGGTCTACTTCACTGTAACTGTCAGCAACTGAGCCCCACTTACCACGTAATCCAGTGATGGCGTGGCGGTCTCGTCTACATTCGACTCGCCGCTGACAATCATCTCCTGATTGCCGCGCATGCCATCCATGACATTCATGACTGAGATGGGGAGCGTTGGCATGACTTTATCTGCCACGCGCGCTTCCGGATCGGCCTCGAGGAGCGAAACGTACAGGCGATTGTTGGCATGCTCCTTGTTCAACAGAGCAATGGTTGAGGCGAGATCGAGTTTCCGGCCGAACGCGGGATTCGCGCGATTCACGCGATCTAACGTGTCACCGTCGCTGACCAGGATTCGCAGATTGCCTTTGCTGGCGGAAGTGGGAATCTTTACCGGAATCTGCCGCACAACGCGCTCGCCACGATAGGGGGCGAGAACGGTTTCAACAATGACCTGATCGCCGGGCCGAGCCTCAGTGACATCCGTGCGCGCGCTTTCCAGACGTGCCCAGCGGCGCTCGCGGACAAGATCAAAGTCGAGCTTCACGCTATTTACCGCGGGAGCGTTGTAGGGATTGTCGTAGATCTTGCCGAAGCGTTCGCCGAGAGAAAGAGCAGCGGCCATCGCAGCGGGCTGTCCACTCTCGCTGGGTACAAACATGTTTCTCAGGCCGACTTCAGGAAATCCCTTGACGTTAATGCTGCCGTTCAGGCGATAGGTGATTTCTTCGCCGTACTCATTCACGCCATGCAACGCGTTGTAGACGGTTGCCATGATCGCGACGGGGCTGAGACGAGGATTGTTCAACACTTCGTAGTGAAATTCCTTCGAGCTACCGCCTCCGTGGATCGTGAGTGTTACCGGAATCATATCCGGCTGCTTACCGAAGACTCCGAGGATGCCAGTGTGACGGTCCTGCACGAAAACTCCGGCGCGCTCGGTGGTGTTGATGATCTTGAAAGCATTGAGAGGCGAGGGAAGTGTCGCCAGCACCTGAGCTTTGTTCATCGGCAAGTCGACCGAGCCGAACTGAAGCAGCGGATGTCCGCAAGCCAGCAGGCGCTGGGGATCGATGTAAGTGACTGTGCAAGTGGCAGCGATATCCATGTCGCCGCGGACCAGGATCGCACTCACGGCGGAACCGGCTTCCAGCGGCTCAGGCTGCTTCTCTTCGCTGACCGAGCCCGCTCCCATGACAGGAACGATGCCAGCCGACGCAAACTGAGGAGCAAACTGGCGAACCGCGTCTTCGGAAAATCCGTTGAAGACGAGAGGCGTATCGATCGGCTTCAGGTAGTTGGCAAAATTCTGTACCGGGTCTTGCAGCGAGGCGCCATTGCCGGGAGCAGCCGTCTTTCCCGCCGCGTTGGAGATGGCAGGCTTCACCGCGGACGCTTCCTCCGCCGGCGATTTGTCGAGAGCATTGATCTCGAGCATGTCGGCAATTGGAGTCACTCCGGCGATGGGTTCCTTAGAGAATTCGCCGATGCGGAAGGCGAGCGCGCCCGCCAGTTTGCCATCGATGTAAACGGGGCTACCGCTCATACCGGCAACCACGCCGGTGTACTCGACCTTGGGCCCATGCAGGCGAACCAGGATGAGATCTCCCTTGGGACCGTTGACGTTGCGCAGCACGCCGAGGACCTCGACGTCCATGGCTTCGGGCTTCACTCCCTCAAAGACCGTGTAGGCGACGCCACGCATACCCGTGCGGATCTGATCCACAGGGATCGTGGATTGCGAGTCTGCCGCAATCAGGCATGTGGGTAGGGATAGGCCAAGGACGAAAAGCGCGAGAAGAACCTTCCTCATGTAAAGCCCCGACACGACCCGGAGAAGGGTCAATAAGCTTAGATCCAGACCAACTGCGACACGTTGCACCGATGGGGGACTGCGTTGGGACCGGGCAAAAACATCCCAATTGCGAATCTGTGCGTCTATACTAGCACAGGGTGTTTTCTGAGTTCACCATGTTTAATTCTCCAAACTCCGTGTTTCTAAGGCACTTTCGAGCATATCGGTGGGTTTGGGCTGGCTGCCTGACCCTCATTCTCGGGACGGTCGTAGCGGTCTCCCAGGACCAACCAGCCTCGACACAGTCGACGCAACCCTCTTCTCAGACCCCGGATAGCGGCAAGCCGAAGCAAGATGTTCCTGCCGAAGCTGGAGGTCCGACGGATAACGTGGGGCCGTACGCAATTCCAAAGAAGAAGGCCGAGGAGCCTCCGCCTCCGCCAAAGCCACCCGCGCCGAAGAAACTCGAGGACATTCCCGACTACTCGCTAAAGGTGAACGTTCCGCTGGTGAACGTGGACGTGCTGGTTACGACCAAGGACGGCGGCCAGTTCATCCCAGGACTGAAAAGAGATAATTTCCGAGTCGCGGAAGATGGAGTGCAGCAGCAGATCAAGAACTTCGGTGTCTCACAGGCGCCGATTACTGCCGTGCTGCTGGTCGAGTTTGCGTCGACAAACTATTGGTTTATGCGAGAGGCCCTCGAGGCTTCCTATTCTTTTGCGAACAGCCTGAAGAAAGACGATTGGGTGGCAGTGGCCTATTACGACATGCAGCCACATATCCTAGTTGACTTCACCCAGGACAAGAGGGCTGTTTACGGCGCGTTGAACCAGTTACGAATCCCCGGGTTTGCGGAGACGAATTTGTTTGATGCGCTTTACGATACGCTGGACCGATTGGATCGAGTGGAAGGGAAGAAATACATCATCCTGGTGACGACTGGTATCGACACGTTCAGCAAACTCACGCTCGACAAAATCATGAAGAAGATCAAAGACACGAAGGACATTACGATCTTCCCGATCAGCGTTGGATTTTTGTTGAGAGAGTGCTTTGAGTCCGGTCGGTGTCGGGGATATTCGCATGGGATGGGCATTCCGGTCGGCCATATGGATTACCTGCAGGGTGACAACGAGATGCGGACCTTCGCCGCAATGACCGGAGGACGCGCATATTTCCCACGTTTCCAGGCCGAGTATCCCGAATTGTTCGGTGATATCGCTAACGACATCCGTAATCAGTACACGCTATCGTACTCACCGACCAACACCAAGCTGGATGGAACCTACCGCAAGCTGAAGGTCGAAGTTGTCAGCGGCGATGGCGGTCCGCTGAAAGTGAAAGACCAGAAGGGCAAGGATCACAAGATCGAGGTTGTTGCCCGCGAGGGTTATACGGCGAAGCACACCGTGGAATAACCCGAGGAAGAATCTGATCTCAAGCCCTCGCATTCGCGGGGGCTTTCTTATTACATGTGGAAAAGATGATCGAGTACGAGGAATATCGCTGCGCCGACGAAGACGAGCAAAGCCATCTTCATCGCAGGTTCCTTGTTGACTTCCGGGACCAGGTCCGAGGCTGCGACGTAGATCGTGACTCCCGCAGAAAGTGGCAACCCCGCTCCAACGTGATGACGGAAGAGCGCCATCGTTAAGACTCCAGCCAAGGTAGATGCCCCGAGGATGACCGAGGCCCCCCACGCACTGGCGCGACTACGTCCACTGGCCAGCATGACCGAGCTCACGGTAAAGCCTTCGGGAATCTTGTGCAGGAATATCGCCAGGAAGATCAGCCAGCCGAGCCAGTGCGAGACGAGAAAGCCGGAGGCAATGGCGATGCCGTCGAAGAATGTATGGATGATCAGGCCGAGAAGGACGGAGTAGGAGTTGTGCGAGTGGCGGAACTCATCGTGGTGCGTCTCCTCGCCGAAGTGGAAGTGCGGGGTTACCGTGTGCTCGAAAAAATGAATGATCAGGTAGCCAATGAGCACCAATAGTGCCGCTGCGTTTCCGCGGAGCGATAGACTCTGAGGAATCATCTCGACCAGCGCGGTGGCCAGCATGAATCCGGCGCCCAGGGCCACGAAGTAACGAAGATAACGGCGTTCCCAGTGACGCTGCACGATGATAGCCCCGCCAAACACGTTCGCGGCAGCAGCAGTCAGACCTAGCAGGACGCTGGTTAAAATAGGGTTCATTTCTTGCGAAGCGCGATGATATCAGTTCTCAGTTCTCTCGAAGCTCAGCCGCTATGCCGGATGTGCATCACGTCTCCATCCTGCACGATGTAGTCCTTGCCTTCGAGACGGAGAGTGCCTTTGGCGCGGGCGTTGGCTTCGGAGCCTGCTTCGAGGAGTTGATCCCAGCGAATGGTCTCAGCACGAATGAAATGTTTTTCCAGATCGGAGTGGATGGCGCCCGCCGCTTCCTGGGCGCGAGAGTTCGCTGGAATCTGCCAGGCGCGACACTCGTCTTCGCCAGCGGTAAAGAATGAGATCAAGCCGAGCAACTGATAAGTCGTCCGGATCAGACGGACCAGGCCGCTTTCCTTGAGTTCATAGCTTGAAAGGAACTCGGCAGCGTCGGCATCGCTCATCTCGGAAAGCTCGGCTTCCACCTTGCCGCAAATCGCGGTGGCCCCTGCGTTCGGGCGAGACGCGATCTCCGTGAGCTTGTGCTTGCTCACCGCCTGTTCAAGTTCCTTTCCCAGTTGAGAGGACTCTCCGATGTTCAGAACATAGAGAATCGGTTTCTCGCTGAGGAACATGAAGCCGCGGAGGCGCTTCTTGTCCTCGGGGGTCATCTGCATTTCGCGGAGCGGTTTTTCCGAACCCAGGTGGGCGTTTGCCCGTTTCAGCAACTCGAACTCCTTCTCGAGATCAGGAGTCCTCATCTTCTTCAAATCTTTTTCCAGGCGCTCGAGTCGTTTTTCGACCTGGCCGAGATCGCTGACCATCAGGTCGAACTCGACGTTCTTGATATCGCGGAGCGGATCGATTTCGCCGACATGTGGGATCGCCGGATCTTCGAATACGCGTACAACGTGAGCGAGTGCATCAACCTGGCGGAGGTGGCCAACGTAGGCGCTCTCCTTCAGCGCATCTTGCCCGATGGCGCCTACGTCAACGTACTCGACAGACGTGTGCGTGAGCTTCTTGGGATTGTAGAGTGCAGCGAGGCGGTCGAGGCGGTCGTCGGGAACCTTAGCCACTCCGATATGGGCTTCCCGTGGGTTGGCGTGAGCCTGCGCGGAAAGATGTGCTTTAGTCAGGATTTGAAACAGTGATGTCTTGCCTACCTGCGGCAGGCCAATGATTCCAGTTTTCATAAGTAGCTCTTATCTGTAGCTCTGGGCCTCAGGCCAATGCTGCGCCGAAAGGAGGACAGGAATGACGATGTGCCTCGGCTTGCATGAGACAACCTCTCAGAATAAATGATGACGGGAAAATTGCCCAACAGGGCAGCGGGTTCACGAGCGGAATGGTGGATGGAGTTTCCGGGCGGAATGACTCCCGAAGATGACTGTGATTTAAATCACCGGCCAACGTGACACACAAAATGGAAGCTCTGTCCGAGCAGGACATAGGCTTGGTCAAGGCGATCCACCGGCTGTAAGAAGCGGCTTGGGGAAAGCTGTTCGACATAATCTTGGAGTCAGATCATGTTTGCCAACCCCACAGCCAATTGGTATCCGAGCAACCGGGATACTCTTTCGCCGGTTTGCGATCATTGCGGTGGAGCTGTGCGCCATCAGAGGTGGTGTATCACACGAAGTCCTTTGGTGAAGTACGCCTTTGAAATCGTTGCCGACTCCAGGAAAGTGGCGCTGTACGACCGATTGGTCCTGCACGCTCTGGGAGTGTCATGGGCAACGCGCGATGTGACCAGTCCAGCCGACAAATAAGACGGTGTTAGCGTTTGTGGCCCTCTTGCCGAAAGTGTCCTACCGGCAGGCGGTCTTCTCAATGTCCCCTGTTTTCCCTCACTGCTGACCAACAACTTTTCTTCAAGCCGATGGCCCGTTGCGCTCTAAACTGTCAGGGCTATCTGCATGAAGAAACTTCCTCTTGGCGTCCGATTTACCATCTGGTACGTCGCAGCCTTTGCCTTGGGCCAATTGACTATCGGAGTGGGTGCCTGGCTGATGCTCCGGCACAACCTGTATCTCATCATTGACCACAGTCTGGAATATCGAATCGAAGACCTCAGATCATTTCTGGAAGCACAAAATAAAGATGCGACGGTAACCGACTTGCAGCAGCAGGTAACGGCGAAGTTTGCGATGGAACACGCTGGAGATTTCCTGCAACTGCAGCTTGAAACCGGCGATCTGATCTATCGTTCCGCCTTCCTGCAATCTCATCCCTCGATACTGATCTCACCGGATGAAATCAAGCGCTCGATTTTCATGAGTACTCGCGCCGAAGGCAGGCCGTTGCGGTTCATCTGTCAAAAGCTGCGGGCAAATGGTCATGTGTATACAGTTCAGATGGGCGCTCCCGGGGATGATGCGGTCGGGGCGATGAAGTTGTTCAAATCGTTCCTGATGACCATGACCTCGCTGCTGTCGTTGATAGCCGTGGGTTTGGGGTACTGGAACGGGAGGAGAGTCCCGGCGCCGGTCGGCGAGAGTAGAAAATAACGAATGTCAGCACCACTTCCGCCGCGATCGATACGCTCTCATTCGCAGGATCGTTGGCCGCCATTTGTCAAACTACCTCCCTGCTGCCGTACAATAGGAAAGCCTCTCGAAGCCGGGATGGCGGAACTGGCAGACGCAGCGGACTCAAAATCCGCCGACCTTCGGGTCTTGGGGGTTCGACTCCCCCTCCCGGCACCAACCCCAAAAGCCCACAGAATACGCGGCTAGCTGGTGCTAGCTCCCGCACGAGATGCACCTCTGGAGCAGACACAGCGATTTCGCGTCATATTTGGTCACGAAATGAAATCTATCACATTGAAATTCATAGGTTTATGGACACGTACCTTAGTATGTGTGGCTTACACGTCAGTTACACATTTTGAGATTCGCACCGGCCTTCCAAGCGAATAAAAATGGTGGGATAACCCTTAACCTAGGCGGCAAGGCTTCACGTTCTACAAGCGTCCAAACCACAGCCTGTGGTGCTCAAGCTGATGAGGATAAGAGTGGGAAGCTATTTCGATGAGGACGGGAGCCGCTGGTAGCGATATCCCCGAGGTTTGAGCTGCTGATTCACGTATGTGCCTTTGGAGTCGGCGGTTAGGGATGCGGCATATTCCTCGGCGGGCACGTCAAAGTATTGATAGACCTCGCCCGATTGGCGAAACTCCAGTTCCAATACGCGTTCCTGGGGAGCGTAGCCGATGATGGCGATACTGTTGGACTCTACCGGAACTCTCTGCATTTTCGAATCGAGCGCCTTCCGGGCGCTCTCTCTACTTAGATGCGAATGACTTGAAGGAAGGAAATTGCCCACTTGTCTAGACAGTCACAACCGGACGCTTACACCTTCATCCACTGCGACGCCCGAAGACCACGAAATCCAGTCACACCCACAAGCAAGATATTGGCTCCGCAACAAGACGGTCGCCGAAAGGGACCGGACTTCCGCCATCGTAGAGAACGACTCCCAGCTTGAAGTTATCGCCGCAGGCCTCCGCCAACTTTCGGAGTCCCTTGAAGTCGCCAGCATTCACGGTAGCGCTCGCTTTGACTTCGATACCGACCAATGTGCCGCTTCCCGTTTCAATCACAAGGTCAACCTCGTCCTGATCTTTGTCCCGGTAGTGGTATAAAGCGCAGCTCTCACCAAACCAAGACGCCTGTTTCAACACCTCAGAGAAAACAAACGTTTCCAGCAACGGCCCGAACATTGTCCGGTCTTTCGCGACCCGCTCCACACTGGCTCCTAAGAGTGCGCCGAGCAGACCAGAGTCAAGGAAATGCAGCTTGGGTGTCTTTACCAAACGCTTCAAGTGGTTCCGAAACCACGGTTCCACCCGACGAACGAGAAACAACTGCTCCAGGATGGCCACGTATTTCCTTGTGGTTTTGTCGTCGAACCCAACTTGGCCGCCTGTCTGTGTGAAATTGGTGAGCTGGCCAGAATGGTGGGCAAGAACCTGTAGCAGACGCGGCATTTGGTCGAGTTTTTCCACGTCGGCAACCTCGCGCACATCCCGCTGCACGAGGGCTCTTACATAATCGCGTGCCCATGTCTGGCGTCGTTTCGGATCTTCGCGCCGCAGCATTTCGGGGTAGCCACCAATCAAGACGGCCTGTACTAGGTCTTTGCCGATCATTGGCTCCGCAGGTTTGCCAAACTTGCTATCGAACGCTGCTTTGAGGAAGCCCGGCTTCTTACCTCGGATTTCGGCCCTCGAGAGAGGCAGAAGGCTCACGATCTCCATGCGGCCAGCCAGACTCTCCGAGACTTGAGGCAGAGTGAGAATATTGGCTGAGCCCGTCAACAGAAACCGGCCGGGCCGGCGATCATCATCCACTGACTTTTTGATAGCCCGGAGAAGGTCGGGCACTCGCTGTACTTCGTCAATGGTCGTTCGGTCAAGAGCGCGCACCAACCCAGTTGGATCGCTGCGCGCAGCAGCCAGAACTGTGTCGTCGTCCATGCTGATGAATTCGCGTTTGCCCCCTACTAAATCGCGGACCAGCGTGGTCTTGCCACACTGGCGCGGCCCCGTAACCATGACGACCGGCGTGTCCTTGAGCGCGGTAGCCACCAGTTCGGCGGAAAAGCGAGGAAACAGCACGTGATGGGTATCGTCCATACCGGATAGAGGCTCCGTCTAATTCGGATTAATGGCTCGTCCATTTCGGATTATAGACTCGTCTAATCCGGAATGGAACCCCGAAACGGTTCCGGGAAACGCATTCCGGCTTGTGGTCAGACCAAGGATTCCGATTCCCCAACCAGATTTTGTCGATGGCCCCAGTCAATACGATCTGAGCACAGTGTGTGGTCCCCATCGCCTCCATAACAGCGCCGACACTGAGGGCATTTGTGGAAAGAAGCGGCCCGAGATGCCTTGAAAAATCCGTGAGACTTACACAGTGACTTTCACAGTTTTCATATTTTGCTCCAGTTATGTAGTTTATTTTCAATACTTAGCTTGAATACGCAGCGGACTCAAAATCCGCCGGTACTTGATACCTTGGGGGTTCGACTCCCCCTCCCGGCACCAGCAGTAGACCCTCGACATTTCGACCAAACATTTACACAGAGCCTGCCAGGTCGCAGATCGCCCGGAACTGAAATCCACCTTTCTGCGTTAATCAGTTTTCATTGATGGAATTTGCAACACTTCCCGCATGTGTTTTGTTCCGTTGATTTCTGTCGATTGGCGGTATGTACCTCCGAAATCTGTTTTAATTACGGAGTCCATCGCATTCTGGAGATCAACAAACCCAGCCATCAGTGTGTGTGGAGGCTGGAGGGGCGAGTTCGTGAACGTGATGCGAGAGGCTCCAGCAGTAAGAAGTGCAATCGGTCAGTTTCGAGCTACGGTAGGCGCGGCGTTCGTGCTCGCCTGCCTTATGTTGCTTGTTGCCTGTCAAGGGGTGAGCACTGGCGGTTCGAACCAAGAGCCGGTTGGCAGCCTCGTGCTTGGGAACTCCAGTCTCGATTTTGGGAACGTCACTCCGAACACAACCAAGACTCAAACGGTCACCGCTACGAACTCCGGAGAGAAGGCCGTCACGATCAGCGGAGCCTCCATCTCTACCAAGTATTTCGCTCTGGCGTCGCCAACGTTACCGGTCTCGGTTGCGGCGGGAGGAAGTATCACTCTCAGTATTTCGTTCACCCCGAACGCGGCGACAACATTCAGCGGAACACTGACCGTTACAAGTGACGCTACAAATTCCCCAGCCAGCGTCTCGCTTGCTGGAACTGGAGTATCCACAACATCGCCAGAGCTTAGTGTCTCGCCGTCGAGTCTAGGATTGGGAATCGTAGTGGTGGGGTCGAGCGGAACTGCGACTGGTACGCTGACAGCTACGGGCGGCACGGTCACCGTGACTGCCGC
>Ga0335084_10001354_pt1 | contig 22866 bp, 22 predicted proteins | sample Lox_Sample_44_FD_206721 | JGI IMG/M metagenome (GOLD analysis project Ga0335084, IMG submission 206721) | Soil microbial communities from Loxahatchee National Wildlife Refuge, Florida, United States - Lox_Sample_4.4 | ecosystem: Environmental > Terrestrial > Soil > Wetlands | place: USA...
ACCGCCCCCATCGACTCGGCGACCGAGACGAGAATGCCGCCCACGAAGGCTCCCGGGAGGCTGCCCATGCCTCCGATGATGACGATATTGAACGAGGTGACGGACAGTCCGAGGCCGCTCGTAGGCTGAAAAGGCAGGATAGGCGAGACGAGAGCCCCCGCCGCGCCGACGCACGCCGCGCCGACTCCGAAGGCGGCGCCGTAGACCTTGCGTACGTCCGTGCCGATGACGCGCGCTCCGTAGGGATTGTCCGCCGCGGCGCGCATGCTGCGCCCGAGGTCCGTGCGCGCGAGAAAGAGCCAGAGCGCGCCCGTGAGCGCCATGGCCAGGCCGAAGGTCAGCAGGCGCGCCAGGTCGACGAAGATGGGGCCGAGCCACACCGTGGCCTGCGAGAGCGGCGAGCGCACGCGCGCGGGGTCAGGGCCGAAGGTCACCAGCGCGGCATTCTCGAGGACGAGGGCCACGCCGAGCATGAGGAGGATCTGCATCTCGTGCGGCGCGTCCACGATGCGCTCGACGAGACCCCGCTGGACCACGAGCCCGAGGAGGAAGAGCGCCACCGCACAGACGACGAAGCCCACGTACGGATCGATCCCGGCACGGACGGAAAGCATCCAGGCCAGGTACATGCCCCACACCATCATGTCGCCGTGGGCAAAGTTGACGACCCGCATCACCCCGAAGATCAGGGTGAGGCCGACGGCCATCAGGCTGTACACACCGCCGAAGAGAAAGCCGCTGAGCAGGCCCTGCCCGATGAGGGTCGGATCCACCCTACTCCCCCACCAGCCAGGGCCCGCCGGCGGTCAACGCTTGGGACGAGGAAAGACGAACTTCTGAAGCGCTGCCTCCTTGGGCCAGACCGCGACGGCCTTCTGTCCAAGGATCTGTATCATGGTCGTGACGGCATTGGGGTTGTCGCCGATCTCGTCGAAGACGATGGGCCCCGCGTACTGCATGAGACCGTTGGCGTAGTTGGTCTTCTTCATGCTTTCGACGATGGTGTCCGGATCGGTAGACTTCGCACGCTCGAGGATGTCCGCGATGAGCGACATGCCGTCGTAGGAGTATCCGGAATTGGTGTCGAAGGTCTTGCCGCCCGAGCGCTTGAGATAGTCCTCGGCCACCTTCTGGGTGCGCGGATTCCTGAAGTTCGCCCACGGCGTGCTGGCCATCACGTATTCCAGGTCTTCCTTCAGGACGGCGATCTGGCCCGCCTCGTAGAGGCCGGGGCTTCCCGGCCCGACAATGCCCATGATGTCGAGCCGCTGCTTGCGAATCTCGGGCAGCAAGAGCTGGGCGCTGGCGGGGCGCGTGATGGGGGCGATGATGTCGGGCTTGGCCGCCTTGGCCCGCGAGACTTCCGTCGAGAGGTCCTGGGGCGGCTCCGGCCACGGGATCACGTCGACGATCTCCCAGGACGGCTTGGCCGTCGCATGGGCCGCCTGAAAGCCCTTGGCATTGTTCTGGCCGAAGAGATCGTTGCAGTACATGAGGACGACGCGCTTGGGCGAGACATTGGCCTCCTTGAAGACCTCGCCGAAGTACTGGACGGCCTTGCGGCCGAACGAGGAGCCGGTGGGGAAATTCCGGTACACGTACTGCACCTTCTGCTGCCCCTCGCGCACCGACTTGGCGACATTAGCGGTGATCGGATCGGCCGCCGCGATATCGACCAGGAACGGCACGCGCCGCTGCTGCGCCACGGGGACCATGGCTGCCGTGCTGCCGGAGTCGAAGGAGCCCATCAACATCTGCGCGCCCTGCGTGATGACGCGCTCTGCCTCGGTGCGCCCGACCTCCGGCTTGGTCTGGGTATCGCCGAAGATGAGCTCGAGCCTGGCCCCTCCCAGCCCTTTGATTCCACCGGCGGCGTTGATGGCATCGGCGGCCATCTGCGCGCCCAGCCGGCATGCCTGCCCCGGCTCGGCGAGCGGCCCCGTCACCGGGTGGACCACACCGACCTTGAAGGTCGGAGCCTGGGCTCGCAGGACCGCGGGAAAACCGGCGAGCGCGGTCAGACCGGCCGCCGCTCCGGCGGACTTGAGGAAGGCCCTGCGGTTCGTACTTTTGTTGCCTGAGCTCATCGTGACCCCCTTGTGATTTAAGCTCAACATGCTCTTCGCATGTTGACCGTGGGCCTACCGGGTTAGGTCGAACGCCGGAACCCCGGCTAACGTGGCATATCTTCACGCGTTCTGTTGACCATTACGTCAATCGCCGGAGCCTCGGCCAACGTGGGCATCTCTTCAGCGTTGGTGTCACTTCGAGGTGTAGTCGTAGAAGCCGCGGCCGCTCTTTCTGCCGAGGCGGCCCGCCATCACCATGCGCTTGAGGAGCGGTGGAGGCGCGTAGCGGGCTTCGCGGAACTCCTCGAACATGACCTCCGCCACGAACATGGTGGTGTCGAGCCCAACGAGGTCGAGGAGGGTGAACGGTCCCATCGGATAGCCGCAGCCGAGCTTCATCGCCTGGTCGATGTCCTCGAGGGTGGCCAGCCCGCCCTCGTACACGCGGATGGCGTCCAGCAGATAGGGCACGAGCAGTCGGTTGACGATGAAGGCCGTCGAGTCCTTGGCCAGCACGGGGACCTTGCCGACGGCCTGGACCCACTCGTAGGCGGCCTTCACGGCGGCTTCCTCCGTGAGGATGGACCGCACGACCTCGACGAGCTTCATGAGCGGCACGGGATTGAAGAAGTGGAGCCCCAGCACCTGCCCGGGCCGCTTGGTGGCGGCGGCCATCGCGGTGACATTGCACGAGGAGGTATTGGAGGCGAGCAGGGCGTGCGGCCGGCAGATGGCGTCCAGCTTGGCGAAGGTCTCGTTCTTCACCGCCTGGTTCTCGGTGATGGCCTCGATCACGAGATCGCAGTCCTTGAGATCCTCGAGCTGTGTCGATCCCTTGAACCGCCCCAGCGTCTCCTCCTTTGTCCGCTCGTCCATCTTGGCCTTGGCGACGAGACTCTCGAGGCTCTTGCGGATCCCGCCCAGGCCCTTGTCGAGAAACGCCTGGTTGGCCTCGATCACCACCGTGGGAAAGCCCGCCTGCGCCGACACCTGCGCGATACCGGAACCCATCAGTCCGCAACCGATTACCCCAACCTGCTTGATGGCCATGCCCGAGCGACCTCCTTGGACGATCTGAGGATTGTGGCGCGATACGCCGGCGGGACTCCTTGCGGCCGCGGCCCGGCGAGGACCGCTGGACCATCGTCTCGTGCTCCATATCGCGGGGCGGGCACGGATTCCGGATGGTCGTCGTCAGACCTGCGGCCTCGGCGCCATAGCGAACCGACCCGTCGGTCCATCAGTACGTTATGAGGGACTCGACGCGGTATCCCTTCAACCGCTCGCGCCCCTTCAGAAATGTCAGCTCGATCAGGACATCGCATGCCACGACGGTCCCGCCCAGCCGCTCGATGAGGCGCAGCGTCGCGGCCATGGTCCCACCCGTCGCGAGCAGGTCGTCCACGACGAGGACCCTCTGGCCGCTGCTGATGGCGTCCTGGTGAATGGCCAGCACGTCCCGACCGTATTCGAGCTCATACTCCTCCTCGATCACAGGACCCGGGAGCTTTCCCTTTTTCCGCACCGGCACGAAGCCGGCTCCCAACTGCTGCGCCAGCACCCCGCCGAATATGAAGCCGCGAGACTCGACGCCCACCACGACATCCACCTTGGTCGAGCGGTACTTGGCGGCCACATGATCTACCACGGAGCTCCACGCCTCTCCGTCCTTCAGCAGCGTCGTGATGTCCTTGAAAAGGATGCCTTCGGTCGGGAAGTCCTTGATATCGCGAATCTTTGCCGTGAGCGAAGCGACGTCCATGACGGGGAGAGATCTTACCCGCGGCCCCATTTTGACGCAACACGAAAAACCCTTCCCCGCTCAGGCGAGGAGGCGGTCGACGAGATGGTGAAGGTCCGTAACGACGACGTCCGCGTGAACGGCCGGCGGTCGCCCTCCCGCCGCCAGATGGACGCCGCGCATGCCCACACCCTGAGCGCCCGTGACGTCGGCGACCGGATTGTCGCCAACGTGGGCGGCGTCGCGCGCCTCGGCACCCAGGCTCGCCAGCGTCCGTCTGAAAATCTCCGGGTCGGGCTTGCGATAGCCGACTTCGTCGGAATAGGAGATGGCCGAGAAATGCCGGAGGAGATCGTAGCGCTCGAGGATCTGCCGCAGGACTATGCCGGGCGTGCGGCCGGTATTGGACACGATGCCGAGGGCGATGCCACGCGCCGCGAGCTCGTTGACGGCCTCCGCGGCACCCGGGTGCAGATCGGGCGGAAAGTGCAGCACGGGCTCGATATAGCCCGTTATCGCCTCCTGCAGGTGCGCCGCCTGAAGACCCGCGCAGATTCCCGGTACCGCAATGTCCAGGACGAGTTGCACCTGGTCGGCGATCGCAGGGTCGCGGTCGCGTGACCAGAATTGCTCATAGAGGACCCGCTCCGAGCGCTCGTAGGCGGCCTCGACCTCCAGCCTCCCGAGGCGGCATCCAGCCCGCTCCAGAGCCCGGGCGATCTCGTCGATGCGGCGCGTTCGCTGCCTCGCCAGGTTCGCAGGCGAGTCCGCCACGAGCGTCTCCCAGAAGTCGAATGTGACGGCCTTGATGGACATTGTCATTCAGCTGCGGGGGGCCTCGACATGGCCCCCGCACGTCCCCCTTCTCACGCCTGCGCGCCCTGCGCGGGCACGCCGCACCATGCTCGTCGTCTTCATTGGAACCTCGGAGGGCGCTTTTCCAGGAAGGCGAGCGCGGCCTCGCGGCCTTCGCCCACCGCGTAGTTCTGGGCGAAAGCGTTGATGCTGAGGCGGGTAGCGGTCGCCAAATCCGTGTTGCGCCACCGGATGATCAGCTCCTTCTGGATCCTGATCGCGGTGGGCGCGCAGGCGAGGATCTTCTCGACGAGCTCGGTGGTCGCCCCTTCGAGCTTGTCGCCGGGGGCGACACGATTGACCAATCCCCACTCGAGAGCCTGCTCGGCGCTGATGCTGTCTCCCGTCAAGAGCATCTCGGCCGCGCGACCGGGACCCACGAGGCCCGGCAGGAGGGCGGCCTCGATCACCGAGGGAGCGCCAACCTTGACCTCGGGCAGCCCCATGGGCGCGCCGGCGGCCGCGACCCGCAGGTCGCAGGCCATAGCCAGCTCGAACCCGGCGCCGAGACACGGGCCGTTCACCATCGCGATCGTCGGGAAGGGCGCGTCGTGAACTGCGTGAATCGCCTCGTGGAGCGACGTGATCAGGGCCTTGGCCGAGGCTGGCGTGAGGTCCCGCAGTACCTGCACCTGCATGCCGGCGGTGAAGGCGCGGCCGGCGCCCGTGACCACCGCCGCCCGTACGCGCTCGTCTCGCGTCAGCCGCTCGAAGGTCATCCGCAGCTCGGCAATCAGCTCGGGAACAATGAGATTCAGCGGCGGGCGGTCCAGCGTCACCCAGGCGCAGCCGCCGCGCTCCTCGACGCGAACCAGCGCGGGCACCGGCGCTAGTACCGGCGCATGGACGGATCGACCGTGCGGGCCCACGCGTCGAGACCGCCGGCCAGATTCCGGACATTGCCGAAGCCGAGGCTTCGCAGATACTCGGCCACGGCGGCGCTCCGGACGCCCTGATGGCAGTAGACGACCGTCTCGGCGCCCGGATCGAGCTCGTCGGAGCGAAGCTCGATCTCCTCGATCGGAATGTGCAGGGCGTGCTCGAGCCGGCAGAGCCGTGTCTCCCAATCCTGGCGGACGTCGAGCAGCACGAGCGGCTCCGGCTGTCCCAGGCGCGTCTTCAATTCAGCGGGCGTAAGCTCCGAGCTCATGCGGGTGTATCCTCCGTCCAGCAAGATATCATGCCGTGCCACGGTCGTCGGGGAGGAGGATCGAGGTCTCGGGCGAGACCTCGACTCTCACGTGATCGCCCAGCTTGAAGCTTCGTCCCACGAGGGCCGAGGTGATCATCTCCACCTTGATCGTTCCTCCGGGGATGCTCACGTCATAGAACTGGCGTGAGCCCTCGAAGACGTGCGCCGCCACCGTGCCCGGGAGGCCGCCCGGCGACAGCGCGGCCTCCTCCACCCGGAGCGCCTCCGGCCGGAGACAGAGCAGCGCCGGATCGCCGACCGACCACACATGCGTGCCCGAGCCCACCGGCAACCGCGCGCCGCCCTTCGTCTCCACGACCACGCCGAGCTCGCGCAGCTCGATCACGCGCACGGGCACGAGATTGGCCGCGCCCACGAACTCCGCGACGAAGGCATTGCGGGGCTTCCAGTAGATGTCCTCGGGTCGGCCTTCCTGGACGATGGTGCCGTTGGAGAGCACGGCTATCCGCGTCGACAGCGAGAGCGCCTCGGCCTGGTCGTGGGTCACATACAGCGTGGTGATGCCGACGTCACGCTGAAGCCTTGCCAGCTGGTGGCGCATCTGCGAGCGAAGCTGCGCGTCGAGATTGGACAGGGGCTCATCGAGGAGGAGCAGGCGCGGCTGGACGACGAGCGTGCGCGCGAGGGCGACGCGCTGCTGCTGGCCGCCGGAGAGCTCGGAGGGCCGCCGCCCCTCGAAGCCCTCGAGCCCGACCTGCGCCAGCGCGGCCTTGACCTTTTGCTGGAGCAAGGCGCCCGTTACCCGGCGCTCGCGCAGCCCAAAGGCGACGTTCTCAAAGACATTCAGGTGGGGCCACAGCGCGTACTGCTGGAAGACCATGCCGAGATTCCGCTTCCAGGGCGGCACGGCGTCTATCGGCTCGTCGTCGACGAAGATGCGCCCCTCGTCGGGGACGGCGAAGCCCGCCAGCATTCTCAGGAGGGTTGTCTTGCCGCACCCGGACGGACCGAGCAGGGTGTAGAACTCGCCCGGACGTATGGACAGCGACAGGTCCCGGACGGCCCAGCGCGCGCCATAGCGCTTGCCCACCTTCTCCATGCGCACCTCGGAGAGGCGCACCACCGTCTCATCCTGCTTCACGCTCTGACCTCCTTCGATGCGCCCCCCGGCCCTGACAGGCTCCTGAGCAGCGGCACTACGAGGAGCCCGATACTAGCAAGCACCAGGTAGACCGCGCCCGGAGGTATCCAGGCGAGGAGGGTCGTGGCGATGACCGGGCCCATGAATGCGGCCGCGATCCGGGAAGAATTCACGATGCCGATGGCCGTTCCGGACGCCCGCTGGGCGATGGCGGCCACCGACAATGGAAAGACCGGCGCAATGCAGAGCACCTGCAGGAACCGGAGCACCCCAAAGCTCCACACGTCGGGTGCGGCGGCGAGGGCCGCCAGCCCCAGGGACGAGGCCACCAGGAACCAGACGATGGTGCGCCGGTCACCCACGATCTCTCCCAGGCGCGGGGCGGCGAACGCGCCGGCGGCGGCGGCGGCGCCGGTGACGAAGAGCAGGAGCCCGCCGACCTCCAGCGTCATGGCCGGGGCGACGCCGAGCCTCGGCAGGATTTGCGGCAGGATAGCAGTGAGGAAAAAGATCTGTATGGAGCCGGCAAGGACCAGCAGGCAGACCGTCCCCACCTCACGGACCGACGCCGTCTGTGGACGCTCGTGCTCGGACCGGGCTACCGGGCGGTACGGCACCCCCCAGGCCACCATGGCCGAGCAGGCCCATAGCATGAACCCCGCGACCACGAACGAGCCGCGGAAGCCCAGGCGCGCCGCCGCAAACGCGCCGACGGCGGGTCCCAGCACCTGGCCGAGCGTCATCCCCGACTGTATCGACGCCACGCCCCGGCGCACGTCGCCGCCCGATCGGCCCGCCATGATGAAGGCGAACGTGGACACCGCACCCATGAAACCCAGGAGCATGCGGGAGAAGAACAGCTCCGGCAGGGTGCGCGCGGCCGCCATGAGGAAGAACCCACTGCCCTGGAGCAGCTGGGTCCAGATATACGAGCGCTTCGGATGACGCTCGCCGAAGAGCTTCGCTGAGAAGGGCGCGGTCACCACGGTCACGAGGGAGCTGACGCCGAGGATCCAGCCCGTCCAGCGCAGCGTCGCCGTCGCGTCCACCGTCGACATCTTCTGGATGTAGAAGGGCAGGCTGACGAAGACGAACGACCACGCGAAGCTGCCGAAGAACATCGAGAAAGGCAGGATCCAGTCTTTCCGAAGCTCCCGCATGGCCATGATTAGAGGCGGAAGAGGCTGCCCGGCCCGCGCCGGGCGAGGCGCGTGGAGAGCCAGGTTCCCGCCCCGACGAGCGCGATGGCGACCACGCCAAGCGCGGCGCCGGGACCGCGGCCCACGGCCGACTGCATGTAGAGGTAGACCCCATAGGACAGCGGGCCCAGCTCGACCCGCGGGACGAGAAGCATCGTCGAGGAGAGATCCACCGACGAGCTGACGAAGGCCAGGAGCCCGCCGGCGAGGAGCCCGCGCCCCATCAGCGGCAGCGTCACCTTGACGAAGGCGCGCGTGCGGTTCGCGCCCAGGTTCTGCGCCGCCTCTTCGAGCGACAGCGGCAGCTGCTGAAGCGCCGCGTACGCGCTGCGCACCGTGTACGGCAGCCGCCGCACCGCGTAGACCACCACGAGGATCATCCAGGTCGAGGTGAGCGGCGCGCCCAGGCCCGGCACGCTCCAGCCGTGAAAGATGCGCAGGTAGCCCACGGCCAGCACGACGCCCGGCACGGCCAGGGGCATCGTGGCCATGGCGTCGAGCCACTGTCGACCGCGGGCGCGCCCGCGCAAGAGGAGCCACGCGATGACCGCGCCCAGGCCCAGGTCCAGGGCGGACGCAAGCAGCGCGTAGCGAAGCGTGTTCCAGATGAAGTGCGGCGCGCGGAAGAGGATCTCCTCGTAGTTGGCCATGGTGTAGACCGAGGGCAGCGGGGTGAGGCTCCAGACTTTGGACACGGACAAGAGCGCGATGCCGGCATGCGGGAGCAGCGCCGGCCCGAGGAGGAGGATGGCCATCGCCCACGCCGCGAAGGTCCCGCTCGCGCCGAGGACCCCGGCCGGCGTCTCCCCGCTCCGGCCGACGGCGGTGAACTCGGCCCCTCCCACCAGCCGCTTCGTGACCCAGAGCGCGCCCAGGGAGAGCGCCACCAGGACGACGCAGATGACGTAGCCGTCCACGTCGGTCAGCCCGACGGTCGTCACGCGCACATACGCCTGTGGCGCCAGAAGGGTCGTGTAGTTGAGCATGAGCGGCGTGCCGAGATCGTCGATGACGCGTATGAAGGTCAGGAGCGCCCCCGCCGCGTAACCCGGAAGCGACAGCGGCAGCAGAATGCGCCGAAACAGCCGGAACCCGGACGATCCCAGGTTCTGGGCCGCTTCCTCGAGCGAGCGGTCGAGCGCCGAGAGGGCGGCCGCGGTGTTCAGCAGGATGAAGGGGAAATAGTGAAGGGTCTGCACGAGAACGACGCCGCGGAGGCCTTCCATGAATGGCACGGTGACACCGAAGCGGTCGAGCAGGAAGAGGTTGACCATGCCGCTCCGGCCGAGGATTTGCTGGAAGGCAACGGCCCCGACGAACGGGGGAATGACAAGCGGCAGCAGGCCGAGCGTGGTGAGCAGTCCCCGCCCCGGGAAACTGTAGCGCACCGTGAGCAGCGCCAAAGGTACCGCGATGAGGCTGCCGAGCGCCACGGCGAGCAGACCCGTGAGCACGGTATTGACGAGCGCTTCGCGAAAGAGCGGGCGGGCGAAAAAGGCCAGGAACGGCGCGAGCGTCGGCCGCCCGTCCACCATCACGGCCACGGACAGCACCTGGAGGAGCGGATACACGATGCCCGCGCCCAGCAGGAGGAGCAGGCCCCACACAAGCGCGCTCTCGGCGCCTGGGCGCCGGATCACGACATGTTTGATATTCGAGCCGAGACGCTGCCGAGCTGCCGCAGGCACGAGAGCGGCGAGGCGAGGGCTGACGCTGTTCGAGCCGAGACGGGCAGCGAGGCGAGGGCTGACGCTGTGCGAGCCGAGACGGGCGGCGAGGCGAGGGCTGACGCTGTGCGAGCCGAGACGGGCGGCGAGGCGAGGGCTGAATAGATCGCGCTGAAAGGAAACGCCCCGGCTATGCCTTCGCGACACCTCACCGCCAAGAGGCGAGGGCTTCCTGGCGAGTCGGATGGATACTCATGGCTTGCGCGAGGCGGGTGATCTCGAAGATGGCGCGTACATCATCCTGCAGCGCGCAGAGCCGGACGTCGCCCCCCGCGGCCCGCGCCTGCTTCATCGCACCGATCAGGGCGCCGATGCCGGAGCTGTCGATATAGCCCACGTCGTCCAGGTCGACGAGGAGGCGCGATTGGCCCCGGTCGAGAAGGCCGGCGAGCGCGCGCCTGACGTCCTGGACCGTGGCCATGTCGAGGTCTCCGCGCGGAGCCACAATGGCCACTCCGCTCGATTGCGTCACGTCAATTTCCATGTGCATTCCTGGCCGGCTTCAATGCCGGCAGTCAGTCATGTGCGGGTCGCGCCGGGCGACGTGGAGGCCGGGCCCCGTCCCGGACGATACTTCACCATGGTCCACCGGGTGCCGTGCTCGCGGGCCACGTCGATGGAAAGGCTGTCCGCGATCGTCTTGACGAGGAAGATCCCATAGCCGCTCTCCGGCATGGACTCGAGATTGGGTGACTCGTATCGCTCAGGACTGAACGGCTTGCCGAAGTCCTCCACCTCGATGACCAGGGATTCATCCGACGATCGAACCGAGACATTGATCGGCTGGCCGCCCTGGCCGTCGTAGGCGTGCTGGATCGAGTTCGCGCAGAGCTCGCCTACCGCGAGGAGAAGATTGGGTTGCTCCGGTTTGGGAATGCCGTGGCCATTGAGCTCCTCACGGAGCCACTTCCGCAGCCGGAGAAGATGCTCAGCCTCGCTCGTCATCGAAAAGGTGCTGGCCGGAGCATTCGAGGTCATGGGAGGCTCACCTGCACGTCGGGCCGGCCAGTTGGTTCAAGATGGCGCCGCACATGATCAATTGCAGAATAGCATGGAGCCCCCGCGGGGCCGCCTGAGTGCGCGGGGGCGGATCCGGGTCGGATGTCGGCGCCCCTTGCATGTCCGGCGTGTGCCGGATACAGGATATCCGTCACACCATTGATAAGAAAGGATTCTTGGCAGTGGCATGGGATTCGCCCAGAATAAGTGGCAGTGACGACACTCAAACTCCAAGTCTCGCGAAGGGGCATCGGCTTGGTCGGGTTGTCGCTGGGGCGGCGGCACAGAACACTTGGCTGAAGGCAGGCCCGAATGAGGGTCTCCCCCGGGGTAACGCGACCGATCACCTCCCGGTCACGGGTGGTGACGGCTTGCGTCGTCGGGTGCGAGAGACGGAAGCATGCAGAACCCCTGCGCCCCCACCCCCAGCGGCACATTGAACTTGCTGCGGAAATTCTCCAGCGCGACGGCCGCGGTCAGCTCCACGATCTGGGCCTCGTCGAAGACGGCGCGGATCCGCCCGAATAGCTCGTCGCTCACGCGCTGGCCCGTGATGGTCATGGCTTCCGCGTACTCGAGCGCCGCGCGTTCCATCTCGGAGAAGCGGCGGCTCCCGCGCCAGACCGGCACCTCTCGAATCTTGTCCTCGTCCGCCCCTGTCTGCATCCCCCTGGATGCGTTGATGTCAATTCAGAAGGGGCAGCCATTGATGAGGGCGACCCGCAGATAGACCAGCGGCAGCAGCGCGGGGGGCAGCCGCCCCGACTTCTCGATGGAAGCCGAGAGCTGCTTGGCCGCTTTCAGGATGGGGGGGCAGTGAGCGTAGACCTTGGTGGTGTTGAAGACGGCACCGAACAGCTCGCGCTCCTTGGCGAAGATGTCCTTCAGGATGGGGTCACCGCCGTCGTCCTCGATCTCGCGCACTCTGGGCATCGTGTCTACCTCATGCGTGCGGCCTGATCCGCACGATCCTGGGCCTTGCCGTAGTTGGTCTTGGCCGCCGTGTCCCACTCCGTCTCGAGCCGCGACTTCACGTCGGGCTTATCCTTGAAAGCATCGTTGAACGCCTTGTCGGACGCCTGCCTGGCGTCGAGCGGCACCGTGCTGGCAAGCCGTCGCGCCTCGGCGAGCTCCCGCGATCCGTCGTCGAGATTCTTTCCCTGCGCCCGCACCTTCCCCGCCCTCGCCTCCGCCGCGTAGATGGCGCCCCAGGCCGCCTTGAGCTCGGCGTGGCGGAACGTGATGATGTGGTCGAAGAGGGCGTTGACGACATTGCGCCGCGACGAGGACAGCTTGTCGTCGAACTCGACGCCCCCCAGCTTCATCGTGAACGGGTTGGGATAGCTCTTGGGCGCGCGCGCGTAGAGGGCCGGCACCACGGGGAGCCGGCCTATCTCGGGCGAGAAGAGCTTGAGCTGCCCTTCATCCGAGAGCAGGTACTGCACGAAGGCCCGCGCGTTCTCCCCATTCGGGCTGTTCCTGATCACCGCCACCGAGGCCGGCACCACCGCGGTGAGCGTGGGATACGCGAAGTCGATGGGCTGCCCGGAGGCGATGGCAGAGAGACCGAAGAAGTCGATGACCACACCGATGCCGAGCTGACCAGAGATCACGGCCTCGGGCACACCGAAGCTGCGCTCGGCGATGGCGCCCATGTTGCCGCCCATCTGCATGAGGAGCGCCCAGCCCTTCTCCCACCCATACGCCTGCAGAATGACCTCGACCGTGAGATGGGTGGTGCCGCTGCGCGAGGGCGCCGAGATCGAGAGGTGCCCGTGATAGCGCGGGTCGGTGAGATCGGTCCACTCTTTCGGAGCGGGCAATTTATGGAGTGCCAGATAGCGCGTGTTCCACATGAGTCCATAGCCTGACACGGCGAAGCCCCAGTACTGCCCGTCCGGATCGTGGAGCGGGAACCCGCCCACCTTGGCCGGCATGCGGTCCAGCGATTCCCTCGGCAGGGCGATCTTGTCCAGGAGGCCGTCCGCTTTGAGCGTCTGGAAGGCGTCCACCGCCGAGGCCCACATGATGTCGGCCTCGGGCTTTGCACGCGTCTCCCGCAGGTACGTCACCGCCTGGTTGGTCTGCTGCTGCTTGATGATCACCTTGACCCCCGGGTTCTTCTGCTCGAAGGCCTGCTTGTAGGCCTCGAAGAGCTCCTTGGGGAAGGAGGTCAGCACCACCACCTCCCGCGTCGGCGCCGCGCCCGCCTGAGCGCAGAGAGCCGGCATCATGGTGGCAAGCGCCAGCGCGAGGGCGAAGCGCTTCACGGCCGCTTCAGCACGAAGGTCGTCATGTCGTCGGCCATGCGACCCGAGGCGCCCGCCAGCGTCTCCGTTGTGAGCGCCTCGGCCTGTCTCTGGGGGCTCTCTCCGCGAACCCGATCGAGCGTCCGGAGCACGCGCTCGAGGCCCGCACGCGCGCCGTCCGCGCTGGGCGCCTCGATCACGCCATCGGTGAGCATGACCAGGCTGTCACCCGACTCGAGGTCCACCTCGGCCTCTTCGAACACCGCCTCCTCAAAGACGCCCAGCATCATGCCACCCACGCTGACCGCTTTCGGCGCCGCTCCCCGCCGCACGAGGATGGGCTCCGGGTGGCCGGCCGAGGCGAGGGCCACCCGGCCCACCCGGCCGGGAAAGAGCACCGCGACCACCAGGGTCACGAACATCGAGGGCGGCAGGTCGCGGCAGAGCGAGGTGTTGAGCCGCGTGAGGACTTCAGCCGGCTCAGACAGCCCGCGGGCGATCTCCCGGAGCAGCGTGCGCACCATGACCATCAAGAGCGCAGCGGGGATGCCCTTGCCCGACACGTCACCGATGGCCACCGCGATGCGCTCGCCCATGGGCAGGATGTCAAAAAAGTCCCCGCCGACCATGGTGGACGGGCGAAGCACCGCGCCCGCCTCCAGCCCGGCGAGGATCGGCGGAACGGCGGGCGCCAGCCTCGCCTGGATGTCGCGCGCGGCCTCGAGATCGCGCGTGAGCTGGGCGACACCCTCGGTGGACGACCAATCGCCGAGCACGCCCAGGAGCGGAGCGGTCAGCCGCGCCATCGCGGTGCGCTTGAGCAACGATTGCACGCGCACCAGCATCTCCGAGGGCTCGAAGGGCTTCGCGACGTAGTCGTCGGCCCCGCGCTCGAAGCCACGGACCTTGTCGGCAAGCTGGGTCTTGGCGGAGAGCATGATGACCGGGAGATGGGTCGTCGGCCCTTGCTCGCGGATGCGCTTGAGCGTCTCGAGCCCGTCCAGCCGCGGCATCATCACGTCGAGGATGACGAGGTCCGGCGGCTCCCGGCGGATGGCCTCGAGAGCCTCGATGCCGTCGCCCGCCGTCTGCACGTCGAAGCCGGCCCGGCGCAAGGTCACGGTCAGCACGGTACTGATGTCGACCTCGTCGTCCACCACGAGGATGCGCGAGGGGCTCATCGGCGAAGGCTCCGATCCAGACGAAGGTTGGCGCGGACCGCGGCCAGGAGATCCAGACGCGAGAAGGGCTTGGTCAGGTGCGCGGTGGGTCCGAGCGCCCGCGTGTCATCGGCGTCCAGCTCCACCCCGGAGAGAAGCACCACCGGGATCTCCCGTGTCCGCTCGGTCTCGCGGAGCAGACGGATCGCCTCGAAGCCGTCGAGGTCGGGCAGCATGAGGTCCATGGTGATGAGGTCGGGCAGCCGTTCCCGCGCCATCTCGACCGCTTCGAGCGCGCGGCCGGCCTCGAGCACGCGGAAACCCTCGAGCTCGAGCTGATCTCTCAAAACGCCGCGAATGTCCGGCTCATCGTCGACGACGAGAATCAGCGGGGTGTCTCCCTCGACGGCCTCGCGTCGGTCGTCGGGCACCGTCCCCGCCGTCGCCGGCACGGGCAGTGTGACGATGAACGTGGCGCCCCGCCCTGGCTCGCTCTCCACGCTGATCGAGCCACCGTGTTCCTCCACGATGCCGCGACAGATGGCCAGCCCGAGGCCGGTGCCGCCGACCGCCCGGACATTGCTCCCGTCGAGCTGCTGGAACTTCTTGAAGAGCTTGCCCATGTCTTCGGGAGCGATGCCCCGGCCGCGGTCGCTGACGCGGAACTCGACCTGCGCCCCGGCGCGGCGCGTGGTCACCTTCACGGTCGACCCGGGCGGCGAGAACTTGATGGCATTCGACAAGAGATTGGTCACCACCTGCACCATGCGGTCCGCGTCCACGCGCACCGGCGGCAGGTCGCGCTCGATCTCGGATTCGATGACGATGTTGCGGGACTCGGCGAAGGCCGCGATGCCGTCGACCGCCACCGAGACGAAATCTGTCACTCCGTGCAGACCCAGCTCCAGCTGGATCTGCCCGGCTTCGATCTTGGAGATGTCGAGGATATTCGTGATGAGCCGGATCAGGCGGTCGGTGTTCTTGACCGAGATGTCCACGAGCTGCCGCTGGGTCGCGTCGAGCTGGAGCGCCGGATCGGACAGGAGCAGGTGGAGCGACCCCTTGATCGACGTCAACGGCGTCCGCAGCTCGTGGGAGACCGTCGACACGAACTCGGTCTTCATGCGGTCGATCTCGCGCTGGCGTGTGACGTCGTTGAGCGTGATCGTGACGCCCACGGGGGCGCCCAAGAGATCGCGCATGGGCGCGGCCCGCCAGCCGAGCGTGCGGGCAGTGGGCCCTCTGAGCTCGAGATCGCCTGACGCGGCGGTCGCCCCCCCACCCGCCATCACGGAGAGCAAGGCCCGTCCGCCGGGCTGCTCCCAGCTCACCAGCGGGCGCAGGGTCTCCACCAGTCGCTCGAAGGGGCGACCCACGACCTCGTCCGTTCCCACCCCCAGAAGCTCGGCCGCCTGGCGATTGAAGGCGACGACGCGACCGCTCAGGTCGGTCACGAGGAAGCCGTCGGAGGTGGAGGCGAATACCTGCTCGAGGTGCGTCTTCTTGTTTTCCGCCTCCTCGAAGAGCGCGGTGTTGTCGAGCGCCATGGCGAGCTGGTCGGCGTAGGCGGCGAGAAGGCGCGTCTCCGCCTCGGAGGGAGCGCGGGACCCGGAGAAGAGGAGCGCGAGACCCCCCAGAACCCGGCTGCGACCCCGGACCGGGAAGGCGGCAAGCCCGCGGGGCTCGGCCGCCAGGAGTCCCGCGGGAATCAGATCCGGGCGGGCGGCCGCATCCGCCACGAGGAGCGGCGCCTCGCGCCTTCGAAGCGGCTCGGCCAGCGCGCGCATGGCCTCCTCCGGCATCGCGCCCCAGCGGATCACCGTGCCTTGGCCCTGGCTGGCGTCGCCGAAGAGAATGATCGCCACTCCCTCGGCGCTGAAGGTGTGGCCCAGCCCGGCCAGAGCATCGGGCAGCAGGCGGCGCGCATCGAGCGTGCGGTGCAGCGTCCGCGCGGCCTCGTTGAGCAGCGCGGCGCCGGCCAGGTTGTACTGCGTCACGGTATAGAGCCGCGCGTTCTCGATGGCCACCGCGGCCTGGGCGGCCAGGCTCGACAGGACGCGCACGTCGCGTTCGGTGAAGCGGCGCCGTGCGCGCGCTCCGCCAAGGAGCACGCCGAAGACCTCGTCGCGGATGACGATCGGCACCGCGACGAAGGCGCGCGGGCTCTGACCGCCCTCGAGAGCCGCAATGGTTTCCGGACGATAGCGGAGCGACCCATCGATCTTCCAGTCCTCGGTGGCCACGGGGCGGCACTCGGCATAGGCGCGCCCGCTCACGCCCTCGCCGGGCTTCAGCACCATCCCGCGCATCATGGCCTCGGGAAGGTGGCGCCCGCGCACGAGGGTGAGACCGTCGCGCGCCGCGTCCCACCGGTAGAGGCCGGCCGCGTCGAGCTCGTCGGCGGCCAGCGCGCTCTCGGTGATGATGTCGAGGACCTGCTCGAGATTGAGCGTCGAGGACAGCCGGCGCGTCACCTCCACGAGGAGCGTGGCATCGCGCTCGCGCTGCTGCGTCTCGGCCCAGAGCCGGGCGGTCGACAAGAGGTTCTGGAGCTGCTGGCAGAAGATCTCGAACTGTGCCACACCGCGCCGGGTAAGGTTCCGGCGGTGGCGCGTGCTGTCTCCGAGGACCACGCCGATCGTGCGCTCCTGGAAGCGCAGCGGCACGGCGGCGAAACGCGTCGCGCGCAGGAGCGGATGATCGCGGAGGGCCGGATCGAGCGGCGGCAGGTCGGCCGCATCGGCATCCGAGAGCACCATGCTGGTCTCTCCCGACTCCCAGGCCCGCCCGATGCCACCGCTGCCTGCGAGGGGCACGGGGCGGCAGGCCGCCGGATCGGGATCGCTGGTGCCCGCGACCACGAGGGACACCCCGTCCGCGTCAGGCAGCAGCACGCTGATGCGATCGAACGCGAGAGCCTGCAGCGCCCCCTGCACGAAGGTGTCCACGCGCTGCTGGACGTCCATCGAGCGCATCATGGCCACCGTGATGGCGTGGAGCGCTTCCGAGAAGCGCCGCCGGTCCTGAGTGTCCTCGAAGAGCCGCGCCTTGGTCAGGGCCACCGCCGCGTGCTCGGCGAAGGAATCCATGACCTTGCTCTCACCGGGGGCGAGGGGATCGTGCGATCTGGAGAAGAGGCAGACCACACCCACCGCCTCACGGGCGACGAGAAGAGGCAGCACCACCACTCGCACCATGCCGGCCTCGACGAGCGCGGCGGGAATGCTTGGATCGGCGCCGCCAGCCGCGCGGGCGGCGAGATCGTCGACGATCACCGAGCGCCCCGATGCGGCAACCTCACCGACGAGCCCCTTCCCCAGGGCCAGCTCCAGGCCGGCCACCGCGCCGTCGTTCTCCTCGCCGGCGGCGGCCATGAAGCGGACCCGCTCGCCCTCGACGGTCCAGAGCCGGCACGCACAGCCGGGGAAGAGGGTGAGCGCGGCGTCGACCACCGCCGGCATGATGGTGTCGGGATCGAGAGACGCGGTCAGCGCGCGGCTGAGCCCGGTCAGAGTTTCAAGGCGCCGGGAGTACACCGACGACTCGGCATAGAGTCGCGCATTCCTGATGGCCACCGCCGCCTGGGCGACGAAGCTCTCGAGCAGCTCGCGCTCATCGGCTCCGAGCCTGAACGGCCCACGGCCGCAGAGAGCCAGCACGGCGAGCAATGATCCATCGAGCATCACGGGCACACCCAGGAAGCTGGTGAAGCCGTGTCCCCGCCACCAGTCGCGCGCGGGGAAGCGCGCATCGGAGAAGACGTCCGCGACGTCGAGCATGCCTCCCGCGGCGGCGACCCATCCGACGCTGCCCTCTCCGAATCCGATCGACGTGAAGGGCAGGTCAGCGCCGGGCCGCTCGTCCGAGACCGCCCGCAGCGCGAGTCGCCGTGAGGCCTGGTCGGCGATCCAGAAGGACACGAACGGGGCGCCGGTCAGCTCGGCCGCAGCGCGCGCGATGGCGCCGAGGGCCTCGCCCTCGTCGAGCGAGGAGGATATCACCTGGTTCACACGCGACAGCGCCCGGAGGCGTGCCGCTCGGCCCTCGAGCGCCACGCGGAGTCGCGCATTGCTGAGGAGCACCGCGGCCTGTTCGCCGATAGCGGCCAGGAGCGCCAGCTCCGCCGCCTCGAAGCGTCGTCGCCGCTCCCACCAGACAAGGTAGAAGGCGCCCGAGACCTCTCCTTCCAGGATGAGCGGAATCAGCAGCGCCGACTGATGCGGGAAGCCCCGGAAGGGCGCGGCGCTGAAGCGCCGGTCATTGGGGACATCGTCCGTCCAGACGATGCGCCCATCGACGAAGACCTCGCTGAGCTCACCGAGGTCGGCGGCGGCCAGGGTGCTCGCGGCGAGCGCCTCCACGGCATGGTGGGGCACCACGTGAGCGGCGATGGGCTGGAGCTCGCCCGTATGCCCGTCGATCAGGTGAGCCGAAACCGTCTCGGCTCCGGTGAGGCGGACGATCTCGTGGCAGATCAGGCGAAGCCCCTCGGCGAGGTCGGTGACCGAGCTGACGATGCGCGACACCGACAGAAGCCCAGTGGCCTCGCGCAGCCGGACCTCGAGCCCCTCCCCTGCCGTTGGCGATGCGGAGGGATCACCGGGTCCTGAGGAGCCGTGCGCCGCAGGAGGCGTGGGGTTCGCCGTCGTGTCGCTCATTGCGGGTACGGCCAGTATACAAGGACGGAACCCGGCAGAACGACAGGCTTATTCTGCACTCAAGGCTTGACTCCACGCGCTGCGTAGTAGTTGAGAGTGAAGGCGAATTGGCCCGAGGCGGCAAGGCGCTCGACGCCGGTGAGCCATCGGCCCGCCGCCGCCGGGCTCGCGAGGCCGAGCCGCACCGCGTTCTCGGCCCGCCGCCGGAGCATGGCATGCGTATAGGGCTCGAGGGTGGTGTCCTGGAACACATCGACCGCGAGCCGAACCCGCCGCAGGCCCAGCCGCACGAGCCGACCGAAGAGCGCGCGCCCCGAGAAGGGATCGGGGTACATGCGCGCGACGACCCCGTCCATGATGCGTGCGGTCAGCCGCCGATCGGGATGGTCGAGCGTCAAGGAACCGAAGTCCTGGTCCTGGACGGCGACGATCCCACCGGGCCGCGCGACACGCACCATCTCGCCGAGGATGGCGGCCGAGTTCGCGACGTGCAACAGGACGGTTACGGCGAGGACCCGATCGAAGCTGTTCGCGGCGAAGCGCAGCCGCGCGCCGTCGCCAACCGTGTGGACGACTCGCGAGCCGAAGCCGCCCGAGCGGGCCAGACGCCGCGCGGCCAGGGTCATCACGCGGCTGGGATCCACGCCGATCACCTGCCCCCGTGGGCCGAGCCGCGCGGCGGCATCCCGGCTCACGATGCCCGTGCCGGACCCAACCTCGAGCACCCGCTGGCCGCGGCGAAGCTGGGCGAAGCTGAGGAAGCGACGACGCAGCCGCGTTTGTGACGGCGTGCGGCCGCGCGCCTCCAGATGCTCGACATAGCCGTGAGGCTGACGCTGCCGGTCGATGGCCCCGTAGGGATCCAGGGATCGCGTCACGTGAAGTACTGCGGGAGGATCTGGGTGAAGAGCGACAGGAGCCCGCCGTGATCGTCGGGCGGGGCCACGCGCCCGGCGGCCTGGCGCACCGTCTCCGGCGCGCGCGGCATGGCAATGCCGAGCCCGGCGGCCTTGATCATCTCGAGGTCATTCTCCTGGTCGCCGACGCCGATCGCCTCCGCGAGCGGGACGCCCATATGATCGGCGAGAAAGCGGATCGCCGCGCCCTTGGAGGCGGCGGGCGGAATGATCTCGAGATAGTCAGCGCGGGTCATGACGAGCCGCGCGGCATCGCCCAGCACGGCCTCCAGGTCCGCGCGCACGGTGGGCAGGGTGGCGGGATGCCCGATGAGCAGGGTCTTGACGAAGCCGCCCAGCCGGAGGAACTCGCTCGGCGTGTCGATGACCTCCAGCGGGACCCTCTGCTCCTCGGAGTACTTGCGCACGGCGAAGCTCTCGGCGAGGCAGTAGAGCCGATCGTCGCGATAGAACAGCGGGTCCACGGGAGCGTGGGCGAAAACATCGTGGGCTTGCCAGAGGATCCCGCGGGGCAGCGTCAGGGTCATGAGGTCCTGTCCGGCTTCGTGGTCGCGCACGAGGGCGCCGTTGTAGAAGATCATGGGCGCCGTCACGCCGAGCTCGTCCCGGTAGCGGAGCGTGCCGGGCGGCATGCGACCGGTCGCGATCGTGAAGATCAGCCCGCGCTCCATGGCCCGCCGGAGCCCGTCCACCAGGGCCAGATCGAGATCGGGCGGATTGTCGAGCAGAGTACCGTCGAGATCGCAGACGAGCAGGCGGTAACTCATCCGGGCAAGGGCGCCGGCGTCACACGGGGCGGTCGCCGCGCGCGAAGCGGGCGGCGCACTCGGCGCTGCAGAAATGCAAGGCCTCGCCGCCGCTCTCGCGTCTCACCGCGCGCGAGCGCAGCACGTAGGTGCCGCAAAACGGGTCCTTGACGAGCTGGTCGGGCCGGCCGCCGCCGGAAAATCTGGGCCGCCACCCGCGCAGCAACGGCGAGAGGAGAACGAAGCAGAGAATCAGGCCGGCCAGCAACAGCAGCGCACGCACGAGGCTATTCCCGGTCGGGGCGTATCGAGAGCGAGCGGAGGAAATCCCGGTCGAGGTCGGTGAGCTCGAAGCCGGTGGAGGGCGGAGCCCCGCGCCCCTGGGCGAAGAAGATGCCGGTCTCGGCCCCGCGCTTGAGAATCTCGGCGACCGCGTCCCGCGCAGCCTCGGTGGCCTTGAGCGACACCTCGACCGCGCGCACGAGCTTGCCCATCAGGCGATCCACATGCGCATCGGGCGGCATGCCCGTACGATAGCACAGGTATAATCGCGCCCCAGGGAGGCTTCCCATGAACCGCGCGTGGCACTTCCTTGGCTCGACCCCATTGCAGCGACTGGGCAAGCTGACGCTGCGCGAGGATGCGTGGCGCCTGCCCACGGGCGACGAGCGGCGCTACCCCGTGCTGCACGTGGGTCCGACGGTCGGTGTCGTCCCCTTCGTGGATGGCGAGCACGTGCTCCTGATCCGCCAGTTCCGCCATCTCACCCGTGCGGATTCGTGGGAGCTCCCCGGGGGCGGAGGGCAGCCGGGTGAAGAGCCGGAAGAGGCGGCGCAGCGCGAGCTTCGCGAAGAGGGCGGCTATCGCGCCGGTCGCTTGACCTTTCTCACGCGGTTCCAGCCCTCGAGCGCCTACCTTGACGAGACAGCCTATTGCTATATCGGCGAGCAGCTGGTCGCCGATCCCCTCGACGCCGACGACGACGAGTTCTTCGAGCGGCGCATCGTGCCGTTCCGCGAGGCGGTGACCATGGCCCTCGACGACGGCATCACCGAGTCGGTGTCCAAGGTCGCGCTCCTCGCGGCGGCGCTGAAGCTGGGCGTGAGCCCCTGATCTCCGCGCCGGCCCCGCTCGACGGCAGGCCCGGTACGGCAATGCGCCTCGGCCGGCGCGTGCCGCTCTGGACGGTTGTCCTCCTGCTCGCGGGGGTCGCCGCGTCGGCTTCCGCTCAGGACAAGGCGCCCGGACACCTGAATGCGGATCTGCTCGACGAGCGACGCGCGCGCGTGGAGGAGGCGCTGCGGCTGTCCGATCTCAAGACGGACCTGGCCGCGATACGCACGCGCCTCCTCGGCTATCTCGACGCCGATCAGCCCGAAACCAGCCAGTGGACAGCCGGCAGCCTGAAGACGGTCTATGCCCCGGCGGCCTACCTCAAGGTCATCACGCAGGCGCTGCTCGACCGCTACGATGCCGACGCCATGACCCACGTGCTCGCGTGGTACCGGTCACCGCTGGGCCGAAAGATCACGCGGCTCGAGGCAGCGGCGCAGGCATCGCGTCGGCGCGCGGACCGGACCAGGTACCTGGCCGGACTCGAAGAGAGGCAGCCCTCCGACTACCGGCTCGTGCTCATTTTCAGCATCGACGAGGCCGCTCACACCTCGGCGGCCACCACCGGCGCGCTCACGACCTCGATGGACGGCTGGGCTCTCGGCATCGAGCAGCTCGCGGGCGAGCGCGAGACTCAGGAGATCCGGCAGACCGAGGCCGCGCTCGGGAAGTTCCGGGCGAAATCCCGGGACGATGTCGCCGACGATGTCCTGCGCGAGCTGATATACATCTACCGCGACGCCACCGACGCGGACCTGCGCGCCTATGTCGAATTCCTCGAGTCCGAGGCAGGCACATGGTTCTCCGGCACCGCGTTCAAGGCCCACCAGGCCTACTTCAACACAGCGGCCGACCACATCGCCGCAGACTTCGTCCACACGGCGACCCGGACGCAGTTCCCGCCCCCACCCCAGCCAGTTACCAAGCCCCCCGAACGCAACACCCGCACTCCACTCACAACCATGCCCTCCCTACCCGCGAGAAAGTAGCCTGGACTCTAGGTACGAGCGCCTCCCGTGAAACCGGACGGGTGGCGTGGGGGGCGGGGGGGGGGGGGGGGGGGGGGGGGGGGGCCGCCGGCCGGGGGGCCCGCCCCCCCGCGCGCGGGGGGGACCGACGGGGGGGGGGGGGCGGCGCGC
>Ga0335084_10001356_pt1 | contig 22852 bp, 24 predicted proteins | sample Lox_Sample_44_FD_206721 | JGI IMG/M metagenome (GOLD analysis project Ga0335084, IMG submission 206721) | Soil microbial communities from Loxahatchee National Wildlife Refuge, Florida, United States - Lox_Sample_4.4 | ecosystem: Environmental > Terrestrial > Soil > Wetlands | place: USA...
TCGGCGCGGCGATCGGCGCGGGCGCTCTCTTCTAATTTCGCGCCGCGTCGAGCACTTGCGAAGAAATACCGGACGGCGAGATATTCTGCTATCACGGTCCGGACGTGACATGGGTGCCGCAGGGGATGAGCGCAAGGACGCCTTGCGCTCAGAGCGCGTTGATGAAATCCTCGACCGAGACGCTTGCCTGCTTGAGGACGCCGGCTAGCGTGCCGGTTTTCAGCTCGCGATGGTTCGGTACCACGCATCCGGCCGAGCCGCGGCGCATCACGATGTGGCTGCCGCGTTGACGCGCTACGCCAAATCCCAGCTTCTGTGTATTGCGCGCACGACCTCTGCCCCCGACACGCGGGGCAGTTTAGGCGTGCTCTGTGATCTGGAAGGTCGTGATGAGCGGTTGACCGACGGAGGGCAGCGGGAACTCTTCGAGACAAAGCTCGGTCGCTTCGCGAAGGTTTGCGAGCGCTTCTTCGATCGACTCGCCCTGGGTGGTCGTGCCGGTTTCCGGATTCAGGGCCGTGAAGCCGCCCTCGGGCGCGTGCATCAAAACGGCGGTCAGAATCATGACCCGCGATTGTAGCCCGCCGAGCGTTGGACGCCGAGATATTCCGCTGTCATGGTTCGGACGTAAGATAGGCGGCGCAGGGGAAAGAAGAGGAAAGACCATGGGCGGGCGCATGCAAAAGGGCTTTACGCTGCTCGAGCTGCTGGTGGTGGTGATGATCATCGGCCTGCTCGCCGGCTTCGTCGCGCCGCGCTATTTCGGGCAGATCGGCAAGTCGGAGGTCGCCACGGCGCGCGCGCAGATCGACGCGCTGGAGAAGGCGCTCGACCAGTACCGCCTCGACGTCGGGCGCTACCCGAGCGCGGAGCTCGGCCTGAACGCGCTGCTGGTGCGCCCGGTGGGCGAGGCGAAGTGGAACGGGCCCTACCTGCGCAAGGACGTGCCGCTCGACCCGTGGGGCAAGCCCTACATCTACAAGATCCCGGGCGAGAAGGCCGAGTTCGACCTCCTCTCCTACGGCAAGGACGGCCGGCCCGGCGGCAGCGGCGAGGACGCCGACCTCTCGAACCACTAGAGCCATGCGCTACGAGCTGAAGGCGATCGCACCCGGCGGGCAGGTCGAGGCGCTCGACTTCCAGGCGCCCGACGAGGCGACCGCGGTGCGCCAGCTCGAAAGCCGCGGCTACTCGGTGCTGAGCGTGCGTGCGCGGCGCGGCCTCGCCTGGCCCGCGCGCGGCGGCGGCTTTCCGCTCGCGCTCTTCAGCCAGGAGCTGCGCGCGCTCCTCGTCGCCGGGCTGCCGCTCGTCGAGGCGATCGACACGCTCGCGCAGAAGGAGCGCCGCGCCGAGGCGCGCGCGGTCATCGAGCGCGTGTCGGCGGTACTGCGCGAAGGCCAGCCGCTCTCCACGGCGCTGCAGGAATTCCCGCGCGCGTTCCCGCCGCTCTACGTCGCCGCGGTGCGCTCGGCCGAGCGCACCGGCGACCTGCCGGTCGCGCTCGCGCGCTACGTCGCCTACGAAGTCCAGATCGACGCCGTGCGCCGCCGGGTGGTGAACGCCTCGATCTATCCCGCGCTGCTGATCCTCGTCGGCGGCATGGTGAGCCTGTTCCTCCTCCTATATGTCGTGCCGCGCTTCGGCCACATCTATGCCGAGCGCGGCGGCGAGCTGCCGCTCTTCTCGCGCCTGCTGCTCTCCTGGGGCCAGGCGGTGGACAAGCACGGTTGGTTGGTCGTTGGATTCCTGATTCTTTTCGCTTTTGGAATTCTTTACTTATTGAAAAGCTTCAAAACGCAAGTAACCAACACCCTGTGGAGCATTCCCGCCCTCGGGGAGCGCCTGAAGGTCTACCAGCTCGCGCGCTTCTACCGCACGCTCGGCATGCTGCTGCGCGGCGGCACGCCGCTCGTCGCGGCGATGGACCTGGGCGGCGACCTGCTGCATCCGCTCCTGCGCGAGCGGCTCGCCGCGGCGGCGCGGGCGATCCGCGAGGGGCGCGGCGTGTCGCAGTCGATGGACGCCCAGGGGCTCGCCACGCCGGTCGCGCTGCGCATGCTGGTGGTGGGCGAGAAGAGCGGCAACATGGGCGAGATGCTCGAGCAGATCGCCGCCTTCCACGACGAGGAGCTGGCGCGCTGGGTCGACTGGTTCACGCGCCTGTTCGAGCCGATCCTGATGGCGGTGATCGGCCTCGTCATCGGCGTCGTGGTGCTGCTCATGTACATGCCGATTTTCGAGCTGGCGGGAAACATCCGGTGACGATCGACGCGGCCGCCATCGACAAGGCGCGCGAAGCGGCGGCGGCGACGCGCCGGCGCGTGGTCGACGCGCTCGAGGAGGCGCTCGGCGGCGATCCCGACGCCTTCACCGCGCGCCTCGCCGCGACGCTGCGGCTCGAGCGGCTGGCGATGCCGGACCTGCGCCGCGCCGCGCCCGCGTTCGACCTGCTGCCGCTCGCCGAGTGCGCGCAGCGCGGCTGCGCGCTGGTGCGCGGCGCCGACGGGCGCCTGGTCCTCGTCATCGACGATCCGTTCTCCGGCGAGCTGCAGGCCTGGGCCGAGGAGCGCATCGGCCAGTCGTTCGGCTGGGCGCTCGCGCACCGCGGCGACCTCGCCGCCTTCCTCGCCGCGCACGAGGCGTCGCTGCGCGCGCTCGACGACGTCGAGGACGCCGCCGTTGCCGGCCCGGCCGAGAGCGGCCGCGTCGAGGACCTGTCGCTGAAATCGATCGGCGAGGAGACGAGCGAGGTGGTGCGCCTGGTGCGCTCGACGCTGCGCGACGCGCTGCTCCTCGGCGCGAGCGACATCCACCTCGAGACCCTGCCCGCGGGCCTCGCCATCAAGTTTCGCCTCGACGGCATCCTGACGCAGGCGAAGCTGGTGCAGGACCCGGCGCAGGCCGAGCAGGCGATCGCGCGCGTCAAGGTGCTGGCCGAGCTCGACATCACCGAGCGGCGCGTGCCGCAGGACGGGCGCTTCAAGGCGCTCGAGCGCGGCCGCGCGGTCGACTTCCGCGTCTCGGTGATGCCGAGCATCCACGGCGAGGACGCGGTGCTGCGGGTCCTCGACAAGCAGTCGCTCTACGAGCAGACCAAGCAGAGCCTGTCGCTCGACTCGCTCGGCTTCGAGGCCGACGACGTGAAGCGCCTGCGGCGGCTCTCGCGCGAGCCCTACGGCATGCTGCTCGTCACCGGGCCGACCGGCAGCGGCAAGACCACCACGCTCTACGCCGCGATCAGCGAGATCAACACCGGCCAGGACAAGATCGTCACCATCGAGGACCCGGTCGAGTACCAGCTCGCCGGCGTGCTGCAGATCCCGGTGAACGAGAAGAAAGGCCTCACCTTCGCGCGCGGCCTGCGCTCGATCCTGCGCCACGACCCGGACAAGATCATGGTGGGCGAGATCCGCGATCCCGAGACCGCCAACATCGCCGTGCAGTCGGCCCTCACCGGCCACCTGGTCTTCACCTCGGTGCACGCCAACAACGTCTTCGACGTCATCGGCCGCTTCATGCACATGAACGTCGACCTCTACGGCTTCGTCTCGGCGCTCAACGCCATCCTCGCCCAGCGCCTGGTGCGCATGGTGTGCCCGCATTGCGCCGAAGGCTTTTCTCCCGATAGAGAACTTCTCGCCGAATCGGGATTGGAGCAGGTCGAAATCGCCGGCTGGAACTTCAAGATCGGCAAGGGCTGCCGCGAGTGCCGCGGCGCGGGCTACAAGGGGCGCAAGGCGATCGCCGAGCTGATGATCCTGAACGACGAGCTGCGCGAGCTGATCACCGCGCGCGCGCCGGTGCGCAAGATCAAGGAAGCGGCGGCCCGCGCCGGCACGCGCTTCCTGCGCGAGGCCGCGTTCGAGGCGGTGCGCCGCGGCGAGACCACGCTGCAGGAGATCAACCGTGTCACGTTTGTTTCCTGAGCGCCTCGTCGTCGAGCTTGCGCCGGAGGAGATTTCGGTTGGCGGCAAATCCTATCCGTGCGACAAGTCGTTCGGCGCCGAGGCCTGGCACGGCGCCGTTGCGGCCCTGCGGGCCCTGCAATGGACCGCGCCAGCGCGGGTGGAAGTCATTCTTTCCAATCACTTCGTGCGGTACGCCGTCATTCCGTGGAGCAAAGCACTATCCGGCGCCGAGGAGGAGCAGGCGTACGTGCGGCATCACTTCGTCAAGATCCACGGCGAGCGGGCGAAGAGCTGGGTCGTGCGGGCGAGCCCGGCGAGCGCCGGCGCGCCGCGCCTCGCGAGCGCGATCGACGCCGCGCTGCTGGAGGAGATCCGGCGGGCTTTCCCCAGAGGCGGCCGCGCGCGGCTCGTCGCGGTGCAGCCGCTGCTCATGAGCCGCTTCAACGCCTGGCGCGAAGCGGTCCCCGAGGGCGGCGCCTGGCTGGTGATCGCCGAGGGCGAGCGCGCCTGCGTCGCCCTGCACGCCGGGCGCGGCTGGCGCTCGGTGCAGAACGCGCGCGGCGCGTGGCTCGAGCTGCTCGAGCGCGAGCGCTTCCGGTCGCCCGCGGGCAGCCTCCCCAACCTCGTCCTGCTCGGCGGCGCGCCCACGCCGCCGGAAACCGGAACCTGGCGGTTCCGCGAATTTCCGGCCTGAGCGTGGGCGGCTTCCCAAGCCTCCGCTAGAAGTCGCGGAACAGGTTCTGCGGCACGTTCGCCGCGCGGAAGATGTAGTCGCGCGAGTCCTCGAGCTGCCGGCGCAGGCGGTTGAGGTCGACGCCGACCAGGTTGCCCTGCCACTTGCGCACCTTGCCGGCGACGATCACCGTCTCGACGTTGGTGCGGTCCATGAGCGAGACGACCGCGTTCGGCACGTGGTTGAGCGGCGCGACGTTGAGCGCGGTGGCGTCGAGCAGGATGATGTCGGCCTCCTTGCCCGGCGTGAGCGTGCCGGTCTTGCCGTCGAGCCGCAGCGCCTTCGCGCCGTTGATCGTGGCGTAGCGCAGTGCATCGCGCGTGGTGAGCGGCGCCGGGATGTCGGCGGGCGGCGTCGGCCAGTACGGGAACGAGCCGGGGACCGTCACCGCGCTCTGCGGCAGCTCCCAGTTGCGCGGGTCGGGCAGGTTCTGGTTGCCGTTCGGGCTGTCGAGGGTCATCTGGTTCACCACCAGGCGCTGCAGGTTCATGCACGAGCGCATCTGGGTGAAGAAGTCCGCGGTCAGCGTGCACTCGACGTCGACGCTGAGCGAGGGCTCCATGCCCATCTGCTGCATGCGGATGAGCGGCGGCATGCCGTGGCGCATGTTCATCTCGATCGGGAAGGCGATCGAGACCTGCGCGCCGACGTCCTTCACCTTCTGCCAGGCCGCGTCCGACATGCCGGTCATGTGGATGAACAGGTTGTCCGGCCCGATGCCGATGTCGTGGTTGCTACCGCCCTGGCCCATGGCGAGCGCGTCCATGATGGGACGGATGCCGAAGGGCGAGAGGATGTGCGCCGCGATCTGCAGGTTGAGCTGCCGCCCGATCTTCCAGGACTGCTCGGTGGTCGCGTCGCCGAGGTAGACCTCGCCGCCCATGATCATGTGCACCAGCTGGTCGCTCGAGGAGAACCACTGCTTCTTGATGCGCGGCGCGTCCTGCGGATACTGGTTGCCGGGATTGGTGCCGAGGATGTTCGCCCCGGCGCTCTCGAAATAGCCGAAGGCGGCGCGCCGCCCGGTGTCGAACAGCGCCTGGATCGCGGCGTCGGAGTGCTGCGGCGAGTGGTGGATCTGCGAGACGTCGTGCACCGTGGTGACGCCGGCGTCGAGCTGCGAGAGCCCGCCGAAGACCTCGTTGATGTAGACGTCCTGCGGCCGGTAGACCGGGGCGAAGGTGAGCAGGATGTACTCGAAGTAGGTGCCGGTGCCGCTCGGCGAGCCCGAGCCGTCGTTGATCAGCACGCCGTTGGCGAGGAAGCTCCTCAGCGCGGTCTCGAACTGGTGGTGGTGCGTGTCGACGAAGCCGGGCATCACGACGCGCCCGGTGGCGTCGATCTCGCCCGCGCCCCCGGCGCGGATGTTCGGCTGCACGGCGAGGATCTTCTTGCCCTCGACCAGCACGTCGGCCTTGGAGAACTCGCCGTGGTCGGGCATGCTCGGGTCCATCGTCATCACGTAGCCGCCGCGGATGACGTAGCGGCGTCCCGGCCGGCCGCTGTCGGCCGGCGGCGCGTCGCCGTCGTGCGCCGCAGCAGGACGCGCGGCCAAAATTCCTCCGCCGGCGGCGGCGGCCGCGGCGAGAGTCGATGCTTTCAGGAAATCGCGCCTGCCGAGCTGAGAGCCATGGTCCTGCGGCCTGCCTTCATCGCAGAGTCTGCACATCGGTCGATGCCTCCTCTTAAGGCGGAGTCGTGAGGTCACGACGCCTCGAGGAATTCTGGTCTCGCGAATTGGGGAAGTAAACCGCAATTACCATGTGGGCGCGCGCCCACATCCGAGCCGGCAAGTGTCGGGCAAGGACGAAAAGCGGGGACGCCGGAGGTAAGATGGCCGTGGGAGGTGGATAACAATTCTTGCGCAGCGCGTCGAGCTCGATTACGTCGCACCGGTCCGCCGGCCGCGCTGGCCGGGGCTCGTCCTCCTGGCTTTCTCCCTTTGTCTCGCGGCGTGGCTGCTCGCGCGCTACCGCGACGCACAAGTCGAAGTGGTGCGCCTCGCGGCGCAGGGCAGCCTGACCGCGGCGCGGGCGGCGCCCGCCGTCCCGCGCGAGCGCCTCGACGAAGAGCTGCGCGCGGCCGAAGGCGTGGTGCGGCAGCTCACGGTGCCCTGGCCGGCGCTGCTCGGCGCGATCGAGCAGACCGCGACGCGCGACGTCGCCATCCTGCAGCTGCAGCCCGACGTCGACCAGGGCGTGCTGCGCCTCACGGCCGAGGCGCGGCGGCGCGATGCGATGTTCGACTACCTGCGGCGGCTCGCCGCCGCGCGCGGCATCACCGAGGTGCACCTCGTCAGCCACCAGGTGCTGGAGAGCGATCCGCAGCGCCCGATCCAGTTCGCCGTGCAGGCGGCGATGCGGGAGGCGCGTTGAAGGCGCGGCTCGAAGCGCGCTTCGCGCCGCTGCTGCAACGGCTCGGCATGACCGGCGTGCTCGCCATCGGCGTGCTGCTCGCCTGCGCCGGCTTCTACGCCTCCGCGCTGCTTCCCCTCGAGCGCGAGGCCGCCGCGCAGCGCGTCGCGCTCGAGCGGCTGAAGTCGCGCGCGCCGGTGCAGCCGGTGAGCGCGGGCGGGCGCGCGCAGGACCTGCGGCGCTTCCAGGGCCTCTTCCCTTCCGCGTCGGAGCTGACCGGACAAGTGGAGCGGCTGCACGGGCTCGCGCGCCTCTCCGGCCTCGACCTCGCGCAGGGCGAGTACCGCCTCGAGCGCCGCCCGGTCGGCCTGTGGACCTACCGCATCACGCTTCCCGTGCGCGGCACCTATGCGCAGTGCCGCGACTTCATCGCCGCGGTGCTGAAGGACATGCCGATCGCCTCGATCGACGCGCTGCGCTTCGAGCGCAAGCGCGCCGCCGAGACGCAGATCGAGGCGCAGATCCGCGTCACCCTGTACGCCCGCCCCACCGGAGACACCCCATGAAAGCCATCGTCGACCGAATCCGGTGCCTGGCACCGATTTTCCTCGCCGCGGCGCTCGTCGCCTGCGCCACGCCGGGGCCCGTCGAGCAGGCGCGCAAGAGCTTCAGCGAGGGCCGCATGGACGAGGCGCTCGCCGTGCTGCAGAAAGCGACGCGCGAGAATCCCGCCGACACCGACGTGCGCACCGAGTACTTCCGCATGCGCGACATCGCGGTGACGCAGTGGCTCGCGCAGGCCGAGACGCTGCGCCAGGCCGGGCGCGCCGACGCCGCCGAAGCGCTCTACCGCAACGTGCAGGCGCACGACCCGGCGAACGCGCGCGCCGCGGCGGGACTGGAGCAGGTCCAGGTCGACCGCCGGCATCGCGCGCTGGTCGCGCAGGCCGATGAGCTGCTGAAGGCGGGCCGCCCGCGCGAGGCGCAGGACCTGCTGCGCCCGGTGCTCACCGAGAACCCGCAGCAGCGCGACGCGCGCCGGGTGCAGCGCGCGATCGACGAGAAGCTGGTGAAGCCGGCGATGGCGAGCGCGCAGCTGCGACCGACCAACATGAAGCCGCTGTCGCTCGAGCTGCGCGACGTCACGCTGAGGAACGTGTTCGAGCTGCTCACGCGCGCCTCGGGCATCAACTTCGTCCTCGACCGCGACGTGCGCGCCGACCAGCGCACCACCATCCTGCTGCGCGACTCGAGCATCGAGGACGCGATCCGCATGACGCTGCTCACCAACCAGCTCGAGCAGAAGGTCCTCTCCGACAACACGGTGTTCATCTACCCGAACACGCCGCAGAAGCAGCGCGAGTATCAGGAGCTGGTGGTGAAGGGCTTCTACCTGGCGAACGCCGACGCGAAGCAGACCGCCAACCTGATCCGCACCATGCTGAAGACGCGCGACATCTTCGTCGACGACAAGATCGGCCTGCTGGTGATCAAGGACACGCCGCAGGCGATCCGCCTCGCCGAGCGCCTGATCGCGGCGCAGGACCTCGCCGAGCCGGAGGTGATGCTGGAGGTCGAGGTGCTCGAGGTCAGCACGAGCTTCCTGCGCGAGCTCGGCCTGCGCTTCCCCGACACGGTGGCGTGGAGCCTGGTCGGCGCGGCCGGCGTGCCCGGGCAGGTGTCGCTGCCCGAATGGCTGAACCGCAACTCCGACCTGGTGCAGCTCACCTTCAGCAACCCGCTGTTCCTGCTCGCGCTCAAGCAGCAGGACGGCGGCGCGGCGATCCTCGCCAACCCGCGCATCCGCGTGAAGAACAAGGAGAAGGCGCGCATCCACATCGGCGACCGCGTGCCGGTGATCACCACCACCGCCGCGGCGACCGGCGGCTTCGTCTCCGAGTCGGTGAACTACCTCGACGTCGGCCTGAAGCTCGAGGTGGAGCCGATGGTGTACCTGGAGGACGAGGTCGGCATCCGCGTCGGCCTGGAGGTGAGCAACATCGCGAAGGAGATCCAGTCGCCGAACTCGAGCAGCCTCGCCTACCAGATCGGCACGCGCAACGCCGCCACCAACCTGCGGCTGCGCGACGGCGAGACGCAGGTGCTCGCCGGCCTGATCAGCAACGAGGACCGGCGCAGCGCCGACCGCGTGCCGGGGCTGGGCGACCTGCCGGTCGCCGGGCGGCTCTTCTCGCACACCAACGACACGCGCAACCGCACCGAGATCGTCCTCCTCATCACGCCGCACCTGCTGCGCACGCTGGTGCGGCCCGACGCCGGCTCGATCGAGTTCGCCGCCGGCACCGAGGTGTCGATGGGCGCGCCGCGCGCGACGTTCGCCGAAGGGCTCGCGCCGGCCTCGGCGCCGGCCCCGGCCGTGGTCGCGCCGCCGCTCGCCGTGCCGCCGGGCATTACGGCGCCCGGGCCGCAGGCGCCTCCTTCCGGCGGCACGATGATGCCGTTCGGCGGCATCGCGCCCGCCGCGCCGTATCAGCCGCCCGGCGGCGCGCCGCAGGAGCCGCAGCAGCAGCAATGAAGGGCTTCACGCTCATCGAGCTGGTGGTGACGGTCGCCATCGTGGCGATCCTCGCCTCGGTCGCGCTGCCGCTCAACGAGCTGGTCGTGCAGCGCGCGAAGGAGCAGGACCTGCGCCGCGCGCTGCGCGACGTGCGCGACGCGATCGACGCCTACAAGCAGGCCTCCGACGAGGGCCGCATCCAGCGCCGCGCCGGCGACTCGGGCTACCCGCCGCGGCTCGAGATCCTCGTCGCTGGCGTCGAGGACCAGAGGAATCCGCGCAAGGACAAGATCTATTTCCTGCGCCGCCTGCCGCGCGACCCTTTCGCGGACGAGACGGCCGGCGCGGCCGACAGCTGGGGCAAGCGCAGCTACGCCAGCCCGCCCGAAGACCCGCGCGAGGGCGACGACGTGTTCGACGTCTTCTCGCGCTCCGCGCTCGTCGGCCTGAACGGGCGGCCTTATCGAGAATGGTAGACAGGCTGTGATGCGGCGCTCGGGTTTCACGCTCATTGAGTTGCTCGTGGTGCTCGCGATCGTCGCGACGCTGCTCACGCTCGCCGTGCCGCGCTACTTCGGCAGCGTGGACAAGTCGAAGGAAGCGGTGCTGAAGGAGAACCTGGTCCAGATGCGCGACGCGATCTCGCGCTACTACGCCGACAAGGGCAAGTATCCCGAATCGCTCGACGCGCTCGCCGACGCGCGCTACCTGCGCGCCGTGCCGCTCGACCCGATCACCGACAGCCGCACCACCTGGCTGGTCCTCGCGCCGCCCGACGCGCAGAAGAGCGGCGTCTTCGACGTGAGGAGCGGCGCCCAGGGCAAGGCGATCGACGGCAGCGAGTTCGCCACGTGGTGAGGCGCGCGCCGAAGAAGGCGAACGGCAGGACGCGAAGCGGCGGCTTCACCTACCTCACGGCGCTCTTCGTGCTCGCCATCCTGCTCGGCGGCCTCGCCCTGGTCGGCGAAATGTGGCAGACCTCGGCGATGCGCGAGCGCGAGGCCGACCTCCTCTTCGCCGGCAACGAGTATCGCAAGGCGATCGGCCTCTACTACAACGGGACGCCGGGCACGCCGAAGCGCTATCCGCGCGCGCTCGAGGACCTGATCAAGGATCCGCGCACGCCGAACACGCAGCGCTACCTGCGCCGGCTCTATGCCGATCCGCTCGGCGGCGGCGACTGGGGCATCGTGCGCGCCGACGACGGCGGCATCGCCGGCGTCTACAGCCAGTCGGCGGCCGCGCCGCTCAAGGTTGCCGGCTTCCGCGTGCGCGACGCGGCGTTCGAGGGCGCGGCGAAGTATTCCGACTGGCGCTTCATCTACGCGCCGGCGGGTTCTGTTTCTACGAAAAAGTAATCCTTACCGCTGGATCGCGGTACGGAAGGCGGCAGGCCGGTCGAGCGCGATCGTGCCGCCCGCCGCGCCGTGCAGCACCATCGAGGAGATGCCGAGCTCGGCGGTCGCGCCGCCGCGGATCGGCTTGAAGGTGAGCACCATGAACTCCGCGTCGGAGGCCGGCGCGCCCGGGCTGAGCGCGCCGATGAAGATCGAGCCGCCCGGATTGATGCGGTAGTTGAAGCTGCCCTTGGCGAAGAAATCGCCCGGCTTCACGCCGAGCGGCTCGAGCAGCTTCGCGTCGTAGGAGAGCTGCATCGGCAGCGCGCGGATCGGCTGCTCGGACGTGAGACGCAGCACCACGGTGAACGCGTCGCCCGCGCGCACCTCCTTGGGCCCCTCCCAGCGCAGGCTCGCCGCGTGCGGCTCGACCACGCCGCCCTGCGTCACCTGGATCGAGTTCGCCGGCGCCGCGCGCTGCGGCTCGGGCGGCGGCGCGAGCGCCGTCTTCGCGATCGGCGCGTCAATTCCCAGCGCCGACACGAAAGGGAGCACCTGCCTCACCCCGAGCGGCTCGTACAGGATCGTCACGCCTTCGGGATTGATCGACTCGACCAGGTAGCCGTCGTCCAGCTTCTCGCCCGCGTGCACCGTGTAGACGCGGTCGTTCGTCGCGAGCACCACGTGCGCCTGGCCCTGCTGCACGAGCTGCCCCGCCACCCGGTACGGCATCGGCGGCGGCGCCGGCTTCACCGGCTCAGCCTTCCCCGCCCGCGCCGCCAGCACCGGCGTCGGCGCCAGATCGCCGAACGGCTTGCCCTGCGCCGCTCCAAGGCCCTCGCGCTGCGGCAGCGCCGCAAACCTCGCGTCGCCAGCCTCCGCCACCCGCCCGCTCCCGCCCTTCTCGAAAACCGACGCCGAATTAGTCCCGGAGTCCGGCGCCGGTGCGAAAAACGCGAGGCCCGCGGTCACTCCCGCCGCGCCCAGCAGCCAGACCATGCGTTTCTTGCCCACGACCGACCAGTAAACGCCAATCGGGGTGACTTTACAAGGGTCTTTGTGCCGCTGTGATGACGAGGACGCGCTCTTCAGCGCGCGCGCGTCAGCACGACCGATTCGGTGCGGCCGTCGATCAGCAGATCGCCGACGAGGCGCGTGCCTTCGAGCGTGCCGCGGAAGCGCACGCCCTTCGCTTCCCACGCGACGTCGTAGCCGGAGACGGTGCCCTGCCCGCCGCTCACGGTGCGGCGGCCGCCGAGCGCGCCCTCGACCTCGAGCTCCTGGTAGTTCTGGTAGATGCGGATCTTGAGATCCGACGACTGCCACGTGCCGCGCACTTCGGCGGGCACGACCCAGAGGTAGAGCGTGCTCTCGTCGCCCTGGCCCGGGTGCGGCCCCGCGACGCGCATGTCCTCGGCGCGGTCGGGCTTCCAGCCCACCATGCCGAAGGAGTGCGATACGACGCGCGTGCCGGGCTTCAGCTCGGCGAGGAAGCGCGGCTGCAGCTTGTCGATGAGGAAGGGCAGCAGGTAGATCGTGACGACGGTGGCCGGCGAGATGTCGCTCGCCATGACGTCGCCCTCGACGAAGGAGACGCGGTCGGCGACGCCCGCCTCGCGCGCGTTGTCGCGCGACTGCTCGACCAGGCGGCGATCGAGCTCGATGCCGACGCCGCGCGCGCCGAACCTCTGCGCCGCGGCGATGACGATGCGGCCGTCGCCCGAGCCGAGGTCGTAGACCACGTCGGCCGAGGTGGTGCCGGCGATCCTCAGCATCCGCTCGACGACTTCCTCGGGCGTGGTGATGAACGGCGGCGTGGGCGCGCCTTCCTCGGCCGCCGCCGGCCAGACCAAGCCCGCGAAGAGCGCGACAAGGAAGAGCCGCATCAGCGCATCAGCTTCTCGATCTGGGCGCGCACGTCGGGCGCCGACCAGTCGAGCTCGCCGTAGAAGCTGTAGCGCGCCACGCCGTCGGGGCCGACCACGAAGGTGGCGGGCAGGAGGCGCGCGCCCCACTCGCGCGAGGTGCGCATCTCCGAATCGAGCAGCAGCGGGAAGCCGAGCCTCATCGTGTCGGCGAACTTGCGCGCCGCCGGCGCGCTCTCGCCGACGTTGACGGCGAGCACCGCGAACGGCCGGCCGGCGAGCGCGGCCCGCAGGCGCTCGATGCTCGGCATCTCGGCGCGGCAGGGCTCGCACCAGCTCGCCCAGAAGTTCACCAGCACCACCTTGCCGCGGTAGTCGGCGAGCTTGTGCTGCTTGCCGTCGAGATCCTTGAGGTCGAGGGCCGGCGTAACGATGCCCGTCCACGGCTTGAGCGGATCGGCGCCGGCGCGCGAAGCGAACGCGAGAGCGAGACTGCCGAGGAGGAATTGCCGGCGGACCATGCGGAGCGCCGTACGATAACGCAACGGCGCGCCGGGAAACCAATAAAAAAGCCCGGCGGAGCCGGGCTTTTCCTGCTGCGGGAAGCGAGTTACTTGCTGTCTTTCTTCTCCATCGCGCCCGAGCTCGACTTCTTCTCGGCCTTGGGCTTGGCCTTGGACTTCTTCTCGGTCTTGGCCTTCGACTTCTTCTCCGCCTTCTTCTCGGTCTTGGCGGGCGCCGGCGCCGGCTCCGATTTCGGGGCCTGGGCGAACGCGGTGGCCGCGAACGCCGCGGCAATCAGAGCAACGAGCAGCTTCTTCATTGATGTCTCTCCTAGAGATGGATGATCCAAAGCGGATCTGGATCGAATAACGCGCCGACGGGCGGGGGCGTTGACAGGCATAATTCCCCCATGAATCTCAAGGACTTCCGGGCACGGCTGGCGCCCGGGGACCTCTGGATCTTCGGCTACGGCTCGCTCATCTGGTCACCGGGCTTCGCCTACCGGGAAAAGCACCTCGCCAAGGCGCACGGCTACCACCGCGCCCTCTGCATCCTGTCGACCCGCTACCGCGGCACGCAGCGCAAGCCGGGCCTCGTCATGGGCCTGTGCCGGGGCGGCTCGTGCTGGGGCATGGCGTTTCGCGTCGCCGCGGCGCAGGTGCCCGGGGTGCTGCGGCTGCTGTGGCAGCGCGAAATGCGCCGGCGGGTGTACGAGCCGCGGCTCGTACGGGTGAAGACGCGGCGCGGGCACGAGGTGCGCGCGCTCGCCTTCCTCGCCGACCCGGCGCACCCGGCCTACGTGCACGAGCTCGACCTGCACGGTCGCGCGCGCATGGTCGCGCAGGGCATCGGCCAGCGCGGCCACAACATCGACTACATCCGCCACACCATCGAGCACATGCACGAGTTCGGCGTGCGCGATCCGCATCTCGAGCGCATCCTCCACGCCGCGCTTGCGTTGCGCGAGAATGGACGCCTGTGAATCCGCTTTGGCCCGCGCGGCTCCATCACCTGCGTCGCGACAGCCCGCAGCCCGAGCGGCTGGCGAAGTTCTACGGCGAGCTGCTCGGCGACCGCGTCGAGCCGCTCGGCGGCGACGCCTGGCTCGTCGCCGGCCGCGACCGGCGGCTGGTCGTCGGCAAAGGCATCGCGGGCGCGGTGCCGTACTTCGCCCTGCAGATGCAGGATCTCGCCCATCTCGCTTCGTTCCGCCAGGCGCTGGAGAAGACCGAGGACTTCCGCTCGCCGCTCTTCGGCGAAGGCGCGTTCGCGGTCGCCGACCCGGACGGGCGCCAGGTCGTGTTCGGCCTGCCGCGAAAGGAAGCGCACGCCGAAGGCCTGCCCGGCCGCCTGCAGCACTTCGTCTGCGCGACCAAGCAGCTGCCGGAGATGCTCGGCTTCTACCAGGGGCTCGGCATGATCGAGTCCGACCGCGTGCTCGACCAGAACGAGCTCACCGCGAGCTTCCTGCGCTCCGACCCCGAGCACCACAGCTTCGCCGCCTTCCGCGCGCCGGAGTCGCGGCCCGACCATCACTGCTACGAGACCAACGGCTGGACCGACATCCGCGACTGGGCCGACCGCATGGGCAGGCTCGGCATCGTGCTGTGGTGGGGGCCCGGCCGGCACGGCCCGGGCAACAACCTCTTCTTCATGATCGAGGATCCCGACGGCCACAAGGTGGAGTTCTCCGCCGAGCTCGAGCTGATGCCGAAGGAGGTGCCCTCGCGCACCTGGCCGCACGAGCAGAGGACGCTCAACCTCTGGGGCTCGGCGTGGATGAGGTCTTGATAGACGCGCTGATCCGCTGCAACGCTGCAGACAGAAGTTTTCTTTGGGTACCGAAGTTGAGCCGCACGAAGCGCGCGTCACCGAACTGAGAGCCGGGCGAGAGCGCGACGCCGTGCTTGAGGAAGCAGTCCCAGGGGTTTTCCAGGCCGAGGTTGGAGCAGTCGATCCATGCCAGATACGTGGCTTGGATGTGCGCGACTGAAAAAGGAGAATCCTTGAAGAAACCCTCCAGCAGGTCCCGGTTCCCGCGCAGGTAGTCGAGCTGTGCGGCGAGCCAGTCGTCGCCGTGCCGGTACGCCGCGAGCGAGGCGACGTAGCCGAACACCGAAGGCGAAGCGATGACGTGCGCGTCGACGTCGGCGGCGAATCGCCGGCGCAGCGCGGCGTCCTCGATGATCGCCCACGCGCAGCCGGCCGCGGGGATGTTGAACGTCTTATTGGGCGACATGAGCGTCACCGTGCGCCGCGAGATCTCGGGCGCGAGGCTCGCGATCGGCACGTGGCGCAGCCCCGGCTCGAGGATCAAATCGCAGTGGATCTCGTCCGAGACGATCAGCATGTCTGCCGTCAGCTCGGCGAGGCGCGCGAGCTCGGCGCGGGTGAACACGGTGCCGCCGGGGTTCTGCGGATTGCAGAGGAAGAACGCCTTTGCATCCTGGTGCGTGCGGAAGGAGTCCTCCTCGAAAACCCATCTTCCGCCCCGAAGGGCGAGCGGAGCTTCACCGTAGGGCCGCGGCGCCAGCTCCGGCGCCCTCTTGAAGTGGTGATAGACCGGCTTCGGCACGAGCACCTTCTCCCCCGGCGCAACCAGCACCCGCGCCGCGTGGTGCAGCCCCGCCACCACCCCGGGCAGGAAGACGATCCACGCCGGCTCGATGCGCCAGCCGTACAGGCGCTCCAGGCGCGCGACGATCGCCTGGCGCAGCGCCTCCGGCGCCTGCGTGTAGCCGAGCACGCCGTGCCGCACGCGCTCGGCGAGGGCCTCGAGCACGGCGGGCGGCGCGCGAAAATCCGTGTCGGCCACCCACAGCGGGATGACGTCGCGCCCCTCGTAGCGCTCCCAGCGGTTCGACCAGGTGCCGCGGCGCTCGACCGGCGCGTCGAAATCGAACTCCATCGCCCGGTTATAGCAAAAAAAAGCCGGGCGCACCCCGGCTTCATAGCTTGCGGCTGGATCGTTACTTCTTCGTATTCGGCAGCTCGTCCTTCTCGAGGCTGCTGCCCGCCTCCTCCTCCTGCTGCTCGCTGCCGGCCTTGAGCGGGTCCTCCTCCAGGCGGTTGGCGCTGTCGTCGACGTCCTCCACCGTCGCCGCCTGTGATTCGGTGCGCAGCTGCTCGGGCAGCGACGTGGCGATCGACGGCACGAACATCACGATGGCGATCGCGATGCACTGCAGCACCATGAACTCGAACATGCCCTTGTAGATGGTGAGCAGCGACCACTCCTTCACCACCTGCTTCAGGTAGTAGGCCGACATCGCGACCGGCGGCGAGAGATACGCCGTCTGCAGCGTGACCGCGACCAGCGCGCCGAACCAGACCATGAACAGGTCGGGCGGGATGCCGAAGCTCGCCGACAGCGCCGGCTTCAGCGCGTCGACCACCGGGTAGAAGATCGGCAGGAACACCAGGATGATCGCCGGCCACTCGAACGGCCAGCCGAGCAGGAAGATGAGGACGACGACGAAGCCGAGCATGACGAGCGGCGGCACCGGCAGCGACACCATGGCGTCGGTGATCCAGTTCGCGGTGCCCAGGCGCGCGAACACCGCGCCGAAGATGTTCGAGGTGACGGCGAGGAGCAGCACCATGCTCGAGGTGGTCATCGCGCTGATCACCGCCTGGCGCAGGCCGGCGTAGGTGAGGCGGCGGTAGACGACGGCGAGGGTCAGCGCGCCGAGCGCGCCGATGCCGGAGGCCTCGGTCGGCGTGGCGAGGCCGGCGAGGATCGAGCCGAGCGTCGCGGTGATGAGGAGGAACAGCGGCAGCACGCCGACGAAGACCTCCCACCCGATCACGCGCCAGTCGCGCACGCGCTCGGCCTTCGGCACCGGCGGGCCGAGCTTCGGGTTGAGGAAGGCGCGGCCGACGAGGTAGACGAGGTAGATGCCGGCGAGGAGGAAGCCCGGGCCGAACGCGGCGGCGTAGAGATCGGCGACCGAGACGCCGAGCACCGGCCCCATCACGATCAGCATCACCGAGGGCGGGATCAGGATGCCGAGCGTGCCGCCGGCGGTGATCGCGCCCGCCGCGAGCTTGGCGTCGTAGCCGGTCTTGATCATGATCGGCGCGGCCATGATGCCGAGCACGGTCACCGCGGCGCCGACGATGCCGGTCGCCATGGCGAACACCGCCGAGGTGACGATGACCACGATGTAGAGCGAGCCGCGGATCGGCGCGAGCAGCATGCGGAAAGCCGAGAACAGGCGCCCCATCAGGCCGGCCTGCTCGGTGATGAAGCCCATGAAGATGAACAGCGGCACGGCGGCGAGCAGCTCCTCCTTCATCATGCCGATGGTGTTGAAGTACGCCAGGTCGAACACCGTGCTGCCGGGCAGCGCGAGGTAGCCGAAGCTGAGCGCGAGGAACAGCAGCGTGAACGAGATCGGCACGCCGATGAAGATGGCGCCGATCATCACGATCAGCATCACCAGCCCGGCGAAGATCTCGAAGCTCATAGCTCGATCTTCTCCTTGTGCTCGAGCTCGACCCCGGTGCGCGCGGCGTGGAAGCTCTTGATCAGCTCGGACACGCCCTGGATCAGCAGCAGCAGGCAGGTGAGCGGCACCACCGCCTTGTACGGCCACAGCAGCGGCCGCCACGGCGTCTGCTCGGAAGTCTCATGGATGGTGAAGGCGTACCACGCCTCGTTGCCGCTCACCAGCATGAAGACGAAGAACGCCGGGAAGAAGAAGACGATGTAGGAGACGGCGTCGATCACGCCCTTCGTGCGCACCGTCCAGCGGTCGTAGAGGAAGTCGGTGCGGATGTGCGCGCCCTTGTGCAGCGCGTAGGCGGCGCCCAGCATGAAGATCGTGCCGTAGAGCATGTAAGTGACGTCGAAGGACCAGAGGGTGGGCGCGTGGAACAGGTAGCGCGCGATCACCTCGTAGGCGACGGCGAGCACCAGCGGCAGATTGAGCCAGGCGATCCAGACCCCGGTCCAGTCCGTGAAGCGGTCGATGACGCGGACCGTCTTGATCAGTGCTGCCGGCTGCTCGGCCATCCTCTCCCCTTCCCCCCTCAAAACTAAACGGGGGCGTCGCCGCCCCCGTTGCGGGACTGCCCCGGGCTATTTCTTCCCTTTCGCGCCCTCTTCCGGCCAATAGTAGTTGGCCGCGAACGAATACGGCGGGAAATAGAAGCGCTTCGCCGGCACCACCACCGCGGCGTAGGCGCGCTGCGAATCGTGCACCTTCTTGAAGAACGGGTTCTTCTTCTCCTCCTCGGCGGCGATCGTGTCCCAGGTCTTCAGGAACTCGCGCAGGATCTCCGGCGGGGTGCGCAGCACGCGCACGCCGTGCTTCTGCTGCAGCTCGACCAGCGCCTCGGCGTTCTGCTTCTGCCACTTGGCCCACCAGATGATGAAGGTCTCGTTCGCCGCGCTCTTGATCTGCTCCTGCTGCGTCGGCGTGAGCGTCTTCCACACGTCGCCGTTGAACACCACCTCGCCGATGGTGACGTTCTCGTGCATGCCGGGCGTGTAGTGGTACTTCCACACGTTCTGGAAGCCGAGGCGCAGGTCCTCCACGCCGCCGACCCACTCGGCGCAGTCGATCACGCCGCGCTGCGCGGCGGGGATGATCTCGCCGCCGGGCATGTTGACGGTGGTCATGCCCATCCGCTGCCACACTTCGGCCGCCATGCCGGTCTGGCGGCACTTCATGCCCTTGAAGTCGGCGAGGTTCTTGATCGGCCGCTTGAACCAGCCGAAGGCCTGCGGCCCCGAGGGCAGGATCGGGAACCACACCACGTTCAGCTTAAGCTCCTTCTGGAAGAACTCCTGCGCCAGCTCGATGCCGCCGCCGTGGTGCATCCAGCCGAGCGCGTCGATCATGTCCATGCCGTAGGTGCCGCCCGGGCCGCCGGTGAAGAGAATCGCGGTCTTGTTCTTGCCGACCCAGTAGCCCGACCAGGAATGCGCGCCGTCGATCACCTTGCGGTTGGTCGCGTCGAGCACCTCGAAGGCCGGCACCACCTGCCCGGCGGGCATCGCCTCGATCTTCAGGCTGCCGCCGGAGATCTTGCCGACGCGCTCGGCGAAGTAGGTGAAGTTCTCGTACAGCGTCAGGCTCGCCGGCCAGGTGGCCTGCATCTTCAACGTCGTGGTGGGCGCTTGCGCGGCGGCGGGACCGCCGATGCCGGCCGCGACAGCGAACAGCGCGACCGTACGAACGAATTGCCTCATGACCCCTCCTCTAAGGTTTCGCTAGGCGAAAGGCAGCTTACAGCGCCCGTAAGCGGCCGGTCAACGAGAATAATTCAGTCGAGGCGGACCGCGATTCCTTCGAGCTCCCGGGACGGCGCGCGATAGCGCTGCATGACGAGCGGGTCGTGCCCCGGGATGATGTGCGCCGGCGACTCGGCGAGGCGACGCAGCTTCGCGTAGCCGTCGACCATGTCGGCGACCGACCAGACGATCGGGAACGGCCGCACCTGCTCCATGTTGGCGTAGAAGTGGCTCGCGTCCGAGGCGAGCACCAGCGCGCCGCGGCGCGTCGCCACGCGCACCGCCTGCAGGCCCATCGTGTGGCCGCCGATCAGGTGCAGCGAGATCCCCGGATAGAGCTCGGCGTCGCCGTCGTGGAAGCGCACGCGTCCCGCGTACAACTCGCGCACCATGCCCACCACGTCTTCCACCTCGAACGCGCCGCGGAAGCAGTCCTGGCACATGTAGCGCCCGGTGGCGTAGCTCATCTCCCGCTCCTGCAGATGCAGCATCGCCTTCGGGAACAGATCGAAATTGCCCACGTGGTCATAGTGCAGATGTGTCACCACGACGTCCTTCACTGTCTCAGCCTCACAATGAAGAAGCCGTAGGGCAGCCGTAGGGCACCTCAGATGATCGCGACCGCGCTTCGCGGCCATCGCCGCGGAGAATCCCGTGTCCACCACGATGTCGCGGCCATGCCCGCGGATCAGCCAGACGAAGTAGTCGAGCGGCATCGGCCCGTCGTGAGGGTCGCCGCCGATGAAGTTTTCCGACGCGCGCCGGTCGTGGTGCGCGTACTTGAGCGCGTAGACCTCGTATTGCTCTTTCACAAGGACAGGTCTTTTCTGAGAGCAGAAAGCGGCGCGTCCCACCCGCGGCTGCGCGGCTCGCGGTAGACGGCGAAGCCCGGGAACCACGGCGAGGGACCTGCGGGCCGCATCCAGCGCCACTCCGGCGGATAGGGAACGAGCACCCGCGCCGTGCAGCCAAGCCCGGCGAGCAGGTGGTCATTGGTGTTGCTCACGCTCACGTATTCGTCGAGCTGCGACAGCACGGCGAGCAGCTCGCGCAGATCGTCGCCGAGGCCGGAAAGATCGTGCGCGGGTGCGCCGAGCGCGCCGACGAAAGCCGCGAGGTCCGCGGGAACCAGCTTGCGCTGCAGCGCGAGCGCCGTGCCGCGCCAGCCGCGCAGCGCGGCGCCGAGCGCCGCCGGCGGCACCTCCTTCATCAGCGAGCGGCTGTCGTTGCCGAACTCCTGCTGCCGCAGGACGTCGGTGCCCGCGCGCCACGTGACGGCGAGGTACGGCGGCGGGCCGAAGGCGGCCAGCCGCTCGCGCGCGCGCGCCGCCGCGGCCGCGTCCACCGCGAAGGGCCAGGCGGCGGGCAGCGCCTCGGTCTCGAGCAGCGCCGGCAGATCGCCGCAACGCATCGCGTAGTCGAATCCGGCCGGGGCCGCGTCGTCTGCCTGGGGCTCGCGCACCGCTTCGAGAGGCTCGCCTGCCGGCTCGAGCAGCTTTACGAGCTTCGCTTCACACGCGAGCGTGATGCGCGCGCCGCGCGCGCGCAGCTCGGAGGCGAAGCGAAGAAAGAACAGCACGTCGCCGATGCCCTGTTCGCTGCGCAGGAGCACGCGCTTGCCGTCGAGCCGCTCGGGCAGCGGCTCCAGGGCATAAGTAGCCGGATCGCGCTCCGCGCGCCGCATCTGGTAGTGGCGCCAGCCCTCGCGCCATTGCGCGCTCGCGAGGCAGAGATGGGACAGCGACAAGCGGGCGAGCCGCCATTCGGGATGGCGCTCCAGCGCGGCGCGCAGCCGCTCGATGCCGCGCGGCGGGCCGTCGAGCTCGACGTCGGTCTCGGCCGCCGCCATCGCGAGATCCTCGGCGTCGCGCGAGCGCATCGCCTTGTCGAGCAGCGCGCGCGCCTGCGCGGCGCGGCCGGCCTTGCGGTAGACCTGGGCGAGCGCGCTCGCCAGCTTCGGCAGCGTCGGCGCGAGCGCGTAGGCGCGCTCGTACGCCTTCACCGTCTCGTCGAGGCGGCCCTGCTTGAGCAGCACCTTGGCGAGGTTGATCAGCCCGCCGACGTAGGCCGGCTTCGTCTTCAGCACCTTGCGGAAGGTCGCCTCGGCGCCGGAGAAGTCGCCGAGCTCGCCCTGCGCGACGCCGAGGGTATTCAGGTATTCGGTGTTGTGGCGGTCGAGCTCGTTGGCGCGGCGCGCGTACTCGATGCCGATCTCGGGCTGCCCCGACCACAGGTAGGTCCACGCGAGCGCGTTCCAGGCGTGGTGGTTCTCCGGGCGCGCGGCCACGATGGCGCGGAAGCACTGCTCGGCGGCGGCGAAGTCCTGCGCCTCCACCGCGGCCATGCCGGCGGCGAACGCCTGTTCCAGTTCGGCCGCCACCGGGCTAGACGACGCGCACGCGCGCGAACTTGCGCTTGCCGACCTGGATCACGACGCTCGTGCCCTGCTTCAGCTTGAGCGCGCGGTCGGCGACCTGCGCGCCGTCGAGCTTCACGCCGCCCTGCTCGATCATGCGCTGCGCCTCGGTGGTGCTCGGCACGAGGTTCGCCTGCTTGAGGACCTGCACGATGCCCAGGCCGTCGGCGCCCGCGTGCAGCGTCACCTCGGGCATGTCCTGCGGCGCCTCGCCGTGGCGGTGGCGCTTCTCGAAATCCTCCTCGGCCTGGCGCGCGGCCGCCGGCGAATGGAAGCGCGCGACGATCTCCTTTGCGAAACGCACCTTCACGTCGCGCGGGTGCTCGTCCTTCCATTTTCTTGTTTCTGATCGAGGAGAAAAAGACAGAAGATCGATATAGCGCCACATGAGGTCGTCGGAGATCGACATCAGCTTGCCGAAGATCTCCTGCGGCGGCTCGGCGATGCCGACGTAGTTGCCGAGCGACTTCGACATCTTCTCCTTGCCGTCGAGTCCCTCGAGCAGCGGCATGGTGAGGATCACCTGCGGCTCGAGGCCGTAGCTCCTCTGCAGCTCGCGGCCGACCAGCAGGTTGAACTTCTGGTCGGTGCCGCCGAGCTCGACGTCGGCCTTCATCGCCACCGAGTCGTAGCCCTGCATCAGCGGGTAGAGCAGCTCGTGCAGCGCGATCGGCCGCTCCTCGGCGAAGCGCTTGTGGAAATCGTCGCGCTCGAGGAGCTGCGAGACGGTGTACTTCGCGGCGAGGCGGATGATGCCCTCGGCGCCGAGCTGGTCCGACCACTCCGAGTTGTACAGCGTCTGCGTCTTCGCCGGGTCGAGGATCCTGAACACCTGCTCCTGGTAGGTGCGCGCGTTCCGCCGGATCTCCTCGCGCGTGAGCGGCGGGCGCGTCTGGTTCTTGCCGGTCGGGTCGCCGATCATCCCGGTGAAGTCGCCGATCAGGAACTGCACCTGGTGGCCGAGGCTCTGGAAGTC
>Ga0335084_10001357_pt1 | contig 22843 bp, 17 predicted proteins | sample Lox_Sample_44_FD_206721 | JGI IMG/M metagenome (GOLD analysis project Ga0335084, IMG submission 206721) | Soil microbial communities from Loxahatchee National Wildlife Refuge, Florida, United States - Lox_Sample_4.4 | ecosystem: Environmental > Terrestrial > Soil > Wetlands | place: USA...
GCCAATGTCCGCGAGCACAGCGTCAAAGACGGGGAGCTCTGCGCGATCGGCGGGGACCGGGATGCCGGACTGCGCCATGAGCGCGAGGAGGCCGGCGGTTTTCAGGCTGACGGTTTTGCCGCCGGTGTTGGGGCCGGTGATGATGAGCTGGCGACGCTCGTTTTCGAGCTCGAGGCTGACCGGGACTACGGAAAGGCCTTTCGCCTTGAGATTGCGCTCGAGTAGAGGGTGGCGCGCATTGTGGAGCAGGAGACGGCCGTTGGGCTCTATTGCTGGGCCGTTCGCTTCGCGTGGCGGGACAGCCGAGGCGGCTGTCTCTACGCGAGCAGTAAGTTTGACTTCGACGCAGTTGTAATCTTCGGCGAAGCGGGCTTTGGCGAACTGGAGTTCGAGTTCGGCAAGGACGGCGACAGCGGCGCGGATCTCCGCGGCTTTCGCGCCGATGCGCTGGGTCATCTCGAGAAGGATCCGGTGGATTTCTGCGAGTTCTTCTTCAAGCAGGCGGACGAGTTCGTTGTTCTGCTCAATGGTTTCTAGAGGCTCAACGAAAACGGTCTGTCCGCTGGAGCTGGCGCCGTGAACCACGCCTTGCACGCGGCGCTTCTGCTCGACCTTTACCGGAATCACGAAACGCTCGCCGCGGATGGTGATGAGTTCATCCTGCACGGTTCCCCCTTCGGCGAGGCGCCGAAGGTATCCGCGAAGAGATTCCTGGATGCCGCGTCTCTGCTTTTCGATCTCGCGACGGATGCGGGCAAGTTCGGGTGAGGCTTTGTCATCGAGAGTTCCGTCGGGTTGGATCTTGTTGCGGAAGTCGCGCAGAAATTCGCTGAAGTCAACAACACGGCTGGAAAGATCGCGGACCTCGCGCCATTCGGAGCGCATGGCGGCGGGCGGATGGACCGAGATTTCCCGCCACTCCGCGGCGCGATCCACGACCAGGATCACATCACGGATGTCTGTGGTTTCGAGAGCCACTCCGGCAATGCGTGACTTTTCGACCACAGGACCGATGGCACTGAGGCCGGAGAAGTCGAAGCGCCCGCCAACGCGGCGGAATTCGCGGATTTCGGCCGCGAGGGTCTGTTGGCTTTCAATCCACGCGCGATCCGTCGACGGGACGAGGGTAGCAATGAGTTCCTGGCCCAGAGGCGAGGAAGCGTATCCGCGGAGGAGTTCGCGCAGCGCGTCGAATTCCAGAACACGCGCGGATGTATGGAGGAGCTCGGAAGACATTGCAATTCATGTTACAGGAGGCGGGTGGGCAGATTTTCGCTTTCCGGAGTTTGACAGTTTAGATCGCCAGTCTTTCGGAACCGGGCGCTCGCCCTTCGGGCTTGCGGCAGCCGAGGCGGCTGTCCCTACGTGACTCGATTAGACGGCTGCACCTGCTACTTGTGGGGCAGCCGCGGGCAGGCGAACTTTGAAAAGGGCGCCGCCTTCTGGTTTGTTGCGGCAGCTGATCTGACCGCCGTGATCCTGAATGATTCCGTACACCGCGCTCAAACCGAGGCCGGTGCCTTTTCCGACCGGCTTGGTGGTGTAGAAGGGATCGAAGACGCGTTGCGGATCACGGATGCCCGGTCCGCTGTCGGAGAACTGAAGAACCACTTCATCGTTGTGGCGTTCTGCGGAAATCTCGAGAACACCGCCGCCCGATTCCTCGAGTGCGTCCATGGCATTCTCGATGATCTCGATGCAGGCTTGAAAGAGCTGGTTCGCGTTGCCATGCACAGCGGGAAAGTCGGGAGCGATCGAGAGGCGCGCCTGAATCTTGCCGCCCTGCCGCCTCGATTCGAGCAGTTGTTTGGCGCGGCTCAGGAGAACGTCAAGTTCGACCCGGGTCTTGTCGCCGGGGGCCTGTTGGGCAAAGCTCAAGAGACTGGCCACGAGGTCGCGAGTGCGGCGCGCCTGGTTCACGATCTTGCGAACCATCCCATCCTGCTCGGGCGTGAGCTTTTCCTTGGACCAAAGTTGCTCGGAATAGTTCATGACAGCGGTCAGGGGATGATCGATCTCGTGCGCGGCTCCAGCAATGAGTTTGCCTAGAGATGCGAGTTTCTCTTTTTGGACAAGCTGGTTCTGCAACTGCTTCTGGCCTTCGTACGCCTGACGAGACTCCTTCAGCAGCGCCATCAGAGCCTGGTCTTGCAGGTATTGACGAAGGAACACGAAAGTTCCGAGCAGCAACATGGCGCCGAGGACAGTAAAGAGACGGAACTGGCGTGAAGGAGAGTCGTCGAGCAGAGCGGCCCATAGCCCCAGGGCGGGCAGTGAAAGAATAGCCAGCATGGCAATCTGAGGCACAATACGACGCCAGCGCGGAGGGAAGGAGAAGTTCACACTCTGGAGATCCCAGTCGCGGGAGGAGAGCGAAGCTGCCGCGATCCAGGCTACGGTTGCGATCAAGGGAACGTCATAAAGACTGCCGGAATAATAGGTACTGTTGGCGGCAGCGCGGTCCAATAGCTGAGAATTGATGCCGTACAAAACCGACACCGCGAGGATGTGCAGGTACAGGCGACGCCATCCCCCAGCGCTGGTGATTGAGGCCAGGATTAGCGCTCCGACCAGAAGCGCATTCTCGACGGCGTAGAGCAGATCGTAATACCGGTTGTACCTGACAACATCGAGTGCAACGTATTGATGGGGAAAAACAATGAAGGCATAGAGGAAAACCCACCAGCCGCAGAGCATCAAGAAATTGAGGAGACTGAGAGCCACACCGCCTTCTTTGTGTGGAACGTCGGGACGCCACGCGACAGCGGCGATCATGGGAACGACGTGAAAAAAAAGCACGATGTCGAAGACAAAGGGATCGGGAATTTCGCGATGCAGAATCGGTTCCAGCACAGTCCAGGCCGCCTGATTGGCGGTCCAGAGGCTGAATCCCAAAGACATGAGAACCCAAAAGCTGCGTTCTCGTGTCGGCCGATGAGCCGCATTGAAAATCGTGCTCGCAAGGGCCGCGAGCATCAGAACGAGGCCTAACACATCGGCGATTGCCGTGAGAAAAGGTCCACGATGGGTGGTGAGAGACACTCCGGCGAAGGCCAGAGAAATTCCAGCCGCTGCGACAAACCAGCGGTGGCGCCGGAGGAAACCCATACGTCCCTATATTCTATTGGGATTCATTCTGGAACATGGAGAGATCGGGAAGGATGGTGGTTACTTCGGTCATGTCCAGGGGTCAGGGGTCAGGGTCAGGGGTCAGGGGTCAGAGTCAGAGATCAGACATTAGCATTCGTTCCGGATCGGCTTTCCATCAATCTGCCTATGCAAATGGTCTAGAATCGATTGTGAGCGGCCGTGCTTTGTAGTGTTGCTCAGGTGATCTTTATGGCCTTTCCGACTACCCGGCTTCGCCGGCTCCGCCGTACCGCAGAATTGCGGAACATGGTTGCTGAGACTCGTTTGACGCCGGATGCGTTCGTGTATCCGATGTTTGTGTGTCCGGGAGAAGGCGTGCGTAAGGAAGTCCGGTCGATGCCCGGCGTGTTCAACCTGTCGATAGATGAAGCGGTAAAAGAGGCGGAGCAAGTGCATTCGCTGGGCGTTCCGTCTGTGATCCTGTTCGGCCTGCCGGACAAGAAAGACGAAGTGGCGACGGGAGCGTGGGCGGAGAACGGGATTGTGCAGCAGGCGGCGCGTGCGATGAAGCGGGAACTGCCTGGGCTCGTGCTGATGGGCGATGTGTGCCTTTGCGAATATATGTCGCATGGGCATTGCGGGATTGTGAAAGCAACACCGGCACCGCAGTCATTGGGCGCGGCGGCCCGCGATGTCGTGGTGGTCAGCAACGAAGAGGAGAAGGATCGGGCGATCGAGAAGCTGGCACGCAGGGTGCAGCCGGAGTATGAAATTGTGAACGACGCTTCACTCGAACTTCTGGCGAAGACTTCGGTGTCGCTGGCGAGAGCAGGGATCGATATCATCGCGCCCTCCGACATGATGGATGGGCGGGTGGCGGCGATTCGGAAGGCGCTGGATGAGGCGGGATTTCTCAATACGCCGATTCTTTCGTATGCAGCGAAGTTCGCCTCGGGGTTCTATGGACCCTTCCGCGAGGCGGCGGACTCTGCGCCACAGTTCGGCGACCGGCGGTCGTACCAGATGGATGGAGCGAACATCCGGGAAGCGATGCGGGAAATTGCGGCCGATGTGGAAGAGGGGGCCGACATGATCATGGTGAAGCCGGCGATGCCGTATCTGGACGTCATTGCAGCGGCGCGGGAGCGATTCGACCTGCCGTTGGCCGCGTATCAAGTGTCTGGCGAATATGCCATGATCGAGGCGGCGGCGCGCAATGGCTGGATCGAACGCGAGCGCGTGATGATGGAATCGCTGCTGTCGATCCGGCGCGCGGGAGCGAGCATTATCCTCACCTATTACGCCAAGGATGCGGCCAAGCTCTGCTAGAATAGTCCGCCATGCAGGGGCGGCCTATACAATCTGAAACGTTGCGCGCCGTGTCTGACGTGGTGTCCCTCTCGCATTTGTGTCGTGTAGAAAGAAATTCCTTCCTTCTTGATGCGGGGAAACTCGAGTCGGGCCTCTGAGTTCTTTTCCGCGATGTCGATTTCGGTTCCGGATCGTCCAATCACAGTCCCCAGGAGATCTTATGAAGCGCATTCTTACACTTGCTCTGGCAATCGCACTTGTCACCGTGGCAGCTCCGTATCTGGTTTCGCAGACATCGCAAGGACGCATTCTCGGCACGGTATCGGACCCGAGCGGCGCCGTTGTGGCGGGTGCGAAGATCACGATCACGAATACAGCGACGGGCGTGAGACGCAATCTGGTCACCAATGATACGGGCGAGTACGTTGCGCCCAACCTGGACGCGGGATCGTACACCGTGACCGCGGAAGCAGGCGGATTCAAGAAGGCCGTCAGCACCCCGTTTGTGCTCGAGGTGGCGAGAGACGTCCGAATGGATTTGAAACTCCAGCCTGGAGCGGCGACCGAAATCATGGAAGTCACGGCTGAGAACGCGCTGGTGGACACAACGGATACGACGCTGAATGGCGTGCTTACGAACCAGGCGATCGAGCAGTTACCGGTGCAGGGACGTGACTTTCAAAATCTGCTGGAACTGCATCCTGGAGTGCAACGCACGCCTGGCGGGGGATTTCACTCGGTGACGTCAAACGGAAATCGTCCGGACGACAATAACTTCTTCATTGATGGAGCTGATGACAACGACGCCTACTACGGGGAGACCGTAGTGAACGATGCCGGGATTGCGGGAACTCCGGCGAGCTTTTTGCCGCTGGACGCGATTCAGGAGTTCAATACACAGGAGAGTCCTTCGGCGGACTATGGTGTGAAGCCGGGCGTGGTGATGAACATCGGCATCAAGTCGGGAACGAACGATCTGCATGGATCTGCGTACTATTTTCACCGCAATGCGGCTTTCGATGCGCGGAATTACTTCAATCCAGCGCCACAGAGAGTTTCGTCGCTGTTGATGCATGAATTTGGAGCGTCGCTCGGTGGGCCGATCATCAAGAACAAGTGGTTCTATTTTGTGGCCTATGAGGGAATCCGCGACCGGGTGGGCAATCCTGGGGTTGTCGATAGTCCGGTGACGTCGTCGTTGGCGTCGCGTACAGACTTTTTCCCGGATGGAATCTCCGCACCTGCGGATTCGGACGACCCGGGGGCACCTGAGTCCGCGCTGTACAGCATCCCTGACGCGATTGAGTACTTCAATCCGTCCAACCCGAATTACGCCGCAAATATCGGTTACTGCCAGGACAACTACGATTGGTTTGCAAATTGTGCCGTAAACCCTTTGAGCCAGCAGCTGACGCAACTGTTTCTGCCGAATCCCGGGTTTACCGCATCGCAGAGCGATCCTGCGGCCATCAACTTCGACTTTGACAACAAGAACCGCGGCGACAATCTGGTAGCGAAGACGGACTACACGCTCAATAGCAAGAACGTGCTGAGCGCACGGTTCATCTATGGCAATACGAACCAGACAGAAGAAGATGCGTTTCCGTTGCGGCCGGAGTGGCTGTCGACAACGAGTCCGATTACGCAGGTGTTCGGAGTAAGCCTGGCGTCGACTCCGACGTCGGCGTGGTCGAATGAAGTCCGCTTCAGCTACAACATCTTCGATGAGGCAATTTCGCCTGTCGATCACAACATCAACCCGACGCAATATGGCCTCAATACGGGCGTGACGGATCAGCGGCTCTTCGGATTCCCGCGGATAAGCCCCGGTGGAGAATTCGACTACATGGGTGGCAATTCGAGCTGGCCGTTGTATACGACGCCGAGTAAAACGTACAGCTTCTCTGATACGGCATCGTGGACGCGAGGCCGCCATGCGATTCGGTTTGGTGGCAACTTCCGTTTTGGCGATGTTGACTATTACCGCGCGGGGACTGGACGAGGCCGCGTGGATTTCCGTCATCTGTGGAATTTCATGTCGGGCGATGTCCGCCGCTGGCGCTTTTTGTATGGAGACCCCAGGAGGCAAGTCAGCCAGAAAGCACTGGGATTCTTCGTGCAGGATGACTTCAAGGTAACGAAGACCGTAACGCTGAATCTGGGTCTGCGCTACGACGTGACCAATCCGATCAAGGATTCGCAGAATCTACTGGCGAACTATGTACCGGACTCCGTGAGCGGATTGGTACAGGTTGGTCAAGGGATCAGTTCACCGTATCCGACAAATCACAACAATCTATCGCCGCGCATCGGTTTGGCATGGGATGTGTTTGGAACCGGCAAGACCGTAGTGCGTTCGGGATTTGGCATGATCTTCGAGCAGCCGTCGATCCGGACGTTCATGTTCAACGGGGGCGGATTGAATCTGAATCCCAGCGGAATTCCGTATGTGGATGGCAACGGCGTAACACAGGCACCACAGGGGAGTATTACCTCTTTCCTGCAAATCTCGAGCGATGGCTCGGCGATCAACTGGCTGGAACCGAATCAATCGCCGACAATCTTTCCGAATGCAGACAATTCGGGCAGCGTGTGCAGCTTCGACAGTCCGTGCGATGTGTTCGGAGTGGACCAGCACCTGAAGACACCGTACGTGATGAATTGGAACGTGAACCTGCAACAGGCACTGTCAAAATCGATGGTTCTGCAGGTCGCATACGTTGCCAATCATGGCGTGAAGCTCTACAGCGCGACCGATATCAACCAGGTGAATCCGACTTATGACGATGGTGGAGAGCAGTTGGGCCGGCCGCTGGTGACGAATTGTCCAGTCGAGCAGGGCGGGCAGGGTTTTGGCGGTCCGTGCTTCCCCTACATCGGATATCTGAGCTTCCTGGGCAATCAATCAAATTCGAACTACAACTCGCTACAAGTGACTCTGACGAAGCGATACTCCAAGGGCCTGTACCTGCTGGCGGGTTACACCTACGGTCACGCGATCGACACGGCGACAAGCAACCTCGCCGGTGTCCCTCCGGACAGCAACAACTACAATGCCGAGCGCGGGAACGGCGACTACGACATCCGGCACCGGTTCACTCTTTCGGCGACGTACGATCTCCCAGCGGTCAAATCGAAGTGGCAAATGCTCGAGGGATGGCAGGTAACGAGCGTCGTCAATCTGCAGAGCGGTGAGCCCTATACGCTGGGAGATTTCGAGGACGATATCAGCGGCACGGGCGAATTCAATGACCGCTGGAATATGGTGGGATCGCCGAAAGACATTCACTGGTCGCCGAAGAATCCGGTTCCGTTTATCTCGTGGGACGATTTTTCGACCGACGATGACGGCAATGTAATCGGAAATCAGCAGTGTATCGATGCCGCGGGCGGACCTACCAGCGAAGGGGCTCAGCAGTTGCTCAACTTCGGGTGCTTCGTTTCGGGCAAAACGGTAATGACGGCTCCGCCCTACTACACTCAGGGAAACATGGGACGGAACATCTTCCGGGGGCCGAACTTCCTGAACTGGGATATGTCGGTGTCGAAGATGTGGAAGTTGGGTGAGCGGGTAAAGTTACAGCTACGCGGCGAGGTGTTCAACCTTCTGAATCACGCGAATTTCGACGTGTTCACAATGAATACGGACCTCGGGTTTCCTGAGTCAGTTGGGACCGTCGTGTACACGCCGGATGTTGCGGCAGCGAATCCTGTGATCGGGTCGGGTGGTTCGCGGCACATTCAGTTGGGCGCGAAGATCACCTGGTGATCGCATCGACGGTAAGCCGTCTGCGATGGGACCGTTGCCTTATGGAGGGCTCGTTGAACAACGAGTCCTCATTTTTTTTGCTTTGACAACCTTCGCGGTCTGGAAGGCATCCACTTTGAGCCACTTCAAAATGCACCAGGCAGCTCTTCGCTCGGCGAGGCCTAGCATCTCGCAGTAATCCCGCCGGCAATCATTCACCGAGGGATCGTTCTGATGCCTGAAGAAAGTGCCGGCAAAGTAGTCTCGGGTTACGGCAACGGCAATGGAAGCGGGAATGGGAACGGGGCACATCGGGCCCTGCCTTCGTTTTTCATCGTTGGGCCTCCTCGAACGGGAACAAGTTGGTTGCACACGGTACTAAGCCAGTGTGCCTGGCTTTCGCATCCGACGAAAGAAACGCGATTTTTCGACAAGCACTTTGAACGTGGCCTCGACTGGTATGGGGCTCATTACAAGCGGGCCACCGGCGCGCGGGTCGTGGGAGAGGTTGCGCCGACGTATTTCGCATCGCCGGAAGCGCGGGAACGAATTGCGCGCCTGATTCCTCGGGCAAAGATCGTTTGTACCTTCCGTAATCCTGTGGACCGCGTGCTGTCACTTTACCGACTCAAGCGCGCGTATGGCTGGATTCCATGGACGTTGGAGGAAGCGCTGACACGCGATCCTGAGCTGATGGAATCGAGCCGGTATGCCGACTACCTGAAGCACTGGATCGAGACCTTCGGTCCGTCGCAGGTGCTGGCGACGGTACACGACGACATGGAAGCCGATCCGCAGGCTTATCTCGATAAGGTCACGGACTTTGTCGGCGCGAGGCGGATCAAGCTGCAGCCTTCGCAGCTCGGGCATGTGCTGACGTCAGAAAGAATGACGCAGCCGCGCAATTATTACTGGACGCGAGGCGCACTTCGACTGGCGGAATGGTCGAAATCGCGACGGCTGGATGGAATTGTGGCGGCGGCCAAGAGAATAGGCGCGATTCGGTTCTTTGTGGGCGGAGGCTCACCGTTCCCAGAGATTCCGTCCACCTATCGCGGAAAATTGCGGGAGATCTTCCGGCCCGAGGTGGACAAGCTGGAGGACATACTGAACCGGGATTTGTCAGCCTGGAAGTAGGGCTGATGCGGGATTGGGCCCGCTTGGCTTAGTCTTCGCTATCGGATTGCGCCGCCTTACTTCGCATCGGCGGGACAGCCGAGGCGGCTGTCCCTACGTGGGTGCATGACTGAGTGCGTGAGTGATCGTTAGTCTTTGCTTGGTTTTTTGGGAGTCAGGTCGCACGCTTGACGTACGAGATCAAGATCGAGACCGTCGGGTGAAAACTCTGCAATCTCGTCACCCGCTCTGGTCTTGACTTGCACTTTAAAGACTTCAGCACCAAGAACGCCTCTAGTAGTTCCTTTATCCATTGCGAGGAAGTGTCCGCGCACCCAGTTCCATCCCTTATAGCTGTGAGTGTCGTCGATACGCACCAGGACTTGCATTTTTGGCTGTCCCCAAAATCCAGGATAGTCCGGTCCCCCTAAACGCGTTCCCGGATTGAAATCGGCGAGAGCGAGTTTGCCATCGGTGCAGAACAACTCAATACGCGGCTTGTAATTTGGATCCTCTTTCAGGTAGTTGTCGGCGAGAAGTTCGAAGCGGACCTTCTTCGAGCCGGTCATTTTGTCTTCAGACAGGAACTCCGTCCACTTGCCGCCGGCACTGACGCCGTCGCGTTCTCCCTGATAAGGGCTCATGGAACGGCTCTGCGCAAAAGCAGAAGCGGCACAGAGTAAAAGCAGACCGATCGCCGAAAATCGAGAGTTAGAAAAAGTGCGCTGTGCGTTCACCTGGCTCCTCCGGAATATCACTATCATTTTGAACCCGGATGGCGAGGGAAAAGTTGCACGAAAGGGTATGTGACGCAGAGGTTACTTGGCGTCGATCTTCAGCACCATGTAGACCTGTGTACGGTCGTCAAACTGACTGAGCGATTTGGTGTCGCTCTTGTGAGTCTTGAGCTGCGCATACACCTCGTAGTCGACAGCATTGGACAGAGCCGGAAAGCGATAGGTCCCATCCTGACCGACAATATAAGTTTTGACGGCGCGAGTGCGGGTGTTGGTGACATAGACGACGGCGTCTGGAAGAGGATTATCTTGGGGATCGAGCACTTTGCCGTAAAGCAGCCGGCCAACCGGTTTCTCCTTCTTGTCAGCCGCGGCAGCTAGCGCGCCGAAGGCGGTTAAAAGGATGCATCCCAGAGCTACAGTTTTGATCACCGAGCGGTAGTGATTCATTAGGATTGATTGTCTCACGGACAAAGGGATTTCTAACGGGTTAGATGCAAACCGACATCCTGGCGTTCTTCCGCATAAATGTGGACGGTTACCGGAGTAACCCGAACGGGCTTACCATCGGCCGGTTTGAAGTGCTTGAGATCGGCCGAAAGAATGTATTCGCACTCGCCGGGAGGCACGCGCTGGGCGAACTCGCCCATATGGTTGGAGAAGACCTGCCAGCGAACTTTGCTGGGTTTGTCCTTTGCGCGGCGAATGTTCACTGTAACGCCATAGACGGGACGATCATCAGGCCCCCAAACGGTTCCCGCGATCAAGGCATAGGGCTTCGTCGCGGACTTCTGCGCCGCGAGTAATCCGTCGGCTGGGCTGAAGGTGAGCGGGAAAAGAAAAGCGGAGACAATCGCAAACGATGACAGCATTCTAAAGAGCTGGATGGATCGAACTTTAGGAATAGTCACCGTCTTCGGACTCCTCCTCTTCATCCTCATCTTCTTCTTCGTAGCCTTCCTCCACGGCCTTGAGCTCGAGCGGACTTGTAGTCACAACTTCGAAGTCGGTGCCGCACTCGGGACAGGAAATCACTTCACCCTCGTCGACCTCTTCCTCTTCGACGTCCAGGTTGGTCTCGCATTCGGGACAAAGCACCATAAAGCCTCCGTAGCCTATTAGAGCCTCCTGATAATATTTAGATTCTCTAACGGCAGTTGGTCAAGTGGGTGGGGGTTGGGAACAGGAAATATTTCGTGCGGCAAACGGTGCGTATCTACGGGGAATTCCGGATGGATGGTCATTCATGATAGTGCAGCGAAAATGCAGCAGTTTCCGCGGTGGACTTGGCTGGCTGGCAGGGTTGGTTCTGGCCTCGCAAATCGGAGCGAGTCAGGCGATGCCGGAGAAGGCAGCGGATCCGCGGATTGCCTCTGCTTTGCAACAGATTTCAGCACAGCGTGTGCAGGCGGACATTGAGAAGCTGGTGAGCTTTGGAACACGGCTGACCTTGTCGGCGCAGGACTCGGCGTCGATTGGGTCCGGACGAGGCATCGGCGCCGCACGCGAATGGATCAAGTCGGAGTTCGAACGTTATTCGAAGGACTGTGGCGGATGTCTCGAAGTGAAGACCGATAGCTTCACAGAGCAGCCAACGGATCGCATTCCGAAGGCCACGGAAATCACCAATGTTTATGCGGTTTTGAAGGGGACGGATCCCGCGCAGTCAAAGAGGATTGTGCTGGTGACAGGCCATTACGATTCGCGAAATAGCGACACGCTCGATACGACTGGAGATGCCCCCGGCGCGAATGACGACGCCAGTGGAACAGCGGTGAGCCTGGAATGCGCTCGCGTTCTGAGCAAGATGAAATTTCCGGCGACGATTGTCTTTTTGGCGGTCGCTGGCGAGGAGCAGGGGCTGAACGGAAGCCGCCACTTCGCGAAGATGGCGAAAGACCAAGGCTGGGAGCTGGAGGCTGTTCTCAACAATGACATTGTTGGCGGGGACAAGAGCGCGGAGCAGGACCATTCTCTAGTGCGTGTATTTTCCGAAGGCGTACCAGTGGCGGCGACGGAGCAGGATCTACGGCGAATTCGCGGACTCGGCGGGGAGAGTGATTCCGGGTCAAGGGAAGTGGCGCGGTACATCGCGGAGACTGGCAGAACATATGACGCCGGAGTAAAGCCGTTGCTTATCTTCCGGCTGGATCGTTATCTGCGCGGCGGGGATCATTCTGCTTTCAATCAGCAAGGCTTCTCCGCAGTGCGGCTGACGGAGTATCGGGAAGACTTTCACCATCAGCATCAGAATGTGCGAACCGAAAACGGGGTCGAATATGGGGACGTGCCGAAGTTCGTCGACTACGAGTACGTGGCGCATGTAGCCAGGCTGAACGCAGCGACTCTGGCCTCGCTGGCATCGGCGCCAGGGCCTCCCGCGAACGTCCATCTTCTGACCAAGGATCTGGACAATGATTCGACGTTGACATGGGATGCGTCGCCGGGCGCTGCGTCGTATGAGGTGGTATGGCGGGCAACCATGAGCCCGGAGTGGGAGCATGCGCAGAGTTTCGGAAATGCGACAAAGGCAACGCTGAAGGTGTCTAAGGATAATGTGATTTTCGCGGTGCGAGCTGTGGATGCCGAAGGACATCGCAGCCTGCCTGTGGTGCCCGCACCTCAACGGTAGCGAGAAGTTGAATTTCTGCCAAACGAGTAGAATTGGACGAGAGGTCAGCCGTGCGCCGAACCGGGGAACCGATGATGTTGAGCCTGCCGCCGTTTACGAAGGCGGTGACTTGGCTCATTGGAATCAACACAGCCGTTTTTCTGCTTTATCTCGCGATCAACGCCTTCACAACAATTCCAATCGAGTTCTACGCTTTGAAGTATCTGGCGCTGACACCGGGACAAGTGGTGTTTCACGGATGGCTGTGGCAGGTTGTGACTTACGGATTTTTGCACTTTCAGTTCTGGCATTGGTTCGGAAATATGCTGGGATTGTGGATGTTCGGATCCGCGATTGAAGGAGCGTGGGGCTCCCGCCGATTTGTGGAGCTTTTTTCGATCGGTGTCATAGGGGCGGCTGTGACGACAATCGCGGCGTCGTTTGCCCATGTCCTCAGTACACCGTCTACAAGAACCATGGGTGCCTCCGGCGGAGTTTTTGCGATCCTCATCGCATTCGGAATTCTTTTCGCCGAGAGCGAAATCATGCTGATTCCGTTCCCCTTCCTCATCAAAGCAAAATATTTTGTCGGAGTTCTGGTGGTAGTCACGCTGGCATTTGCGATGGTTGGCGGCGGGAATGTCGCGTACGTGGCCCATCTCGGCGGCTTGCTGTTCGGCTGGCTTTATGTGCGGCGGGGACCGAAGCCTGCGCTCGTGAATGCAGGTTTGTCAGAGCGCTATTACGGCCTGCGCAACACCTATTACCGATGGAAGCGCCGACGGGCGGCAAAGAAGTTCGAAGTCTACATGCGGCAGCACGACCGCGACGTGCATTTCGACGAGCATGGCAACTACATTCCTCCCGAGGAAGAGGGGCGCAAAGGGAATGGCGGGGGCAAGTCGGGTTGGGTGAACTGAAGTAGGCCTGCGGTCTTGGGTCGTCGGTCTTAGGATCTCTAATTTGCTCGAAGACCTGCCACAGAACACCTAAGACCTGTCGAAACCAGACTGTTGGAATGCCGTTAGAATCTCCAGTGCCAGTCCATCCTGCTTTGCCTTACCTTTGAATCCCAAGTCGTGACCTGCGCCTTCAATTGTCAGCAGCTTCGTTTTTGCCGGGATCATCTTCATCGCGCGCTGCAATTCTTCGATTGCGCCGAAAGGATCGCGCGTGCCGTGGACGAACAGCGTTGGTGTGCGGAGATCGGGAAGATGCTGCGTGCGCTGCTGCTCAGGCTTTCGCGGTGGATGGAGCGGGTAGGAGAGCAGAAGCAGTCCCGCTACGAGATCTGGTTGTTCGGCACAGAGCATGCTGGACTGGCGTCCGCCGTAGGAATGACCGCCTAGAAAGACTCGTTGCGACTTCTGCTGGCCTACCATGAGTCGTTGAAGGGCTGCGATGGCATTTTTCAGGCCGGCCCGGTCACGGGCAGCGTCTCCCGGGCCGGGCGGACCGAACGATCGAACCTGGCGATAGGGGAGATCGCAGCGCAGGACAGTGAATCCTGAGGAAGCGAAGGTTTCGGCTAACCCGCGGAGCAGTGGCGCCTGAGCATTAGAGCCGGCGCCGTGCGTCAGGACGAGAGCATCCCCGCTCGCGTTTTCGGGACTGTGGAGGAAGCCTCGTACTGGAGGATCGCCAGCCTCGGCGAATGATTCGACGTTGACCATGTTTGAATTTTGAGCTGCAGTCAGATTTTCGCGGCTCTTCCAATTACTTCTGCGCAACAGCCTTCTCTGCCTCGCGTATTTCTGTTCTGCCGGGATGGTCTGCATGTTCGCAGACTTTCAGTAATTCCTGAAAATGCGTGCGGCTCAGTCCGGTATTGCCTGCGAGTTGGGCGGCTCTGCCTGCGCCATAGAGAGTCCGAAAGCGTCCCGGTTCCCTCTTCATCGTGGCTTCAAATTGCTCCAGAGCCCCGGCCGGCTGATTGGCAGCCAGTAACATTTCTCCGTACAGTTCCCGCGCCGGTGCGAGCGGCCCAGGCGTCACCGCACTCTTCTCGGTTCCGTCTTCCAGCTTTGCCGCGGCCTCGATCTGACGAAGTGCGTCGTCTTTTTCTCCTTCCGCCATCCTGGCCCAAGCGCTGACTTCACGCTCCTGAATTTCTACCTGCAGGGCCCAGTAGTTTTCACCAGCCTTTGCGAGACGTTCGCGGATGGACTTCAGCGCTGCCGCTGCTTCATAAGCCGCTTTCGGTTGATTCAGCCGTGCCAAACCCAGTCCGCGTGCAAACCAGGTTATGGCTTCGGTATGCGGATAGGGCGTCTCCTGTGGCTTGAGTTGCGCGGCCTGTTTCCAATCGCCGCGCTCCAAGGCATATCGGGCGGGAATGGCGGCCAAGGCGAAGTAGCCTGCTAATGGCGGGCCGGCCCCGCTGATTACTATCTTCGGATCAAATCGCGATTCGATTTCCGGTAAGGAAGAGAGCAGCTTCCTGGCAGCTTCATCCTGTCCGGTCTGCAAGTAGGCGTAAACCTCGTAGTCGGAGGCGTGCAGTTCCTCGGCGGTCTGACCTTCGCGTTTCGCCGCGGCAGCTGCTGCGATGTTGCTGGTGATCGAATCCTGCCAGTAGCCAGTACGGGTGAAGGTGTGCGATGGCATGTGAAGCGCGTGAGGCGCATCGGGCGCGATCTCCGAATAGCGCCGTGCAGCATCAAGCGCACGAGGCGCCAGCGGTGGAACATCGTAGGTGTGGATGATATAGTGCGCGAGCCCGGGATGCTCTGGCTCTTCCTTAAATAATGTTTCGAGAATTGCCCCGGCCTTCAGCCGCCCGGCATAGGTCTTGTCGGCGGGATCTTCTGACGCTGCGATCGACAAGGCATAGAAAATTTGCGCTTCATGATCCGTAGGATACTTCTGGGCCACGTCGCTCATTGCATCGCGATAAGCAATCAGGCGCGCGGGCTGCGGGATGCTCTCGAAATCCCGATACAGGTTGGAAACGGCAGCGACATAAGCACGTTCGCGCTCGGTCTGCGCGCCGGTGGCCTTTCCGAGTTCCACGCTGGCTCGCCCAGCCTCTAACTGGCCTTTGTCTTTAAGGCCCGGCGCGAAGGGATTGCTCCACTGGCTGAGCGCGATGCCCCAATATGCAACGCCACACGTGGAGTCGTCTTTCAGGGCCGTCTGGAATCCCTGAATGGACTTGCTGAATTGGAACGAGTGCAGGAGCGCCACAGCCCGGTCAACTGCCTTCTGGGCTCCATCGTTGCAGGATGTGGAAAAGTGTACGGTCCCCAACCTCTCACTTGCTGGATGCTCGTGTTCTTGGGCCAACAGGCTGTGGGAAATGAACAGGAAGACGCACAGCACAAGGATTCTCGCGGACAACATTTTGACGCCCCCAGACATTTTTTGGGAGACATTGTAGCGCCTCGGCGGAAGGGTTGACGCAGTCCTGCTTCCGAGACTAAATAACCCGATCCTGCTGGACCAAATCACCCTTGGAATTCCGCCTCTGTTAGATAGGAGCGAGTGCGCAACGGGTGCTCGACATTGCGTTGCGACTTTCTCGATCTTCGAAGTCCTAACGGTCTGGCTTCCCTCAAAACAAATCGGCGCATCCCTGCGCTCCAACTATATGGAGGAGGAACCATGTCTCGCGTAATCACTCGAGGATGTATTTTCGCACTCACTCTGGTCGCATTGACGTCGCTTATGACGACCACAATGCAGGCGCAGGCCACCCTTACAATTTCACTCGCGCTGGGATCGGACTCGAATGGCGAACCGACCTATACCGCAAGTGTCACGAACACCAGCAACCTGGACGCTCCGAATCTGACGGTGACCTATACGTTGCCTGCTGCCGAATTGCCAATTTCACCGTCTCCTAGCGGAGGGTGCTTATTCACGCCGGGGTCAGCGCACCTGACAGTCGTCTGCTCGATCGCGAATCTCAATCCCAATCAATCGCATGACTTTGTGATTGCGGTACATCCGACGGATACGTCACCTCAGGATTGTACGGCCGTGGCGACGGAAGCGGGTGGCGGAACAGCGACGGCTTTCATCACTAGCACGATTACGGGGGTTGGACTCACCGAAATGCAGGTGGCCATGACCTCAACAAATCCTGGAAGAGTTGGCGAGAACTTCACCTACACCTTAACGGTGACGAACATTCAGGACGACGACGCGCAGAACGTCTTTGCCGTGCTTGTACTGCCCAAAGGGGCCACGGTAGTGTCCACGAGCAGGGGCTGCACGCGCGGGGTGGTGATCAATTGCGGACTGGGAAGGATGTCACCAGGCACCAGCAAGACTGTGACGATCACCGTGTCGCCGACCATCTCAGGCTGGAGTCAGGCTACGGCGGGACTTCGATTCTCAACGCCAGATCGCGATTTTACGAACAATGCAGTGGGGAACAGTATCTGGATCAATCCGTAATTAGCTGTGGTGGGTTCAAAGGACGGTGCGGTTCAACCCGCGCCGTCTCCATACTCGTTGGGGGCAGGCGCATCGCTACTTCGCCTGCCTCTGTGAACCGTGGAGCGTCCCTCGACTGGGCTTGCGTGCAGAGAACGAAGAGAGTTCTTCCTGGGTGGCGAAGCAGGAAGGGTCAATGCGGGAAGAAAGGTGTCCAAGCCCGACTCTATGCAAAGCCACAGGAAGGGCTTTGGCGAAGTATTCCTTGCTTTGCACGAGCTCTTGCCAGGCATCTTCCCGGGTCATGATTCCTGCCCTGATCTGATTGCTGAGAAACCCATCTGTGTACGAAACACCAAGCATGCGTTGAAAGACGTACTCCTTGAATACGTCGATGATGCAGTCAGAATGCCAGTCATTCGGGCGGTTCGTTGGCTTCTTCCAACCCGTTTCCCTGGCGATAGTGGAGAGGATCTCTGTGGGATTCCATGGCCAATAGTCGAAAAACAGCAACTGCTCCACCGATGGAAAACGCAATTTGAGGAATGGGGAATCCGGCGAGACCGCCAGGCATCCCTTCAGCGTCAAACTGAAATGCCGGGCAATGCTCCCCACCAGTTTGGGAGACGCTAGAACTTCCCGGGTCAGCAGAACTCCGCCCCGCACAAGCCCCTCACGGCCGCGCTTCTCGGTGTCGTACTTCAAGGCGAGGAAGGGCGAATCTTCCAAAGGACACTTTCCCCAAACGACGAACGGAGCATTCAATTGTTGTGCCAGGCTTGCTCCAAACAAGTGGAGATGCTTACATGCGACGCATGTCATGCCAGCGCTGACTGTACTGGGATGATCGAGCCAGGCCGTGAAGTAGTCGCGAAAGGATTGCAGGTGAGTCTCCGGACCGAGAGTCTCGATCGAGAGCGGTACGTCCAGGCTCTCGCATACGGCTTTCACATTGTCACGAGCAAAAGGTTCCACTCCGTCGTGGTCATAAGTAAAGGCGTGGACGCGTAACCCGAAATACTTCTTCATGGCCCAAAGTACGAAGGTACTATCCTTGCCTCCGCTGATTCCGACAACGCAGTCGGCCTTCGCGTTGGGCTGCAGCTTTTGGTGAATGTAAACATCCAGCGCGGCAATCCCGTGAGGCTTGTAGTTGGGGTATCCGCTACGGCACCAGGAGCAAAGGCCTGTCGTGTCGAAATCACTTCCAGGGACTTGATCGGTCAAAATGCACCGTCGGCAGCGCATGCTGTTCACCTCGCATTTCGGTTGCGGAGGCTCTTACCGTGATATCCGCGCGAGCTCTACGTGACCCGGTCGGTCGGAATTTCTGTGAGAGTCTCATAGACCTTGACGATCTGAACTTCATTCCCCAACTTGGCCCAGCATCGCAGCATGTCGGGATCTTCCTGCGCCTGCCGGCGAGCGTCTTCAGATTTCCAGTAACGCAGGAAAACGTAGTGATGATCGCGGTCGCGATAAAGGAGGTCGCGCCCATAGCCTTTTTTCGCGACGATGCCGGTGAGCTCGCGGAATGTTTCTAACGCTTCGGACTCGTTCCCGGGGACGGGTTCCCAGATGGCGACCGAGAGAATCTCCTCTGCCATAAGCCGGAATTATACTTGGGTGCTCGGAATCTTGGACCGCAAAGTTCGCGAAGAAATACCCGAACGAACGCGAGGAGCTACCGACTACGCCCCTTCGGATGCACGATGTTCTCGGCCTCCTGCTCGGTGACCACATGCAGGTGCATCAGGTTCGTCGATCCGGACGCCTGACGCGTTCCGACGACAATGCCGAGGACATCTTTGGGCTTGAGCAAGCCACGCCGCACTAGATCCTGCTCGGCCAGCGTTACCATCTCCGCAGGTGAGTAGGCCTGGCGACAGCGCACGGGACGCACTCCCCAATAGAGATTCATCCGGCGAACAACGGCGTCGGAGTGCGCGAAAGCGTAGATCGGCACCTTCGGCCGGTACTTGGAGACCATTCGGGCGGTGTTGCCGGTTTCGGTGAAGATCGCGATCGCGCCCATGGGGAGATCTTCGGCCGCATGGGCGATTGACTCGCAGATGGTTTCAGCGACGGAGAGTCCGCGATGCTCGCGACGACGACGCAACTGACCGAGATCAGCGGTATTGCCCTCGGCCTCGACCACGATGCGCGACATGATTTCGACCGATTCGCGCGGATATTTCCCGCTGGCAGTCTCCCCGGAGAGCATCACGGCGTCCGTGCCGTCGAAGATAGCGTTGGCGACGTCGCTGGCCTCCGCACGCGTGGGACGCGGATTCTCGATCATCGATTCAAGCATCTGCGTGGCAGTAATAACTGGCTTGCGCCAGGCCGCTGCCCGGCGGATGACGTGCTTCTGAATCACCGGAACTTTTTCAGGAGCCATCTCGACCCCGAGATCGCCGCGCGCCACCATGACTCCGTCGGCAGCTTCGAGGATTTCTTCCAGATGATCGATGGCTTGTGGCTTTTCGAGCTTCGCGATGACGGGAACGGCGCTTTTGTGGGAGGCGACGATCTGCTTGACTGCAGTGACGTCAGCGGCGGTACGGACGAAAGAGAGCGCGACCGCGTCGATCCCGTGGCGTAGGCCGAATTCGAGGTCCTTACGATCTTTAGCAGTGAGGGCAGGAATCGACAATGCGACTCCGGGGAGGTTGATGCCTTTATGCTCGCCCAGAAGACCACCGTTAATGACGTCACAGAGGACATCCTTGCCCCGGGTGGAGCGGACCCGAAGTTCGATCAGGCCGTCGCTGAGGAGAATACGCGCACCCGGCGAAAGCTCGCGAGCGAGATCGGGAAATGTTGTGGAGATGCGCGTTTCGTTGCCCGGAGCCTCGTTCGGAGTTATGGTAACGATCGAACCGGGCTTCAGCAGTACGGGCTTGCGTTGTTCCAGCAGGCCAGTGCGAATCTTGGGACCCTGCAGGTCCTGAAGAATGCAGACGGTACGATGCTCGCGCTGGGCGGCGCGGCGCAAGCGTGCAATGTTGTGAGCATGATCTTCATGCGTGCCGTGGGAGAAGTTGAGGCGCGCGATATCCATGCCGAGGCGCAGCAGGTCGCGCATCGCCGCTTCGTTATGGCAGGCGGGACCGATGGTGCAGATGATTTTCGCGCGTCGCAGGGCAGGCGAGTTCGGAGTAGGCTTCTCCTCGTGACTCTTCGAGCTTCGTTTCAAATGGTCCTCGACGGGAGTTGGAACTGCGGCCTTTGGTCCTAGGTCTTCGGCAGAGCCAGGAGCAGACGCCTAAGACCGATGACTAATGCCTAATACTCTGTATTACCGTTTGGCGAAGGAATCGCCGTCAACTCCTTCCCCAGCATGGCGCGAGGAAATAGTAGCGCATTGAACTCGGCGCCGACCAGCACGACGAGAGATATCAGATACATCCAGACGAGCAGGGCGATGACTGCACCGAGGGACCCGTACACGGTCGCGAAGTCGGAGATGTGCTGGAGGTAGGCTCGGAATCCAACAGTGACCGCAAACCACGACATGGTGGCCAGAATCGCACCGGGCATAACGCTGTGCCAGGGCTGGGTTCGCGGAACAGCATGGTGATAGATCAACGCGATCACGGCAATGCTGGTCAGCGTGGCGATCAGCCAACGGATGCCGCCCCAGAGCAAGAGGACATAGGGGCTGAAGTCAGGGTCGAGGTAGGGAACAAGCCTCGTTTCAAACTTACTGCCCACGGCCACCAGGATTGTGGAGAACGTCATCGGGACCAGCGCAAAGATGACCAGCATGAAGGCGATGAGGCGTTCTTTCACGAGTCCCCAACTCTTTGGGAGTTCATAACAGCGGCGAAATCCTTCCATCCAGGAGATCATCACGCCAGACGCGGTCCAGAACGTGATGAGTGCCGTCGTGGTGAGAAAGCCTACCGCATGCTGCCCCGTGCCCTTGAGATAGCTCATTGCGGTATTCGTTCCCGCCGGAAGAATGCTTCCCAGAGCATAGGAGATTTCCCTGAGATAGGGAGCACCCTTGCGCCAGCTCGCCAATGAGGACCCCACGATCAGCAGGACAGGAAAGAACGTGAGGATCAAGGAATACGCGGAGGCTTTCGCGATTGCGAACGCGTCGTGTGCAAAGGCGCGCCAGAATGCTGTTCTAAGTAGCCTGAGCAGACGTAGCATACGCTGATTTAGCTTAGGGCCATTGGGGACAACCTGCAAAGAAGGAATTGGAGCAGGTTCCTCAATGCGCACTCGCTGGGGGGTAGCGTGCATTCGTTAAATTGTTTCCTCCCGAACTTCTGCAAATTGCCGACTGGGCGAGCCACAGTTTCAAAGTCTTGCCTGAACCCGTTCGGCTTCGCCTGCGCAGGGCAACCGAGGCGGCTGTCTCTGCGTGGTTCGATGAGGCAATTACATTTTGCGTGTATGTAAAAGCGGGTTCGGAGACCCGTAATTTTGGGCCTCCGAACCCCTAGTTCATTCACCCTACTCGGCGGCAGGTATCTCCGCGCCGAGTTCTTCGTTCTCACCCTCGTGGCGCATCATTTCGAGTGCGCGCTCAGCTTCCTCGTAGGCAGCCGAGACTTCCGCCTGTACCTTGGCAGCGGCCTCTTCCATCTCTGGCGAGAGGCGCACGTTGCGGTAGTACTCCATGCCGGTGCCGGCAGGGATGAGGCGTCCGACGATGACGTTCTCTTTCAGGCCGCGCAGGTGATCGACCTTGCCGTTGATGCTGGCTTCGGTGAGCACGCGCGTGGTCTCCTGGAACGACGCGGCGGAGATGAAGGAGTCAGTTGAGAGCGAAGCCTTCGTGATGCCCAGCAGCAGAGGACGGCCTGTAGCCGGCTTGCCACCCTGCGCGATCACTTTTTCGTTCTCTTCGCGGAAAGCGAACTTGTCGACCTGCTCTTCGAGCAGGAAGCGCGTATCGCCCACGTCTTCAACCTTCACCCAGCGCATCATCTGGCGGACAATCACTTCGATGTGCTTATCGCTGATGTTCACGCCCTGCAGCCGGTAGACTTCCTGGATTTCGTTGACCAGGTAAGCCTGCAGCTCTTTTTCGCCGAGTACAGCCAGGATGTCGTGCGGGTTGAGCGGGCCGTCCATCAGAGGCTCGCCGGCCTTAACGCGCTCGCCTTCCTGCACGTTGATGTGAACACCGCGCGGAACCGAGTATTCCTTCTCGGTACCGTTGTCGGCAGTCACGTAAAGTTTGCGCTGTCCTTTCGAGACCTCGCCGAATTTCACCGTGCCATCGATCTCGCTGATGACCGCGGTCTCATGCGGCTTCCGGGCTTCGAACAGTTCGACCACACGCGGCAGACCACCGGTGATGTCTTTGGTCTTGGTGGTTTCGCGCGGGATCTTCGCCAGCACATCACCCGGCGTAACAGCGTCGCCGTCCTGGATCATCAAGTGCGAACGAGAGGGCATCAGGTAACGCTTGCTGCCCTTGCTGCCCTTGATCACGATCGCGGGCTGGCGTTTCTCATCGGGAGAATCGCCGACCACGTGACGCGACAGGCCGGTGACTTCGTCCACTTCTTCGTGGAGCGTGACGCCTTCCTGCAAGTCCTTGAACTGCACGGTGCCACCGATTTCGGTCAGGATCGCGAAGGTGTATGGATCCCACTCGACCATGATCTGGCCAAGCGTGACCGGATCGCCTTCGTTGACCTTTACCTTGGCGCCGTACACGACCGAGTAGCGCTCGCGTTCGCGGTTCTTCTCGTCGACGACCGCGATCGAACCTTGACGGTTCATCACGACCAGATCGCCAGTCTTCGACTTGACGGTCTGCAATCCGATGAAGCGCACGGTACCGTTGTTCTTGGCATCGAGGCGCGACTGTTCGGAGACTCG
>Ga0335084_10001360_pt1 | contig 22827 bp, 24 predicted proteins | sample Lox_Sample_44_FD_206721 | JGI IMG/M metagenome (GOLD analysis project Ga0335084, IMG submission 206721) | Soil microbial communities from Loxahatchee National Wildlife Refuge, Florida, United States - Lox_Sample_4.4 | ecosystem: Environmental > Terrestrial > Soil > Wetlands | place: USA...
TCCCCCTGCGGGAAGAAATTCCGGGGTTGCGCCACCCCATCCCTGGGCTTTGGCAGAGCAAAATTGTTATAGTTTTCGATCCTATTGGATGGGCGCGTCTCGGCCGTGCCTGCCTACGGCGCGGAGACGGCTCCTGTCGCCCGGTGCTGCGCCGGTCATTGGCAACTGCGGCTTGCGCGCCGCCTCACGCAAAACGAGATCAGCGGGTGGTTTTTTCGTTCTTCAAGAAGGATCAGAAAGACTCCAAGGAGCGCGGCCCGAAGCGCCCTGAAGACGCGCGCACGGCTCCGCGCCCAATGGGGAAGCCGATGCCCGATCCGGCGAGTCGCGTTTCGCCTGCGCGGCTTCCCTCACAACGCTTCGCCACGACTGAAAACGCGCTCCCCGATCGGGAACTGGCCCGTTCGCTCGCAATGGAGACCGCGGCCAAGATCGACAAGATCGAGTCGGAAATGGCACGCGACTTCCTGCGTCCACCCGGCAGCGGGCCCGCACCGGCGCAGGGTGGAACTTCTACCGACCGACCCACCGGCTCCGAGAAGCCCGCGGCGGTCAATGGTTCCGCGGCCAGTGCTGCCGTCGAGGACATCGACGGATCACACGACGATTTCTTCGGCAGCGTCAACGCGATCGAGATCAATACGTCAGGTGCGGGCTCGGTGGTCGATGAAAGTGCGATCCTGTTCGCGAACGGCCAGGATGTCGCGGCCGAGCAGGTGCTGCGCGCGGGCATCGGTACTGACGATCTTGGACATGCAACACAGAACGCGTGGCTGATGCTGTGCGAACTGCTGAACCAGCGGGGTGATCGCGCCGAGTTCGATCAGCTGACGTCGCAATTCGCAATGCGCTTCAACGGCGCTTCGCCGAGCTGGGTCGAGTATGCCGCCGCAAGCGAGACGCGCGCAGCCGCGCCAGCCGCCGCGGCGTCCGTGTCGTCCGCGAGCGATGGCACGCCTTCGGTGCGCTTGCCGGCGGGTGTGGACGCAAACGTCATCAAGGTCCTGGAGCAGCTCAAGTCGCTTGCGACCACGCACGCGAGCCTGCGCCTCGACGCAAGCAACATCCGCACTATCGATCTGGTCGGAGCCGAGTTGATGCTGCGTGTCGTGACCGCGTTCAAGCGCGCGTCGCACGAACTCGTGATCGTCGGTGCCGAGAAACTGATTGACCCATTGCGCGCGGTGATCGAGCCGGGCCGACGCGATGCCTCGGATGCCGCGTGGATGCTTCTGCTGGAGATCCTGCGGCTCCTCGGGCGCCAGCACGAGTTCGAGGAAAACGGAATTCAATACTGCATCACGTTCGAGGTGTCGCCTCCGCAATGGGAGCTGCCGCCGCCGAATCTAAAAGCGAGCCCGGCGGTCGCCTCGGCCGAACCGGTCCCGGCGCCGGTGAGCGACGGGCCGTTAACGTGGCGTGGTGTGATCGAGGCTGAGGGCGAGCCCTGGTTCGGGCGGCTTGCAGCAGAGGCCAAGACCAACAAGGAACTGCGGATCGACGCGTCGCAATTACGACGCATGGCGTTTTCCGCCGCATCTGCACTCCTCACGCTCGTGATGAAGCTGCAGCAGGGTGGCGCAACCGTCGAATTCCGCAACATCAATCCGATGGTTGGCGCCTTGTTTCAATTGCTGGGCATCACGGCCGTCGCCTCGGTGCACCTGCGCCGTTCTTGAAGTTGCACACTTCGGCGCCATCTCTTTTCGATGGACGCTTTTCACGGCACCACGATCGTTTCTGCCCGGCGCGGCGCGCGCGTCGCCATGGGTGGTGACGGGCAGGTCACTCTCGGCAACATCGTCGTAAAGCAAAGCGCGCGCAAGGTGCGGCGCCTCTATCACGACCGCCTCCTCGCGGGCTTTGCCGGCGCGACGGCCGACGCCTTCACCTTGTTCGAGCGCTTCGAGGCGAAGCTGGAGAAGCATCAGGGCAACCTGTTGCGTTCGGCGGTGGAACTCGCGAAGGACTGGCGGACCGACCGCATCCTGCGCCGGCTCGAGGCGATGCTTGCCGTTGCGGACCGCGAGACATCGCTGATCATCACCGGCAATGGCGACGTGCTGGAGCCCGAATACGGATTGATCTCTATTGGCTCGGGCGGTCCCTACGCGCAGGCCGCTGCGCGTGCCCTGCTCGACAACACCGAACTTGCTCCGGTCGAGGTCGTCAAAAAGGCGCTCACGATCGCGGGCGATCTTTGCATCTACACCAACCAGTCGCACACGATCGAAAGCATCGATTGACAGGTCGATGCGTGACGGCTGCAGCGCGCGACCGCTTGCCGGAGATGCGTGACCCATGATGACACCTAGGGAAATCGTTCACGAGCTGAACAAACACATCGTCGGCCAGGATCGGGCGAAGCAGGCGGTCGCAGTTGCGCTGCGCAACCGCTGGCGGCGCCAGAACGTGGGCGAGCCGTTGCGTTCGGAAATCGTGCCCAAGAACATCCTGATGATCGGTCCGACCGGCGTCGGCAAGACCGAGATCGCGCGGCGACTAGCAAAACTCGCCGACGCGCCCTTCATCAAGGTGGAAGCGACCAAGTTCACCGAGGTCGGCTACGTCGGCCGTGACGTCGATTCGATCGTGCGCGATCTGGTCGATATCGCGATCAAGCAGGCCCGCGAAGTGGAAAAGCGCATGGTGCGTGCCAAGGCGGAAGACGCGGCCGAAGACCGCGTGCTCGACATCCTGATTCCGCCGCCGCGCGATTTCGGCTTCAGCGACGCGCGCTCCGTCGAAGCGAGCGACACCCGGCAAAAATTTCGCAAGCGGTTGCGCGAGGGCGAACTCGACGAAAAGGAGATCGAGATCGAGGTCGCGCAACCGATGCCGTCGATGGAAGTGATGGCGCCGCCGGGCATGGAAGACCTGACGCAGCAGATCCAGTCGATGTTCCAGAACCTCGGCCGCGAGCGGCGGCGTCCGCGCAAGATGAAGATCCGCGATGCATTGAAGGTGCTGGTCGACGAAGAAGCGGCACGGCTCGTCAACGAGGATGAGCTGAAGGCCAAGGCGCTTGCGAACGTCGAGCAAAACGGGATCGTCTTCCTCGACGAGCTCGACAAGATCGCGAGCCGCTCCGAGATGCAGGGCGCCGACGTGTCGAGGCAGGGCGTGCAGCGCGATCTGCTTCCGCTGGTCGAAGGCACGACGGTCAACACCAAGTACGGCATGGTCAAGACGGATCACATCCTCTTCATTGCGTCGGGCGCATTTCACTTCGCCAAGCCGAGCGACCTGATTCCGGAGCTGCAGGGACGGTTCCCGATCCGGGTCGAACTGGATTCGCTAACGCCTCAGGATTTCGAACGCATCCTCACGAGCACCGACGCCTGCCTGACCAAGCAGTATCAAGCGCTTCTGGCGACCGACGACGTGACGCTGGACTTCACCGCGGACGGGATCGCCCGCCTTGCGCAGATCGCGTTCGCCGTGAACGAAAGGACCGAGAACATCGGCGCGCGCCGGCTGTACACGGTGATGGAAAAGCTGCTCGAGCAGGTCTCGTTCGAGGCCGGCAGCGGGCGCCACGAGAAACTGGTGATCGATTCCGCCTACGTCGACAAGCGCCTCGCGGACCTCGCGCAGAACGAGGACCTGGCCCGCTACGTTCTGTAGGCACGCCTCGCGATCACGCGACGGGCTTGGCCTCGTACGCGCCGGCTTGCGCTAACGCCGCGGCAAGCCGCGCAAGCGGCACCGGTTCGGCAACCTCGAGCACCGCCTGCGGCGGATCGAGCGACACCGTCACATCGGGCGTGACCGTCTGGAGCGCGCGCGTGACCCGTTTCACGCAAGCGCTGCAATGCATACCCGCAATTTCCAGAACCTGTTGCATGGTGACCGGTCCCTGTTAGTCGGACCATCATAAAGCCAGGGCGGTCGGCTTGCCGCGCGCGATACACTGCGCGCCGCTCGTTCCCTTCCGCCTGTAAACGATGGACCGCGCGCAGATCCCGCCCGAGCTGAAGGCCGGCATTTTGTCGGAGGCGTTGCCCTACATCCGGCGTTTCCATGGCCGCACGATCGTCGTCAAGTACGGCGGCAACGCGATGGTCGAGCAGGGCCTCAAGGAAAGCTTTGCGCACGACGTGGTCCTGCTGAAACTGGTCGGCATGAACCCGGTGGTGGTGCATGGTGGCGGACCGCAGATCGACGAGGCCCTCGAGCGGATCGGCAAGAAATCGACGTTCATCCAGGGCATGCGCGTCACCGACGCCGAAACCATGGAAGTGGTCGAGTGGGTGCTGGCGGGCGAAGTCCAGGGCGAACTGGTCACGCTGATCAATCGTTTTGGCGGCCAGGCAGTAGGACTCACCGGCAAGGATGGTGGACTGATTCGCGCGCGCAAGCTGCGCATGCCCGACAAGAACGATCCGACCCGCCTGCACGACATCGGTCACGTCGGCGAGATCGACACGATCAATCCGGCCGTCGTGAAGGCCCTGCAGGATGATGCGTTCATTCCCGTAATTTCGCCGATCGGCTTTGGCGCCGATGGCGAGACCTACAACATCAACGCCGATCTCGTCGCCGGCAAGATTGCCGAGATCCTGAAGGCCGAAAAGTTGGTGATGCTGACCAACACACCGGGTGTGCTGGACAAGTCCGGCAAGCTGATCACCGGACTTACGGCGCGCCAGATCGACGAGCTCTTCGCCGATGGCACGATTTCCGGCGGCATGCTGCCGAAAATCTCCTCGGCGCTCGAAGCGGCGCGCAGCGGCGTGAATGCCGTGCACATCATCGACGGCCGGGTGGATCACTGCCTGCTGCTCGAAATCCTCACCGATGCCGGCGTCGGCACAATGATTCGCTCGCACTAGGCGCGCGCTCCCGCGATGATCGACGGCAAAGTTCGTCTGCGTGCGCCGCCGTGCGCCGGAGCGTCCTGATGCGCCGACGGGTCTGGTTCTTCGACCTCGACAACACGCTGCACGACGCCTCGCATGCCATTCTTGGCACGATCGACCGGCGCATGACCGACTACGTGGTTCGGCATCTCGAGATCGAAGAAAGCGAGGCGGATCGTCTGCGTTTGACCTATTGGCGCCGCTACGGGGCGACGCTGCTTGGGCTGATGCGACATCACGCGGTCGATCCGCATCACTTCCTGCGCGAAACGCACGACTTCGACCTGACGCGCATGGTGCGCGCAGAGCGCGGACTGGCGCGCCTGTTTGCCCGCCTGCCCGGTCGCAAGGTCCTGCTGACCAACGCGCCGGACGTCTATGCGCGCAGGATCGTGCGCGAACTCGCATTGCATCGTCACCTCGGCGCGCAGTACGCGATCGAACACATGCGCGTGCACGGAGTACTTCGTCCAAAACCATCCGCCGCATTGCTGCGTCACATGCTCGCGCGCGAGGGACTGGCCGGGCGGCGCAACGCCGGACGCGCCGTCCTCGTCGAAGACAGCCTGCCCAATCTCAAGGCGGCGCGCGCGACCGGGTTTCGGACGGTACTGGTCACGCGGCATCGGACCGATGGAGCGCGCGGCGGCGGTGCCTACGTCGACCTGCGCCTTCCGTCGATGCAGCAACTTCCGCGAGCGTTGCACCGCATCCGCTGAACCCTGCGCGGGTAAGCTTGCGGTCCAACCTCATCGATGGGCCGACGCAGGCGCCGGTCGGCTTTGCGCGGAGTTACACATGCCTTCCGATCGTGCCGGGCTGTTGCGCCGGTTCTTCGGTTCCCTGTGGAGAGTCATCGACGGCACGCGGCGGGTGGTGCTGAACATCATCTTCCTGGTCGTCGTCGCGGTGCTTGTGATCGCATGGCTGACCGAGTCGCGTCCCCGGGTCGCCGACGACACCGCGCTCGTGCTCTCGATCAGCGGACGTCTCGTCGAGCAATACACCGGAGGCGCGGCCGAGGCGGCACTTTCAGAAGCCTTGGGCGAACGCCGCCGCGAGACGCAGCTGCGCGACCTGCTCGACGCGATCGATGCCGCGGCCGAAGATCCAAAGATTACCTCGGTCCTGCTTCTGCTCGACGACCTCGATGGCGCGGGGCTCGCGACAATGCACGAAGTCGCTTCCGCGTTGGGCCGCCTGCATGAAGCCGGCAAGCCCGTGATTGCCTGGGGCTCTTCGTTCGATCAGCGCCAGTATTTCCTCGCCGCCCATGCCGACGAGGTGTACCTGCATCCGTTCGGATCAGTGGGCCTGCGTGGCCTCGGTGGCTATCGCAACTACTACCGCGACGCGCTCGATCGGCTTGGCGTGACGGTCAACGTCTTTCGCGTCGGACAGTTCAAGAGCTTCGCCGAGCCGTTCACGTCGACTGCCCCATCGAAGGAAGCGCTCGAAGACGAGGCGCGATGGATGAACGACGCCTGGGCGCTGTATGTCGAGGAGGTCGAACAGGCGCGCCATCTCGAAGCGGGAACCGTGGGGCAGTTCATCGATTCGTTGATTCAACGGCTGAAGGCGGCAAACGGTGATGCAGCGCAGATGGCGGTCGATGCGAAGCTGGTCGATGGCCTGAAGACGCCCGACGAGATGCGCGAGCTGATGCGCAGCCACGCCGCGACCGCCACTGCCGAGCAGGGCGGTTTTCGCCAGATTTCGATGTCCGACTACTTGCTGTCGCTGTCCGGCGAGGAGAAACGCGGCGGCGCCGTCGGCGTCGTGGTCGCTGAAGGCGACATCGTCGAAGGAGAAGCACCGCAGGGTGTCGTCGGCGGGCGGACGATTTCCGAGTTGATCCGCAGGGCCCGCGAGGATGAGCGGGTCAAGGCCCTCGTGATGCGGGTCGATTCGCCCGGCGGTATGACGCTCGCTTCCGAGATGATTCGCCGCGAACTCGAAGTCACGCGCGCGGCCGGCAAGCCGGTCGTGGTTTCAATGGGCGACGCTGCCGCCTCCGGTGGCTATTGGCTTGCGACCGCCTCCGACGAGATCCTTGCGGACCCGGGCACGGTCACAGGATCGATCGGTGTCTTTGCCCTGGCGCCCAGCATTGACAAGGCGTGGGAGAAACTGGGCATCCATACCGGCGGGGTCACCACGACTTGGCTGGCGGGGGCTGGCGATCCTCGGCGACCGTTGGATCGGCGAGTCGGCGAGATGCTCCAGATCTCTGTTGACAATAATTACAAGCGTTTCGTTGGAATTGTCGCTCAATCGCGCAAATTGACACAAGAGCAGGTGGAAAGCATCGCCCAAGGACGCGTCTGGACGGGGCGCCAGGCGCGTGAGCACGGCTTGGTCGATACATTGGGCGGCCTCGAGGACGCTATCTCACGAGCTGCGGAAAGGGCAAAGCTCGGAGATGACTACCATGTGCTCTACCTCGAGCGCGAAAGACGCGGCTTCGAGCGTTATCTGTCACTACTTGTGGGCCAGGTGTCACTTCGTGTTCGAACGGAACTCGGTGGGCAGATCGGTCTGATTGGGAAAGCGCTGGATCCGTCCGGACTCGACTTGGCGGGCGACATGGCTTGGATTGGAAGGCCTGACCGCAGTCCGCTGACAGTCTTCTCGCACTGTCTTTGCCGGCTTTGGTGACCAGCGACCTGCGCCGATCGGCGTGACCCAGGGCATTTCGTGTGAGTAATCCCCCACGTCGTGCGGGATTCCGGTAGATTTTCGATCCCAATACGAAGTGCCGGTGGCGATGGAAGCCAAACCAGACACGGCGGCCGAACCGACGGGCGAATCGCGGCGGCGGAAACCCGGTGCTCGGCGACTGCAGATTCTGCAGACCCTCGCCACCATGCTCGAAGACCCGCGTGGAGAAAAGGTCACGACCGCGGCTCTGGCAGCCAAGCTTTCGGTGTCCGAGGCGGCCTTGTACCGTCATTTCGCGAGCAAGGCGCAGATGTTCGAGGGGCTGATCGAGTTCATCGAGACCACGATCTTCGGCCTCATCAATGACATCGCGACCAAGGAGGTCTCCGGGCTGAAACAGGTGCGCAGCATCGTCGTCATGCTCCTCGACTTTGCGCAGACGAACCGGGGCATGACACGCGTCCTGATCGGCGACGCCCTCGTGAATGAAAACGAGCGCCTGCAGGAGCGCATGAACCAGTTCCTCGATCGCATCGAAGCCTCGGTTAAGCAAAGCTTCCGCATGGCCGCCTCGCGCGACGAGCTGCCGCAGCAGTTCGACGCGGCTGCCCGGTCAGCGTTGATCGTCGCCTTCGTGGTCGGTCGGTGGCATCGATTCGCCAAGACCGGTTTTCGCAAGGCGCCTTCCGAAAACATCGAACTCCAACTGCCCGCCTTGTTGGCATAAGCGCTGGGTGCCAGAGGAGCGTTTGCGGACGCGTGTCGACGGGCGTTACATTCCTGTCACACGTTCATTTTCTAGAAGCGGGAATGATCCACCAGATCAGTTGCTTACACGCAGCTGTCGAAACTGGCACCACCCTTGCTTGACCTCATCGGTAACTCCGATCACGGAGTACCGACGGAGGTGGGAAGTGAGAAAGAGCCTTGTCGCGGCGGCGCTGTCGATGGGGATCGCGGCCGGTGCGCACGCCGCGGTTTTCGACTCAACCGGGCAACTCGCGCCCGTTTCGATATCGCCGTTGATGGAAGCGGGCGCTCCGCCCGACTCGCCCGCTGCACGTGTCGATCCGAACGTCCTCACTTCGCCGTTCACCGGCGTCGTCAGCATCAACCTGCGCTTCATCGACGCGGATGGTGTGCAGGAAAGCTTCATCTGCTCGGGCACGGCGATCGATCCGTGGCACGTCCTGACCGCTGGTCACTGCGTCGATCCGCTCGACAACGGCGTCGTGGTCGATATCACCAAACCGGGCAACGATGTCCGTGTCGTCCTCAACGACAGCGATCCGTTCACGGCCGCCACCGACCTGATCACGGCGAACCGCATCGACCTGAATCCGGATTTCGATGGCTTCGACATCTGCCCGGACGGAAGCATCGGTTGCGTGAACGATGACATCGCCATTCTCCGCTTGTCGCAGGCGCTGCCGTCGACCGTGCAGACCTACCAGATCTATGACCAGCCGGTCGACCCGGGCACGATCTTCACAATGGTCGGATACGGCACCAGCGGCGATGGCATCAACGGCTACACCGTCGCACCGAGCTTCTTCGTAAAGCGCACTGGCGCGAACGTGTTCGATCTCTTCGACACCGACGACGAGCAGAATTTCTCCGCATCGTCGCCTGCCGAAGTCTGGTACTACGATTTCGACGGCACGAAGAACGGACAGAATCGCGATACGTTCTGCCTGCTCGGGCTTGCATGCGGCGCACAGCTGCCGAACAACGTCGAAACGAACCTCGGCGGTGGCGATTCAGGCGGCCCGTCGTTCGTGCTGACGCCCTCTGGCTACCAGCTCGTCGCCAACAATACGTTCGGGATCAACTTCCGCTACGGCACGGATAACACCAGCGGCGACTTCGGCGACGCGGGTGGCGGCATTCTGCTGTATTCGTACCTCGACTGGATTCGCGCGACAGCCATCCCAGAGCCTGATTCGCTCGCGCTGCTCGCACTCGGATTGCTCGTGATGACAACCGTCGCGCGCCGCAGATCGCGCAGCGGACGCTAGGCCCAGTTTCCTCGGGCAACGGGCTCGCTCGCACGCGGGCCTTCTTTGTCCTTCAGGTTCTTTTCCTGTCGCGGACCGCGACAAGCGTCGCCCAGATCAGCAGCGTGAGCAGCGCGAGGAACGTCAGCGCGGAAAGATGCGGCACGCCAAGGCCGAGGAACGTCCAATCGACCGCCAGGCAATCGCCGTCGCCGCGAAACAACTTAGGCAGCCAGGTCACGAGCGGAAAGTCGTCGCTGAACCACTCGAATGGCCGGCCGCAGCCGAGCGACTCGGGCGGATGTTTCAGCAGCCACGCATGCCACACGGCAACGGCTCCGCCGGCGCCCGCAAACGCGATTCCAAACATTCCAAGGAGCGGGCGTGGCCACGACCGGTATGCCGCGAGGGCAGCCAGAAGCGCAAAGATCGCGGCGGCGATGCTGGCCATGCGCTGGATCACGCAGAGCGGGCAGGGATTCAGGCCGACGACGTATTGCAGATACAGGGCTCCCGCGATCGCAGCAACGACCAGCATCGCCGCAGCGACATAAAGCGAGCGGGCGGAGAGAGATTCACGCATCGGCAGTTCCGTTCTTCGCACTTGCGATACCGCACACGACGCATGCCGGGTCACGCGCGATCCGCACCGTGTGCAGATGCATTGTCAGCGCATCGATCATGAGCAGGCGCGCGTGCATCGACTCTCCCAGCTCCGTACCTTCGCCTGCTACCAGCTTCAGAGCCTCCGCCGCCTGCATCGTTCCGACGATTCCGGTGAGCGGCGCAAAAACCCCCATCACGGAACACAGTTCATCTTCGGCTTCGCCGGCAGGAAACAGGCACTCGTAGCAGGGAGCATCCGCGCGGCGGCGATCGAATACCGCGAGCTGCCCATCGAAGCGGATGGCAGCACCCGAAACCAGCGGCCGTGCATGCGCAACGCATGCGCGATTCACAGCGTGGCGCGTGGCGAAGTTGTCGGAGCAATCCAGGACCACGGATGCTTCGCGCACGAGCGGCGCGAGCTCTTGCGGCCCGACGCGATGGGCTACGGCGCGCACCTCGACGTCCGCATTGATCGCGGCCAACGTGGCCTTGCCGGACTCGGCCTTCATCGTTCCAATGCGTTCGGTGGTGTGCAGGATCTGTCGCTGCAGGTTGGTGAGATCGACCGCATCGCCATCAACGAGCACGATGCGCCCGACTCCTGCGGAAGCGAGGTAGAACGCCGCCGGCGAGCCGAGCCCGCCTGCCCCGATGACGAGCATGGAGGCGGCGCGAATACGCGCTTGTCCCTCGACGCCGATTTCATTGAGCAGGATATGGCGCGAATAGCGCAGCAGCTGACGGTCGTCCATGCGACGAGTGTACGGACTCCATTCGGAGCAGTTGGGGAGAGACTACAAAAGCAACGCGGCCCGGGTGGGCCGCGTTGTCGCTGCACGCAATGTGATGGTCTACTTGGCAGGTGCCGTCGCTGCAACGCTCTCGCGAGTCTTGGCGGTTTCGACCGGCAGACCCTTGAGGTGATTCATCGCCTGCTTCAACTGGAAATCGTCCGCGCTGCCAAACTCGTAGCGGCGCTGGTCTTTCGCCGTGTGATCGTTCGGCGCGGCGTTCGGATTGGCGGCCGCAGCGGGATCGGCACTTGAACTCGGAGCCGAATTCGGAGCCGAAGGATCGGTCTTGTTCTCGAGATGGCGAACAAGATCGGCCTCGCGTACGTTGAAGCCTGCAAAATTTCCTTCGGGAGTGTCTTCGACGAGCAAGTCCGGCGAGATGCCCTTGGCCTGGATCGAGCGTCCACTCGGCGTGTAGTAGCGCGCGGTAGTGAGCTTGATCGCCGCCGGGCCGTCGGCCGAATTCGCGATCGGAATGATCGTCTGCACCGAGCCCTTGCCGAACGTCTGCGTTCCGATCAGCGTTGCGCGCTTGTGATCCTGCAGTGCTCCCGCGACGATCTCGGAAGCCGATGCGCTGGCGCCGTTGACCAATACGACCAGCGGGACATTCTTCACTTCGGGCGGCATCTTCGCGATGACGTCTTCGGAGCGTCCCCGCAAATAGTCTTCGGGCGCTGCGACGAACCTGCGACGCGCATCCTCCGTGCGACCGTCCGTCGAAACGACTAACGCGCGACGCGGCAGGAATGCAGCTGAAACACCGACAGCCGAGTGAAGCAGGCCACCCGGATCGTTGCGCAGATCCAGCACGATGCCCTTCAGCGGTGCCTGCTTGTACAGATCGCTGATCTGCTTTGCCATGTCTTCGACCGTGCGTTCCTGGAACTGCGAGATGCGCACGAATGCATAGCCGGGCTCGATCATGCGTGCGCGTACCGACTGCACCTTGATCACATCGCGCGTCAGGTTGAACTCGAGCGGCCTGGTTTCGCCCTTGCGCGCGATCGTCAGCGTGAGCGAAGTGCGCGGCTTGCCGCGCATCAGCTTCACCGCGTCGGTCAGCGTCATGCCGCGAGTGATCTTGTCGTCGATCTTGATGATCAGGTCACCGGACTTGATACCGGCGCGCGCAGCGGGCGTGTCGTCGATTGGAGCGATGACTCGAATCGCGCCGTCTTCCGCGCCAACCTCGATGCCGAGGCCGCCGAATTCGCCTTGCGTGCCTGCTTGGAGATCCTTGAATGCGTCCGCGTCGAGGAAGGAGGAGTGTGGGTCGAGGCCGGTCAGCATGCCGCTGATCGCCTCGTTGATCAGCTTCTTGTCGTCGACGGGCTCGACGTAGTTCGCCTTGATCGCACCGAAGACGTCGGTGAACTGGCGGATTTCTTCGAGGGGAATCGGACCTCGCGTGTCGCGGAACGCATATGCCGAGATGCCCAAACTGACCGCCAGCCCGGCGATCGCGCCGACACCGATCAGGCTAACACTACGCATGCGTCCGCTCATTGATCCTCCTCGAGAGCGCAACTCGAAATGGGCCCGGCTTGCCGCAGGCTAGCGCGCTTGTGCCCACTTGAGTGGATCGATTGGTCGACCCTCAAACCGTACTTCAAAGTATAGGCCGGATTCGGTGTTTCCCCCGGTATTTCCGACGGCCGCAATCACCTCGTCAGCTTCCACTCGGTCACCGACGCTGTGCAGCAGCGACTCATTGTTGCCGTAGACGGTCAGCACGCCTTCACCATGGTCGAGTATCAGGAGATTTCCGAATCCGCGCAGCCAATCGGCGAAAACCACCCGACCGGCGGCAGCAGCCCGCACGTCGGTTCCCTGTGGCGCGCGAATGAAAACTCCTTTCCACGTCGGAGCGTTGACGCCGGCTTCCGTCGTGCGCACCGTTCCGAAACGCGCGATCACTTCGCCCTGGACAGGCAGGCGCATCTTCTCGCGCAGCACTGCCGCCTTGGAGCCGGGCGGCGGCTCGATCTCGCCGGTGAGGCGAGGCGAACTCTGCTTGGCGTTCGCACTCCGCGAAGACGCTGCGGCTGCGCGCCGCGACTGCTCCGCGCGTCGCGCTTGCTCGGCGAGCAGACGGGTCAACTGCTCCACCAAACTGGTGAGGCGTTGATCGTCGCGCTCGAGACTGGCAATGGTCTGCCGTTGCCCGGAGATCTGGCGCGAAAGGCGCGCAAGCGTCTGCTTGCGCGCGTTCTGCTGTTGCAGGAGTTGTGCCCGGGCTTGTTTCTCTTCATCCGCGATCCTTGCGAGTGCGGCCTGCTTCGACACCGATTCCGTCTCGACCTGGTGCAACTCCTCGCGACGGTCACGCAGTTCCACGATGGAGCTAGCGCGTGCTTGGGTCGCGAGATCAAGGTAGTGCACGTCACGCGCGACCGCGGCGGGAGAATCCCCCGCAAGCCAGCGCTGCCATGATGTTCCCTGGCTGAGGCGCTGCTGCGCCCTCACGAGCCGGACCAGCTGTTGCTCCTGGTCGGACTGCCTCGCTCCGACGCCACGGCCGCGTTCCTGCAGGTCGCGCACCTGCCGCTCGACCTGGCGTCGAGCTTCCGCGAGTTCACGCAGATGCCGGTTTGCTGTCGATATCGCGCGCTCGGATGCCGCGAGCGCATCGGCGGCCTCGGAGTGGGACGCTTCGGCGTCCGCGAGCTGTTTCTTGAGCTGCTGCATGCGCTGCTGCAATTGCTTCTGCTCGGATTGCAGCTGTTGGCGCCGCTGGGGTGTCACTTCGCCGCTGGTCGAGTCGCCCGACTTCGAGTTGGCCTTCGGTGCGCTCTTCGCCTGAGCCAACGCATCCCCGAACACGACGCAGCTAGCTGACGAGGCGGCACCAAGCAGAACAAATGACGACAGCACTTCGCGCAGGAGGCGCCGCGCGGCGGAATCGTGCTGGCCTATCTCTTCGCCTTTCCTTGTGCCGCCACAGCCGCGGTCGCACGGGCGATCTCATCAGGATCGCCGAGATAGTAGCTGCGGATCGGCTTGAGGCCGGCGTCCAGTTCGTACACGAGAGGACGCGCGGTGGGGACATTGAGTTCGACGATGCGCTCGTCGGACACGTTGTCGAGAAACTTGATCAGCGCGCGTAGCGAGTTGCCGTGGGCGGAGACCAGCACGCGCCGACCGCGCGAAATCGCGGGCGCGATCGAGTCGTTCCAGAAGGGAATTACGCGTGCGACGGTGTCCTTGAGGCACTCGGTGGCGGGGACCTCCTCCGGCTTCAGGTGCTTGTAGCGAGGATCGTTGCCCGGCCATCGTGGATCGCCAGGTGGAAGCGGATCGGGAGCAATCGCGTAGGCGCGGCGCCAGATCAGGACCTGCTCATCGCCGAACTTGGCCGCAGTCTCGGCCTTGTTCAAGCCCTGCAGCGCGCCGTAGTGCCGCTCGTTGAGGCGCCAACTGTGCACAACCGGGAGGTACATCAGGTCCATCGCGTCCAGCGCTATCCACAAGGTGCGGATGGCGCGGCGGAGCACCGACGTGTACGCAATATCGAAGGAGTAACCCTCGCTCTTGAGCAGATCGCCAGCGGCACGGGCTTCGTCGCGACCCGCATCGGTCAGGTCGACGTCGGTCCACCCGGTGAACCGGTTCGAACGATTCCACTCGCTCTCGCCATGACGCAACAGGACAAGCTTGTACATGACGCAGGAAGGAGATCGGAAGGGAGCGTCATTCTATAATTTGTGCCCGATCAGAACGGACCGATCCGTTGCAATTTTTCACCGACAACATCTTTCTCTTCGCTATCGCGCTCGCGAGCGGCGGCATGCTTCTCTGGCCGCTGATCCGTGCCCGCACGGCCGGACCGACCGTCACCACTCTGGAGGCGACCCGGCTGATCAACAGCAAGAACGCTCAAATCGTCGATATTCGTGCGGCCACGGACTTCGCGACGGGTTCGTTGCCGAATGCCCGGAACATCCCGAGCGCCAACCTGAAAGACCGGCTCGGCGAGTTGAAGAAGGAGCGGCCGGTGATCCTGGTCTGTAACGCAGGCTCGACGTCGGGCCCTGCGGCCGCGCAGCTGCGTGCCAGCGGATTCACCGATGTCTTCGTGCTGGCAGGCGGTATCGCGGGCTGGCGTGACGCGGGCCTGCCGCTGCGCAAGTGAGTGCAGGGGCCGGTTGATGCAGTCACGAGTGACGATGTACAGCACCGCGGTGTGTCCATACTGCATCCGCGCGGAAGCGCTGCTGCGGGCGCGCGGCGTGACCGACATCGACAGGATCCGGGTCGACCTCGAACCGGAACGACGCAGGGAGATGTTTGCGCGAACCGGCCGCCGAACGGTGCCACAGATTTACATCGGCGAAACGCACGTTGGTGGGTTCGACGAGCTCGCCGTGCTCGACCGAGAAGGCCGACTGGCCGAACTTCTGGAGGCGTGACCGCATCCACGCCCTGATCACTCCGACGATTTTCAAACTCCAGGCCGCAGCGCGGCCCCTTTTCCGAGCAACCCTATGGCCGAAACCAAACCGGGCGCAAGCGCCACTGCGCAAGGACCCGTATTCCAGCTCCAGCGTGTCTACCTGAAGGACGCATCGCTCGAGCTTCCGCATGCACCAACCATCTTTCTCGAGCAGGAGGCCCCGCAGGTCGACGTGCAACTCGAAGTCGCCAACGACAAGGTGCTTGACGGCATCTACGAGGTGGCCGTGCGGGTGACGGCCACAGCCAAGGTCAAGGACAAGGTGCTGTTTCTCGTCGAAGGCAAGCAGGCCGGGATCTTCGAGATGCGCGGAATCCCGAACGAGCAGTTCGAAGCCGTGCTCAACATCGTCTGCCCCAACATCGTCTATCCATACCTGCGTGCGAACGTCGCAGACCTGATCAACCGCACGGGGCTGCCGCCGATCCATCTGGCCGAGATCAACTTCGAGGCGATGTACCAGCAGCGGCTCGCGCAGCAGTCCCCGGGTCTGATCGTCCCGCCGGGAAGCAACGTCAAGCAGTGAGGCGCGGCGCGCGCGGGAAACCGGGATGCGAATCGGGGTCCTTGGAGGCGGTGCGTGGGGAACCGCGATCGCCTTCGTTGCAGCAAACCGGCACGAGGTCGCACTGTTCGTGCGCGATCCGGTGCAGGCCGATGTATTGCGCGCCGACCGCGAGAACAAACGCTATCTCCCCGGATTCCGGCTGCCGGAGCACGTGCGCGCGAGCGCGGATCTGTCCGAGGTGCTGGGCGCTGATCCGCAACTGATCGTCGTCGCAACGCCGACCAGCGGGCTGCGCGCGACTCTGCGAGCCTTGCCACGACATGGCGTCAAGGCACCGGTAGTGTGGCTGTGCAAGGGATTTGAACGCGACACCGGCTACCTCGGACACCAGGTCGCCGCCGAAGAACTCGGCGATCATCAAGCAGGTCCGCTTTCCGGACCCAGTTTCGCCCAGGAAGTGGCCGCCGGCCGGCCGACGGCATTGACCATCGCGGGGGGCGCCCTGCTCTGCGACATCGCGACCGCCGCGTTCCACGCCGGCGCCGTTCGCGTGTATGCGACCGATGACGTCACGGGAGTCGAGGTCGGCGGCGCGGTGAAGAATGTGATGGCCATTGCCACCGGGATTGCAGATGCGCTGCGCCTCGGCAACAACGCGCGCGCCGCGTTGATCACGCGCGGACTGGCCGAGATGACGCGCCTCGGCGTTGCACTTGGCGCGCGCGCCGAAACGTTCATGGGGCTCACCGGCGTCGGCGATCTTCTGCTGACTTGCACCGGCGATCTGTCGCGCAATCGCGAGGTGGGCTTGCGGCTGGGCCAGGGAACTCCGCTGGCGCGAGCGCTGGCCGAAATCGGCCACGTTGCCGAGGGGGTCTGGTCCGCGCCCGAGGTGGCGCGGCGTGCGCGTGAGCTCGGCGTGGAGATGCCGATCACGCAAGCCGTTTGCGCGGTGCTCGCCGGCCATCTCACGCCGCAAAACGCGCTCGAAAAGCTTCTCGCACGCGATCCGCGGCGCGAGGACGAATAGGAAGCGGCGTGACCAGGCCAATCCGTTCGATTTGCGTCTTCTGTGGATCGAACAGCGGTGCGCGGCCGCAGTATGCCGACGCGGCGCGCGCACTCGGTAGCTTGCTCGCGCGGCAGGGCATCGGGATCGTCTACGGCGGTGGACACGTGGGGATGATGGGACACGTCGCGGATGCGGCACTCGCCGCCGGCGGCAATGTCGTGGGCGTCATTCCCGAGCACCTGATGCGCCCGGAGGTCGCGCACCAGCGCCTCGACGAACTCATCGTCGTCGAATCGATGCACGTTCGCAAGCGCACGATGTCGGAACGCGCTGATGCGTTCGCAGTGCTGCCTGGAGGTTTCGGCACGTTCGAAGAGATGTTCGAGATGGTGACGTGGCTGCAGCTGCGCCTGCACTCCAAGCCGGTGGGCCTGGTGAACTGCCTTGGGTATTTCGATCACCTGCTCGCGTTCCTGCGGCACGCAGCCGACGAAGGATTTATCCGTTCCCAGCATCGCGGGTTGTTGCTCGTCGAGGAGACTCCGTCGGCGCTGGTCGATCGCATGCTGGAACTCGGCGCGAATGAGCCCAGCGGCGAGGGCGACCTGAGCCGCGCCTGAACGCCGGTTCAGATGCTGTCGGCGAAGCCCGACTGGCGCCACGCTTCATAGACGACGATTGCCACGGCGTTGGACAGATTCAAGCTGCGACTCGCCGCGCGCATCGGCAGCCGCAAGTCGTGTTCGGGGCAAAACCAGGCGCGCACCCCTTCAGGCAGACCGCTTGTTTCGGCGCCGAAGACGAACCAATCGCCGGAACGAAGCGGTGTTCCGAAAAGACTGCGCTGCCCGCGCGTTGTCAGCGCGAACGTGCGCTCGGGATCGGGCCGGGCCTCGGCGATGAACTCCGGGAAACTCGCGTGGACCTTGACGCTTGCATATTCGTGGTAGTCGAGGCCGGCACGCCGTAACTGTTTGTCGTCGAGCGAGAAACCGAGCGGTCGCACGAGATGCAGTCGCGCGCCTGTGTTGGCGCACAGGCGGATGACGTTGCCTGTGTTGGGCGGGATCTCGGGCGCGACGAGTACGACGTTGAACATCGATGAGGGCGATTATGGCGTGCGCGCGACGACAAGGTTGGTGACATGGTCCGCGCCGGCCTGCTTGAGCACGCGCGCGATCTCCTCGAGCGTGCTGCCGGTCGTCATCACGTCGTCGACGACGGCGACCCGCAACCCGCGCACGTTGCGCCGGACCGCGAACGCACCACGGATGTTGCGCCTGCGTGCATCGAGCGGCAACGACGCTTGCGCCGGAGCATGGCGCACGCGGGTAAGTGCGCCGGCATCGAATGGAACGTCGAGGGTGCGAGCGATCGCACGAGCGATCTCGAACGACTGGTTGAAGCCGCGTTCCGCAAGCCGCTCGAAGGCGAGCGGAACCGGAACCAGGACGGGACGGAGCGTGGCGAGGGCGCGTGCGCGTTCGGCCAGCAACGCACCGAGCAGCGGAGCGAGTTGCAGGCGATGGCCGAACTTCAGCGCGAGTATCAGGCCGTCGATCGGCGCGGTGTAGTCGGCCAGTGTCAGCGTCGCGTCGAAGCTTGGCGGATCGTGCAGGCAGGCTCCGCAAACGTCGGTGCCGTGAGGCAGTGAGATCGCACAGCGCGTGCAACGAGGCGTGAGCGCGAGGAAGTCCGCCGCACAGCCGCGACAGATCAGAGGTTCGCCGGACTCGATCGCGCAGATTGCGCAACGGACAGCGAGCCGGCGCGACAGCGCTCGATGCAGCGACATCGAGGCACGATAGGAGCGACCGCGCTCCAGATCAAGGTCACGACTCGGTACTCGATCGATGGGGCGCTGCCCGTAAACTGGATGCACGATGCCCTTGGCCCCTGGCGAAGCTGACATTGCGCCGACGCTCGTCGCAAAGGCGCGCGTACCGATGCGCTGGCAAACGGTGCAACGGCAGTTCGACCGGCGCGCGGCGCGGCTGGGCCCGCATGATTTCCTGCTGCGTGAGGTCTCGAACCGGTTGATCGATCGGCTCGACTACATCAGGCTCACTCCGGCACGGATCGTCGATGTCGGATGCGGCGCGGGCGGCTCGCGTGAACCGTTGTCGAAGCGCTTTCCAGGCGCGCACTGGACCGGCGTCGATCTCTCGTTGCCGATGATGCTTGCCGCCAATGCACGGCGCGGACCGTTGGCGGCATGGTTCGATCGAGCCCGTGGCCGCGCCCGCAGCTCCGAACCAATCTGCGCCGAAGCCACACAGCTGCCGTTTGCCGATGCAACGTTCGAACTGGTCTTTTCGAACCTGATGCTGCACTGGCATCCGCGGCCGCACGACGTGTTCCCCGAATGGAAGCGCGTGTTGACGGTCGATGGACTTCTGCTGTTCAGCTGTTTCGGACCGGACACGCTGCAGGAGTTGCGCGCTGCGTGCGCCGAGACGCTCAGGGAGTCCTATCCCATGCCGTTCATCGACATGCACGATTTCGGCGACATGATGGTTGCGGCAGGATTTGCGACCCCGGTGATGGACGTCGAAACGATACGTCTGACGTACGGATCCGCGCACGAGCTTCTCGCGGAGGCGCGTGCGCTCGGCGGCAATCCACGCGACGACCGCGCGCATGGACTCGTAGCGGGGACGCGCGCGCGTGCGTTGCTCGCGGCGCTCGAGCGCCGGCGCGACGCGACAGGGCGCATCCCGCTCACATTCGAAGTCGCATATGGCCATGCGTGGAAGCCCGCGCCGCGCGGCGCGACCGAAGCGGTGATTTCGCTCGATCGCTTGCGCGCGGGATTGGCTGGGAGGCGCCGCTGAGCCCATCCTGTCGCGACCCTCATCGGGGCAGGTGATGCGTGGCAAGGCCGCGCGAGTCAAATGCGCAACGCCTTGATCCGCGACAGCTTGCAAGGGTCGAGGTTTTGTTGATGCCGGTTTTTGCCTCCCCCTATAATCCGCCGGTTTTGTGCGCGAGGGGGAGCCAGCGTCATTGGGCCGTGCACATCGCCGGGTCGGCGCCTCGCCGTGCCGCTTGATCAATGAGCCGTCATAGAAATGCCCGCGCTGCCGACCTGCTGGATCATCAAACGCAATTGCTCTGCGAGCCCGGCTCAGTTGGCCGCGGTGTTCGCCTCGATGGTCGGACTTTCGTTTGTATTCGGAATTCTTTTTGCGGCGCATGGGCTCTGGCTCATCCTTCCGTTCGCCGGCCTGGAGCTGGTGGCGGTCGCGATTGCATTCGTTTGCTATGGACGCCGTGCTGCGGACTACGAGCGCATCACACTCTCAGAGGCCGAACTCCTGGTCGAGCGCGCCGAGGGTGCACGCATCGCGAATTGGCGCTTTCCCGCGGCCTGGACCCGGGTGGAAGTCGAGGAAGCGGAAGGCAATTGGGTCGATCGTGTTCGCGTCTTCGTCGTCTCGCGGGGAGAGCGGGTCGAAGTGGGACGCCATCTTCCTGCGCCGCGCCGCAAGCTGCTCGCGCAGGAAATGCATTCGGCCTTGCGCAACGTAGCGACCGCCTGATCAAACCATGTACGGACAACGGCGCGAGCCGGTGCTGGATTCGATGACTACCAGAAAGAGCGAGATTCCGATGCCGACGATCATCCGGTCACTCGGCGCCGTGGCGGCCCTGGCCGCTGCCGGCGCAGCCGAGGCGATCCAGAGCAGATACAACCTGGCGCCGCCTGTCACCGAAATAGCGCGTGACATCCACTGGCTGCACTGGTTCATGCTGATCATATGCATCGTGATCTTCGTCGGCGTGTTCGGCGTGATGTTCTATTCGATCTACGCGCACCGGAAGTCGCGCGGGCACGTGGCGGCTACGTTCCACGAGAGCACCAAGGTGGAAATCGTATGGACGATCATCCCCTTCCTCATCGTGATTGCCATGGCGCTGCCCGCGACGAAGACGGTTGTCGCGATGAAGGACACCAGCAACGCCGATCTGACGATCAAGGCGACCGGCTATCAGTGGAAGTGGGCGTACGACTACCTCAAGGGTGAGGGCGAAGGCATCAGCCTGCTGTCTGCGCTCACCACGCCGCGCGACCAGATCGACGGCGGCAACGACGCCGCGCGTATCGCCAATCCGCACTACCTGATCGAAGTCGACAACGAACTGGTCGTGCCGGTCGACAGGAAGGTCCGCATCATCACCACGGCGAACGACGTGATCCACGCCTGGATGGTGCCGGCGTTCGGCGTCAAGCAGGACGCCATTCCCGGGTTCGTCCGCGACACGTGGTTCCGCGCCGAGAAGACCGGTACCTATCGCGGCCAGTGCGCCGAACTCTGCGGCGCCGACCACGCGTTCATGCCGATCGTGGTCAAGGTGGTGAGCCAGGACGAATACGGCAAGTGGGTCGCCGGCAAGAAACAGGATATGGCGAAGCTCGCCGACGATCCGAACAAGAAATGGGAACTCGCCGAGTTGATGGATCGCGGCGCCAAGGTCTACGCCGCGAATTGCCAGGTTTGCCACCAGCCCAATGGGCAGGGCATCAAGGGCACCTTCCCCGCGCTGGACGGCAGCCCGATCGTCAAGGGCGACAAGGAAGCCCAACTTGCTTTGATGCTGAACGGCAAGAATGTGATGCCGTCGTGGAAGGGCCTTTCGGACGTCGAGCTCGCGGCAGCCGCGACGTTCACGCGCAATTCCTGGAGCAACAAGACCGGCGAGACCATTCAGCCCAGCGACGTCAAGGCGGCGCGCAAATGAGCCCGCGGTCCAACCGGCCCACAACACGATTCGAATCGACTATCGAGACATACGAGGAGCGGAGATGAGCGCCGTCACCCACGATCACGGTCACGCCGGGCACGACCACGCCCACGACGATCACTCGCACGCACCTTATGGCTGGAAGCGCTGGTTCTTCGCGACCAACCACAAGGATATCGGGACCATGTATCTGTGGTTCAGCTTCACGATGTTCATGGTGGGCGGGACCCTGGCGTTCGGGATCCGCGCGGAACTGTTCAAGCCCGGCCTGCAGATCTTCCACCCGGAGTTCTTCAATCAGCTCACCACGATGCACGGGCTGATCATGGTGTTCGGCGCGATCATGCCGGCGTTCGTCGGCTTCGCGAACTGGATGGTTCCGCTGCAAGTTGGCGCGCCCGACATGGCGTTCGCTCGCATGAACAACTTCAGCTTCTGGCTGCTGCCCCCGGCGGCCCTTCTGCTCGTCGGATCGTTCTTCGTGCCGGGCGGAGCTCCCGCCGCCGGCTGGACGATCTATGCGCCGCTCACGGTGCAGATGGGCATGGGGATGGACATGGGCATCTTCGCGCTCCATATCCTCGGCGCGAGTTCGATCATGGGATCGATCAACATCATCACGACGATCCTGAACATGCGAGCGCCCGGCATGACGCTCATGAAGATGCCGATGTTCGCTTGGACCTGGCTGATCACCGCCTATCTGCTGATCGCCGTGATGCCGGTGCTGGCAGGGGCGATCACGATGACGCTCACGGACCGTCACTTCGGCACGTCGTTCTTCAACGCCGCAGGCGGTGGCGACCCGGTGATGTTCCAGCACATCTTCTGGTTCTTCGGCCATCCCGAGGTCTACATCATGATTCTCCCGGGCTTCGGCATCATCAGCCAGATCGTCCCGGTGTTCGCGCGCAAGCCGCTGTTCGGCTACGCCTCGATGGTCTATGCCACCGCCTCGATCGCGATCCTGTCCTTCATCGTGTGGGCGCACCACATGTTCACCACCGGCATGCCGGTGACTGGCCAGCTGTTCTTCATGTACGCGACGATGCTGATAGCGGTCCCCACCGGCGTGAAGATCTTCAACTGGCTGGCCACGATGTGGCGCGGCAGCCTCACGTTCGAAACCCCGATGCTGTTCGCGATCGGCTTCATCTTCGTGTTCACGATGGGCGGTTTCAC
>Ga0335084_10001362_pt1 | contig 22819 bp, 23 predicted proteins | sample Lox_Sample_44_FD_206721 | JGI IMG/M metagenome (GOLD analysis project Ga0335084, IMG submission 206721) | Soil microbial communities from Loxahatchee National Wildlife Refuge, Florida, United States - Lox_Sample_4.4 | ecosystem: Environmental > Terrestrial > Soil > Wetlands | place: USA...
GTCAGTCCGCCACCGTGTCCACCACGCTGCTGACCAGAAGCGGCACCGATCTGCCCGTCGACTACTCGATGCTTCAGTGGGACGGACGCTGGATGGTGCGCGACGTGGTCGTCGAGGGCGTGAGCCTCATATCGAACTATCGGGCGCAGTTCACCCGGGTGATCCGCACCTCGTCCTATGCCGCCCTCATCTCGAGGATGCGGGGCGATGCGACCGACGCCCCGCAGCCCGAGCGGAGACTCGTGGTGACCGCCCAGTTGATTCCCGTCGCGCCGGCCAAGCCGGCCCCCACGCCCCTCGTGGCGTCCGCCCCCCCGCCGCCCGGCGAGCAGCCCATCACGGCGCCCGATCCGCCCCAAGTCTCGGCGCCCGCCGCCACTCAGCCGCCTGCCCGCACAAGCGTGGTGACGACCATCTCGTACTGGGTGCAGGTGGGCGCGTTCAAGACCGCGGACGCCGCCGCGCGAGTGGCGGAGCAGCTCCGTCGCGCCGGCATCACGGCCTTCAACAGCCCCCCCACCCCGCTGCCCGGCCACTCGGACACCGCGCTCGCCCGCGTCCGTGTGGGTCCCTTTGCCAACCGCGCTGATGCGCAGTCGAAGCTTCACGAGCTCGTGGGGCGCGGCTACACGCCGTTCATCGCCGCCGCTCCCAACTGACAACCGCACACCAGCCGGAGCACACCGTTGCCCGTAGTCGGACTGGACCATGTGCAGCTGGCGATGCCCGCCGGCCGCGAGGACGACGCCCGCGGGTTCTATTCCGGGCTTCTCGGACTCCCTGAGATCCTCAAGCCGCCTCACCTCGCGAAGCGGGGCGGCGCATGGTTCGAGAACGGGCGCGTGAAGATTCACCTCGGTGTGGACGCCGACTTCCGCCCCGCGCGCAAAGCGCATCCCGGCATCCTGATCGAGGGGCTCCCCGAGCTCGTCGCGCGCCTGCGTGACGCCGGCTATTCGGTCGTCGACGACGAGCCGCTCCCCGGCTATGCCCGCGTCTACGTGAGCGACCCGTTCGGGAATCGTCTCGAGCTCCTGGAGCCCGAGCGCTAGTCGCGGCCCCACGTTGCGGGGCAGCACCCCGCGTGGTCTAATCGCGGCGTCCCCGGCTTTCCACGTTACGACAAGGAGGCTCAACGATGACCCAGCGACTTTTGATTGCGCTTTCGCTTCTCACGGTTCTCCTCACCGCTCCGTTCGCGGCGCTCGCCCAAATGCCGAGTGTGCCGAGTGTGCCCAGCGTGCCGAGCGTGCCGAGTACGGGCTCGGTTCCCACGGGCATGCTCTCGAAGGACGCCCTCCTCGACCAGGCCAAGGGGATGGTGTCGGATCTCACGTCGATGAAGAGCAGCGGCAAGCTCGACGCAGCGCAGACGAAGCAGGTCGACGGCATGCTGCCCAAGGCCCAGTCGCTGACGAAAGAGCTCGAAAAGCCGCAGGTCCCGCCGTCCAAGCTCACGCAGCTCGCGAGCTCCTTGAGCGATCTGCAGAAGCAGCTGACGACACTGAAGAGCCTCGTCAAGTAAGGTCCCGCGCGGGCGCCACTGCCATGAGCGCTCCCGATCCGGCGCGCGCCTGGCCCGACGCGACGTTCACCCGCGTCCCCTACTGGATCTATCAGGACGAGGGCAACTACCGCTCCGAGCTTCGCCGCATCTTCGAGGGCCCCACGTGGAGCTTCGTCTGCCTCGAGGCTGATCTCCGGCAGCCCGGCGACTTCCGCACGACCTTCGTGGGCGAGATGCCGGTCATCGTCGTGCGCGCGGAGGACGGCGTCATCCGCGCCTTCGAGAATCGTTGCGCGCATCGCGGCGCCCTCATCTCGCTGGACGACCAGGGCACCGCGAAGCACTTCCAGTGCATCTACCACGCCTGGACCTACGATCTCCGGGGCAATCTCACCGGCATCGCGTTCGAGAAGGGCTCCAACGGCCGGGGCGGCATGCCGCCCGGCTTCTCGAAGTCCGCCTACGGCCCGCGCAAGCTCGAGACGGCGACGATCTTCGGCCTGGTCTTCGCCAGCGTCCGCCACGACGCGCCGTCCATCGAGGACTACCTGGGCCCGGAGATCCTCGGGCGCGTCGCCCGCGTGCTGCGCAAGCCGATCCGCGTGCTCGGCCGCTTCGTCCAGGCGCTGCCGAACAACTGGAAGCTCTACGTCGAGAACGTGAAGGACACCTACCACGCGAGCCTGCTCCACGCCTTCTTCGGCACGTTCCGGATCACCCGGCTAACGCAAGGCGGGGGCATTGTCGTGAGCGCCGACGGCGCGCATCACGCGAGCTACACCATCGACCAGGCGGAGGACCGATCGAGCACGGCCTATCGCGAGCAGGGCATACGCTCGGAGCGCCAGGACTATCGGCTCGCCGATCCGAGCCTGCTGGACAGCGTGGATGAGTTCGGCGACGGCATCCAGCTCCAGATCCTGACCGTGTTCCCGGGCTTCGTGCTGCAGCAGATCCAGAATTGCCTCGCCGTGCGCCAGGTCCTGCCCAAGGGCCCGGACGCCATGGAGCTCTGCTGGACCTACTTCGGCTTCGCGGACGACACGCCAGAGATGCACACGCGGCGGCTCCGGCAACTGAATCTCGTGGGCCCCGCGGGCTATGTCTCCATGGAAGACGGCTGCGTCGGTGGCTTCGTGCGCCGGGGCTCCGCCGCGGCGGCCGACGAGGTCTCGGTGGTCAACATGGGAGGCGACGGCACCGAGTCTGTGGAGACACGGGCGACCGAAGCCTCCGTGCGCGGCTTCTGGAAGGCGTATCGCCGGTGCATGGATCACTGAGGTGGCGGCCGACGATCCGTCGCCGGCGAGATGGGAGCCGCGGGTGGCGCGGCTGAACGCCGAGTACGCGCGGGCCATCGACGACGACCGCCTCGAAGACTGGCCCGGCTTCTTTTCCGACTCCTGCCTCTACACGATCACGTCGGCCGACAACCATCGGCACGGCATGCCGGCGGGGCTCATGTATGCCGACTCCAAGGGGATGCTGCGCGACCGGGTGGCGGCACTGCGCGAGGCGAATATCTACGAGCGCCAGACCTACCGCCACCTGATCGGTCTGCCGGCCGTCCTGGGCGAAGGTCCCGGCGGCGTTCGCGTCGAAACGCCCTTCCTGGTCGTGCGCATCATGCGCGACGGCCGCATGGATCTCTTCGCGACCGGCCGCTACCTCGACACCCTCGTCGAGGAAGCGGGGGCGCTCCGGTTTCGCGAGCGCATCGTAGTCTGCGACAGTAGCCGCATCGACACGCTGCTGGCGATTCCTCTCTAGCTCACCCTCAAACCACCCTCACCTTAACCACCCTCACCCTACCCCCTCCCTCAGTGAGGGAGAGGGACTCCGATTCCCTCGCCCCCGGCGGGGGAGAGGGTAGGGTGAGGGGGAGATCCGGCCCAGCTACGCCCTTGTGAATCGGTGTTAGCAGCAGCCGCCCCCGGCGCCGCCCAGAGGAAGGACCCGATCGGGCTCCCAGCCCCACGGCCTCGGCCCCCAATCGGGCTCGAAGACGCGGCCCTTCTTGACCGTGACGAACGGGACCACCGCCTGCGTCACGCGCAGGCTCGCTCCCAGCACGTCGTAGACCTTCCAGTCGCCTTCGCGCAGCTCGAGCACGGAGATATCAGCCTGCCTGCCCGTGGCGAGGCTGCCCAGGCGATGCTCGGCACCGATGGCGCGCGCGGGATTCTCCGTACACATCGTGATCACCTGGGCCAGGGTGAAGCCCAAGCCCAGGAAGCGCGTCATGATCTCCGTCATGCTGTGCACGGTCTCGAGACGCCCGGGCACCGTGAGATCCGTGCTGATGCAGTGCGGAGGCAGTCCCTGGTCGATCACGCGACGCCCGACGTCGAAGCTGAAATTCTTCCGCCCGTGCGCGGTGTCGAGCCATACGCCGCGGTCCCGCGCCTCGCGGGCCTCGGGCACGAGCTTGCCATTGGCGTCCAGCACACCGCCCGGGTTGGCGGTGAAGAGGTGCGTGAGGATGTCTCCCTCGTCGAGGAGCGGGAGGAGCGAGTGGATCACCTCCGGGTCATAGCGCTTCTCCGTGTCGCCGATATGCACCATGAGCCGGGTGCCGCTCTCGCGGGCCGCGCGCCGCGCGAGGCGCGGCATCTCCATGCCCATGATCTCAAGCGCCGGAGAGACCATGCGCGCCTTGATCCCCGCGATCAGACCCGTGTGCCGCGAGAGCACGTCGAGCGTGTCGTCGAGGTCGATGCTGCTCTCCGCGATGATATCCGGCATGGTCGCGAGCCCGGTCTGGCAGATGTGGAGGAACGGAACGATCTCGGTGTGGCAGTGAGGCAGGATGTGCTGCGTGAAGCCGCTGAAGGTGGCCGACCCCGCGCTGCCCGCGTCGACGATGGTCGTCACCCCCGCATGCACGCCGGCGAGATCGGGATGAACGCCGCTTCGCGTGAAGCCCTCGAACACGTGCGCGTGAAGGTCGATGAGGCCCGGGGCGACGATCTTGCCTTTCACCTCGAGAGTTCTCGCGGACTCGGCGGTCGGAATGTTCGCGGCAACCCGCGCGATGAGTCCGCCCTGCACCGCCACGTCCTGGATGCCGCCGAGCCCCGTGGAAGGATCGACGACGGTGCCGCCCTTGAGCAAGAGATCGTACATGTCACTCTCCCGATGATGTCCGGTTCACGATGAAGTCCCAGAGCAGCCCGGCCCGCGCGACCACGGCGTCGACGTCCTCGCCGAGGAGAAAGCGCGCGGCCACCATCACGTCGGCTTCCCGGCGGACACGCTCCAGGTAGCCCGCCCTGTCCCCGTAGCGCTCGCCGATCGACGGCCGCGGATCCTTCGTCCGGTCCCGCTCGGCGACGGTCCGCGCGAGAGGGAAGGTCGAGCCCATCATGCTCATGAGATCGCCCGGCACTCCCTGGTCGGGGTGCCGCGGATTCCAGCCGGTAAAGGTGGCCAGCGGCACACGAATCTCCATCGGCCGGATGCCCGCCACCTCGTTGCCGTCGGCATCCACGGCGGAGACGAAGGTCACGAACGGCGCCCCGACCTTGGGCGGCAGCGCAGAGATGATGCCGCGCTCGACCTCGGCGCCGAAATCCAGCCGGGCAGGCCGCACGACCCGATCCGGGAAGGCGACGCCCGGGATGGAGTCGAACACCTTGCGTGTCCGCTCCGCCGCGACGGCCGTGCCGTCGGCGATCCGCGGGAACATGCTGCCCGGCGGCTCAGTCCCCTCGCTGACCCAGAGATCCAGATTCACGAGGGCCGCCCGGAGGAGCGGCGAGTAGTCCACGGGACTGAACATGTGCCGGCCGCGGCCGCCGGTATTCGCGTCGGCGGAGGGCGGCGGGATAGCTCCCGGCGTGTGCTGGGTGCCGGCGAAGAGGTAGATGCGCACGTCCGCGGGCGGCTCGATGTCGCGCTGGCCGGCCACGTCCGTATGGACGAGGGAGCCGTCGCCGCGCCAGTACTCGGCGGAACCGTTGATGGTGAAGATCTTCGGCACTCTGCCGCGGCGGCGCAGCCGCTCGAGGAGGCCCCCGCGCTGGCCGGTCAGCGGATCCTCCTGCTCGGCGTCCGTGAAGGGGAAGAGGCTGCCGATCGAGCGCTGCCCGCTCAGCGACGGCTGCCCGAAGCGGCAGTTGAACTCGCCGCGGCGGGCGCCCGCCACGTGCGGAATCACGGCATCGAAGACCGCCCGGCCCGCCTCGTCTTCGTCGAGGCCCAGATAGAGCAGATGCCGCAGGAAACGTCCGCTCTGCGAGACTCCGAAGACGTAGGCGCGGTCGAGCCCCCCCGGGCAGGGATTCCCAGCTTCGCCGGAGCCGAAGCGCAGAAAAGCCGCCGCGTCGCGCACCGCCGTGAAGCCGAGTCCCACCACCGGCGGGTCCTGGGCGCGGTAGTAGCACTCGTAGATCTTCCCCGGCTCGAAGCCGCCGGCGAGGGAGATACAGGACCGGTCGGCGACCAATGCTCCGCCCTCCGCGCGGGCGAATCGCCACGCGCTCCGCGGCACCGGTACGTCCGGCGCGCCCGCATGCGCGCGCACCGTCAGCTCGTGCTCGGGGTCCTCCGGCTGAGCCACCGGATACGGAATGTGGTAGCGGTCGGCGAGCGGCAGCGAGTCGGTCCGTGCATTGGGACGGAACTCGCAGCGAATCCGGCCGGTCGTGCCGGTGATGCGCGGCACGGTGAGCGCCATCATGCCATCCTGTCGCGGCACGTCGGGCTGCCAGCCCACCCACGCCACCGTGTAGCCGTGTCGCATGAGAAAGCCGTTGCCGAAATCCTCCCGGTTCGACGGATCGTTCGACCGGGGCGTGCTGTTGAACATGCCCAGCGCCATCTTCCGCCCGCGGTTCGGGACATCCAGGAGAAGACGCCGATTGCCTCCGCCGACGGGACGGAGGAGATAGAAGTCCGCCGAGGATTCGACCCGCCCGTGAGCGTTACGGGGCGCGAGCTGAATGTCGGCGATGGTCTCGTGCACGGGCAGCGCCGGGTCAATGGCGAATCGGAGGACCCCGGCGATCTTCTCGTAGGGGCCCGCGGCGCCGAAGGCCGCGCCGTCGAGCACGGGCTCGCGCCGCTCGATCTCGAGTGTGACGGCAGGCATGGCAGCCCTCCGGACAGTGTCCATGGGATCAGCGGCCCCGGAATTTCGGCGGGCGCTTCTCGCGCCACGCCGCGTGGCCTTCGGCCTTGTCCTCGGTGAGCTCGAGCGCCGCGAAGCGATAGAGATCCACGAGGGCGGCATCGGACAGGTTGGGAATATCCAGGCTCCGAAGCAGCGACTCCTTGGTCAGGCGCGCCGCCAGCGGGGGCAGCGAGGCGAGATGGGCCGCGACCTCGAGAGCCTTGTCCATGAGGCTTGCATGCGGCACCAGCCACTGGGCGAGTCCGATACGATGCGCCTCCTTGGCGTCGAGAGGAATCCCGAGGGCGAGGCGCATGGCATTGCCCCGCCCGACCCAGCGGGCCAGACGTACCGCACCACCATAGGCCGGTAGGATCCCCAGCGCGACCTGCGGTAGCCGCCATTCCGCCTTTTCCGAGGCGACGAGGAGATCGCAGCAGAAAGTCACGATGCATCCGATCCCGACCGCGTACCCGTTGACGGCGCCCACGAGGGGCTTCGGGAAATTGCCCAGGATCTCGAAGGCTCGGTCCCGTCGCTTGGGCAGGCTCTTGATGAGCTCCGCCGACGACCCCAAGGTGTGCGTCTTCGGATCCTTGAGATTGGCGCCGGCCGAGAAGGCGCCCCCCGCCTCGTCGCCAGTGAGGATGGCGCAGCGGATCTCGTCGTCATCCTCCATGGCGGCGAAGTGACGGGCGATGCCCTCGTTGAAGTCCGCGCCCCACGCATTGCGGGCCTGCGGGCGGCTGAGGGTGACGATGCCGACAGGACCGCGCTTCTCATAGACGATGGGCATGGCGGGCTCCTCGCGTGCGACTATCGCAGCACGGCCTCGGCAATGCGTGTGAGCTCCGCGCCCATCTCCGCCTCCGTCTTGACCGTGGCCGGCCGCACGATGACACGGTTCGCCCCCGCATCGGTGAGCCGCCGGATCAGATCGCGATCGGCCGGCTGGCCGTGGACGGAAATGGTGATGGCGGCGGGATCGCGGCCCGCCTCCTTGGCAAGCCGGTCCAGTGTCGTTCGGCTCGCACGGAGCTCGTCAGGCGTGATGCGATTGGGCAGCCAGCCGTCGCCCCACGCCACCACGCGCTGGAGCACGTTCTTCGCGCCGCCGCCCAGGATCACGGGCGGGTGCGGCTTCTGCGCCGGCTTGGGATACGAGCGGACGGGCGGAAAGTCGTAGTACTTGCCGTGGAACTCGGCCTCGGTCTTGGTCCACAGCTCCTTCATGGCCAGGATCGACTCCCGCGTCTGCGTCCAGCGGTGGTCGAAGTCCCCGCCCATGATCTGCGTCTCCTCGCGCAGCCAGCCCGCCCCGATGCCGAAGAGGAAGCGCCCGCCGCTGAACAGATCGAGCGTCGAGATCTCCTTGGCGAGCAGCAGCGGATGCCGCTCGGGCACCAGCACGATTCCGGTGCCCAGCTTGATGCGGTGGGTCACTCCCGAGGCGCGCGCCAGCGCGACGAACGGATCGATGAAATGCGAGTAGCTCTCGGGGATGACGCCGTCCGCCGAGCCGGGAAAGCGGCTGGCCGAGCGCACGGGAATGAACGGGTGCTCGGCGCACCAGAACGACTCGAAGCCCAGCTCTTCGACTTTTCGGGCCATGAATCCGACGTCGACGAGATAGGCGGGCAGCGGTACCGAGATCCCGACATTCATAAGAAGCCTCCCTCTCCCAACCGGCCGGATGGACTGTCGCGTGGCGCCTTCAGTCGCGAGCCCGAGAATACCTCAGTCCGGCATGGCGCCGCGCGTTGACCTGGCAGCGGTCTGCCCGGTACTCCGCCTGGGCCCCGACCCAGAGAGGACACGATGCCGCGACTCGACCGACTGCCGAAGATCAATCGCAGCACCCTCCTGACCTTCCCGTCGCAGGTCAATGTGACACGGTGCCCTTTGCGCCGCTGCCGAGGCCGCTCGCGGCATGCCGCGTGGGCATCGTCACCACCGCGGGGCTCCACCGGCGCGGCGACCGGCCGTTCGGCCCCGGTACTTCGAGGGGCACATGGCGATGAAGCCGGCCGCGGGCGGCGACGAGATCCTGCGCTGGTTCTGGGCGGAGACCGCCATGGCCAGCTCCTGCGGCGGGTTCGCGATCGCCTGGACTCCGCCGACGACCCGCGCTCGAAGGCGGCGGCGTTCGGCATCGCCCGCTGAGGCTCAGGCCGGCCGGCATGTCGCAGCTTGGCGGTTGATCACGATGCCAGCTGGCAGTATGCTTGTTGCCATATTGCAGGAGGTGCTGCCTTGGTCACAGCCATGAAGGTCGCGGAGGCTCTGGGAGGTAGAGGCGTTCTGAAGGAACGGCTGGCCGACTACACCGCCGTCATCCACCGGGCGCGCTCCGGGCTTCCCTTCGCCTCACTCACCGGCGTGGGAACGCGCTACGACATTCCGGTCCTCACGCTGGCACGGGTGATTGGGGTGCCGGCCCGGACCCTGGCCCGGCGAAAGAAAGAACGACGTCTGCGAGCCGACGAGTCGGATCGCCTGCTGCGCCTCGCTCGGGTGGCGGCAGTCGCCGAAGATGTCCTGGGCGAGCCCGCACATGCTGGGCGATGGCTTCAGAAGCCGAATCGTGCCCTCGGCGGCGTGATCCCACTCGATTTGCTCGACACCGATCTCGGCGCCGAGGAGGTCGTGAACATCCTGGGCCGTATCGAGCACGGAGTGTATAGCTGATCCGGGTCTGGCGACTCGCCCGAGCTCGAAGCTCGGCGCTCGATGGGAAAGGCGCCCGGATATTCGGCGGAAGATGGAACCATCGCGGCACCGCCATCGTCTACACGTCCGCCACGCTCTCCCTGGCAGCGATGGAGCTGCTCGTGCATCTGGACGACGAAGATGGCGCGAAGGACTATGTCGGCGTTCCCGCGGACATTCCGGACTCGGTGGGGATCGGCCGGGTTCGCGGCACGGATCTCCCGCGAGACTGGAGGGCCTATCCGCCACCACCGGCTCTCGCCGATCTGGGCAGCCGTTGGGCCGCCGCCCGCGCGAGCGTCGTGCTCGCGGTGCCGTCGGCCATCGTCCCCCAGGAGCTGAATTACCTTCTCAACCCGCGGCACCCGCAATTCAAGCGCATCCAGATCGGCCGCCCCGAGCCCTTCTCCTTCGATCCGAGGCTCCGGAAGCGCCGGACGGGGCCGTCGTGATACGATCCCGCTTACACGGTGCCGACCCGGCCCACTGACCCCCGCCCAATGGAGGACGTCATGGCGAAGATCAAGCACATCGCGTTGTCGACCCAGGACCCGGACAAGACCGCGCGCTTCTACATCGACGTGTTCGGGATGAAGGAAATCGGGAAGATCAGCAATCCGAACGCGAGCGGGTACTACCTGAGTGACGGCGACCTCAATCTGGCCATTCTCAAGTTCAAGAACGACCAGGTGGCGGGCGTCGAACGCGGCAAGGACTTCTCCGGCATCCACCACATCGGCTTCCAGGTCGAGAGCCTCGAAGACATCACGGAGCGACTGGCCGCCGCCGGGGCCCCGCGCCGCGATGACGTGAACGAAGCCCTCGGCGTTGGCCACGGGGAGAAGCGCTACGCCAATGTCGAGGTCAAGTACAGCGGCCCCGACAACGTCATGGTCGATGTCTCAGAGACGGGCTGGGTGGGCACCTCCGAGTTCCACCCGTAGCGCACGCGGCGAAGAGGACGAGCCATGGACAAGGCGCGCGTCTACTACCGGCAGGGCTGAAGCTCCTGCGCCAAGACGAAAGAGTTACTTTCGTCATGGGGAGTGGACTTCGAGGGATTCGACGTCGAGAATGAGCCCGAGCGGCGGCGCGATCTCGAGGCCTTCGGCGTCGCGCGCGTGCCCGCCACCATATTCGACGGACGCGTGGTCCATGGCTGGAACCCGAAGGCGCTGGCCGAGCTGGTGGGAGCTCGCTTCGCGGAGCACAAGCAGCTCGCCCCGGACGAGCTGGCGCGGCGTATGGACGCCGTGCTGGCCGCGACCCAGCGCGCCATCCGCCAGGTCCCGCGGGAGCACCTCGGCATGAAGAAGCCGGGGCGCGACCGGTCGGTGCACCAGCTCGCCTTTCATGTCTTCCGCTTGAGCGTGTCCTTCGTCGACACCCGCGAGCACGGTTACCTTTCCGCGGACGTCTTCGAGGAGATGGCGCCCGCCGGGATGGTGGACGGCGGCGACATCGCCCGCTACGGCGACACCGTCCGCCGGAGAATCGCCGAATACGTCGCGCGGCCCGACTGGTGCGAGGGCACCGTCAACACGTATTACGGTCCGCAGTCGACGCACGACTTCATGGAGCGCACGACGTGGCACGCCGCCCAGCATCTGCGCCAGATCTACTGGTTCCTCGAGCAGATGGGAGTGAAGGCGGATGCGCCGCTGACGGACGCGGACCTCGAGGGGCTGCCTTTCCCGAACGAAGTGTGGTCGTAGGCGACATTCGCAAGGGGGCGAAGGAGAGGACCATGCCGCTGATCAAGGTGACCGACCTCGCGTATGGGCGGCTGCGGGCGCCCGACCTGGACGTGGCGGAGGAATTCCTCACCCAGTTCGGCATGGTGCGGGCGGCGCGGACGCCGAGCGCGCTCTACATGCGCGGGACCGACCCCGCGCACCACATCCATGTGACGGAGAAGGGTGAGCCCGCGTTCGTGGGGCTCGCCTACTACGCGCCGAGCCTGGACGACCTCAAGCGGCTGGCCAAGGCGCCCGGAGCCTCGGCGGTGGAATCGATCGACGAGCCCGGCGGCGGCAAGCGGGTCCGGCTGCGCGAGCCGAACGGCTACCAGATCGAGGTGGTGCACGGGATCAAAAAGCACAAGGCGATCCCGGTGAAGCGCCAGCCGCTGAACCTCGGGAACGACGGGCTCAAGCGGGCGGGCGCGCTCATGCGGCTCCCCAAGGGCCCGTCGAGAGTGAAGCGCATCGGGCACGGTGTGCTCGCGGCGCCCGACGTCGTGGCAACGGCGCAGTGGTTCCGCGACACGCTCGGCTTCATCTGCTCCGACGACGTCTACGCGGGCACCAAGGACAATATCATCGGGTCGTTCAACCGGTGCGACCGCGGCAAGGAGTACGTCGATCACCACGTGTTCTTTTGCGTCAAGAACGAGCGGGCAGGGCTCAACCACCTGTCGTACGAGGTGCAGGATATCGACGACGTCTTCATGGGACATCAGCACCTCGCCCAGCTCGGCACCTACGAGCACATGTGGGGAATCGGGCGGCATCTCCTGGGGAGCCAAGTCTACGACTACTGGGCCGACCCGTGGGGTCGCGTGCACGAGCACTGGTCCGACACCGACCGGCTGAACGTGAAGAACGGCTCGAACCTGCTCTCGGTCGATGAAGGCTTCGCCTCGCAGTGGGGCGAGCGGGCTCCCGAGAAGTTCATCAGCCGCGTCTGCCCCTAGACGAGCGCCCAGACCGTGGCGAAGAACATCGTCCGCGTCGGCAACGTCGAGATCATGGCGCTGTCCGATGGCCTCCTCGAGTTCGATCTCTGCAATTTCTTCCCGACCATCCCGCAAGACGACTGGAAACCGTACGAGTCCCACCTGACGCAGGATCATCACGTTCGCTTCAACCTGGGCTCGTACCTGATCCGCACCGAGGGACGAACCGTCCTCGTCGACACCGGACTCGGGCCCAGACCCACGGACACCCCTGATGTCCCGTGGGGCGAGCTCCTGCGTGATTTTCAGGCCAAAGGGGTGAGGCCCGACGAAGTGGACATGGTGCTCCTGACGCATCTGCACCGCGACCACGTCGGCTGGAACCTCCAGCGAGAAGACACCCGATGGGTGCCGACCTTCGCCAGGGCACGCTACTGGATGAGCGCCAAGGACTGGGAGGCGTGCCACGACCCCGGGATCCAGCCCCAGCGCTTCCCCAACGCACCCACCTGCGTCTGGCCGCTGGCCGAGCTGGGCCTGGTGGAGTTCATGCACGGTGAGCACAGCATCACGCGGGAGCTCACGGCCGTCCCCACGCCTGGACACACGCCGGGGCACGTGAGCATCCTCGTCGCCTCGCAGGGGGAGCGCGCGCTGGTGCTGGGAGACGCCGCACACAGCCCCGTGCAGCTCCAGGAAACGGATTGGGTATCGCGGGCCGACATGGACCCCGAGCTGACGCGCCAGACGCGCCGGACCTTGGTGGAGCGCCTCGAGCGCGAGCAGATTCTCGTCGCGGCCGGACACTTCCCCGCCCCGGGCTTCGGCCGGATCATACGCCTCAACGGCCGCCGCTACTGGCAGGGCCTCTAGGTCGGCGAGACCCGGCCCCTTCGATCTGCAGGGCAGACGCTCTACCTTGACGGAGCTTGACGCTTTGACGACCGGGATCGAGAGGAAGCTCGCGCCGCGGCGGGTCGTGTGCGGCTGTTGTCTCTCGGCCAGTGGCTCGGGCAAGGGGGGAGGCCGGGCGGCTCCTGCCGCGCGCGGCCGGGTCCATGGCAACGCCGCGGCCGCCGAGACCGGTGTGAACACGGGAGTGCGCGGCTACTCTCCCCCACCCCCGCGCGTGAGCCCCATCCGCGGCCTCATCGACTTCCACACCCACGCGGCGCCCGATGTCTTCGGTCGCGCCGTGGACGACGACGAGCTCGCCTCGCTCGCCGCCACGAGGGAGATGGAGGCGGTGGTATTCAAGAGCCACGTCACCATCACCGCCGATCGCGCCTGGCTGGCGCGCAAACGCGTACCGGGTGTGAAGATCTTCGGCGGCGTCACGCTCAACCACGCCGTGGGCGGGCTCAATCCGCACGCCGTGGAATGGATGTGGCGAATGCAGGGCGGCTACGGCCGCGTGGTGTGGTTTCCGACCTTCGACGCCGACAACCATGTGCGCCATGCCGGCACGGCGCCTTCCGGCATCGGCGTCGTGGACGAGCGCGGCGCCGTGCTGCCCGTGGTGCGCGAGATCCTCAAGATCTGCGCCGCGCGAGAGCTCGTCGTGCACACCGGCCACGCCTCGGCCGAGCAGGCGCTGGCGCTCATCGCCGCCGCCTGCGAGGAGGGCTGCGAGCGGATCGTGGTGACCCACGCGCAGTTCGACGTGGTGGCGATGAGCGAGGCGCAGATGAAGAAGGCGGCGGCCATGGGAGCGAAGATGGAGCTCTGCGCGCTGGGCATGCTCGTGGGTCCGGACGCCGTGCTCGAGTGGATGCGCCACTCGCCGCGCGTCGTCCTCGCCGAGACGGCCAAGTGCATCCGGAGCGTCGGCGCCCGGCACTTCGTGCTCGGGACCGATCTGGGCCAGAGCGGCAATCCCACGCCGGCCGATGGGCTCCAGATGTTCGTGGCGGGCCTGCAGGCCGAAGGCATCAGCCGGGACGAAATCGGGACGATGGGGCGCGAGGTACCGGGCGCCCTCCTCATGGGCTAGCGGCCCGGGCGACCGGGGCGTTACAATGGCGGCAGATGGAGGCGGGAGAGTGAAGACAGTGAAAATCGTGATGGTGAGTGTGCTGCTCGCGGGGCTCGGGAGCAATCCCGCCGCCGATGCGCAGGACGCCAAGCCACAGCCCGACATCCGCATGCTGCTGACTCAGCCGTCCAACCGTGTGGCTGCGCCGGATTCACCGCCCACCCCGGAACTGCGCGACCTGCCGCAGGCGAAGATGGACAAGCTCTCGGACCGGCCGGCCCCCATCACCGTCATCCTCGGCGATCCCCGCTGCTACCCGGGAGAAGACGGGATGATGGATCCGAGGCAGCTCAGAAGCTCGCGTTCGAGAAGGCTCCACTAGCACAGCTTCGCTCCTCTCGAAGACTCCTCTTGAAGCCTGCCCCGTTTCGGTACGCCCGTCCCGAGACCCTCGCCGAGGCCGTGGGATTGCTCGCCGGCAACGATCATGACGTCAAGATTCTCGCGGGTGGGCAGAGCCTGGTGCCGATGCTGAATCTGCGGCTCGTGCGCCCCTCGGTGCTGATCGACCTCAACGGCGTGGCGGGCCTCGATCGGATCGCGCCGAGTCCTGCCGGCGGCCTCACGATCGGCGCCCTCGTGCGACACGCCGCGCTGGCGGACTCCGCCCTCGTGAAGGAGCGGGCTCCGCTCCTCGCCGAGGCGGCCCGTCACGTGGGCCATCCGGCCATCCGGCACCGCGGCACGCTGGGCGGCAGCCTCGCGCACGCGGATCCGGCCGCCGAGCTCCCGGCCGCGCTGGTCTCGCTCGACGCCCACATCGTGCTCCAGGGGCTGCGCGGCGAGCGGACGGTTCCAGCATCGGAGTTTTTTCTCGGGCTTCTGACCACCGCGCTGGCCGCGGACGAGATCGTGACGGAGATTCAGATTCCGCCACACGGTCCCGGTTGGGGCTTCGCAGAAGTGGTGCGCCGCGCGGGCGACTTCGCCTTGGCCGGCGTCATGGCAATCGTGGCGCACCCTGGTCCCTCGGGGCACCTCGAGTCCGTCCGGCTCGTCGGCTTCGGCGTCGGTGACCGGCCCGTGCGCTTCGTCGAGGCCGAGCGGATCATCACGAATCCGGCGTTCGGCGCGCGTGCCGATCTGGCCCGTGCCGCCATCGCGGCCGCCGACGCGTGTGATCCACCCGATGACGTCCACGCATCCGCGGACTATCGCCGCCACCTCGCGGCGGTCCTGACCGGCGAGGTCGTCGGTCAAGCCCTCGCGCGGCTCGATGGCGCTCGCTCCACATGATCCCGCCCGCCGAGCGCCTGACCGTCCGACTCACCGTCAACGGCCGGGTGGTCGAGCGCGAGATCGCCGCGCGCCGCTCCCTCGCCGATTTCCTCCGCGAGGACCTCGGGCTCACGGGCACCCACGTGGGCTGCGAGCACGGGGTATGCGGCGCCTGCACCGTGCTGCTCGACGGACGTAGCGCGCGGAGCTGCCTCCTCTTCGCCGTGCAGCTCGACGGCGCCACCGTGACGACGATCGAGGGCCTGACGCCGCGCGATGGGCTGAGCCCGCTCCAGCAGGCCTTCTGCGACATGCACGCGATGCAGTGCGGCTTCTGCACGCCGGGCATGATCGTGGCGACCACGGAGCTCCTCGAGAACAATCCCGCGCCGTCAGAGGGCGAGATCCGGGAGGCTCTGGGCGGCAACCTCTGCATGTGCACGGGCTATGTCAATATCGTCCGCGCCGTCGTCCAGGCCACCGCGGCCTCACCGGGCACCGCCCGAGAGATGTCGTGAGCCAGTCCTGGGTCGGCACGTCCCTGCCCCTCAAGGAGAACGTCCGTCTGGTCGCGGGACGCGGCCGCTTCATCGACGACCTCGGGCGCCCTGGAATGCTCCACGCGGCCATGCTGAGAAGCCCGCATGCGCACGCCCGCATTCTCTGCATCGACATAGAGCGGGCCGCCGCCCTTCCCGGCGTCACCGCCGTGCTCACCGGCGCCGATGCCGCGCGGCTCTCCGGGCCGATACGGCCGCTCATTCCCACCACCGCCGCCGTGCCGGACTACTGCCTCGCGGTGGACCGCGTGCGGTACGTGGGCGAGCCCGTGGCGGCGGTGGCCGCCGTGGATCGGGCGGTGGCCGAGGACGCGCTCGAGCTGATCCGCGTCGAATACGATCCGCTCCCGGCGGTGGTGGATCCGGAAGAGGCCCTCAAGCCGGGCGCACCGCTCCTCTACCCGGAGCTCGGGACCAATGTCGTCTGGCACGACACGTTGAGCTATGGCGACGTCGACGGCGCGATGGCGCGCGCCCACGGTGTGCTGCGCGAGCGGTTCACGATTCAGCGCTATGCCTCGACGCCGCTGGAGACGTTCGGCGCCATGGCCGCCTATGATCCAGGCACGGACGCCTTCGAGTTCTGGACGAACGACCAGCGCCCCGGGCTGACCATCTCGATTCTCGCGGCCTCCCTCGGCGTCCCGCAGTCCCGCATCCGGCTCAGCTGCCCCGACATCGGCGGTGCCTTCGGCAACAAGCGACGACCGGCGTATCTCCTGATCTGCGCGCTCCTCGCGCGGATGTCCGGCCGGCCGGTCAAGTGGATCGAGGATCGCATCGAGAACCTGACGGCCCTCATGCACGCCTGCAACGGCGTGATGGACGTCGAGCTCGCCTACGGAGCCGACGGCACACTCCTGGCACTCAGCGTCCGCGACATCAGCGACGAGGGCAAGAACCTCCTCACCCCGACCCAGCACAATCTCATCAAGCTCGGGAATATCGCCAACGGCTATCGCATCCCCGCCATCCGCTACGAGGCGTGGTCGGTGCTGACCACCAAGTGCCCGAGCGGGGCCAATCGCGGCATCGGCAAGCCATTCATGTGCTTCGCCGTCGAGCGCTCGATGGCTATGCTCGCCCGCAAGCTCGGACTGGATCCGGCCGAGCTGCGCCTGCGCAACTATGTCACGGCGGCGGAGATGCCCTACACCACGCCTCCCGGCGCGCAGTACGACAGCGGCGACTACCCGGCGACACTGCGGCTGGCGCTCGAGCGCTTCGGCTATGCCGGCTGGCGCGTTGAGCAATCGCGCGCGCGTCAGGAGGGACGTCTCCTCGGCATCGGGATCGCCACGTCGATAGAGCCGGCGGGCACCAACCTCGCCTCCTACGAGCTCATCACCGGACGACGGACGGTGTCAGGGTCGGCCGAGGCCGCCATGGTCCGCATGGAGCCGGACGGCAACGTGCGCGTGGCCATCGGGGATCCGGCCAGCGGGCAGGGCTACGAGACCGTCATCGCGCAGATCGTGGCCGATGAGCTCGGGCTCACACCGGAGGCCGTGGCCGTCGCCCGGGGCTTCGACTCGGCCACGACGCCGTGGCTCTATCTCTCGGGCAACTACTCGAACAAGTTCTCCGTCACCGACGTGGGAGCGATCGTCGGCGCGGCCCGCCGCGTGGCCGACAAGCTGCGCCGGCTGGCCGCGCACCGGCTCGAGATCGATCCCGCCGATCTCGAGCTGCGCGGCGGTGCCGCTGTCGTGCGGGGAGCGCCGGACCGGCTTGTCACGTTCGCCGAGCTCGCGCGCACCGCCTACGCGGACGTCCTCGGCCTCCCGTCGGGCGAAGAGCCCGGGCTCGAGGCGCGGCACGCGTATCAGAATCCGCTCGCGGCCCCCGTGGACGCCGATCGGCGTGTGCGCTCCCAGCTCGTCTTCTCGAATGCCGCGCACTGCTGTCTGGTCGAGGTGCATCCGCGGACCGGCGTCGTCACGATCCTCAAATACCTCGTGGTCCACGACTGCGGGCGTGAGCTCAACCCGCTCATCGTCGAAGGCATGGTGCACGGCTCGACCGTGCACGGCATCGGAGCCGCGCTGCTCGAGGAATTCCGCTACGACGAGCAGGGCCAGCTCCTCACCTCGACGTTCATGGACTATCTGAAGCCGACGGCCACCGACATGCCCACGATCGAGGTGGAGCGCCTCGAGCATCCGTCGCCGTTCACGCCGCTCGGAGCCAAGGGTGTCGGCGAGGGCGGCGCGATCCCGGGACCCGCGGCTGTGGCCAATGCCGTCGAGGATGCCCTGGCCCCCTTCGGCGTCACCATTCGCGAGCTCCCGATCACGCCCGAGCGCGTGTGGCGCTGGATCGCGCCCGACCAAGGCTCCCCGAAGCGTCGCCCGGCTGTTGCTCCCGGCTCCTAGCCCTTCAGAGCGCCCGCGGTCAGCCCGCGGATCAGGTACCGGCGCACCGCCAGGGCGAACACGACGACGGGCAGCATGATCATGGTCGCGGCCGCGCCGATCCTGCCCCACTCCCAGCCTTCGTAGTTCATGAAGTTCACGATGGCCACGGGGGCCATCAGGGCCTGGCTCCGCGTGAGCACCAGGGCATAGAAGAAGTCGTTCCAGGCGAAGACGAAGCAGAAGATCGCCGTCGTGGCGAGGCCGGGGCCAGACAGCGGCAGGGTGATGCGGAGAAAAACCTCGATCGGTCCCGCGCCGTCGATGGCCGCCGCGTCCTCCAGGGAGCGCGGGATGCCGTCGAAGAACGTGCGCATCATCCACATGACGAGCGACAGGTTGAAGGTCAGGTAGATCACGAGGAGTCCCGGCAGGGTGTCGATCAGGCCCAGCCACCGATAGGCCAGGAAGAACGGGATCGCGAAAGCGATGGGCGGAGCCATCCGCGTCGCGAGCACCCAGAGCGCCAGGCCGCGGCTCCGGCCAAAGCTCGCCCGCGACAAGGCGTAGGCCGCGGGCACGCCCAGCAGCATCGAGGTCAACGTGGTCGACACGCTGACCACGAGGCTGTTGACGAACGACCGGGCGAACTTGCCCTGGAAGACCGCCGCGTAGTTGTCGAGCGTGGGAACGAAGAAGACGGCAGGCGGCACCCGCATCGCCTCCACGTCGGTCTTGAAGGACACCTGCACCAGCCACAGCACGGGAAACAGGGTCACCGCGAGCAACACGGCCGATGCACCGTAGGTCAGCACCGGACCAAGGCGCCGCCGCGCTATCCGTCTACTCGACATCGACCCGGGCCCCCGCCCACCGCACGATCAGATAGCTCACGAGAAACGTGGTGGCGAGGACCACCACGCTGATGGCCGCGGAGTAGCCGATCAGGCTGTAGGTGAATCCTTGCAAGAACGCGTAGTAGTTCGTCGCTTCTGTCACGGTCCCCGGTCCGCCGCCGGTCATGATGAAGATGAGCGGGAAGGCCTTGACGCTCTCTATGAGGCGGAAGAGCAGCGTGACCACGATGGCGGGCCGGAGCAGCGGCAGAACCACGTGCCGGAAGACCTGCCACGGGCCCGCTCCGTCAATGCGCGCGGCTTCGAGAGGCTCGGCCGGCATCATCTTGAGCGCGGCCAGGAGCATGAGCAGCGTGAAAGGGAACCACTCCCACACGTCCGCCACGACGATCGCGGGCAACGCGAGCCGCGGGTCGGCCAGCCACGCCGGCTGCGGCAGCCGCAGGAGGCCCAGGCCCCAGTTCAGCACGCTGATGTCGGGGGTGAACAGGACCTTCCAGATGATGGCCACGACGATGGGCGGCAGCACCATCGGGATGATGAAGAGCGCGCGGATGGCCTCGAGAACGCGCGATTCGCGGTTCAGGAGCAGCGCCGCGCCCAACCCGAGCAGGAGCTGGGCGAGGACGGTGAAGACGGACAGCCGGAGCTGCACGCCGAGCGAATTGAGAAAGCGACCGTCTCCCGGCAGCTCCACGAAGTTCGCGAGCGGGCGGCTCAGATCCCACCAGGTGGCGGGGCGGGCCAGGTTGAGCGGCGTGAGGCTCGTCAGCAGGAGAAAGGCGAAGGGCGCCAGCGTCACGACGGCCAGCACCAGCAGGGCCGGCGAGAGCAGGACCACGAAGACGCGCTCCCCCCGCCGCACGGCCCGGCCGGTTCCGGCGCCTAGGACTTCCGGATGGTGCGACCCGCCTTGGTGAGTATCCCCTCGACGTCACGCTGGGCGTCGCGCATCGCCTGGGCGGCAGGCTTCTGCCCCGTGGAGATCTCCGACAGCGCAATGCTCACGCGATCGCCGATCGGCGGAAACTCAGGCACCGTCCGGTACGCCATGTATCCCGCCCCCGCCTGCTTGAGGACGGCCCCATGGAGGGCGCCGATATCCGCGCCTCCCCAATTGTATTTCTGACGGTACGCGGGGCTGCCGAGCACGCTCGCTCGCGTCACTGCCGGATAGATCACCGTCTCGGCAATCCGGCCCATGACCTCCTTCGACGTCGCCCACTTGATGAACTCCCAGGAGACCTCCTTCTGCTTGGCCCCCGCGGGAATCTGGAGCCCATGCACCGCGGCCTGGGGGAAGCGCCCGGCGGGTCCACCCGGCGGCAGCGCGAACCCCACCCGATCCTTGACCTTGCTCTTGGCCGGGTCCGCGGCCAGACCGACCCACGCGAGGGCATCGATGTAGACGGCTGCGCGCCCCTCCATCATGCCGCCCGACGACTGAGGCTCGGCGTAGCTCTGGACTCCGGGCACGCTGAATTCCCGGTACAGCCGCCCGAAGACCTCCGCGGACTTGATCGACTCGGCCGAGGCCAGCATCGGCGTCATGTCGCGAGGCGGATCGGCGAAAAACCGCCCGCCGTAGGCGAAGAGGTAATTCGGCCATATCCAATGGAAGCCCCCGAGACCGCGGCCCATGTACGCCTTGACCTCGGCGGTCTGGATCTTCGGCGCATCGGCCAGGAGCTCGTCGAAGGTCTCGGGCGGCTTGAGCCCCGCCTTCTCGAAGACGTCGCGCCGATACACCATGAGCGTGCTCTCGGCCACGAACGGCAGCCCGAACACGTCGGCGCCGCTCTTCATCGGCGCCATGGCGCCAGACAGGAAATCGCTCTGATCCGCCGCCGCGTCCCGCGCGAGGAAATCGTTGAGACGGCTGGCCCACCCGGCGCCGATCCACTTGCCCGAGAAGATGAAGGTCAGCGCCATGACGTCGTAGGCGCCAGAGCCGGTGGACAGCTCGAGGTCGGCGCGCTGGTTGTAGACGAGGAAGCCCGGCGTATCCATCTCCACCTTGATGCCTGTCAGCTCCGTGAACTGCGGGAGGAGCTCCTTGAGCGCGCGCGGATACGGATGATCGAACATGAAGACGTTGAGGGTCTTCCCGGCGAAGGGCCTGGCGCGCGCGGGCTGGGCGGTGGCCTGCCCGACTCCACGGACGGCCAGCGGCAGGGCGGCGGCACCGGCCGCGCCGCGCACGAACGATCGCCGCGTCATGGTGCGACCCGGGCCTCTCGGATCCGACGTCATCGTCGCCTCCCTTCGCCTGTCCGTTCACTGCTGCACTCGTCGGGCGATCCTAGCACAGCCATTCCCAGCGCGGCGGGCTCGACCGCCCTCTGATCCTTCCGTTCCGCTTTGTGAACCGATGTCCGCGGTTGACCGGCGGAAGCCTCAGGACTACGCTGAACCACGCTCACGACGCTCCACCCCAGACACCCGACACGGAGGCTTCCCAACGTGCATGATCTGATCATCGACAACGCGCGCATCATCGACGGCCTGGGCGCTCCTGCCCGCGAGGGTGGTGTCGCGGTAGCGGACGGCCGCATCGCCGCGGTCGGCAAGGATCTGGGCGCGGCGAAGCAGAGAGTCGACGCGCAGGGCCTCGTGCTGGCGCCAGGCATCGTGGACATCCACACGCACTACGACGCCCAGCTGACCTGGGATCCCTTCGCCACGCCGTCGACGGCGCTTGGCGTGACCACGGTGGTGATCGGCAATTGCGGCTTCACCATCGCGCCCTGCCGGCCTCAGCACCGCGATGTCATCATGCGCAATCTCACACACGTCGAGGGCATGTCGCTCGAGGCCATGCGCGCGGGCATCAGCTGGGACTTCGAGAGCTACCCGGAGTACCTCGCCTCCATCGAGCGGCGGGGCGTGGTGCCGAACGTGGCTTCGTTCGTCGGCCATTCCTCGGTGCGCACCTTCGTGCTGGGCGAAGACGCGAGCAAGCGGGCGGCCACCGACGCGGAGATATCTCAGATGCGGCGGCTGGTGCTGGAAGCGGTGAAGGCAGGCGCCATCGGCTTCGCCACCTCCACGCTCGAGCAGCACAATGGCGAGGGCGGCATCCCCATGCCCTCGCGCCTCGCGGATGAGAAGGAGATGCTCGCGCTCACCGGCGCCTTGCGCGAGGCCGGGCGCGGCATCTTCATGCTGACCAAGGGCATGACGTCTACCATTCCCTGGCTCGAAAAGATCGCAGGCGCCAACGGCCGGCCGGTCATGATCGCGGCCATGTTCGTGGACCCGGGCGATCCCCGGCGCGTCTTCAAGGAGCTGGGCGAGATCGAGCAGGCGCGCGCCCGCGGCCGCGAGCTGTGGGCGCAGGTGGGCTGCTTCCCCCTCGGCATGGAGTTCACGCTCCGGCACCCCTACCCGCTCGAGGCGCTCATGGCGTGGCGCCCGGCGCTCGAGGCGACGAGCGAGGCGCGCTTCCGCCAGATCCTCGCCGATCCATCCTTCCGCCGCGCGCTCATCCACGAGATGGGCCAGCCCGGCGTGCCGAATCGCATCAGCAACGAGAACTGGGACTACCTGACCGTGATGGAAGTGAAGAAGCCGCAGCTGCGGCACCTCGAAGGCAAGATCATCGGTCAGCTCGCGCGGGAGCAGAAGCGCGATCCCTGGGACGTCTTCCTCGACCTGGGGCTCGAGGACGACCTCGACACCATGTTCGACTGCCGGCTCTTCAATACGGACGAGAAGAAAGTCTCCGAGCTGCTGCGCCATCCCTGCGCGGCGGTGGCGCTGTCCGATGCCGGCGCGCATCTCTCCTTC
>Ga0335084_10001364_pt1 | contig 22797 bp, 19 predicted proteins | sample Lox_Sample_44_FD_206721 | JGI IMG/M metagenome (GOLD analysis project Ga0335084, IMG submission 206721) | Soil microbial communities from Loxahatchee National Wildlife Refuge, Florida, United States - Lox_Sample_4.4 | ecosystem: Environmental > Terrestrial > Soil > Wetlands | place: USA...
AGAAGGGGCTCGGCCATCCGGCGAGCGTCATGGGCATGGAGCTGGCCATCTCCAAGGCGGCGACGTACGGCATGGGCATCGTCGCCGTTCGGAATTCGAACCACTTTGGCGCATGCGCCAACTACTCGATGATGGCGCTCGGGCGTGGGATGATCGGGCTCGCCTTCACCAATTCTCCCTTCGTGGCGATGGCTCCCACCTTCGGGCGCAAGCCCATGATGGGCACCAACCCGATCAGCGTCGCCGCACCGGCAGCCGCCCGCGAGCCGTACGTCCTCGACATGGCGACGACCACTGTCGCGGTGGGTAAGTTGAACATCGCGCTGCGCTGGAACAAACCCATCCCCGAGGGATGGGGGCTCGATGAGCAGGCGCAGGCCACCACGGATCCGCGGAAAGTGCTGGCCTCTCGCCTGCTCTCCCCGCTCGGGGGCACGCGAGAGCTGGGCAGCCACAAGGGCTATGGCCTGGGCGTTCTCGTGGACATTCTCTCGGGCGTTCTCGGCGGCGCCGTCTACGGCGACGTCCTCGACAGGAAGGGACTGCGCGCGGAGAAGATGACCAACACGGGCCACTGTTTCGCGGCCATCGACATCAAGCGGTTCCGGCCGCTGGAGGAGTTCACCGCTGATATGGACGACATGCTGGGCGCGCTCCAGGACATGCCGACGGCCGACGGGCACCAGCGCGTCTATACGGCCGGCCAGCCCGAGGCGGAGACTGAGCGCCACCGCCGCGTCGCGGGCATCCCCATGGCGCCCGTCCTCGCCCAGCAGTGCAACGACATCGCCGCGTCCCTTGGAGTGAAGCCACTTACATAATGTTTGCGCTGGGTCGGGCGGGGCGCGGGGGTGCCCTCGTCCGCTCAACCTCCTCGCCTCGCGCGCCTCCTCGCTCGGGCGCCTCCGCCTTCCCCCCCATCCCCCCGAGGCGGGGGGTGCGCTCGTCGCCCCGCTTCGCGGGTCGGCTCGCGCGGCGGAGTCGCCCTGCGCTGAGGGCGAGCGCTACGGCTCGTCGGATTCGCTCCCGATGGCACCCCCGCGCCCCGCCCTGACGTTTCCACCGCCGCTGCGGGTACCGTCGCGGGCGCTGCTGCGGATACTCCTGCGGAGGTTCTTGCCGGCGTTGTTGCCGCTGCCGGTGCGGCGGGGGGCGGCGTCGGGGGATGCCCCTGAACCCCCGTGCTGTTGGGGGTGACGGGGCGCCCCCGGCGCTCCCCCCGGCCGCGTCGCGCGTCAGCGCGACAAGAGCTTGGCGAGGGCGGCTTCGACGTCGGAGAAATCGGAGAAGAGGAGGTCGGGGCGCAGGGCGGTGAGCTCGTCGAGCGGGTACTGGCCCGTCGCGACGGCGACCGCGGTTGCGCCGAAGTGGCGTGCGCACTCGATGTCGTGCGGCGTGTCCCCGATCACCAGCACCGTCTCGGGCAGAAAGCCGTGCCCGGTCAACGCCTGGGCGCGCCGCGCGGCGAGCGACGGCAGCTGCCTGCGGTCGAGATGGTCGGAGCCGTAGGCGCCCAGGCGGAAATAGGGACGGAGCCCCGTCGGCTCGAGCTTGATGTGCGCTCCCACCTCGATGTTGCCGGTCAGCAAGCCGACGACCGCCTCCGTAGATCCGTCGAGCCGCCGCACGAGCTCGGCGATGCCCGGATGCGTGACGACCGCGCTGCCGTCGCCGATTTCAGCCGCGAGCCCGCGCGCGTACGCCTCGAAGCAGTCGCCGAGACGCTCGCGCACCGCCGCGCGATCCAGCCCCGCCCCCTCCATGAGGTCGTAGACGATGCGGGGGTCCGTCCGGCCGCGAAGGTCGTACCGCTCGATGTCTCCCGCCGTCCCGTAGACCTCGGTGAGGGCGGCCGCCAGCGCCCGGCGGCCCGCGCCCCGCGCAGTCAGGATGGTGCCGTCGATGTCGAAGAGGACGAGGCGCATCGGGATCAGCGGGGAGCGGGCAAAGCGAGGGCTCGCAGCCGGGTCACGATCGGCGGCAGCCGGTCGAGCACGGCGTCGACCTCGGCGAGCGTGCTCCATCGGCCCAGCGTGAAGCAGAGTGAGCCTTCCATCTCCTCGGGGGCGCAACCGATGGCCCGGAGCACGTGGGACGGCGTGCCGGTCCGCTGCGCGCAGGCCGAGCCCGAGGACGCCGCCACGCCGCAGAGGTCCAGGTCGAGCAGCACGCTGTCAGCCTTGACCCCGCGGAGCACGAAGCTCGCGTGGTGAGGCAGCCGGTCCGCGCGAGAGCCCGTCAACCGGCAGTCGGGGACCGATACGGTCACGGCGTCCACGAAGCGATCCCGCAGTGTGGCCAGGCGGGCGGGCTCGCCGTGGCCGGCCTCGGCGCGCATCAGCTCGGCCGCCACGCCGAGCCCGACCAGGGCTGGCAGGTTCTCCGTGCCGGATCGGTAGCCTCCCTCCTGCCCGCCTCCCAGCATCTGCGGAAGGATCTTGACGCCCGGCCTGACCCAGAGCGCCCCCGCTCCGGGAGGCCCGTAGAGATCGTTGCTCGACACGGTCACCAGGTCGAGGCCCGCGCCCTCAGCGGCGAACGGCACGCGCCCCAAAGCGCCGACGGCATCCGCATGGAGGGGCACGCCCGCCGCGCGCGTGATCCGGGCTATGTCAGCCAGGGGCTGAAGGGTTCCAACCTCCGCGCAGGCGGAGCCGATCGAGACGAGCGCGGTATCAGGCCTGAGAGCCCTCCGCACCGCCTCGGGATCGACGCGTCCCTCCGCATCGACGGGAAGGACGCTCACCGCGCCGCCGCCTTTCTCGAGATCGCGGCAGGCGTTGAGCACGGAGATGTGCTCCGCGGCCGACGTGACGACGTGGCGGGGCCTGTCGCCGCCCCGCAGTGCGACACCGCGTATCGCGAGGTTGTTGGCCTCAGTGGCCCCCGACGTGAAGATGACGCCCGGCGTCGCGCCGCCCACGAGCCGGGCCACCTTGGAGCGGGCCGCTTCGAGCGACTCGCGCGCCTCCGAGCCGAGCGAGTGCGGAGCGGAAGGATTGCCGATGCCGGCCTCGAGAAAGGGCCGCATCACGGCGAGGACGCGCGGATCTACCGGCGAGAACCCGGCGTAGTCGAGGTAGACCCTGTCGGGAGCAGCGCCCCCGCGCTCCACGCCGCTACCGGGTCTTCCTGACCAGAAAGCGGTACACGCCGTCCGCCCTCGAGACCTCCACCAGATCGTTGCCGGTGATCTGGCACCAGCTCCGCATGTCGGCGTCCGAGGCCGGATCGTCCGACAGCATGGCCAAGAGCTCTCCGGACCGCATGGCCTGGATCGCCTCGCGGGACTTCACGATCGGCATCGGACAGAAAAGCCCGATACAGTCGATCTCCCTGTCGGGAATGATTACTTTTGGCTCGGTCGCCATGCCCCGATACGGTATCCTAGGCTTCACGGCGCAGTCAAGGCGGCGGGTTTGCGAAATGGCTCAGGCCAAGCGAGCGGTGAAACGGAAGCCCGACGAGCCTACCCTGGTAGCGGGCGGCGCGCGGCGCACCATCATGCTCGCCCTGTGGCTGACCTCTTTCATCCCGCTCATCGTGGCCGGCTACAGCATCTACGCCTACGTTCTGCCGCTGCTCGATCAGAGCCGGCGGATCCGCGACCTGCCCTGGCTTCAGGCCCTCCTCGTCTTCACGGGCCTCCTGATGGCGGTGGGCGGCCTGCTCATCTGGGACCTGACGCGCGCGCTCCCCCGCCCCGAACCGGCCCCGCCGGCGCCCGAGCCGGCGCCCGAGGACCCGCAGGCCGTACCGGAAAACATGGGCGACGCCGACGGCCTGATGCACTCCTTCTCCCGCATGCTCGCGCCCATCGAGCAGCAGGCGGCGGCCCTCGACCGCTACGCGGCGCGGCTCGACAACGCCTACCAGGAGCTCGAGTCGACCAGCGCGCGGCTCAAGGAGTTCTCGTTCAAGGACGAGGTAACGGGGCTCTATAACCGCCGCTTCTTCTCGATCCGCCTCGATGAAGAGGTCTCGCGCTACCGTCGCTTCAATCACCCCGTCTCGGTCGTGCTTCTCGACCTCGACGCATTCAAGTCGGTCAATGACGATCTCGGGCACGCTGCGGGCGACGAGACGCTGCGGGGCATGGCCGAGATCCTCCTCCGGCACTCGCGCGGCATCAACGTCATCTGCCGCTATGGCGGCGACGAGTTCGCGGTACTGCTGGTCGAGACCTCCAAAGCGGGCGCTCGGTTGTACGCCGACCGAATCCGCTACGTGCTCTCCTCCTACCAGTTCGCCCACCGACGGCGCGTGACGGCGAGCTTCGGCATAGCCTCCCTCCCCGAGGACGTGGCGCCCACGGCCGACGCTCTCATCCAGGCGGCCGACGAGGCGCTGTACGCGGCGAAGCGCGCCGGCAAGAACCGCGTCTCAGTGCACGAGGACGTCGTCGTGACGCAGCACGCGACTTCCGAGGCCAAGGTCGAATGAGCGAACCCTCCGTCGCCAAGCAGGTGCTCATCGTCGAGGATGACGCCAAGGTCCGCAGCGCACTGCGGGAGGTCTTCGTCATGGACGGCTACCAGTGCCGCGTGGCCGTCAACGGCCGCGAGGGGCTGGATGCCTTTCAGGCGGAGCGCCCGCCGCTGACGTTGACCGACATCAAGATGCCCGTCATGGACGGGCTCGAGTTCCTGAAGCGCGCGCGGGCGGTCGACGGCGACGCGGCGATCATCGTCATCACGGGGGTCGGCGACGTGAAGACCGCCATCGAAAGCCTGAAGTGCGGGGCGTACGATTTCATCGTCAAGCCCGTGAACATCGAGGAGGTTCTCATCGCGGCCGAGCGGGCGCTCGAGCGGCGGCAGCTGCTCATGGAGCGGCGCGAGTATCACACGCTGCTGGAGCGGCGGGTGGCCGAGGCGACGCGGGACCTGGGGGCCGCGCTGGCCGAGCTCGAGGACACCTACCGGACGACGCTGCAGGCCCTGGGCTCGGCGCTCGACACGCGGGATATCGGCACGCACGCGCACTCGCGCCGGGTCGTCAGCTACTCGCTCGCGCTCGCGCGAGCCTGCAACCTGCCGGAAAACCAGCTGCGGGACATCGAACACGGCGTGCTGCTCCACGACATCGGCAAGATCGGCATCCCCGACGGCATCCTGCTCAAGCCGGGGCCGCTGGGGCCCGAAGAGTGGAAGATCATGCGCACCCACCCCGACCTGGGCCGCCGGCTCGTCGAGCCGATTCCCTTCCTGCGCGGCGCCGTGCCCATCGTCTACCATCACCATGAGCGCTGGGACGGAACTGGCTACCCGGAGGGGCTCCGCGGGGAAGCGATCCCGCTAGGCGCCCGCATCTTCGCGGTCGCGGATGCCTTCGACGCGATGACGTTCGATCGGCCGTACTCGGTCGCCATCTCCTTCGAGGCGGCACGCCGCGAAATCGAGCGCTGCGCCGGCTCGCACTTCGACCCTGTGGTTGTCGAGACCTTCTTAAAGCTTCCCCTGGAGCTGCTCGAGACCATCCGGAATGGACCGGAGCAGTCTGGAACGCCCGTGACGAGGGGCCCGCTTACACGGGAGCACTAGGGCGGAACTACGCCGCGTCACGGAGGCCGATCGGGTCGGCCTTCTGCTCGCGCTTCTGCGCCGACCCGGCCCGTCATTCTTTCGCCGCTTCGATTTGTTCGAGCATCCGTCGGGCGCGCGCGAAGGCCTGGACCAGCTCCTCGTGCGAGAGCCCCTGGTCACGCGCCTTCTGGATGATCTCCCGCACCTCCTGCCATCGCTGCATCGCCGCATCCCGGTCGCCCGCCTCGAGCAGGCGGTCGATCCGCTCGCCGGCGCCGTCGGAGATCCGCTCGATGGTCCGCGCGAGGAGCTCGCGGGTCTTGCGCTCGAGGCCGAGGTCGAGGTCGCGGAGGTGCAACGCACGGAAGAGCGGGTGCAGGGACGCCTCGAGCTCGAAGGCCTCGATGTCGCGGCGGCCGAGCCGCAGGTACCCATTCCAGATCCGGCGGTTGGCGCTGTGCCAGCGGCCCGGAGTGACGGCGTCCACCGAGCTCGCCGCCAGGATCTCCCGGGCGCGCTCGAGGGCGTCGAGCGCGTCCGCCTCGGTTGTCTCGGTGCCCCGTGCCGTCGCGACGAGGCGTCCGATCTGCCGGACGATGCATTGCGCCGCCAGCTCCACCAGAGGCGCCCGCCGCGCCGCCGGCAGGTCCTCGGAGTCGAGGGCTTGGCGGATGAGCTCGCGCGCCTGGACAAACTGCCGCCGCCGCATCAACCCTCGGCCCGCCAGCGCGTAGCCGTCCCACAGCGCCTCGCGCGCGCGGTCGAGCAGCGCCGACACGTCCTCGGCACCCGGTGCGGCGACAATGCGCCACTCGAGCCACACCACAGCCATGCGGAGCACCGCTACGCGCTCGCTGGAACTCGTGGACATGGCGTCCGCCGCCACCAGGAGCTGGCGCGCCGCCGCCGAAGCCATGCTGGCCAGCCGCTCCGGGCAGCCTTCGGAAACGCCGTCAGGCGCCGTACGGACCGCCGCGTCGAGCGCCTCTTGAGCGCCCTCGATATCCCCCAGGGCGTGGCGCGACACTCCCACGAGGGTCCAGAGCGCGGCCCTGACGAAGGAAGGCTCGGCCCCCTCGGAAGCCCTGCCAACCTCGAGATGTGGCACGGCGACCTCGATCACGTGCGAATGCTGCCCATCCTGCTGGAGCGCCAGCGCCTGCTCGAGAGCATCCAGGGCCGGATCCCCGGCGACCGGCGGCGCCACGGTTGCGGCGGTCGGCTCGGCCACGGGCGCGAGGGGGAGATCAGGCTGGCTCGTCCGCAACTCCTGGACGGGAGGCGTCCACGTCCTCGAACGGGGACGCGAGCCGGGGCGCGGTGAGCGGCGGCGCTCGGGCCCCGTGTACGGCGCCCCCGGCTGGAACTCGGGCGGAGCGGGCGCCCCAGTCGTCGCCGGCCTCGCCCTCGGTCGGCGCCGCGAACGGGCCGTGGGCCGCGCGGTACGGGCGTCCAGAGCCTGCGCCAGCCCCACGAACAGGAGAACGACGGCCGCTCCGGCCAGGAGCACGATCAGTCCTTCCTCGAGCGTCACACCGCGCCTCCCTTCATAACCCCGAACCCTATCACGGCGGCCCGGACCGCGGCCAGAATCACTTGACTCCCCTCGCAGGCCGGGATCATGATGACCCGAGTCGGGCCGTCAATCCACCGATCGAGGAGGGTCAATGCGCCGCGTCGCCGTCATCGGGGTGGGCGTCACGAAATTCGGCAAACACGACCGTTCGAGCGCCGAACTCTTCGCCGAGGCGGCCGGGGACGCCATCCGCGACGCCGACATCGCCCCGTCGGCGATCCAGGCCCTCTACTACGGCAACGTCACGGGCGGCGAAGGTGAGAAACAGCTACACATGGGCCCCCTCGCGGCAACGCTCCTCGGCCTGTCGACGATTCCGACGACGCGCTTCGAGAACGCCTGCGCCACGAGCCACGCGGCCTTCCGGCATGCCGTGATGGAAATCGCCGCGGGCGTCTCCGACATCGTCCTGGTGGGCGGCGGCGAACGCATCCTGCACGTGCCAACCGACGCGGCGACCGAGTATTTCGCTTACTGCTCAGATGCCTCCTGGGAGCAAAAGGTCGGCCTGACCTTTCCCGGCGTCTTCGCCCTCATCGCCCGCGCCCACATGGATAAGTACGGCACGACCGAGGAGCAGATGGCCCACGTGGCGGTCAAGAACCACCGTCACGGCGTCCTGAATCCCAAGGCGCAGTTCCGGAAGGAGATCACGGTCGACATGGTGCTGAAGAGCGCGTACGTCGCAGACCCGCTCAAGCTCCTCGACTGCTGCCCGTTCACCGATGGCGGCGCCGCCGTGGTCCTGGCCGCCGAGGAGGTCGCGCGCAAGCGCCCCCGCTCCGTCTGGGTGCTCGGCACCCAGGCGGCCTCCGACACCATGTTCATGCACGAGAAGCGCGACCTCTCGCGGGTGATGGCGACCGAGCGCGCGGCGGCCGCCGTCTACCGGCAGGCCGGGAAGACCCCCGCCGACGTGGATGTCGTCGAGCTCCACGACTGCTTCACCATCGCCGAAATCGTCGCCACCGAGGGCTTGGGCTTCTTCGAGCCCGGCTTGGGGGGCGCGGCCGCCGAAAAAGGCTGGACGAGCCTCGGGGGCAAGATTCCGGTCAATCCGTCGGGCGGGCTCAAGGCCAAGGGGCATCCGATCGGCGCCACCGGCGCCGGTCAGATCGCGGAGATCACGACCCAGCTCCGCGGCGAGGCCGGGCCGCGCCAAGTCGAGGGGGCGCGGACGGGCCTGACCCACACCCTCGGCGGAAACACCGCCACCGTGCTCGTGAGCCTCTTCGGCCGTGGCTGACCACGTGCTGACGCTGAAGCATTTCTTCGAGGAGGCCCGCGCCGGCCGCCTCACCGGCATCCGCTGCGGCAAGTGCGGCGAGCTCGCGATTCCCCCGAAGGAGTTCTGTCCTGCCTGCCAGGAGCGGAACTGGGCGCCGGTGCCCCTCGCCGGCGCCGGGAGCATCACGTCCTATACCGTGATCCGCGTCGCCCCGCGGGGGCGCGGTGACGAGGCGCCCTACGCAGTCGCGGTCGTGAGGCTCAACGAGGGCGTCTCGTTGCTCGGGCGGATCGTGGACATCCCGTTCGAATCGCTCCGCGCGGATCTGCCCGTTCGTTTCCGCCCGCTCATCACGGGAGAGCAGACGGCCATCAGCTTCGGCCCCGCCTGATCCTTACCGCTTGAAGTAGCGCATCTCGAGGGTGACGCACCGTTTCGGCACACGGTACGGACCGTGGACCATGCCGGGGGGCCTGCACGCATACATCCCCGCCGTGAAGGCCTGCTTCTTTCCGAGATCGACAAGCTCGCCCTCGAGGATCCAGACCTCTTCCCAGAAGTCGTGCGTGATCGTCTCCGTGGTCTCGACGCCCGTCTGGAACTCGAGCAGGCGTGTCACGTCTCCGTCTTCGTTTCTGCTCAGGATCTTCTGCCGGACGCCTGCGCCTCCGGCTCCCCCCGTGGCCGAGGCGGCAACGGGCTCCCACGGAATGCGGTCGGGCCTGAAAAATTCCAACTCTGGCTTGGGCATGTACGCTCGCCTCCCTCACAAGGTGAAAACGGGCTACGGCCGAAACCCACAACCCCATTGACCTGCCATCATACCGTTTCGTGGGCAGCACGGCCTTCCCTCACCGCAAGCCTCAAATCCTACCGCCGTCGCCGAGTGCCTTCGTCCCGACCACATCAGATGTCGATATCTCTACGCCTGAGGATCGCACGGTACGTCGAGATTCCGGTCGTTGACTTGCCCCGCGCGCTCTGACAGGATCGGCGCGAGATGCGACGGGTCATCCGCGCCATGATGCGTCCTCCAGGCCCTCCGCATCCAAGAGCAGGCTCCATCCCACTTGCGGGCCCAAGCCGGCCGGGTACGGTCGCGCGGGCGTTCACCGGCGCATGTGACGCGAGGCGGAACCCGCGCACCGTGGCCGGAACCCCAATCACGACCCCTTCGTGCAGCGCAGAACTCCTCATCGAGGGCATTCCTGTATGCAGCGTCTAATACCGATCGGCGCCGATTTGAACGCTTTCAAGCTTCGCTTCGAAGACAGTCTCCTCGACGAAATCAGGCACTCGTATCGCCGGCACCTGGCTGCGTTTCTGAGCAGCCGACGGAACCGGCGGTTATTCGAAGGGGGGCGCGTCTTCAGCCAGCCCGTGAAGGCCTCCGCGAACGAGTACTTTCTCGTTTCCTACGGAACATACCCCCTCCTGTGGCTCTCCTCCAACACGACGGATACGCATCAGGTCTACCAGAGATTCTTTGACGGACTCCGCATCGAAGACGACCTCAAAACACTCGTCGACTTCGACGAGAAGATCGTGATGTACTGCGGGTTTTTAGTGATCGGTGATCGCGCTCCCAGCCCCGCATGGCACGTCGACTATAAACCCGGCGCTAACGCCTATACCCTGCTCACCCCGTTGTTCGACCTCGATCGGGACCACGGCAACCTGTTGTACAAGACAGCCAATGACCAGACGGTAGTCTACCCCTATGTCCTCGATGAAGCCATCATCCTTGGCGATGGATTCGCTCATTCCACTGAGCCGTATGCTCGCTCCAGCCGCCTACGCGTTCTCGTAAGCCTGACATTTGGGACGGACAAGCTGGAGTACTGGAATGTGCTCAGCGAAACGATTGCTTCACAGTCGAACTACCTGCTGCTTCCCTGCGGCCACAGGTCCGGCACGTGCCGTTGCTTGGACGCATTGTCGATGCGACCGCCGCGCGTCAAGAAGCGAATCGGTAGACACACAAAGCGACTCATCGATACGTATGATCAGTGGAAAGACTATGATCAGCGTCTGGATCAGATTCGCTATCGGACTCCAGAACTCATCGTCGCTCATCTCGTCCGGAACTGTCCCGGCCAGATCTCGATATTGGATGTCGGGTGTGGCACAGGGTGGACTGGCGAGCTCCTTCAAAACACCCGCAAACCAGATCGACTCGTTGGCACCGACCTCTCTGCCAAAATGCTGGCTCAAGCCAGAAACAAACAGATCTACAAGCATCTAGCACAGTCCAACCTCCGGGATGGCTTGCCATTTTCTTCCGATAGCTTCGATGCGTCACTGGCTGTCGGCGCCTTTGAACACTTCAAGGAGCTGGAAGGGCCCGTCCGAGAAATGGCGCGCGTGTCGCGCCGGTTTGTCGCCTTTTACGTCCTTGTCTCGCCGTATGGTAGCTACCATTACCATCAAAAGGAAAAGGTTTTCACGGCTCTTGCAACGGCGAGGCTATCTCCAATAGATCTATTGGTCTTCGAGGCCTACGACGGTGCGTTTGCCCTGGGAGTCATTGGCGAGAAGCTGACGCCAACAGCGGGTCGACAAGCACAGATTGAGCCGGAAGTGACTTCCTATCTTTCGAACACGCGAGGTCGACGCCGACCGGCGCGGGAAGCATGGATCGAATTGAGCGCCTCCATCCACGATCGTCCATCGTTCGATCCGAGGAGATCTCCAATGGCTCGCCGGGCGACAAGCGATACGGTCCCGCTCTACTTCGCGTTTCCTGACGGCTCCGTCCACTACGTGTGCGCTGAGTGCACGGCGCTCTGCTGCCGAGGACATGGGTTCGCCGGAAGCCTGAGGCGCGAAGTCCCAACCCTCCTCAACCTCTACCCCGCGCTCGGGAGCATGACCGTCGGACGGCTTGGCGACGTCGTCTCGTTCCAGACCCTCCCTGGCGGTGGGTGCCCCTTCCTTCGAAGCGACAATCTCTGCGGCATTGAAGTGGATCACGGCAAGGCGATCAAACCCGGCGTCTGCACTCTTTTCCCTTTCAATGTCTTCACAAGAATCGGTAACACCGTCGCTGTCAGCCCCCACTACCTCTGTCCGCTCCGCCTGCAGGTCCCGGCCCGCCCGAATGAAGTAGCGGGAACCCACGCCATGATCGAGCCGGCCGTGCGCGAGAGCGGTCTGCTTGAACCCGCACAGGTCAATGCGCACATGCCCACGATTCCGCTCCACAAGTCCGAAGAGGCCGCCTCTGTCCTCGAACGGGAATGGAGGTTCCGCGACGCGTGCTCTGCGGGGCTCAGTCGGCGCCGCTTCGATGACGTGGTCCGGGCTGCCTCCGAAAACCCTGACGCGCTCGACGCCTTCCGTGAGCGCGCGGCGAAGCTCCTTGCCATCCCGGGCCCGTCGGCTCATTCGGAGCGGGCTACGATCGACGACGTCCTGCTCGTCCTCGCTCCCTCTCTGCGTCTGGGCCTGCTCGCTCTGCCTCGCGAAGGGATCCTGCGTGCGCTGCTAACTGGCGAGCTCATCGTTCGCAACGTCTTCGGGCTCTGGAACAAGCCGCCGGCGCTCCAGGAAGCCAACCAGTTGCTCCAATCTGCTGGACCGACACTGCGCCTTCTCTCGTGGAATGACCAGCCCCTCGAGTTGGCGCGCACCCTCGATGTAAAGCTCCCGCCGTTCGGCGATCCGGAGATGACCTTCGCCGGCTTCGCCGCGCTGCGTGCACTGGGTAGGCCGACAGGTGTTCTGACGGCGCTCGAGAAGGCGGTCAAGGACTCGTTCTCGACGGCAGATCGGTCGATCCTTCTCGGCGCGCTCGCGCAGAAGATAGAGCCGGCACTCTCGCCCCGCGCACGAAAACGCTGATTCCTTCCACCGGACGAAGCGGCGAGGATCGTTCGCCTGTACCGCAATCTGGGCAGCATCAAAGGGAAACTCGCCGGCGCAGGCCGCCCGACGTCTGGTACGCGATGCGCACCTGTTGGGCTCCGGACACCAGACGGGGGTTACGGCTCATCACCGTAACCCCCGATAAGATTGGAGCGGCCGACCGGATTCGAACCGGCGACGTCCAGCTTGGGAAGCTGGCATTCTGCCACTGAATTACGGCCGCATTCTGAGGCTATTCTAGCCCCCGGCTCCCTGAAGTCAACTTCGCTACTTGAGACCCATGTCGTAGCCCTTGATGGCTTCGTCGCCGCGCGCCTTCCAGACCATGCGCTTGGTCGCCCCGTAGAGGTCGATCTGCTGGTAGAGCGGCATCGCGGCGGCATCCTCCACCCAGAGGCGGTTGATCCGCTGGTAGATCTCGTAACGCTTCTTCGGGTCCATCGTCGCCTGCGCCTGCTCGCTCATCCCCTCGAAGTCGGCGTTGTAGTAGTTGCTGAGAAAGCGCCCAGACCGGAAGAGCGGGACGTAGACCGCCTCGGCGTCGTAGGTCGAAGTGCCCCAGCCAATGAGCCACACGGGCGGGGTCTTGTGGTTGTAGGCCAGCGTCCCGAAATAGTGCACCCACTCGTGAGTCCGCAGGGTCGTGCGGATGCCGGCCTTGGTCAGCTGGCCTGCGAGCGCCTCGGCGACTTCCTTGTCCCGCACGTAGCGTCCCTGCGGAGAGTTGAGCGTGATCTCGATGCCTCCCGGATAGCCGGCTTCGGTGAGAAGCTGCTTGCTCTTCGCGAGGTCCTGCTTGATGGGCTTGACGGCCGGGTCGAAGCCGAAGTGCCGGTCGGTCAGCATGAGCCCGACGCGCTTGGCTTTGCCATCGAGGACGTTCTTGATGATGTCGTCCACGTCCACGGCGTAGTTCATGGCCCAGCGCACCCGCTTGTCGGCCGTCGGGCCCGGGTACGGCCCGACCAGCTTGTGCTGGGCGTCATACTGGTGCGTGTAGTACATGAGCTGGATCGTCCGGACGCTCGGCGCCGTCGTCAGGAACAGCTTGGGATGATTCGCGATGATGTTGGCCAGGTGCGGCGGGATGTTCACCGCCACGTCGACCTCGCCGTTCTGGAGCGCCGCAACGCGCACGGCGTCGTCGGGGATGGGCCGGAAGACGAGCGTCTTGACCCGTGGCGCCCCTCGCCAGTACTGCTCGTTGGCCTCCAGTTCAATGCGGTCGTCCTTGACCCACCGGACGAACCGGTAGGGACCCGATCCCACCGGCGCGCGCGACACCGCAACGGTATCCTTGTCCCGGTAGTACTTCGGCGGCACGATCGAAGCTTGGCCCTGGTTCATGAGCGTGTCGAGGATGGGCCAGGGCGCCTTGGTGTGGATGCGCACGGTGAGCGGGTCCACGATCTCCACGTGGCTGAGTGGCGCGTAGGGCGGGGAGCCCCTCATCTTGTTCTTCGGGTCCACGAGACGCTCGAGGCTGAACTTGACGGCCTCGGCATCCACGGGCTCGCCATTGTGGAACTTGACGCCCGGCCTGAGCTTGAATTCCCACACGGTCGGCGCAACCAGCTTGGGCAGCTCGCGCGCCAGCGCCGGCTGGATCTTGAGCTCCTGGTCCCGCTCGAGGAGCGTGTCGAAGATGTTCCGGCAGACGTTGCCCGCCGGCGTCTCCTGGTGGTTCATCGGGTCGAGCGTTGTCGGGTCGACCCCCTGCGCGATCACTACCTTGCCCTCCGGGGCGGCCCAGCCTTCTGCTGGTAGGGCCGCCAGGAGCGCAGCTGCGGCCACGAGGCGAATCCAGGTCATGAAAGTCTCCCGTTTTAGATTTTTCGCTCTCGCCCGGCGCGGCCGGCACTGATGGCCCCGGGCCCTTGACGCGGGGCCCGGGGCGTCGCGGCTCGGGCTACTTCAGGGACATGTCGTAGGCCTTGATCAGCTCGTCGCTCCGCGCCTTCCAGTTGAGCCGCTTGCTGGCGCCGTAGAGATCGATCTGCTGGTAGAGGGGCACCGCCGGCACGTCGTCGATCCACAGCTTGTTGATGCGCTGGTACAGTGCCAGCCTCTGCTTCTCGTCCATCGTGCTCTGGGCCTGGTCGATCATGCCGTCCATGTCCGGGTTCTGATAGTTCGCCATCAGGTTTCCCGACCGGAAGAGCGGCACGTAGATGCCCTCGGCGTCCATCATCCCCTGCCCCCAGCCGATCAGCCAGACAGGGCCGGCCTTGTGAACGTACACCATGGTGTTGAGGTAGTTGACGAACTCGAAGGTGCGCAGCGTCGTCTTGATTCCCGCCTTGTTCAGCTGGCCGGCCACCGCCTCGGCCACTTCCTTGTCGCGCACGTAGCGCCCCTGCGGACCGTTGAGCGTGATCTCGACGCCGTTGGGGAAGCCCGCCTCGGCCAGGAGCTTCTTGGCCTTGACCAGGTCCTGCTTGACAGGCTTGAGCGAGGGGTCATAACCGAAGTGCATGCTGGGCAACATGGTCGCCACGCGCTGGGCCTTGCCGTCGAGCACGCCCTTGATGATCTCGTCCGCATCGAGCGAAAGGGAGATCGCCTGACGAACGCGCTTGTCCGCCGTCGGCCCCTGGTACGGCCCGACCAGCTTGTTCTGGGCGTCGAACTGGTGCGTGTAGATCATCAGCTGGATGGTCCGGATACTGGGCGCCGTGCTGAGGAAGAGCTTCGGATGGTTGGCGATAATGTTGGCGAGATGCGGCGGGATGTTGACGGCGACGTCGACTTCACCGTTCTGGAGCGCTGCAACCCGCACCGCGTCGTCCGGAATGGGCTTGAAGATGACCGTCTTGATCTTGGGGGCGCCGCGGAAGTAGCCGTCGTTTGCCTCCAGGACGATTTCCTCGTCCTTGGACCACCGCACGAACTTGTACGGCCCGGTGCCGATGGGATTCTTCGAGACGAAAGGCGAGTCCTTGCCCGCGTAGGCTTTGGGCGGATACATGGGGGCTTGCGGATGATTCATCGCGGCGACGAAGGTCGGCCAGGGCTTGAGTGTGTGGACGCGCACCGTGTAGGCGTCCACAATCTCCACCCGATCGATGAGCTTGAAGTTGGAGCTGCCCCGCATCTTCGGGTCCTTGGCCCGCTCCAGGCTGAACTTCGCGGAGTCCGCGTTGAAATCTTCTCCGTTGTGGAACTTGACGCCCTTTCGGAGCTTGATCTCCCACACCTGGGGAGACACCAGCTTCGGCAGCTCGGCGGCCAGCGCGGGCACGATCTTCAACGTCTGGTCACGCTCGACCAGCTTGTTGTAGATGTGCTCGGCGACGACCGACGCCGGCGTCTCCTGCTGGTTCATGGCGTCAAGAGATGAGGGATCGACGCCCTGGGCGATGACGACCTTGCCCTCAGGCGCCGCCCAACCGGCTGCGGGCGCCACCAGGGCGACGAGCGCCGCCGCGAGGGCTGCGCATAGACGTGTCCGGCTCATGTCAGCCTCCTTGGAATGCGGAACGGTGGATGCGACAAGCGGCCCTACTCTAGGGGGAGGGGTCTGAGGTGTCAAGCGGCTGGTCCCGCATCCGCCTGACGTAGGCCAGGGCCGCTTCCCGCGTCGTGACGGCGCCGATGGCCTGCGCCTCGCGGAGCAGACGGAGCAGCCTCCCGATCTCGGGACCCGGAGGCAGGTCGAGTGCCTCCATCATGTCACGGCCGTCCAGGAGCGGAGGAACCTCCAGCGCGGCCGACTCCTCGGCGTGTCCCGCCATCAGCTCGCGCACGATGCCGCCGCCGGGGCCGTTCCAGATTTCCAGGGGCGAGTCGCCACGGAGCGCTGCCGCGTCGGCCAATGCCAAGAGCAGGAGGTCGCGGGCGTCGTCGCCAAGGTCTCGGAAGAAGCGGAACCTGGCGCGGCGGGTGACGAGGCCTGACTGCGCCAGGTGCATGGGGCGCAGGTGGTGGCGGACGAGGCGTTCGAGCAGGGCCGTCATCCGCCCCGACAGCCGGAGCCGCCTCGCGATCGCGACGACACGGGTGGCGCCGAGGGCGTCGTGGCCGAGAAAGCGCGTGCGCCCATCCTCGAGGCGAAGGGTCTCCGGCTTGGCGACATCGTGGAGCAGCGCCGCCAGCTTGAGCGCTTCCCGCCGCGTGGCGCCGTCACCGAGGGGCTCTCCGAGGTGTCCGGGGAGCGCCTCGCCCCAAGCCCCGAGCTCGCCGACGCGGGCCATGAGGAGATCGGCCGCCTCCACCGCCCTCAGGCTGTGCTCCCAGACGTCGAAGTGGTGCGGCTCCGACTGTGGGGTAGCCTTCATCGCTCTCCGCTCGGGGAGGAGAACCTCGAGAGCCCCCCATCGGTCGAGGACGCGCAGCCCGGCAGCCGAAGCCGGGCCCGCGAGCACGGCGAGGACCTCGTCCCTGACCCGCTCGGCGGATGCTCGCGAGAGAGCGGGCGCGGCGTCGAGCGCGGGGCTCTCGAGGGAGGAATCGAGCCTCCAGCCAGTCTGTGACCCGAAACGCGCAGCGCGAAGCACCCGGACCGGGTCGTCCTCGAGCGAGCGTGAGGCGCACAGCCTGACCGTGCGCGACGCCAAGTCGGACCGTCCGCCCGTTGGGTCCTCCGCGTCGGCCTCGCCCGCGTCCACGAGCTCCCGGACCGACACTGCCAGCGCGTTGACCGTGAAGTCGCGGCCGCGGAGATCTTCGACGAGCCCGGCCGCCCGGAAGTCCGCTATGTCGATCTGCGGACCCCGCCACGCGTGCTCTCCCCCGCCCGTAATGCGGCCAGCTCCGCGTGCTTCGTCGAGCACATGAAATGCCGCCCCCAGCTCGTTCGCCAGTTCGCGCGCCAGGGCGACCGCTCCCGACGGCACGGCGATGTCGAGGTCCTCCGGCCTGCCGCCCGCCAGCGCGTCGCGCACGGCACCGCCGACCAGGAAGACTTGCCGCTCGGGTCCCGCCAGACGAGCGAGGGCCGCGAGAGCGGCCCGGGCGCCCTCGCCGAAGGCGTCGAGCCTCACGGGCACGAGAGCCGTCACCCGAGACCCAGGAGCGACGCCGCGTTGTCGTGGAAGATCTTGCGGTAGACCGGCAGCGGCAGGTCCCGCAGCCACAAAGCCTCCCGCTCCTCTTCGTACGGGTACGGCAGGTTCGGAAAGTCGCTGCCGAAGACGATCCGGTCCTGCCAGCGCAGCAGGTCGTCGTTCGTGACCGAGATCCGGTTCAGGCGTGTGTCGATCTTACGGTGCTCGTGGCGTATCGGCGCGAAGGCCATGGTCGTGTCGAGGTAGAGGTTCGGACAGCGCTCCATGAGCGTCATGAATTGGCGGGTCTCGAAGGAGCCCATGTGTGCCACCACCACCTTGAGCCGCGGGAACATCTCCATGACGCGGGCGAAGCGCGGGAAGCCGTCGAAGGCGTTGGGCCAGGGCGCCGAGCCGACGTGGATCAGGAGGAATCGGTCGAGGGCCAGCATGCGCTCGTAGACGGGCAGGACGCGCGGATCGTCAGGGAAGAAGCGCTGCACGTTGATGTGGAACTTGAAGCCCTTGAAGCCGTAGCCAACAAGGGCCTCGTCGACCGCCTCCATCAGGTCCGCGTCATCCGGATGCACGGTCCCGAGCGGGATGCCGTCGGGCACCCGGGATTCCGTGGCGTGGAGCCAGGCGTTGATCTCCCGGGCGATGCCGGCCTTGTGGGCATACGAAAAGTAGACGAAGCGCTCGACGCCGTGATCGCGCAGGAAGGCCGCCACCAGCTCCGGCTCCGTCGGGTACTCGAGCTTCCAGTCCGAGCGCTCGGCGAACCACTTCCTGATCGCGCGAGTGAGGCGCTCAGGGTGGAGGTGAGTGTGGATGTCGACGTAGGAGAAGTCCGCCGGCGCCAGCATCAGACCCTCACGACCCAGGCGCCGGGCCAGCCGCCGACTTCGACGCCGGCCCGGAGGCGCCCCGTCTTCGCGAGTCGCGCGACAGCCCGCGTCGTCTCCTCGGTCCCGAGACCGAAGAGCCGCGCGATGCGCGCGGGCGTCGAGTACACGGCGCCGTCCAGGTAGCGCTCGACGAGCAGGTCGAGCGCAGCGGCCCGGCCGAGCGCCCTGCCCTCGTCCGCCTGTTCTGGCAGCCAGCTCTCGAGGAGGTCCCAGCGATATGAAAAGCTCGGCTCGTACCGCTCTTCGGTCTTGACGATCCAGAGCCCCTCCTGGACCTCCGCCATCGCGCGCTCGAACTCTCTGGTCTTGCCGGGCTCGAGCATGAAGGTGTCGGCCCGCAAGCCGCGCGTGTACTGCGGGCTCTCGCGGAAGAAGCTGTCCATGAGCCGCTTGGCCGCCGCCGACATGCGCCCGGCGCGGTATTCCGCGAGGTAATCGCGCGCGCGCTGGCGGCCGCGCACGAGGGCGTAGAAGGCCGGGACGAGGTCGAGCGCGACCAGGACGGGACGGCGCTTCACGAGCTTGCCGTAGTAACAGCGCCGGTTGGCGGGCAGCGTGTCCTTGAGCTCCCACGTCAGGCCGATGCCCGCGTCGTGATGGGAGTGCCGAGGCCAGCGCGGCCGCTCGCGGCCGGCGACCGCCTCCCAGAGGCACGCGAGCCCGTCGGGGAAACGGTAGAAGGTGGAGCAGACGCCGACCTGATCCACGAAGGCCGCAGCCGCCCGGGCCGATCGCACGCGCAATCTCCGCGCGTGACGGAAAGCCCGAGCGCGCCGGGCCTCGAGGATCCGCGCGTCCATGGCGCGGTTACACGAACTCGATGCCGCGCTCGGTGACCCTGTACTCGGCGATCTCGTCGCTCTTCGCGCTGCCGCGGTGCTTGACCACGCAGAGGAATCGCCCGAGACGGTTGCCCACACGCTCGCTGCCCATGACGAGGATCGTGTTGGCGACGGCGCCGATGTCCCCGGACGCGACCTTGCGCGCGATCAGGTGCTCGAGCTGCGTCTCCTCCGTCGTCACGAGGAGCATGGTGGTGACGGACGCGTGGTCGTAGCGGTGGCTGTCGATAAAATCACGATGCTTCCAGACGGGCAGGCAGATCTCCATGCCGAGGGTCTCGCTGTCTCGATGGATCACCTTCCGGTACAGCTCATCGAAGAGATAGGCCTGGATATAGTCGCCCGGCACGTCCATGGGCTCGATGCCATCGACCACGATGCGGCGGCACCCGGCGCCCAGGTGGAAGTAGATGAACGGCCGGACCGTGTACATCGCGTGGTTGTACTCGGATTTCCAGTTCCAGTCCAGCTCGAGCTCGCCGTCCACGCTGGACGTCTGATAGTCCCTGAGCTTGCCCACCCACGGCAGCGCGTCACAATAGCGGGCCGCCATCTGCTCGGCCGCTGGGAAAGGATCGGTCATGGGCGTGACCGTGTGCGACCAGCGGGCGAGCGTCCACCCGTAGAGGCGCGACGCGTACTGGGAGTGCTGCTGGGAGTCGCCTCGAGCGTTCATGTCGAAGAAGATGCCCGGGGTTCCGTCGGCGGCCTCCCCCGCGCGGGCGAAGTGGAGCCCGAGGTGCGTCTTGCCTATTCCCGTCGCTCCGTAGACGACGCAGAGCGTGCCGGGCAGGAGCCCGCCGCCCAGCATCTCATCCAGCCGGTCGAGACCCGTCGATGCGCGCGCTGTCATAGGTTGGCTAGTTTATCGGCGCCCGGCTCGACGGGTCAAGCCGAAGCCTGCCCTTCCGAAGCCTGCCCTTCCTTGACAGCCGCCTACCGACACCCATAGGCTTGGACGATGCGACCTCGTGTCGTGCTGTACATGGAAGGCTCACCGGCGGCAGCCCTCGCCGCCAGCCTGCCGCCGGAGTTCAGCCGGCGGGCGGCCCCCCAGGGCTCGGCGCCCGCAGTCGCCCGGAACGAAGACACCGTGATCCTGGTGGACGCGGACACAGAGTCGTCCGAGCCGCTCGTCGCTGCCCTCGGAAGCGACGTCCCCGTGATCGCGCTCATGGCGACACCGCCCACAACCGCGAGCCTGCCGGCAAGCTGGCACGCCTGTCTCCGGAAGCCCGTCGCGGCGCCCGTCCTCACGCGGGCGGTATCGAACGCCTTCGAGCACATCCGGATGCGCGGCGAGGCCGAAGAGACCCGGCGGCAGCTCGAGGAGCTGAACGCCATCGGCATCCGCCTCTCGGCGGAGCGCGATCTCGACGCGCTCTTCGCCCTCATCCTCTCCCTCGCGCGCGCCATCACTCACAGCGACGCCGGCTCCATCTACCTCGTCGAGGAGCCGGAGGGCGAGCCGCGGCGGCTCCGCTTCCAGCTCTTTCAGAACGACTCGGTGCCTCCCGCCGTCTACTCCGGCAGCGTGTTCACAACGCCCGCCTTCGTGCCGGTCAACGCGGAGAGCATCGCCGGCCACGTGGCGCTCACCGGAGAAACCATTCGCCTGGCCGACGCGTACACGCCGCCGAGCGGAGCCCGCTACCGCATCAACACGGCCTTCGACCGCCTGGCAGGCTACCGGACCAAGTCCATGCTCGTGGTCCCGATGAAGACGCCCTCGGGCGACGTCATCGGCGTCCTCCAGCTGATCAACTGCAAACCCGACCGAGCCCTACGTTTCGCGACGCCCGAGGAGATCGAGCGCGAGGTGCTGCCCTACCCCGACCGGTTCACCACGCTCGCCGCCTCGCTCGCCTCCCAGGCGGCCGTCGCGCTCGAGAACAGCCGGCTATACGAGAATGTGCGGGCGCTCTTTGAGGGCTTCGTCAGCGCCTCGGTCACCGCCATCGAATCGCGCGACCCGACCACGTCGGGCCATTCGTTCCGGGTCGCCGACATGACCGTGGCGCTCGCCCAGGCCGCCTCGCGCGTCGAGTCGGGACCTTTCCGCGCCCTGCGCTTCACGCCGGACGAGATCCGGGAGATCCGCTATGCCTCCCTTTTGCACGACTTCGGCAAGTTCGGCGTGCGCGAGGACGTGCTCATCAAGCCCAAGAAGCTCGCGCCCTTGCGCCTCGAGCTGATCCGGCAGCGGGCGGAGATCCTCAAGCGGGGGCTCGAGCTCCGATACGCGAGGCAAAAGTCCGCTCGCCTCTTGCAGGGCGCGCGCGAGGGCTTCGAAGCGCAGGCGGCCATGTGGGACCTCGAACTGGCTGCGCTCCTGGGCGAGATCGATACCCATCTTGCGACCATCACCGCGGCCGACGAGCCCGCCGTCATGCCGGCCGACGTGGCCGCCGGCATCCGCGGCATCGCCGTCCGCGCCTTCGTGGACCATCTGGGTGACAGCCACACCATCATCACGCCCGAGGAGGCCGAGACGCTGTCGATCACGCGCGGGAGCCTGACGCGGGAGGAATTTCGGCAGATCCAGTCCCACGTGCTCCATACCTTCGAGTTCCTCAAGCGCATCCCATGGACGAAGGAGCTCCGCCGGGTGCCTGAGATCGCCCTGTCGCACCACGAGAAGATGAACGGCTCGGGGTACCCGGAAGGCCTTACCGGGGTTCAGATCCCGCTGCAGTCGCGCATGATGACGGTCGCCGACATCTATGACGCGCTCACCGCCAGCGACCGTCCCTACAAGACCGCGGTGCCGATCGTCCGGGCGTTGGACATCCTCGACCAAGAGCGCAAGGCCGGAGCCCTAGACTCCGATGTCCTCGACCTTTTCCTCGATCTCAGGCCCTGGGCCTCGGGTCTCGCGACCTAGTCCTTCAGGCGCCTAGGAGCATGAGCAGCGCCGCCCAGCTCGCGACCCCGGCAAGCATGGCGGCTGCCCCAAGAAAATCCCCGAGCAGACTTCTCGACGTCACCTGTTGAGTTGTACGGGGCAAAAAAAATCGAGACGACGCGGGGCGGCTTACGGCGCTGCCCGTGTAGGCCCTGCGGCGCGGGCTCAGCGACCGGGCCCGCCTCCTCGCATGCCTGACCGTTCTCTTCGTTGCCAGCATGTGCTACCTCCTCACATCTCCCTGATGAGTCCGATGACCTTGCCCAGGATGCGGAAGTCCGCGCGCTGCGGATCCACGACGATGGGCTTCATGGTGGGATGCTCTGGCTTGAGCACGACAACTCCGCCCTCGGTCGCAAAGCGCTTCACCGTCGCTTCCTGATCGATCATGGCCGCCACGATGTCGCCCGCCGCGGCGCCTTCCTGCTTGCGCACCAGCACCAGATCGCCGTCCGCGATGTGCGCCTGGATCATGCTGTCCCCGCGCACACGAAGGGCGAATACGTCGCCGCCCTTGGCCGCCAGCCATTCGGGTCGCACGGGGATCGTGTCCTCCCGGCTCTCGACCGCGAAGATAGGCACACCCGCCGCGATCCTTCCAAGAATGGGTATCTCCCGCTCCCTGCGGGCGCGTTCAGGACCCCGGTCAGTGAGGACGAGCGTGCGAGAGACGCGCTTGTCGGTCACCCGCCGTTGCAGCATGCCCTTGCGCTCGAGCGCGCGCAGATGGTCGAAAGCCGCGCGCGGCGTGAAGCGGAACCGCTCGGCGATCTCGCGCACCGTGGGCGGCGCTCCATGCCTGTCGGTGAAGCCCCGCATGAAGCCCAGCACTTCACGCTGCCGCTGCGTCATCTCCTTCACTGTCCGCCCTCCAAGTGGGTCGTTCGTGGCCCGCACCTTTCACTCAACAGTATAGTAGTCAACACCCGTTGAGTTCACCAAGCAAAAAAATTAGGCCGGC